>CEUS01270807.1_pt1 | contig 35540 bp, 27 predicted proteins | sample 427031 | NCBI WGS metagenome assembly CEUS01 (sample SAMEA2622837, study PRJEB7988) | marine metagenome | biome: marine biome (ENVO:00000447); feature: marine epipelagic mixed layer (ENVO:xxxxxxxxx); material: "saline water (ENVO:00002010), including plankton (ENVO:xxxxxxxx)" | depth 140 m | reverse complement strand
AGGGTTTATAGCTCTACCCAGGGTTCGAATCCCTGCCTCACCGCCATATTCTTTCATTCGTAATTAATGCTGAACTTAAGTTTAACCTGTTGAAAACCGGGCCATCGCAGGATATTGTCTCGTGAGATTTGGCGTATTGAAGGGAGTGATCGTGTTGACAAGGATGCTAATGACATTCGTTCTTATCGGAAGTTTTTCAGTCTTACTCCAAGGACAGGATGGAATTCCTCGAACAGCGTGGGGTGATCCGGATTTACAAGGTATTTGGGGTGCCGGTTATATTCTGACCCCACTTGAGCGTCCAGATGAATTTGAAGGACGAGAATTCCTGACGGATGATGAAGTCGCGGCAATAGAAGGGGGTGCGGCGGGTCCGGGGCGCGATCAACGGGCTGAAGTTGGTTCGGTAGCCGACGTAGAGGGAGCGTATAACGATGCTTACAGTGGGCGTGGAAGAAGTGTGATCCGAACAAGGCGGACTTCCTTAATCATTGATCCTCCAGATGGAAAGATTCCTTATACGCGCGAAGGCAGAGCTAAGCGTGAGGCAGAAGTTGCTGAGTTTGATCGGATCCGAGACAGGGCACACCATCCAGAAGATCAACAAGACGATCGTTGTGAAGGGATCACGCTACCAATTGATTATGGTAGCGCCCGAGTGTCAGGTGGTCATAGCCGGGTTGTCCAAAGTCCAGGAGTAGTGTCTTTTTATCATGAATCTGGTCATCAGGGAGGTCAGTACCGTGATGTTGCGCTCGATGGCCGACCTCATCCACCCGAACACATCCGACAATGGTTCGGCCACTCAGTTGGTTATTGGGAGGATGAAACATTGGTTGTTGACGCAACAAATTTTAGTAATAAAACGACCTTTCATGGGTCCCGCGAGGGACTTCACATTGTTGAACGTTTTACTCGCATTGAATCAGATCTTTTGTTGTACCAAGTTACCATTGAGGATCCGACCACGTTTTCTCAACCGTGGACTATTGAGGTGCCACTTAATTTGCTTGACAACAAAATGAATCAAATTTATGAGTCGGCATGTCAGGAAGGTAATTATTCAATGACACAGATTCTTGCGGGTGAACGTGAGTTGGAGCGACAAGGGCGCGCGCGCTGAGTCTACTGATGAAATAATTACCAGAGGGTTGGTATTGAATAATCTTGGGGTCATTGTTCTTTGCGGGAGGATTAGCGGATGGAATGGCGAATATTAATGCGGTCTTTAATTTGTACAACAGTGTTAATGATTCTCTTCCCATCGATGGTTGATGCTCGCGTTGTGCGGTTTGTGGTCGAGGAGCGCCGAGTTTTTGCTGAGGGAAAAGAGTTTGGTACGGTTGGTCCATATGAGCGACTGGACGGCACTGTATATATGGAGGTGGATCCAGATGATCCTCTCAATGCGGTCATTGTAAATTTGGATAAGACCGTTCTGAACGAGCGTGGGAACGTTGAATTCAGCACAACGTTTTACATGCTCAAACCAGTCGATATTGCGCGAGGTAACGGGAAGATCTTTTACGGAATTAACAATCGCGGTAATAAACTTGAAAGTGGTTTACGATGGCATTACGTGCCGGCAAGCAACGATCCGATTTCTTCTGAAGATGCTGGCGACGGTTTTCTATTTCGTCTTGGCTATACTATCGTTGACGCAGGATGGCAGGGAGATGTAGCAGAGGGGAACGACCGACTTTTCCCCGATTTGCCTATTGCCCGAGCCGCGGATGGATCTCCTTTCGTTGCATCAATCCGGGTAGAACTATCTGATCGGGGAATTCCGGAAGAAGGAACGTTTACACTGCCCTTAAAGGGAAGTCCTCGTTTTCGTTCCTATCCCACAGCCGATTTTGATACGACGAAATCTTCATTGACTTTTCGAACGGAGGTTGATGGTTATAAAACCATTATTCCATCCGATCAGTGGGCGTTTGGTCGTTGTCCTCTTGGACGGAGCAGCCTGGAACCATCGGAGACTGATATTTGTGTGTTTGACGGGTTGCGGCCAGATCGATTGTACGAACTTATCTATCCTGCTAAGAATCCAATGGTCATGGGTTTAGGATACGCGGTTACCCGTGATGTGGCATCGTTCCTTCGGAACCGAACCGTTGATGACGCAGGTAATTCAAATCCGATTGCTCGAGATTCAACAGAGGTGGGAATATCTAGGGTGTATGGATCGGGCTCCTCTTCCACCGGAATGTATTTACGTGATTTTCTCTATCTTGGTTTTAATGAAGATGAGCAACATAGAAAAGTCTTCGATGCGGTCAACATTCAAATACCTGGGTCACATCGGCTATTTGCAAATGTAGCATTTGCAGATCCAAATACATATTCCAGACAAGATGATAGGCATCATTTTCTGTCGACTTCATATCCTCCCATGCAATATGGAGTAATTACTGATCCCTTAACAGGTATTCGAGACGGTATTTTAAAGCGGCCAGAAACTGACCCACTTGTTTTTCACACTGACACTGAAAATGAATTCTGGACAATGAAAGCCTCGCTCAATATTCATGATGGTCTTGGTCGGCCGATCTTTGTTCCGGATAATGTACGCCTCTATTTACTTTCTAACTTTCAACATAGCGGTGGTAATCCTCATCTAAGAGTGCCCGGACCACCGGGAATGTGTGCAAACCCCACAAATCCAAACTATAACGGGCCGACCAATCGCGCGTTGTTGATGGCGCTAGATGCTTGGGCTGATCGTGGCGTAGAACCTCCACCAAATCGTTATCCTCAAGTTGAGAACGGCACCTTGGTTTCTCTAGAGGAATATTTGGACCGTTTTCCTGAAATTCCTGGAGCAGCATTGACCGGAGTTGTTACTGAATTATCATTGCTCAATTTTGGTCCATGGTTTGGCTCAACCGGAGGAATATTGACCCAGCTTCCACCCGGGCTTGGTCCTGCGTATACAGTTCTAGTGCCGACCGCGGATGCAGATGGACTGAATCCCGTTGGTATTCGTCCCATGGAAGTCCGAGCACCTTTGGGTACTAACGTTGGCTGGAATGTGCGCGCTACAGGTCGGAGGCAGGGAAACTTGTGTGGCTTAGCCGGGTCGTTTTTTCCATTTGCTAAGACAAGAGCGGAACGACAAAGGACAGGTGATTCCCGTCTTTCATTAGAAGAGCGTTATTCTAATCATCAAGGGTATGTTGATGCAGTTAGACATGCAGCTGAAGAACTTATGCAAGAGAGATTTCTATTGCAAGAAGATGTTAATCGTTTTATTCAAAGCGCCCAGGAAAGTGATGTTCTAAGATAAACATCTCTCGCGTTTATCCTTCATTTGTTAGGTGTTTTGCTTTGCCGATCCAGAATAGGTGGTATGCGAAAGGGAGGAATTGACATGCGTTACAGACTCGAACAATTTATGATGGGCTTGTTTATTGTTTTTTTAGCTACTGGTTCTCTGACAGCACAGACTTCTACAGCAAGTTCTGGCGTGGGACCAACATTACAGTATTTATCCCCGATGAGTTTTGGTCCGGATGCTGTTTTATTTGCAGCCGATGCACAAGAAGTATTCATTTACGCTCTTGATCTTAGTGAACATGTCGTAGGCGGTGTGGCTGGTACTCAAAGTGTTCCGGATATAGATAAAAAAATTGCAGACCTGTTAGGCACTACCACAGGCAACATTGTCCTGACGGATTTGGCAGTGTATCCGAACACGGGCAACACCTTTATTTCTCTTATGCGAGGCAGTGATCCTGTTCTATTACGCGTGGACGGTAGTGCGGATATTACGGTTGTTCCGCTTGATCAGGTTTCTTACACCAGAATCGGGCTGCCTAACCCTCCGGGTGAAACCACAGACATGCTTCTTAAAGGCGGTCGGGGTATGCCTATTCCGAATTATCCGTCTAACCAAGTCGCGGAATATCCAATGAATTTATTTGGAGTCCAGACTATTACCGATCTCGCCTATGTTGATGGACGTTTGTATGCGGCAGGTCTGTCCAATGAAGAATTCGCATCGAAATTGCGCTCAATCGCGTATCCCTTTACCAGTGTTGACGAAGGTACGAGTGTAGAAATCTGGCATGCACCGCATGATCAATTTGAAACTCGTTCACCTATCTATACTTTTGTTCCATATGAAATTAATGATGAACCACATCTCATCGCGTCGTACTTATGTACACCATTAGTAAAGTTCCCAATTTCAAGTCTTCAACCTGGTGCAGATGTAAGAGGAGAGACCATTGCAGAGTTTGGCAGCGGGAACAGACCGCTGGACATGATTGTGTACCAGAAAAATGGCCAAGATTATTTACTAATGTCTAACAACAGGCATGGAGTCATGAAAATTCCGACGCAAGATTTTGGTTCCACCGAGAATTTGACAGGTATTGTGCCGGATGGTGCGACAGCGGGTGTTCCTTTTGAAAAGATCGATGCTTTACAAGGTGTTGAGCAACTCGATCGTCTCGACATGGATCATGCGATTGTGCTTATTCGTTCAGACACTGATGTGCTAAGACTTGAAGTGGTAGATTTACCGTAACACCTCTGAAATAGATTTTTTGAGGTTATCGTTAAGTATGCGAAGGTGGCTGTATTGTTGAGAGCCGTCCTACTTTTAGTTTGTGTTTCTGCTGGCAGTTTAGGTCAGGGTTTTTTCAGTTCTGTGCAGGCTGCCAGATCGGAAATATGGTTGGAGTTTGTGTCAGAAGATTCTGGCACGAGCATGGTGGAAGTGGCTGGCCTGAACCCAGCTGATCTCGTCGTGCTGGATCACGCTTCTCTATCGAATACTGAATGGCAACAAGTTTTTCGAGTTTTCATTGCCGATGATATTGATTCGGATCGGTTGCCAGTATTAGGCAAGTATTCGATTACTAATTTAACGATTCGCTTTACTCCCCTTTATCCTTTCGATCTAGGTCAGGATTACGATGTTGTCTTTAATCCGGCTGGATTTGTTTATCGAAAAGGTCTAAGTGTTGAATGGCCTACCGATACTTTGGTGAAAAGGTTTCATGTAAAAACGAGCGTTACAGTTCCATCTACAGCAATTTTGGGTGTATTTCCTTCCGCCAAGGAGCTTCCTGAAAATCAGCTTAGGTTCTATGTTTTCTTTTCTGCTCCTATGGGTTTCAAAGGAGGTTCTGCCCACGTTTCGCTTTTAGATTCCGATGGAAGTGTCATTCCTAACGCTTTTCTTCCTTTGGATGTTGCTTTGTGGAATAACGAACGCACTCGATACACGATGCTTTTTGACCCAGGTAGAGTCAAGACTGGCATCTTTCCCAATCAACAAGATGGTCGCCCACTTCAATCGGGAGAAAACTATACCTTAGTTATAGATCGGCACTGGGCAGATTCGAATGGAATTCCTTTAGTTGAGTCATATAAGAGAAGCTTTCAGGTTGTTCCTCCGGAGAAACGTCCCATTGTGCCGTCAGCTTGGAATCTAGAGGTGCCGAGGGCAGGTTCCGTTGATTCGCTGAAAGTATCATTTCTTAGATCTCTGGATTATGCGCTATTGCACCGTGCATTAGTGGTAATAAACAGTCACGGAGAGGCAGTTCAAGGTGAGATGTTTGTTCAGAAGAATGAGACAGAGTGGTATTTTACTCCTGTCACACCGTGGTCTTATTCAGAATATCGACTGCTCATACTTCCCGTACTCGAAGACCCGAGCGGTAACAGAGTTAATCGTTCCTTTGAGGTTGAGTCGACGCAATCGATAATTGATAAACATGAAAGTTCTAGTCATCTTGCTTTTAGGCCGCGCCTAACGCAAGAACCCTGAGGTCAAATTTTTGTTGTGATGATTTTTTTATTTCCAGAAAAACAGTGAAGAATTTCAAGTATTAGTAGAACTGATATTAATCCAAATATCTGCAAATAAAACAATTACTTAGTCTTTGTTCCTCCCAGTCTTTACGGTGCATCATTACCAGGCGTGTCTTTCATTTAAATCCCGTATAAACTAGTCTCCTTAGTTCATTTATTCACATAAAAAAGTATGGACGATAATAAATACGTACCAATCGATCTCCGTAACATAGTTGATACGCCGCAATGGGAATTGCTTTCACCGGATATTCAAGAAACAGTCAAGGTGGTGGGAGAGGTCCTGCCATTTAGGACCAATAAATATGTTGTAGAAGAGCTGATTGATTGGTCAAATATTCCTGCTGATCCTATTTTTCAATTGGTCTTTCCTCAAAATGGGATGTTGGCACCTGAGGATTACCAAGCCGTAAAAACCATTTTAGGCACTGGTGATAGAAGTGCTTTGTTAAACGAAATTGAACGAATAAGACGCAGTTTAAATCCTCATCCAGCCGGTCAGCTTACGCACAATATTCCAGAAGACCAAGGACAACAAGTCCAGGGTTTGCAGCACAAGTATCGTGAGACCGTACTGTTCTTTCCCGCTCCGGGCCAGACGTGCCACGCCTATTGCACGTATTGTTTTCGATGGGCCCAGTTTGTCGGACTTCAAGATCTTAAGTTTCAAACGAATGAATCCGATGGATTAGTTAATTATCTGAAGTCGCATTCTGAAATCACGGATGTCTTAATTACGGGTGGAGATCCGATGATCATGCGGACTAAAGTGCTTCAACGATACTTGGAACCACTTCTTGCAGAGAGGTTGGAGCATGTCCAAAATATTCGTATCGGGACGAAGGCGGTCGCATATTGGCCCCAACGATTTGTGTCTGATACTGACGCAGATGATTGTTTACGATTGTTTGAAAAGGTCGTTAATTCTGGTCGACATCTCGCAATTATGGGTCATTATTCCCATCCGGTTGAGCTGGAATCCAAGGTGTCAAGATTGGCGATCGAGAGAATTCGCAGTACGGGTGCTCAAGTACGCATGCAAGCTCCACTGATCAAACATGTCAATGATGATCCAGCAATATGGGCAGATTTGTGGAGAACAGGTGTGCGATTGGGGCTCATTCCGTACTATATGTTTGTTGAGCGAGATACAGGAGCACGAAAGTATTTTGAAGTGCCCTTGGTTCGGTGCTACGAGATTTTTAAAGAAGCTTATTCTTCGGTGTCTGGTCTGGCACGTTCAGTGCGTGGGCCATCGATGTCTGCGTTTCCTGGTAAGGTCAGGATCTTAGGTGTTGTCCGATTGCGTGACATAACCGATTCTAATGTACTGGAACTACTTCGCGAGACCGTTGGCTTTGACGTTCTTGGTGATCCCGACAAACCATTTCTGGTTTGCGACTTTATCCAAGCTCGAGATCCATCATGGGTAAGAAAGCCATTCTTTGCTGAATTTGATGAAGGCGCTTCGTGGTTTGATGATTTAAGACCGGCGTTTGGTAAACGGCAGTTCTATTTTGAAGAGCAGGCTGATGATGTCGATCCCTACCCGCTTTTTCAGTTAACCGAAATGTTGCTAGATTAAAATAGAGCCATTCACTGAATTTTCATCGGGATACGAAGAGAGGGGCTTCCCGCGTCGCTGTACCAACATTTCGATTCTCTCACCATATCGATAGCAAGTAAGTACTGTCCTGGTTCAGCAGGGGTTTTAATCTTCAATGCCGCATCAATTTCTTCACCGGGGAGAATCGTTCGCGGCAAAGCAGTTCTCAAACCATCAAGTAAAATAATGGCTCCGTGGCGGTTGAGCCAGTGGTAGCTCAAGAAATCAGGAGCCTTATCTAGCTCGCTGGATAACATCCGCCAGCTTTCATTTTTAAGACGCACGGATGCGAGAAATTCTTGTTCTACCGACCCTTTGTGCGGGCCATCGTATGCTAGGTACCGAACGTCATAGGTCCCGCGCACTTCTCTTGTCCAAGTTATACCAGCAATCGGAGCTTTGGGAGGCGAGCGGTCAATAATAGGGTTCTGTAAACTCTTTGTGTCGGCTAGCCGGTCGGCAAAGATGACGAGATGTTTGGCTCTGAGGTCGAGGTCCCGATCTTGAAGAAGCTCGTCTATGTCTTTATAAAGTTCATAGGCAAGTTTGCCGAACTTAAGACGGTCAGGAGATTGTTCTTCTGCCTCAGGTGGATAATTCTCTAGTCCGGCAATTGTTCCTTGAATCTTAAGTTCATATCCCTTAAAAAATTTTTTAAAATCGTTCACGGTGTAACGATGCTCGATGGGTTCTTCCCTTTGTTTGTAAACTATTTCTGACACGTTTTTAGTTGTGTTGTTCTCGTTTCCCGTGGCATACGCGATGCGAGTTCGAATTGTGTCAAGGTCGTGAGCAAGCCAATCGAAATTTATTTCTCTATTCCAACTTCCCTTCCAGTCTCCTTGAGGCTCGATTAGAAGGAAACGACTGACGATTTCTCCAAGTTGTTTAAGGAAGTGTGCCGGCTTAGTCATATGATGAAATGAATCAAACATCACAATTAAGTCGCACGATTCGTCTGGAATAAAGGTTTCGATGTTTTGAGTTCTGAATGAAATATTCTTTAATCCGAGTCTCTGTACATGAGTTTCTGCGCGAGCAATACCGGCGCTACTATGGTCAATGCCCTCAAATCTTGTTTCAGGACACCGCTTCGCAAGTTCACAAGTTATTTCTCCTGTACCACAACCTAAATCAATTACATGTTTGCTTTCTCGCACAAAGGGTAACGCTAGGTCTCCAAAGCGACGAATTGTGATATTTCCTGGATACGAAAAAGAAAAAGGATCGACGACTTGTGTACCAAATAGTGAGTCGTGATAAATACGATCTCTTTCTGGAGACCATTGATAATAAGATGTGCGAAGGTAGCGCAGAAGTTGTCGAAATCGATTTAACATCTTATTGCCAATTTTAGAATGAATTTCAAAAACATTTGAGTGTCTTATTAAAAATTTGTAACTGTCTTTTGTATTCACGAAACCTGTTCAATTAAAACAGATACAATCGAAAATATCATGACAGGATTACTCTTCCTTTGCGTTGCGAATAGTTCTAGAAGTCAGATGGCTGAGGGCTTAGCCAGGGCCGAGTTCGGAGATCGAGTCTTTGTGCAAAGTGCAGGTTCTAAGCCATTAAGTGTTAATCCACTAGCTGCTGAAGTCATGAGTGAGATCGGTATTGATATTTCAGGACAGTTTTCCAAGAGTGTAGAGACCGTGAATCCATCGACAGTCGATCTGGTTGTGACGCTATGTGCTGAGGAGACATGTTCGACTTTTCTGGGCAACGCTCAGCACATTCACTGGCCTCTATCTGATCCCGCAGGAGCAATTGGATCGCATAAAGAGCGTCTCGAAAAGTTCAGAAATGTTCGTAATAAACTTGCCGTGAAGATGAAAGATTTGCATTCTACGTTAGATAGTCTGACCAGCTAAAGTATTCGTTCTGCTGAGGTGGATGCTTCCGTGTGTGTGATTTTGAAAATGTAATGACAGGATCGATTTAAGTGTTTTTACCTCTCGGTGACGAACCGAATCCCCGTGGAGTACCAGTTGTAACCTATGGTCTCATGGCCGTAAATGTGCTCGTGTATCTATTTGTATCGTTACCGTTAAGTTCAATGCAACCTCATGTTACTGATCCGGCACTGAGTCAATATATTGCGGTGTTTGCAGAAAGATATGAGGGTTTACTTTCGCTAGATCAACTAGTGGAGAGCGTTAGCGCTTATGACTTGGTTGTCTTTAATTATGGTTTTCGACCCGCTGCTCCGACGGCAATAGCTCTTTTTACCTCGATGTTTCTACATGCAGGGTTTTTGCATCTTGTCGGGAATATGCTTTTCTTGTGGATCTACGGTGATAACGTAGAGCATCGTCTTGGACGAGGTCGTTTCCTGCTGGCTTATCTTGTAACGGGTTTAGCCGCAACACTATTTCACACGGTTTTCGCTCTGGAATCGCCAATTCCCCTAGTTGGAGCATCTGGCGCCATTTCCGGTGTGCTTGGGTTTTATTTTCTTTGGTTTCCGCGCAATAGAATTAGATTATTGATTGCGTTTTTTCCTTTTTTTATGCGCGTAGTCCGTTGCCCGGCTCGCCTAGTGCTCGGTGTGTACCTAATTTTTGACAATATTATGCCACTTGTTATTGGCCAAGCGATTGGAGGAGGAGGAGTGGCCTACGGAGCCCATATCGGAGGTTTTGTAGGGGGGGCGTGTTGGGCGTGGTGGGCAGATCGGAGACAATTTGCTCCTGGTTCCGCTACTTATCCTTCTGTTGAGCAGAAGACACAAAAGAAAGCGGTGGTACCGGGTCAAAAAATTGCTGATTTAATCTATCGGAATCTATTTGATCAGGCAGCAGGAGAGTACTTTCGGTTAACAGGCGAAGAATCTCGACAGGTGTTGACGCCGACACACTCGATCGCACTTGGAGATTGGTTGTCCGCGAACCATTATGCGGAGGCGGCATTGATTGTGTACCAGCGACATTTGCGAGATTATCCCATTGGTTTGTGGGCGGCCGAAGCGCATCTTGGCGCCGGACTTATTCAGTTAAATGTTTTAAAACAACCGACCGCCGCTTACCAGCATTTCATTGAAGTGTTTGATCTCAATCCAGGAGCCGCTACTGGAACCGCGGCTCGGAAAGCCTTGGCTGAAATTTCTGCGTTACAGAAATTTGAAGTACGTGACTCGTGGAGCTAGTCCCTTATTTATTGCATTGCCTGCTGGTTTTTGGTCAAGCGTTAAATCTCTATTTATAAATTAAACTAACGATTCTCAAGCGATACCGATTCTGTTAGGTAGCCCATTAATTCTCTTTTCCACCAATGCTTTGTTCTATTCCTTTCCACTGGTGTTGTGTATCGGTATTGGTAAATTGCTAATCGGACATAACGTGGTGCAGTGCTAGGCGACGAGCGTTCTCCTAGTAGTGACACGACAGCCGTAGAATCAGTGAGCAATCTATCCATCAATGTTCTGAGCCAATGTTCGTTGCCCGCCGGGTCAAGGGCGGCAAACCACATTTGCCAATCAAGACGTGGCATGTGGGGTTGAGCAAGGCGAGGACGTTGACTGGGATCTGTTGGTTTCCAACGAAATTCCTGCTCATGCCAGGAAACTTCATCTTGGCTAACCTCAACAATAATTTCCGGCCGAGTTGTTGTCATGACCCGAAACAATCCATATCCATTAATTGACCTGATTGGCCGGACGGCTTGCACTATCTTGTATGAGCGATTCTCGCTGAATGGCCGGGTGTCGATTTCTTCCAAGATGGTCAGGAAGCTTATGCAGGCAATAACAGGTGTCACAGTAATTAAGGTAATACGCCAGATTTTCGGTGCGATCACTGAAAGTGTTTCATCTTTCTTAAGGGTTCTACGGAAGGATGGTAAAAATTGACGAAGGGACGCATCGTCAAGAAGTGACAAGTAAAGAGCAATCGTTAGCAGGTTGAAGAAACCATAGTTTCCAGTGGAGGCGATTGCGATCTGGAGGCTACATAAAAGCAGACAGGCGATTCCCCGTATGCGGCGCAGTCGGCTGGGTACGAGAATAATGAATGGTACGATCAGCTCGATAAAAAACATGAACACGGTTATGCCGATATGTACCCAGGATGGTAGATGGTGCGCGTACCATCCAAGTGATGTCGGTAAAGGTTGGGTTTGATAATGAAACGTAAGAGCTGTTAATCCAGACCATGTCGGATCGCCACTCACCAGTTTAGTGATACCCGAGAGAAACGTGAGTTTAAACGCTAATGCCCAGACAAGCCAACGAACAATTCCTGAAACATTACTATCGCTTCCTGGACGTGGCCACCATCCCCATGGTGAGTACAGGCACGCAATTAACCCTGTTTCTAGAAGCAAGATGTCCCATTGAAATGCAAGGAATGACTGTCCGGCGATCGTTAGTGATAGATACAACATCCAGAGTAAAGCAAAGAGTCCGATTGGAAACACTCCGAGAATGACAAGGGTTGAAGCGATAATTCCTGTCCATGTAAGGACAAGAACGGCCGTATCGCTGGCGGATAACCACAGCAAGGTCGGGAACTTATAATACGCATCTGAGCCAAAGAAGTCGTGAGACTGCGAAAGGTATTCTTCAACAGGTAAAAGACCTTCTGTTCCTATAAGTCCCAAAATTTGAGGCAATAGGGAGATAAAGGCAATGAGGTAGGTGACCCCAATTAATCTCAGAAACACCCGCCGGGAAAGTTGAAAATTCTGTGGCTTTGACGATGAAACCTTACCGGTCATGATTTGCCTGTACTATAATTATAGATTTGAAGGTTAGTTTCCCTCCATGCTGGGAGGTCGTTCAATGGTAGGACACGTGGCTCTGACCCACGGTATCGGGGTTCGAATCCCTGCCTCCCAGCCAAACACAAAGACTCCGACCAAGGTTCGTCCATAAATGGGAAGTTAAAAATTAAGATAAATTCAAATAAAATTATAAAAACTATTGACCGACCAAAAAGGTCGGATATATACTATTGCTAATGAGACTCATTCTCAATTTTTTTTATATAAAAAGCCCGCTGATGCTGCTACACCAGCGGGCAAGTTAACAACGACTTTATCAGTGCTATTAACCAATGCTTTAGTAGTCGCGTTAACAAGAGCATTTTACTCTCGTTATCGTGAGAAACAATAAGAAAGGGACAACGAGAGATGGTTAAATTAATTTTCAAGATAATTCCGATACTGATTTTTTCGGTAGTCAGTATTTTTTCTCCAGTCGATGCGAAGGCTCAGTCTGGGCCGAATGCCACCGAGCTTGCAACTTCTCCGGCAGCAGTAACTTTACCGGCGGAAGAAAATGAGGAACAAGAGTCCGATATTGAAGAGCTCGAGCGCCGTATCGATGTGCTTGCTGAAGAGATCGAGCGGCTCCGAAGTGGAGAGCCAGAGATCGAAGTAACGGACGATCGTGCTCGAGCATTGGGTGTTGCGCCCTCCGCTGCTGGGGTCTACCGAACGGAAAGCGGTTTTTCAATAGCTGGATATGGCGAAATGTTGATTGAGAACTATGCTGACGCGAGGCAAAATGGTTCTCCCTCAGGCGCAACCACAAAATCTGATTTCCTACGCCACATCATTTACACAGGATATCGTTTTAATGACAAGTTTCTTTTTAACTCTGAAATTGAAATCGAACATGCCAAGGAAGCGTACGTCGAATTTGCTTATTTGGATTATCAAATGAACGAGAACTTTGGTCTAAGAGGTGGTATGTTGCTTATCCCTATGGGATTGGTCAATGAATTCCATGAACCAACAGTCTTTCTCGGCGCAGAGCGACCGGTAACAGAACAGAAAATTATTCCTTCTACCTGGCGTGAAAACGGTGGTGGTTTCTACGGTGCATTCGAGAAGGTGAATTTCCGTGTGTATGTTGTGAACGGTTTCAATGGTGCCAAGTTTGCATCCAGCGGTCTGCGCGGTGGTAGGCAAAAAGGCGGCAAGGCGAAATCCGAAAACATGGCTATTACGGGGCGTCTTGACTTTGCTCCAACACCGGGTGTCTTTTTGGGAGGAAGCTTCTATTCTGGTGGTTCTGCTCAGGGCCAGGTTGAAGATAAGAGCGTAAATGTTTCAATCTTTGATGTGCATGCACAGGCACAAATACGTGGTTTTGACGTCCGCGCACTCTACGCAACTGCCAATCTTGGAGATATCGTACATCTCAATGATAGCCTCGGGCTTGTAGGCTCAGCGGCTGTTGGGGACAAAATGCAAGGTGGCTACTTTCAGGTTGGGTACAATCTTTTGTCGCAGATACCTGCGGCAGGAAATGTAGCGTTGACCCCGTATGTTCGACTTGAGAAGGTGGACACCCAAGCGTCGATGCAATCTGGCTATAGCCGAAGCCTTTCGACCAATAACAGATACACAGTGCTCGGGATCGAACTAAAACCTATTTCTAATATTGTCCTAAAGGTCGATCACATGTGGGTCGACAATGAAGCGCAATCCGGTATTAATCAATTTAATGTCAACTTAGGGTATGCATTTTAAAGTCATTTCAAAGTTGCAACATATCGTTGTTCACTAACTCACTCACCGTAAGTGAACCCGATAAAAGCTCCCAGATGATCCTAGAGCGTCTGGGGGCTTTTTTTATCTAAGGTAACCAAACGATATTAATTCTTGGAGATCGGATTCCGGTAGATTGATTTCTTCACAGCGGAATTTTCTTACTTTAAAAATAAGTTGGATTGCTAAACACCTTAGAATTTTAAGTGCAGTTTGAATGTTATATCTAGAGGATTTCCCATTAGCCCTAGAAGTGTTTGTGAAGTAAAGAGATCTTAAAAATTAGAGAGACAGTTCATTAAATAAAAAATAGAAAGAATCTTGAATAATCTGTTCTTCTTCGTTAAAACCCAGCTCTTAATGTTCCTTTTTCTCGCGCTATCGGTAAAAGCGTCGGGTAGAACTGCACGAACGTACGCTCTACTGCTCCGTGTTCCGTATGGCACTTAATACACCCAGCTTCAATTTCTCCGCTTAGTGGTTCAGCAAGAGAAGAAAGTCCAAAATTAAAATAGCCCCATTTTTTGGGAAGTCGTGAATCTTTGACTTCTGCCTCGAGAGCAACGAGGTCACTTTGAAACTGTCCTGCCCCACTAATCTTTGCATCAGTACTGGACTGACGTGCTTCAAGGATAAAAATAGTCTTATCTGGCCACTGCCCCGTTTTTCTAAACGAAACATAGGATGAAGGGTTGACAAAAACGTTCGTAAACAATTCTGGAGAGTTTGATTGAACACCCGGTCCTGAGTCGTATGTCATACCTAACCCTGATCCTAAAAAAGGCCACAGACGAAAGTCACTCGGAAGAACCAGTTTGTTATCGGTGGTGTATTGTGGTTCCTCATCTATTTGTGATTGGGCCGGTATTAATGTTTGCGTTGCGATCATAAACCCGATCATCGCAAGTAAAATGTTCATGATCACTCCTTAAATTATTGAGAAGCCTCTTAACATATCTTAAGGTGGTCACGAGTTTAGAGAAAGATTCTCGAAGAGCATAGGTTTAGAGTCTAAGAATTACCAAAGCTATAGTATTACGGTTACCTAAGTGTGGGAACGCGAGGTTCAACTAGAGTTTAAGGAGAGCCACATGTACTGGCTTAAATGGGCAAGGCGATCGATTCGATTTGTTTCGCTTTTTCAATTTTTAATCATCATAAGTGTTATGTGCGGTTTTTCCGTGTTGGTGTGTGCCGAGCAGACAGATAATCCTTCTCTTCCGGCCCTCGATTTACCGGATGAACCTGTTGTCGTTGACACCGCTGAGATGCAGATCCGGGTCGAAATTATTACAGAGAAACTTTCCCACCCCTGGGGCTTAGCTTTTCTTCCGGATGGTGGCATTTTGGTCACGGAGCGCGATGGACGGCTTCGGCTTGTTCGGGGAGATCGATTGAGCGACGAGGTCATTAAAGGACTTCCACAAGTACATGCTGTCGGCGTTGCGGGTTTAATGGACATCGCGTTACACCCTTTGTTTAGGGAAAACCGCTGGTTGTATTTCACCTACTCAAAACCAGAAGCTGATGAAGTACGAGTTGCACTTGCACGCGGGCGTTTAAAGGGCCTGAGGTTGTCGAATGTCGAAGATCTGTTTCTCTCGGATATTCTCGGAGGGAGTGGAGCGGCGGCTTCACGGATTGTGTTCGGGAAGGATGGCAGTCTATATATGACGGTGGGTGGTGCGTTTGGTGAAGAATTTGGTAAACGTGCCCAAGATTTGACAGATACCGTTGGCAAGGTGATCCGCCTAAATGCTGATGGCAGTATCCCCGAGGACAATCCTTTTGTGGATCAAGATAATAGCAAGCCTGAAATATATTCGCTGGGGCATCGTAATCAACTTGGTTTGGCTGTTCATCCTGAAACGGGTGAGGTCTGGGCGAACGAAAATGGACCTCTTGGTGGCGATGAAATTAATGTCATTACTGCTGGTGGAAATTATGGATGGCCGCTCGTTTCTTATAGTCGGTACTATTCTGGACCAAGAGTCGCTGCGAGGTCTTGGCAACAGGGAATCGAAGAGCCAGAAATAGTGTGGCTGCCGTCGATCGCACCTTCGGGGATGACGTTTGTCACGAGCGATCTGTTTCCGAAGTGGAAAAATAATATTTTTGTCGGTTCTTTGAGAACTGGAATGATTAGGAACACGGGACATTTAGAGCGCATAGTTTTAAATGATGATGGTCAAGAGCAGCATCGCGAATGGATTCTTTCTGAATTTCGACAACGGATTAGAGATGTTCGACAGGGACCGGACGGATTATTGTATGTATTAACAGATGCAGATGATGCGGCTCTGCTGAAACTTAGTCCAGCTCAATAGATAGTATGGAGGTTTGGATGAAAACCTTTCTGGCTTGCTTAATGTTTGGCGTGACGTTTCTGTCGCTGGCGATCGATGCGCAACGCCCCATAGGATTGTCTGCCGAACCTCAAGTGTTCAATGCGGACGGACAAATGATTCGCGTGGTAGCAATCGAAGGTTTGGTGCGGCCGTGGGCACTAGCAAATCTTCCGAATGGCGATATTTTAGTTACTGAAAGAGAAGGGCGACTGCGGATTATTAGAGGTGACGTTCTGGATCCGGAACCGATTACAGGGTTGCCAATTATTAATACAGGAGCTGTGAATTCAGGCTTAATGGATATTGCTTTACATCCAGACTATGCATCGAATCAGCTTGTTTATTTCACCTATTCGAAACCTATGGAAGGGAATCCTCACGAGGATTTTGAAGGGGAACGCGATGCGGCAACCTGCACTTTGGCACGCGGGCGTTTTGATGGTGGACATCAACTTCTCGAGGTTGAAGATGTTTTCGTTGCAGACGCGTGGTCGCAAGGTACTTCCGGTGCCAGAATTGCATTTAGTCGAGATGGAAAAATCATTATGAGTGTCGGTATGCCGACACGACACAAAATTGGCACAGCTGACGATGCGCAGAATCCAGCTAACCATGCTGGAAAAATTCTACGACTTAATGATGACGGTAGCGTGCCGCATGATAATCCCTTTGTTGGTTACGATGAGTATCGGCCTGAGATTTATGCGTTAGGCATTCGAAATGCTCTTGGCCTATTTGTGCACCCAGAAACTGGTGAAATTTGGGAAACTGAAAATGGTCCTATGGGAGGCGATGAACTTAATATCATTAGGCCTGGTCGTAATTACGGATGGCCCATCATCTCGTACGGTACCGACTATACAGGCAACAAACTTGGTGGACTATCTGGGACAACGTCGGAACAGACGTGGGCACCAGGTATGGAGGAGCCGTTCATGTTCTGGATGCCATCACCAGCGTTAACTGGTCTCATTATTTATACCGGCGACAAATTTCCTAGGTGGAAAGACCAAGTGTTTATCGGGGCGCTGGGTGGTGCAAATTTAGGATCTCGACAATTACATCGGATTGTTTTGAATACGGATGGAGAAGTACAACGACGAGGTAACAATACGCTGCTAGGAGAGTTAAAACAGCGAATTCGTGACGTACGACAAGGACCAGATGGTTTACTTTATCTCACTACAGATGAGCCGGATGGCGCTGTTCTACGGATTGAACCGGTCGCTGTCGACTGATACGCAGGAAATAAAACAGGAAAAAATTTTTCCGGGATAAATCATAGGAGACGCAAACATGGAGCGTTGTTTTGCAAAGATTACGGTTACTGTGTGGTTCACGGCCTGTGTTGTAACAGCTCAGTTGATTGCGGGTGAAACAAAAAACTGGCCAGCGTTTCGAGGTGAGAAAGCACGGGCAGTTGTTGAGGATGATCAGCGTTTACCGATGACCTGGAGCACAACGGACAATGTTGTGTGGAAGGCTCCTGTCGAAGGGTTGGGTTGGTCTTCGCCGATTGTCTGGGACGATCTCATTTTTCTGACGACCGTTGCTTCGGAAGGTGAAACCGCTGAGCCACGCATGGGGCTTTATTTTCCTTTTGGCACGCCTAGATCTGATCCGGGGCTTCCAGCACCTAAGGAAGGTGAACGTATGGAGCAGTCAGCGGATGTTCATTCTTGGCTAGTTTATGCGTTTGATATCAATACGGGTGCTGTGGTTTGGAAAACGGAGGTGCATCAAGGTGTGCCAGGATTTGATCGCCACCTCAAGAATTCGTACGCCTCTGAAACCCCGGTAACTGACGGACACAGGATTTATGCATACTTTGGAAACGTCGGTGTTTTTGCGCTTGATATGACAGGTTCGGTGGTATGGGAACGGCGTGTCGAAATCAGTAGTACACGAATGGGATGGGGAACAGCGTCGTCTCCTGTGCTCTTCGAAGATCAATTATTTGTTGTAAATGATAACGATGATCAGTCGTATGTCCTTGCGCTGGATGCCGCAACGGGAGATGAAAACTGGCGTGTTAACCGAGAAGAGGGCACCAATTGGGCTACGCCGTTTGTGTGGCAGAATCAGTTACGAACGGAATTGGTGACTGTTGGCACTGGTGAAGTGCGTTCTTATGCTCTTGATGGAAGTCTGCTCTGGAATTTTAAAGGTCTAAATTCAATTACGATTCCACAGCCTTTTAGTGAGCACGGCATGCTTTATGTAACTTCTGGTTATCTTGGGGATGAAATAAAACCTGTATATGCTATTCGTCCTGGGGCTTTTGGGGATATCACCCTAGTGGATGGTCAGAACAGCAATGATTATATTGTCTGGTATGCTGATTCTGCGGGTCCATACCACCCGACGCCTTTGGTCTATGGAGATTATTATTTTACGCTCTTAGATCGTGGGTTTTTTACCGTGCACGATGCACTGACGGGTGAAGAATTGTATTTCACAGAACAACAAATCCAGAACAATGAAGTGCGTCGTCGCGTTGCTCGTGGCGCCAGTGGTTTTACGGCTTCTCCGTGGGCTTATAACGGAAAGATTTTTGTGATGAGCGAAGACGGTGACACATACGTTCTGGATACCACTGATAATTTTAGATTGGTTGGAACCAATTCGTTGGACGAAGTAGCGATGTCAAGCCCAGCCATCGTCCGAGGGAGTCTGTTTATTAGAACACGGTCACACTTGTGGCGACTAAGCGATGCTGCCAGATAGTGGCAGAGCACCGTTAGCCTGCCGGCAAGACTTTTTCTAACATGTAATTAAGTACTAGGTATACACTCCACGACTATGAGTTATTTCGATCGTTGGGTACAGCACCCACAGACTGTTTGGTTACGTAAAGCGCTCTTTCAAGTTCACTTATGGTCCGGTATTGGCGTCGGTTTGTATTTGGTCGTCATTAGCGTGACGGGAAGCATTTTAGTTTTTCGTAGTGAACTCAGACAAACGTTTATGCCGCAACCGGTGTTTGTTGAGGCAGTTGGGGAGCGCATGGATTCTGACCAAATTCTTGTCGCTGCCGAACGGGTTTACCCAGATGGTGATGTCTCCATTTTTGCTGAACGCGACATCCCGACACAGGCAGTCACGATTTCGGTCAACCGAGAGGGTGAAGTTCAACAAATGTTGCTTGATCCTTTTACCGGAGCTGATTTAGGTCATGCCATGCCTGCTGGGTGGCGAGCGACCACTTGGTTGTTGGATCTTCACGACAATTTACTTTCCGGGGAGACGGGCCGAAAATTTAATGGGTTTGGTGCGATCTTAATGACCTTGCTTAGTGTGACGGGGATCATCATCTGGTGGCCTGGCGCTGAAACATGGCGGCGGAGTCTTACAGTCGATTTTCGTGCTAATTGGCGACGTTTAAATTGGACTCTCCATAGTGCGATTGGATTCTGGACCTTACTCTTTGTGTTTATGTGGGGCTTTACCGGAATCTATTTGTGCTTTCCCCAGGTTTTTACGGCGTTTGTAGATTACGTCGAGCCTTTTAACATGGAAACATTTGAGGACCGTGTAGGAGACGCAGTGTTGTACTGGTTGACAAGACTTCATTTTGGCCGGTTCTCTATGGCAACGAAGATCCTGTGGTCCATTCTTGGTCTGGTGCCCGTCGTTATGTTTGTAACCGGTTCGTTAATGTGGTGGAATCGGGTGATCAGACCTCGTGGAACTAGGGTGGCGCAATGATTACAGTGTCGAGATCTTTTCTCTTAGGCGCGCTCATTTTTGTTCAGAGTTCGGTCGTTATGGACGCGCAAGCCGTGCGAGGCGTGCCTGCTCTTCCAGGGACACAAACGGTTTCTCCCTTAACTGAAGCCAGAGTGTCTCCGTTGCCAAGTATCGAATGGACGGACGAGCAACGGGTCGTGTCGGAACTCTATGCGCAAACCGGAGATCTGGGAAATGCCTTTAGTACGATGCTTCGTGTTCCGGAACTTGCTGAGGTCGTATATCCCTTTCTTAAGTACACTTCGTATGATTCGACACTTGACCCACGGCATCGTGAACTTCTTATACTGCGGGTTGCATGGTTAACCCAAAATGCCTATATCTGGGCGGATCATGCCCAAGTAGCGCAAGAAGTTGGTCTCGATTTAGCAGATATTTACCGCATTGCACTTGGGCCAGGTGCCGATTGGGATGACGCATCTGAGAAACTCTTACTTCAATTTGCAGACGAGCTTTTTCGCAATTCTTCTGTGACGGATGCTACGTGGACAACGCTGTCAGAGAAATTTGATCTTTACAACATGATGGATGCTGTGATGACGGTTGCGGAATTTACGACTTTGTCGATGTTGTTTAATTCCCTTGGTGTACAACCAGATTCTAGCGCCACAAATCGACTTCCGTCCGACGTACCCTACAGCGTAGTTGTTCCCGATAGAGAACCCCCGCTTACCCGCCCGCGCATTGCACCTGAGGAAGGTGACAGTCTCAGAGTGGTACGTACCATCGCTCGACATCCTGAAGTTTTTCGAACGTGGGGGGGGAACACTAGTTTTGTGAATCGATTGTCTTCCCTGACTCCACATGACCGTGAGCTGCTTATTCTACGCATAGGATGGAACTGCCAAGCAGAATACGAGTGGGCGAAACATGTTGGAACAGTCGGACGAGCCCGTGATCATGGTTTAGAACCGCGATGGATTGCCGAAGGTCCGGAGTCACCTCGCTGGGAACCATGGCAAGTCCAGCTATTGACAGCGACCGACGAGTTATTCCGAGATGCGGTTATTTCTGATAAGACCTGGAAAGAATTGTCGGAGTTGTATAACACTCATCAGATGATGAGTATCGTAATGACCGTTGGAACTTATCGTTTTGTTTCCATGGCCCTCAATGCTTTTGGCGTGCAACTGTTGCCGGACGATGAACGATTTCCAGTATTTTAAACAGTTTCTGCGTATCGCTTGACTGTGGTTGTGTCCACTGCTAGCTTGGCTAACTCAGAACCTTCACTTGGAGGGACGACGTGGCATCTAATTGTAAGTTACTGGCGGGCTTAGTTCTTAGCATGCTCTTGATGATTTTCGGGACGGCAAGTGCGCAACTGGGAGCACCTTTTTCTGGAACACTCGAACCGATTAATGTTGGAGGGGGAGTGACGGGAACAGGGTTTCTGTATTCGGTGCTTGATTACTATCCGGAAGGACCGAAGCTCATGGTCAACGGGACGTTCGAAGGAATGCGTTCCGCAGCTACGGTCGCACATCTTCATCGAGCTACAGTCGGGCCGGATGATCCCGACGGGCCAACTCCTGGACCTAAGGTGTTTGATTTGGTTGTGTCTGCGGATGTCCATGGGACAGTAAACGGCAGTTTCTGGATTTCTGAAGACCAGGCAGAAGAATTAAAACAGGGTTGGTACTATGTGCAGGTTCATTCTAAGGATCAACCTGCCGGAGCTTTACGTGGGTGGTTGATACAAGGGTTTCTGCACAATCCTGAAGATTCACCTTGAGGGTGGTGAACATCATGACTCAGCAAGTATGTGTCTTATTTAAATTTAGTATTTGTATAGTTACTATTATTTTCCTGATCCCTTTTGAGGGATTAGCCCAGCAAGGGTCGGCTGAAGATTTCTGGCCTCAGTGGCGTGGCCCACATCAGAACGGAGTGTCACTGACGGCGACTCCTCCAGTGGAGTGGAGCGAAACCAATAATATTAAGTGGAAGACTGAAATTCCCGGTCTTGGTGCTGCAACGCCCGTAGTGTGGGGTGATCGTATATTTCTTTTGAGTGCTGTACCGGTCGGTGTCTCAAAAGAAGAGGAACACGAATATCGAGGTGCACTTCCAGAACGAGACATCCATCGCTATGTCGTGGTTGCTATTGATCGACTCGACGGAGAGATTGTGTGGGAGCGTGTGGCAGGTGAGCAAAAGCCTCACGAGGCTACCCATGCGACGGCGGGTACCTATGCATCTAGTTCCGCCATTACTGACGGTGAACATGTGGTTGCTTTCTTTGAATCGAACGGCTTGTACGTCTATGACATGCTAGGCAACCTTGTGTGGAATACTGATCTTGGTGACAAGCGCGTTCTTACAGAAGGTGGTGAGGGGACAACTCCGGCTCTTTACGGGAATACTCTTGTTTTAGTATGGGATCATAATGATCAATCGTTCATCGTTGCTTTCGACAAACGGACTGGTGAAGAGTTGTGGAAGACCGATCGAGACGAGTTGGATACATGGGCAACACCCATCATTGTTGATGACGGAAGACGCCCACAGGTCATCACGAACGGATGGAGTCGTCTTCGGAGTTACGATCTTCAAACTGGTGAAGAGATTTGGTACACCACTGGCCTGACTCCCCTGACGATACCTTCTCCTGTTGCGGGTGATGGAATGGTTTACGCCATGAGTGGTTTCAACGGTGCTTTTCTTAAAGCAATCAGTTTAGTGGATGCCCGTGGTGATATTACTGGCACAGGAGCGATTGCATGGTCCCACAACCGAGACACTCCTTACGTGTCTTCCCCGTTACTGTACGACGGAGCTTTATATTTCACTAAGTATGTTCACGGCATTCTATCGGTCTTTGATGCGAAAGAGGGCAAGGCACACTATGGTCCTCAGCGTGTGGAAGGTTTGCGTGGTGTTATGGCTTCTCCCGTCGGAGCCGACGGGAGAGTCTATTTAACTGGCCGTGATGGAACAACTGTCGTAATTCGCCACGGAACGACCTATGAGGTGTTAGCGACAAATAAACTCGATGATCAATTTAGTGCGTCGATGGCGTTAGTAGGCGATCAGATTTATATGCGCGGCGATTCGTATCTGTACTGCATTTCTGAAAATTAGAGCAGGACTTCCAAAGATTTCGCCAATTTAAATATTTACGCCGATACTCCCATATTTAATTGCTGATCCTCTCCCATGTGATTGAGGACTGCACTTCTTGCCCGTCAGTGGTTCTTGGCGGTGGTCGCAAAGTGAGGGTCGTATCTGTCAGTTCAAAGAATCGTTGTGCGTCGGTTCCAGCTTGTCCTGGATTAAGATTCCCAATACGGTGATGGATAAAATAGCTCTCCGGCTCGTTCACAGAAAATGGCCCAAAGTAGCTTCCATAGGTTTGTATGGCTTGGCGTGCTTCTTCGGGCGTGGGTGAGCCGCTGTAAACTGGTCGGTTCGGTCGTGATATGTGCACGGCCATATGACCGGATCGCATGTAACTGATGAATGCATTGTCCCATTGTTCTGTCGGAATAGAGGAACCGTCCGAGGTCACACGTTCGATTTTTGTAAACCGGTAAAATCCAAATAACCGACGATGGGTATCTGTCAATTCAGCTTCCGGTAGATCCGGTACTCGCTTCCATACGATGCGTCGCTTAATACCAGAGTCGTCTTCAGGGGGCATCAGAATTAGCTGGTCATCAATAAATTCGTAAAAGCGTTGGTTGTCATTAGCTGAATCTGGTGGTCGCACGTTCCCCTGTAAATGATGTGTCAGAAAGCCCTCGGCTTCGTTCACAGTGTAAGTACCAAAGTAAGAGGTGTAAGTTCCTAGGGCTCCTACCGCTTCTTCCCCACTTGGTGTGGCTGTTGCGTATGCTGGACGTTCGGGTGGCATAATCACGACACCCATATAACCCGCTGGGTCGTACATAATGTATCCAACTTCCCCTGCGGCCCCCGGCGATGGAGCTTCGGGCAAGGGAAGGATGCTGCCATCAGCTGCAATGCGTTCTCTTCTCACCAACTCCCAATTTCCAACAAATTGTAATCTTGGATCCGGAGAAACCTCTTCAATGGGTGCGGCGTCTATGTTTTCCGATATAGATGATTCTTGTTCCGCTTCAGAACAGGCAGTTACGAAAAGGGTCGGTGCGAGAATCAGCAGAAAAAAATATTTTTTTATCATTATCTCCTCCATAACTTAGTGCCCGAATACCGCTCACAGCATTGCCTTGTGTGGCGTTCAAATCGAGAAATTACCGAGAGCGAAGCATTAAAACAATAGACTTATGCAGCTTTTCCAAGTATTCGTGTTGCAGTTCAGCATAGACTAAAGGTGCATTGATAGGAAGGGAGTTCGAAAAATGAAGTTTTTTAATGGTAAGGCAATCTTACAGGTCATGTATACCGCTGTTTTTCTTGTGGGAAGCATATTATTTGTCGGCACATTGCACGCTGAAGATTGGCCTCAGTGGCGTGGAGAAGGCCGCATGGCTGTCTGGCAGGAAACAGGCGTTCTAGAAACATTTCCAGAGACTGGCTTAAAGGTTGCATGGAGAGCTCCCGTACGATCTGGGTTCGCCGGGCCTGTCGTTTCGAATGGCAAAGTTTTTGTTCTCGATTGGCAAGAGGATCCGGAGTCGCGCACCATGGATGGAACGGAACGTCTTGTTGCGCTAGATGAGGAAACAGGCGCCGAATTATGGATAAACGAATGGGCTACGAGCTACCGGATGCTCCAGGTTTCCTATGCCATTGGTCCGCGTGCGACTCCCACCGTGGATGGCAATCGTGTCTATGCTGTTGGTGCTTCTGGTGTATTACGGTGCGTGGACGCTGAATCCGGTGAGTTAGTTTGGGAAAAAAACTATATCGACGACTACGATACCAGCGTAGCAACATGGGGAATCGCGAGTTCTCCTTTAGTGGATGGGGACCGATTGATTACCGTTGTCGGCGGTGAGCCTGATGCGTTGGTCATGGCATTTGATAAACACACAGGGGATGAAATCTGGCGTGCCGTAGAAGTCGTTGGAGAGATGGGATATGGTCAGCCCATGATTTATAGAGCGGGAGGCGTGCGACAATTGATTGTGTGGCATGCCGCGGCCCTCGTGTCCTTGAACCCTGAAAATGGTGAAATTTACTGGGAACAGGAATGGGAAGTTGGCTCGGGAATGAGTGTAGCCACACCAGTCAGAGATGGGAACTTTCTTCTGGTCAGTCAATTTTATAATGGGTCCATGATGATGAGGCTCGACACAGACCGCCCGACGGCATCGATGGTATGGAAAGGATCAAGTCGAAGTGAGATGCCAGACGAGACAGATGGGTTGCATTCAATGATTACGACGCCAATCGTTCAAGGTGACTATGTGTATGGAGTTGGGAGCTATGGAGAACTTCGAGGACTTAACGCTAGGACCGGCGAACGCCTTTGGGTGAGTGATCAGATGACAACGCAGGCCCGCTGGGGCACAGCCTATATGGTGCAGCATAACGATCGATTTTTTGTTGCGAGTGATAACGGGGATTTAATCATTGCCCGTTTTACCCCTGAGGGCTATGTAGAAGTCGATCGAACAACGCTTATTGAGCCGACAGCACATTCTGGTTACGGTCCGCGAAGGCGATTTGATCGCATGGTGAGTTGGGCTCATCCGGCCTATGCGAACCAACATGTTGTTCAGCGAAACGATAAAGAAGTTATCCGTGTTTCACTAGCGGCTTCTGACTATTAATTGTAAAGAGACGCTTGAGGTTGAGATATTTCTTAGGGTTAGCGTGTGCAGTATTAATCTGGATGCAGGCAACCAGCCATGCTCAGAATCGAGCTGCGGCGGAAGCACTCTTTGAACGAGCTGTTTTTCACTTCGAACAGGGACAAGTTGTTGAAGCCGCACAGGAATTTGATAAGGTTGCTGACCTTGCACCTGAAGAAGCCCCACATTTATGGCAACGGGGAATCGCTCTTTACTATGCGGGTCGGTACGAAGATTGTCGAACGCAGTTTGAATCCCATCGAATAGTTAATCCTAATGATGTCGAAAATGCCGTTTGGCATTTTCTTTGTGTGGCGCGAGTTGAATCGCCAGCTGCGGCACGCGAGGCATTACTTCCGGTGGGACCTGATCGTCGAGTCCCGATGCGACAGGTCTATCAGATGTTTGATGGCAGTGTGGCACCCGTGCAGGTGTTGAATGCTGCGGGTGAGTCGCGGTCAGGAAAGTTTTTTGCGCACTTATATTTAGGGTTATATTTTGAGTCGCAAGGTCAGGATCAAAAAGCTCTGAAACATATCAAACTTGCGGCGGCCTCCAGATATGCTCGCGCCGGTGGATATATGCACATGGTAGCCACGGTGCATCTTAAACTGCTTGAAAAACGGTAGGTTTCTTGTGTCGGCGATAACGTTGTCAGGGTGTGCCCGCTGTTCCATTGTCCTATTAAAATGTGTAATCCTGAGCGTTTGTTTTCATTTTAATGGATATACAGGTATAGCCCAGGGCACTTCTGATGATATTAAAGGTACATCTCAAGTGTCATTACCAGTCCCTCCGGCTGTTATTACCAGAGATCCCTCTGGGCATGCGACGATTCGTGCGCACCGGTTAGTAACTCCTCTGGACATTGATGGGGTGCTTGACGAATCTGTATATACCACGGTGCCGTCTATTTCAGATTTCATTCAGACGGAACCGACCGAAGGAGCGCCCGCCAATGAGAAAACAGAAGTGTGGGTGTTCTTCGATGACGAACACATTTATGTTGTTGGACGTTGTTGGGAGACCCGTCCCGAACGTTTGGTCGCGAACGAAATGCGGCGTGACAATTTTGGTATTGTCCGCAATGACAACTTTGCCTGGAGTTTTGATACTTTTTTTGACAAGCGCAACGGTGTGATTTTTGAGGTTAATCCGATAGGTGGGCGTCTCGACGGGCAAGTGACTGATGAATCACAGGTAAACACCGATTGGAATCCAATTTGGGATGTTCAGACCCGTTTGTTTGATGGAGGGTGGGTCGTAGAAGCGGCGATTCCCTTTAAGTCGCTTCGGTATCGCCCAGGGCTAGATCAAACGTGGGGCCTTCAGGTGCGAAGACGTAGTCGCTGGCGAAACGAAATTTCATATCTCACACCTATTCCTGTGTCATTTGGTGGGCGCGGGCACTTTCGAGTGTCTATGGCGGCGACGCTGGGAGGGTTTGAAGCGCCGTCGGGATCACGCAATCTTGAAATTAAACCGTACGCGATTGCTGCTCTGACAAGTGATGCCACCGCCGACCCGGTGATCAGTAATAATTTTGGGGCAGACGTTGGGGTTGATTTGAAGTACGGTCTCACCCAAAATTTAACTACTGATCTAACTTTTAATACAGACTTTGCTCAAGTTGAGGCGGATGAACAACAAATTAATTTAACGCGCTTTAGTCTGTTCTTTCCTGAGAAGCGAGATTTTTTTCTCGAAAACCAAGGGTTGTTTGCTTTTGGTGGTGCGAGTACGGGTCCATTTGGTGGTGGTGGAGAGATGCCGGTGCTTTTTTATAGTCGCCGGATTGGCCTGAACGCCGGTAGAGAAGTTGACATTGATGCGGGTGGTCGACTTACGGGGCGTGTCGGAAAATTCAGCATAGGAGTCATGAATATCCAGACTGACGATGAACCTATTTCTAGTTCACAGGCGACAAATTTTTCTGTCCTTCGAATCAAGCGCGATGTGTTGGCTAACAGCAGTATTGGAGCGATGTTTACGCGGCGGTCGATTTCCACAACTGCGAATGGGGCCAATGAAGTTTATGGCGTTGATGCAAGATTCGCGTTTTTTGAAAACTTGACCATCAATTCGTATTGGGCGACCACCGAGACTCAGGGTCTAATCGGCGATGATAACAGTTATCGCGCACAGGTCGATTATTCTGGCGATCGGTATGGGTATGAGTTCGAGCGTCTCGTAGTTGGATCCAACTTTAACCCAGAGATTGGATTTCTCCGCCGGGAAGAGTTTGAACGCAGTTATGGTGCTTTTCGGTTTAGTCCGCGGTTGCATCAGGTGGCTGCAATACGAAAAGTGTCGTGGGTAGGGCGCTTTGATTACATCACTGATCGTACTAACGTGCTTGAAACTCGTAAGATTCAAAATCGGTTTGGTATCGAATTTGAAAATAGTGATGAATTACAAGTCGAATACACTCGGAATTACGAACTTGTAGATCTACCGTTCGATATTACACAGGAGGTTACGATTCCCGTGGGTGGATTTACCTTTGACGATGTTTTGACTACTTATGAACTTGGGCGCCAACGGCAATTGTCCGGACGATTCTCGTTTCAGCACGGTGGGTTTTATGGTGGTAGCAAAACTAGTGTAGGGTTCGGTCTTGGCGGTGGTGGCACAAGTGGGCGTCTCGAGTTAACCTCAAAATTTTCACTTGAGCCAGGCTTGTCTGTTAACTGGATCGATCTTCCGCAAGGACGGTTTACGACCAATCTAATCACGACGCGTACGACCTACACTTTTACCCCGTTAATGTTCTTTAGTGGGTTTCTGCAGTACAACTCCGGTAGTGACAATGTGAGCGCGAACCTTCGATTTCGGTGGGAGTACAAACCCGGAAGCGAACTATTTGTTGTGTATAACGAGCAACGTGACACCTTGTCGCCACATTTCCCTCGGTTTGAAAATCGTTCAGTTATCGTAAAAATAAACCGGCTATTTCGCTTTTGAAAAATCTACAATATTTAAGAGGACGCGCCTAAGCTTCAATGGTTCGGTCGGCAAAATGGTTCCAGCCAAAAACTTCTTTAATGGCCATTACCAAATCGAAACCGTCTTGTTGCATTTCTGGAAGGGAGAAGTTGAAACTAGCGGGCAACACCGCGTGCCCTTCGAATTCTTCGTTCCACGAGCCAACAATATATATGGGAGCTGGCATGAGCGGTGTACCGACAATGTTCTGCCATGTGTACTCAGAGAGTAAATCTAGATGAGTGTGGCGCATTGCTTTCATGAAATCTGCATAATCACCACGACCCATCTTGAGCACTGCTAAGCCTGGTTTTGCAAATCCAGGTGATAAATTTGGAATCACTGGTACGCGGTTTCCTGTATACCGATTTCGTAAAGTGCTGGTCATGTCGAAGTTCTGTCGCAAAATTGCACGCTGATGATCTAAATAGAAATCGTCATAAACCAGTGTCACCCCTTCTTCAGCTGAAGATGTAAATGGTTTGAGTGCAGCATGGTGATACACATAAATTGCATCGAAACTGGTAATTCTCCGAGCCCGATCTTCATAGAGCGGGATATCAGGTGATAAGTTCATCTCCTCTCCCACGAGAAAAGGTGATTCGCCATAGGCAACGCGAAAGGCTTCTCGCGCCATATCGAGTGCAATTTCAAGAGTTGTAGTTTCTGTTGCGCGATACGGAAGTTGGCCCCACGTATGGGAACCAAAGAGAAAGACGACGGGCCGTCCATCGAGAGTAAATACTTTTCCTCCTTGTTCTTGTCCTTCGGCAAGGAAGCGTCCCATCTGTTCAAAATCAGTTTGGAGTAGTTCAGAAGCCGAAGGGTCTAAGAAATCAACACGCGCACCATCGTATGGAAGTGCGATGGTGCTTTCATATAACAAAGCCAGATGTCGAGTATCGAGATTGTGTGTGCTAAATAGTCCGCGCCGATAATTATCCAGCATGTCTTTATTTTCACGTTCTGGAATCCAGCTTAAGGCGTCGACGCTGATACCAAATTCATTCTTTTGTTCATTAAAAATACTCTCGATTTCAGAGTCTCGTGAACGGTAGTCCCCGCCTTTGAACTGGACTGTTTGCATTCCAGGAGGACGCTCTTCAAGGTTGTACCAACCATAATGCCAGGCGATCGTGATGGGCCGCGGTTCTCTTTCTATTAACCCAGACTCCAATGCGTTGACCGTATAGATGACAGAGTCAACAGACTGTTGGTCGACAATACCACGGCCAAAAACATCAGCTTTGTAATTGAAATTTTCTCGTGAAATTAAACCGCGTCCACGGGTGGTGAGTAGTGCATCTTGCACAACTCGTTTGTCAACTGCACCTAACCAACCATTCCCATTCACATCAGCGACAAAAGAGGAAAGTAAAATGGGATCGACACTTTGGCCGCTAAGAAACTGTTGTGGGCGAAAAACTCCCAAACTTCCAGCGGCTAACGCACCAGTTTTAAGAAATCGTCGTCGTGAAAAGCGAGGTGGGTAGTCGCGTGCCATGGTTTCAAGCGATTTGTTGAGTGCTAGCGGCGTGATCGTTGGATCTGCTCAGGGAATCAAACGCCTGCGTTAAATTTATTGACCAAGATAACTCGAATGAAATAATCAGCCTTCCTACTAAACTCCGATACACCAATACTGAAACAGACCGAATATTTTACATTGGATGTCAAAGGATATCTGATGATTTCTTTGACGGAATCAAAACTTGGAGGCCTCGAATCTTCTCAAAGGCAGTTACTCAGATGGGAGAAGAAAGACCTCCACAGCCTATTTATTCCATTGCTGCTTCATCCATTGACCAGCCGTTTTGAGTGGTTCAATATATCCGCCCATAGCATAATGTCCGATTCCGGTAAGTTCAGTGTAACCAACGGTAAAATCCTGATCTTCCAGGAAAGAGGCTGCTTCTCGTGCAGGACCTACGGGAACCCGTTCATCGTCTGCACTGTGAATAATATGCACAGGCATCAGTCTGAGGTGAGTAAGCGGGTTTTCCCGCGGCGAACCTGCAATAGGAATGGCACCATCAAAACGGTCTGGATGGTGGGTGGCCATAAACCAGGTTCCGGAACCCCCCATACTAAAACCAGTCACCAGTCTTTGATTCTGATCGATTGGATAACTGGAAAAAAGTTCATCCAAAAGAAAAAGAACAGATTCTTCGGCGGATTTCACAGACCATCGTCGGTTAGGAGAATCCGGTGCGACGATTATCGCATTCCAGTCACGAAGCGCAGGCGCTACAATTTGAGTAAGAAAAGGACCGCCACGACTGCCGCCCCCTGGGTGCAGTGCGAGCACAAGAGGACGGGGATTGTCGTCGGTGAGGTCTCTAGGAATTGCAATTGTATAGCCCATTTGTCCATGACCAGGCACATCGATGACGGCAGTCTGGATACGGGGATTATTGGCAGGTTGCCCAAAGACAAGTGCCGTTGCTGTAAAGAACGCCAAGATAAGTTTCATGACGGCTGATGATAGTCCATAATTCACTGTTGTTTATAGAACTTCTTTTTACCCGAACGAATTTGAGGTCCAGGTGATGATCCGTACACGTTTTGCACCAAGCCCGACGGGTTACCTCCATATTGGTGGTGTTAGGACAGCTCTATTTAACTGGCTTTTTGCGAAACATCACGGCGGTCAATTTCTTCTAAGGATTGATGATACCGATCAACAGCGTAATCTTCAGGAGACGCTTCAACCGATTTTGGATGGATTTCGGTGGTTAGGGCTGCTCTGGGACGAAGGGCCAGAGGTTGGTGGTCCTTACCAATCCTATTTTCAGTCAGCCAGGAAGGAGCAGTATCAGCGCGCTGTTGATGAACTGCTCCGCGCGGGTTTTGCTTATCGTGATTACGCAACTGCCGAGGAAATACAGGAAGAACGCTTAAAGGCTCAAGAGCAGAAAGCACGTTTCGTTTATAGCCGACGCTGGATGGCAGAAACTGATTCTCAAGCGAAGGAATATGAAGCCGAGGGGCGGCAAGCGGTCGTGCGTCTCAAAATGCCCAGAGAAGGCGTTTGTATTTTCAAAGATGAAATTCGTGGGGAGGTAGAATTTGAGTGGGCTTTGGAACAGGATCATGTCGTACAACGGGCAGATGGAAGTTGTCTTTATCACCTTGCCAGCGCCGTTGATGATCATGATTTTAAGATTACTCATGTTATTCGCGCCGTGGAACATTTACCCAACACACCGCGACAGATTTTCATTGCACAATGTCTTGGCTATAGGATTCCGGTTTACGCGCATTTACCGTATGTGGCTGAGCCCGGCAGTGGCGAGAAACTCAGTAAGCGCAAGATTAACTCTTATCTCAAGCATCAGGATTTTGCGAAACTTTTCAATCACGGTCAAAAGATTGCAAAAGCGCTCGGTAAGGAGGCGCGCACCGAAACGTTTAGCCCTGTCATTGTTGATTTCTATCGTTCGGTTGGATATCAGCCCGAGGCATTACTGAATTATTTGTTGTTGTTGGGCTGGTCTTTAGACGACAAGACAGAAATGTTTTCAACTAAGGAAATGATTGCCCATTTTACGCTTTCACGCGTCAATAAGTCGCCGGCAAGTTTTGATCCCATCAAACTCCTTGCATTTGAGGAGCGATATATGCAGAAGTTGTCGGCAAAGGAAAAAGTTAAGCGAGTATTACCTTTTCTTGAAAACATTATGGAACAAGAGAAGCATATTTTTTTGCCGCTGGATGAGAATCGTCTTAGGCAGGTTGTGGAAGCAGCTGGTGATCGCCTGAAGGTTGCTGGTGATATCGTCAACTATGTTGAATTTTTCCAACATGATGCTGCTGTGATGTTTGAAGCTAAAGCTTTTAAGAAAAGATTGCAGGCTCCTGGTGCAACGAAACGATTACAGCTATTTCGCGAAGAACTTAGAATGGTCGGGTCGTTTGATGCAGTGACGCTTGATGAGATGTTGCACCAGTTTATTGAGAAACATGAGATGAAAATCGGAGAAATTATTCATGCCCTGCGGGTTGCGATAACTGGAAAAGCTGTTGGATTTGGGATTTTTGAGAGCTTGGCGATTCTTGGTCGTTCGTCATGTATCAAACGTATCGATCAGGCAATTGCGCGGACTACGGCTGAATAAGAGAGAAAATTTGACTTATGAAGGAAGATTCTGAACCAAAGGCGGTTAACAAAAACTCAATGGAAGTAATAAAAGGTCAGGATTTTGTCCGACAGATTGTGGAAGCTGATCGCGAGTGTGACAAGTATGGCGGACGAGTGCATACCCGATTTCCTCCCGAACCTAACGGATATCTGCATATTGGCCATGCGAAGGCTATTTGTTTGAGTTTTGGTATTGCACAAGAGGTTGGAGGTCTTTGCAATCTTAGGATGGATGATACGAATCCTGAAACAGAAAACGAAGAGTACGTCAGGGCCATTCAAGAGGACGTTCGGTGGCTGGGTTTTAAGTGGGAAGATCGTTTTTTTTGTGCATCGGATTACTTTGATCGTCTCTATGAGTGCGCAGTGCAACTCATTAAAAATGGAGACGCTTATGTCGATGATTTACAGGGAGACGCTGTTAGTCAGTATCGAGGACGGTGGAATGAGCCAGGTCGTGATAGTCCGCATCGTGAACGGTCGATTGCCGAAAACTTAGATCTATTCAATCGGATGCGAGAGGGTGAATTTCAAGACGGTAGTCGGACTCTTCGAGCAAAAATTGATATGGCATCTCCTAACATGAACATGAGAGATCCAACCATTTACCGTATTCGAAGGTTTCCACATTATCGAAAAGGGGACAAGTGGTGTATTTACCCTCTGTACGATTTCACCCATCCACTCTCGGATGCGTTTGAAGGTATTACTCATTCGCTGTGTACGTTGGAATTTGAAGATCATCGTCCACTTTACGAATGGTTTCTTGAAAAGTTGGCATTTCCACTTCCACCTAGGCAGATAGAGTTTGCTCGTCTTAACCTGACGCATACCGTTCTCAGTAAGCGAAAATTACTTGCACTGGTTAAGGATGATCATGTTAACGGCTGGGACGACCCTAGGATGCCAACCTTGGTAGGGATGAGGCGGCGAGGTTATCCACCTGCGGCTCTGCGTGAGTTTTGTGAGCGTATCGGTGTCGCGAAATCGAATAGTGTGGTTCAAATAGCACAACTTGAAGACAGTGTCCGTCAAGAACTGAATCAAACAGCAAACCGTGTCATGGGTGTCCTTCGTCCGCTGCGCGTTGTAATTGAAAACTATCCAGAGGGAAAATCTGAAACACTGGAAGCGATTAATAATCCTCAAGAGACAGCGGCTGGAACCCGAGATTTACCTTTTTCGCGGGTCCTATACATTGAGCAAGATGACTTTCGAGAAGCGCCTCCCAAAAAATTTTTCCGCCTTGGACCTGGTCGAGAGGTGCGGCTGCGATATGCCTACTTTATTAAGTGCACCGATGTGATTAAAGATTCGAAGACCGGAAAGATTACAGAACTACGGTGTACTTATGATCCTCAGACCAAGGGAGGACAGGCTCCGGATGGGCGCAAGGTTCGGGGCACGATTCATTGGGTTTCGGCAGAAGATGCGATTGAGTCTGAAGTGCGTATGTATGAACATCTCTTTACTAAAGAGAATCCAGAAGACACTTCCGAAGGACAAGACTACATGGATTTTCTGAATACTGAATCCATGAGTGTTCTGACAGGATGCAAGGTTGAACCTAGTCTGGCCCATGCTTCCCATGGCGCACGGTATCAACTCGAGCGCCAAGGGTACTTCTGTGTTGATGCTGATTCGGCTGACGATAAGCTAGTTTTAAACCAGACTGTCAGTTTACGAGATACGTGGGCAAAGTTGGCAAAATCTAAGTCATAACCTCAAGAAAACATCTAATTTCTAGGCGCTGCTCCTAAACCCATGGCTCGTCGCCAAGCTGCTAATTGTCCGAGATGATCCATTTCGTGTGAAGTCATCAAGAAAATTGCCAGAGCACCAATAGTTGGAAAATGTTTTCGTAATTTTTCATTGGGATGCGGCTGGTCAAGAAAAGCGAGATCGGTAGTTTCCAGAGCTGTAGTGTTACGGTCGTGCGCAGCGCTTAAGTTTGATAGTAGTTCTTCTTTAGTAGGATAGTCAGCCGCACTTCCCGAGGGTATGCTTCCTGTGACAAAAATTTTATCCCATCCCTCAGGAATATTGGCGTCCAGTCCGATCAGGGTTGTGAGCCCGTTAGCGGTCATTACAAGATGTCCGAGAGTCCATGCCGGATGATTAACGACGTTGTGAGGTTGTTGCACCATCTGTTCTAGTGAGATGTCTTTAACAAGCGAATGCGCGAAATTAAGATTAAATCGGTAAAGATCGATAACATGCTTGATCATTGTTGTCTCCTTTGTATGTGATGTCGCGCAACAGTATTGTTTAAAAAGTATGACTGTATGAAATTATACTGAGACTGTGATGACAGAATGGAACCGTCAGATTACTTTGGTTGCTCGACCAGAAGGATCTCCTAAAAGCACCGATTTTAAACTCGTTGAGACTCCCGTGCCGACCCTTGGTTCAGGGGAATTGCTTGCCCGCACAATTTATTTGTCTCTCGATCCCTACATGAGAGGGCGCATGAATGAGACACGAGGTTACGCAGATGGAGTGAGACTTGGAGATGTCATGGTGGGAGGAACCGTGTCAGAGGTTGTTGAGTCAAACAATACGGAATATCAAAGCGGAGATCTCGTGCTTGGAATGGGGGGATGGCAAGAATATTCTGTCTCGAATGGGGTCGGTTTAAAAAAACTTAATCCTGATGATGC
>CEUS01046532.1_pt1 | contig 35588 bp, 36 predicted proteins | sample 427031 | NCBI WGS metagenome assembly CEUS01 (sample SAMEA2622837, study PRJEB7988) | marine metagenome | biome: marine biome (ENVO:00000447); feature: marine epipelagic mixed layer (ENVO:xxxxxxxxx); material: "saline water (ENVO:00002010), including plankton (ENVO:xxxxxxxx)" | depth 140 m | reverse complement strand
GAGGACCTCTCGCACAGAATAACCTCAAAATTACCTCTATTATTTCTTATGACTACGCCTCCAGCAGACCAAACATCAGGGTTAGAATAATATTCCTCACCATTGATTGAAGACTTATTCATTAGATGTCATTGTCTTCTTCTAATCTATCAACATATTTGGAAGGACATTTGATTGAAAGTGAGGTAGTTTCGAAAATCCCATCTTCTTTAATAGTGCCTTGAATTATAATTTCAGCATTTTCATTAAAGAATATTTCACCTATTTCTCCAGAGTAGGAAACAGGCATTATTCCTGATGATTCTTCATCGGTAATACTAAAAAAAGCGGTCAATCCGTCAGCAGATCTATGAAAGGTATCTGGAACAAGTTTTCCGATTACTCCTAAACTTTCCTTGTTTTCGTTATCAGATTTATTAATAGCGTCTTGCACGGTAATATATTTCGTGGTTGCTGCTCCAAAACTTGAAATAGCTAGGTATGAAACTGCGATAATAATAGATAAAAGTGCAACTAAAATCTTTAATTTAGAAGAGATATAAACTGGCCTTGATTGAGCCAATTCTTCTGACTTTAACTTGTTATTACTCATTATATTTATTTAGATGTTTTGCTTAATCTTCCGTTAATAATTATTAAGTATACAAAAAAAGCAATCCATGCAACCGCAAAGCAAGCAAATAAATACCACAGATTAGTTCTCACGTCCCTGCTTTCCATATCAACAATTTCTAAAGCTAATCCATTTTCTGAAACTATTGTGACAGGAGCCAATCTAGATTGATGTTTTTTTAACCTCTTAAAAGCCTCCTCGCCATTTTCTGATTGATTTCCAGTCCATCTCTCTCCAGCAATATTTTCAAGTCCGTATTTAGTGGAATTATTTTGATTTTCTATCTCAAAAGTTTTTATCTCTCCTTCGTTTGTAAGAATAGATATTTTAGAAGATTTTCCACTCTCTTCTTCTACGCTGCTTATTACTCCCGATGTAATTTGTTTTCCATCATCAGCATCTAAACTGATAGGATTCATTCCTAGAAATGTAGTAACTAGTAATAGGCTAAGAAATTTGTACATTTTTCAATCCTTTTTCTGAAACTGTTTTATATTGAACCCAAACTATTCCGATGAACATTAATGTTACGGCTAAAACACAAGTTAATAATGTAATCACCATTTCGGAACTTAGGCTAGACTCTTGCGTTGCAAGAGGACCTACAACTGCTTGCGGATGATTTTGTTGCCAAATTTGAGCCGCATAATAAATTATAGGACTATCTATAGCCCCAATTAAAGCAATTATTGCAGCAATCCTATTTCTTGCCTCACCTGGAGGAAAATAATTTCTAAATACCAAATAGGCACAATATATTAGAAATAAAATTAATGCGGTGGTTAGTTTTGCCTCACCTGTCCACCAAACGCCCCATACTGGTTTTGCCCAAACTATTCCAGAAAAAAGCATTACAATGGCTGAAACTACACCAACTTCAGCTAAAGATTGAGAAAGGTTATCCCAAAGTATTTTTTTTGTTACTAGAAACATTAGACTTGTAATTGCTACAGCAATTATTGCCACCATTGAAGCCCATGCAAAAGGCACATGAACATAGAGAATTCTTTGAACTAAGCCTTGATTAACTTCGGTTGGAACCCATATAAATATCATCCATATTGATAGGAGAGTTATAGCACCAGATATTATCAGATATAAGTTTCTAAACATTAGCAATTAATCGTTTGTAATTTTATGATGCAATGATAAAGATATATCATTGTTCTATTATTTTTCCAAATAAAAAAGTTAAGACTACTAAAAATATTATATCAAAAAGAATTCCTAAACTTAGCCATAGATTGAAATTTTGAGAACTAATCCCCAGTAAGCCTGCTTTAGTTAATTCTGTAGCAAACATTATTAATGGAATTATTATTGGCACAAGTAATAAAGTAAGTAAAATCTCATTTGATCTAGATTTTGATGAAATTATTCCAAAGAAAGTCCCTACACAACTAAATCCTAAATTAAAGATAGGGATAGCAGTCAAGATATATATAGACAGAGGGTTTGAGTTAAATAATATTGAAAAAACAGCAATGATAAAGCATTCAGATATAGTCAAGAATAAAAATAAAGACAATATTTTGCTGAAAAAAATAAGTTCAATAGGTACAGGCATAAGCAATATTGCATTTAGCGTTTCGTTTTTTTCTTCATGAGAGAATAATTTAGACATTGCTATAGAGCCAGAAAAGACTACTGCTGCCCACATAATGCCTGCACCAATCTCTGCAGATAAATTAGAAGGGTTCGAAGATGTTACTGCAAATATAGAGACTACAAGTAAAGAGAAAAGTGTAATAGTTACAATTGTTTCTTTTGACTTTAATTCAACTATCAAATCCTTAGATGAAATAGTTAAAAGAATTTTTATCCAATTTTTCATAATTCCAAAAGCCTTCCATTCTCCAATTTCATTCTTCTGTTAGAACATTTTTCAGAAAACTTTTCATTATGACTTGTGAAAATATTGGCCTTTGATCTCTTTAATCTCTGTGTGAAAATATTGGCAAATATTTCAATAGTATCGTTATCAATATTTGCTTCAGGTTCATCGGTTATCAATATTTCTGGATCATTTAGTAAGCTTTTGGCAAAGCTAGCCTTCCTTCTATTTCCATTAGAAAGTTTATAAATTTCAATATTTAGAAATTTTGAAATATTTAGTTCATCTGTGACTTCGCAAACTCTTGGCCTGTAATTGATGATTCCTAATAATTTTGAAAAGAATAATAGATTTTCTTTTACAGTCAATTGAGGATAAAGCATGTTTGAATGCATTAACACACCCATCCTTTGCTTAATGAATAAGTTTTCTGGTTGCTTATAAGGATCTCTGCCTAAGACACTAAGCGTGCCTATATCAGGTCTTAAAAGACCACAAAAAATTTTTAGAAGCGTAGATTTTCCAGATCCATTTTCCCCTGAAATACAAATACTGTCTCCAGATTTAATGTCTAGGCTAACATCTTGCAAGACATTATTATCCTGATAACTTTTATTAATTTTCTTGGCAGATAAAAGCAATTTTTTTAAGTAAAATAATTTTAGTTTTATACAATGATAGACTATATTCTTTAAATCGTAATTTATAAATGGAGGCCATAGTGAAATTTGGTTCATTTGAAAAATCAGGCGAGAAATTTGTTGGAATAGTTAACGGCGATAATGTTGAAAAGGTTAATGGCAATATCTTTACTGGTGAATATGGTAAAACTGGAGATTCCTATAGTATTTCTGAGTTAAAAATTTTACCACCTGTGTCACCATCAAGCATGATTGCATTAGCAAAAAATTATGGTTCTCATTTGCAGGGTGAAGCTCCCCCAAAGCAGCCCGAACCTTTTTTTAAAACTATCTCATCTATAACAAGTCATGATCAGGAAATAATAATTCCTAGAGATTCTGAAAAAGTAGATGCTGAATCCGAATTGGTCGTAGTAATAGGGAAGCTCGCTAAAGATGTACCTCAGGATAAGGTATTTGACTATATTTTTGGTTATACCTGCGGAAATGATGTTAGTGCAAGAGATTGGCAAAAAGGAGACAAGAGTTGGTGGAGGGCTAAATCATCAGATTCATTTTCTCCAATCGGGCCTTTTATAGAGACTGAAATAGATCCAGAAAACCTTAATATCATTGGCAAAATAAATGGAAACATTGTTCAAAGTTGTAATACTAGCGAAATGATTTGGTCTATACCAAAAACGGTTGAATTTATCACAAAATATGTAACATTATTTCCTGGCGACTGTATCTTTACTGGTACATCTGGCACTGCTGGGCAGATAAAGCCTGGCGATATAGTTGAAATTGAAATTGATGGAATAGGAAAATTAGTTAATCATTGCGTTTAACTGAATAATATTTTTATGTCATATACCCAATAACTTAACATGAATATTCCTGCTAAAGTTAAGAATATTCCAAAGATTAAATTCGACCATTTTCTAAAAAAATTATTTATGATTTTAGTGCTATTTACCGATATAAAAGTAGCAATAGTTAATATAGTTATTACTGATATCATCCCAAATGAATAAGAAATGAAATCTATAAAGGTACTTTGATTATTTGATGAATTAATAGATTTTGTCACGACTGAAATAAATATTGGAAGAGCGCAACCTACAGAAGCCAATCCGTAACTTACCCCAAAGAGTATAAAACCAAGAGGGTTAATGTTTTTCGGATTTCCGATCTTTGAGCTGATTGATGATATTTTAGTGCTAAAAAATTTTTCTCCACTTAATTCTCCAATTCCAAAATAAAGAATAAGTAGTGATAGTAGTATTGATATAAATGGTATTAGATCACCTATTAACTCTGAACTTAGCGAAACTATGATTGCCGCTAAGGAGAATAAAGCCACAAATCCTATTCCAACAAATAAAATTATATTAACCGAATTAACTATTTTTCTTGAGGTAGTTATGTGATTGGAATCAGAATTATTGTATACATAAAGCCCCAAGTAAACAGGCAGCATTACTATTCCGCAAGGATTAATGGCTGCTAGAACTCCAGCCACAAAAGAATATCCGAAATTAAATATATCTAAAGTGCTTGAAAGAGCATTTGACCCTTCACTAGAGATTTTCAGTACTTGATTAATATAGGTGTTAGTGAATAGATCAGTATAAAACGTTAAAAAGCTGATTGTTATTGTTATAAGAAAAGTAACTATCAGGTTATTTGTTATTAATTTTTTCATATTTCAATGTTACTAGAAGTAATTAAACTTAACGACAGTATGAGAAACTTGTACTTAATCTATTTTAATGTGCTATACTCCACAACGGAGTTTTTAGAAGAAAAATAAATTGGATAATTTAACTGAAGAAAGAAAAATAAATTTAAGAACACTTTTTGAAGCAGGAGTTCATTTTGGTCATCCCACAAGAAAGTGGAATCCCAAGATGGATTCTTTCATATTTACTAAGAAATCTAAATCTCATGTTATAAATCTTGAAAAAACAATTACTCAACTTGAAGAAGCAAGGAAACTAATTATAGATATTGTGTCTCAGGGCGGAGAATGTATTTTTGTAGGCACAAAGCTTCAGGCAAAGTCAGCCATCCAGAATGAGGCAGAAAGATGCGAAAGTTTTTATGTAAACCAAAGATGGCTTGGCGGTATGCTAACAAATTTTAAAACTATGAAGTCAAGAGTTGACACATTAAAAAATCTTGAAAACAAAACTACTAAGCAACAAGATGACAAGACTAATACCAAAAGAGAACTTCAGGTTATCGCTACAAAGGCAAAGAAGTTGAAGAAGTTTTTTGGAGGAATAACCGGAATAGAGAAGATTCCTCAATTGATGTTTGTAATTGATACCGAGATGGAATTTAACGCTGTAAATGAAGCTAATAAACTAGGCATTCCTATTATAGCGGTAGTTGATACCAATAGCGATCCTAGTAAAATCGATGTTCCTATTCCAGGTAACGATGATGCTCTTAGGTCAATAAGTATAATAACTAAGTTTATAGCTGATTCAATTTTAGAAGGTAAAGAAAAATATGCTCAAATCCAAGAAGAGGAACTAAAGAAAGCAAAAGAATCTCAACTTAAAGAATCTTCTAAAGAAGATAAGGAGTAAAATGGAAGTAGATTTGAATGTAGTAAAAGAACTCAGGCAAAAAACTGGAGCTGGAGTAATGGCTGTTAAAAAGGCACTTGATGAGTCAAATGGAGATGCTGACAAGGCAGAGGAAATCTTAAAGAAGCAAGGCCTTGCAAACGCTTTAAAAAAATCTGACAGAGAGACTTCAGAGGGTGTAGTTCAGAGTTATATTCATGCAGGGAACAAAATAGGTTCATTGGTAGAATTGAAGTGTGAAACAGATTTCGTAGCTAGGACTGATGATTTTGTGAATTTAGCAAAAGATCTTGCTATGCAGGTAGCCGCAATGGGACCTTTATTCATATCTAAAGATGATGAAGGAGCAGACAAAGTTTCTGATGAAGAAATATTAATGTCCCAAGCATTTATTAAAGACCCATCTCTTACAATTGAGGATATGATTAAATCTATGATCTCTAAAGTTGGAGAGAACGTAAATATTTCTAGAATAACTAAATTTGATCTATCTTAATATATATGACTCCTCGCACTATACTTTTAAAACTTAGCGGGGAAGCACTTGTTGGAGATAGGAAGTTTGGTATAGATACCGACATTCTCGATTACTTATCTAAAGAGATTTCTGACGTTAAAGATAAATTTAAGAAAATAAGGATCGCAATGGTTGTTGGTGGAGGAAATATTTGGAGAGGGGCTGATTATGAGAAGTTAGGTATGGATAGATCTGTTGCAGATTCTGCAGGAATGCTTGCAACTATGATTAATGGATTGGCCCTTCAGGATGCTCTAGAAAATATAAATCTACCTGTGAGAACCATGTCTGCTCTTTCCAATCCTTCTGTGGCAGAATTATTTATTAGAAGAAGAGCATTGAGGCATTTGGATAAAGGCAGGATTGTAATTTTGGTTGGAGGAAGTGGAAATCCTTACATGACAACTGATACTGCTGCTGCTCTAAGGGCTTTAGAAATTTCTGCTGATCTTCTAATGATGTCAAAAAATGATGTTGATGGTGTATATGATTCTGACCCTAAGATTAACCCTTCAGCAAAAAAAATTAATAAAATTACTCATATTGATGCTCTTTCAAGGCAAATTAAGGCTTTAGATAGCACTGCATTATCTATGTGCATGGATAATGATATGCCTATAAGTGTATTTAATATTTTTAACAAAGGAACTTTATCAGGTATCCTAAGTGGAAAAGATCTAGGAACATTAATTACTCAGGATATCTAAAATGAGTGAAGAATTAATATCAGACGTTAAGTCTAATATGGCTAATACAATAGAATATTTTCAAGAAGATATTTCAGGAATGAGAACTAATAGGGCTCATTCAGGATTAGTTTCAGGTTTAATGGTAGATTATCATGGTACTCAAATGAAACTATCAGAACTAGGCCAAATAAGTGTTTCCGAAGGATCTATGATATTAATTCAATTATGGGATAAGTCTGCAGTACCTTCAATTGCTAAAGAAATAGAATCGTCTGATTTAGGTATTAGCCCTGGAATAGAAGGAGATACAATTAGACTTGTTGTTCCTCCCCTTAATGAGGAAAGAAGATTGGAGTTGGTCAGATCTTTAAAAAAGAAGTCAGAAGATGCAAAAATTTCAATAAGAAATGTCAGAAGAAATGGGATGGATGAGGTAAAATTGCTTGAGAAATCAAGTGAAATTTCACAAGATGATAGCAGAAGACTTCAGTCAGAAATACAAAAGAATACAGACGATAATATTGACCTTATTTCTAGTATTTCACAAGAAAAAGAAAACGAGTTAATGGAAGTTTGAAGGCTTTTGGATAAACGATCCGATAAAAGTTTTGAATCTATTGTATTAGATTCATTTAAAGAAAATTCTTCGTCATTGCCTTCCCATATTGCCATAATAATGGATGGCAATAGAAGGTGGGCGGCTATAAAAAAAATCCCAGTTTTTTCAGGTCATAAAGCAGGAACTAAAAATATTGAATCAATAGTAAAATTTATGAAATCTTTAGAAATTAGATTTCTAACACTATTTACTTTTTCTACAGAAAATTGGGATAGACCCCAGAAAGAAGTTAATTATATAACTAAAACTTTACTTTCAGAATCTCTATCAGAAAATTTTGCCAATCTTCATGAATTAGGTGTGAGGATTTTGATAAAAGGAAGTATAGAAAAACTAGATTCTAAAACTAGAGCAAATATATTAGAAGCAGTAAAAAAAACCGAAGAAAATAAAAATATTAACTTAATAATAGCTTTTGATTATGGGGGCAGAAGAGAGATTATAGAAGCTACGAAGAAAATCGTTGACAGCAAGATAGATTCGCTTGAAATAGACGAAAGTTTATTTAATAAATACCTTAACGATGGAGCCCCAGATCCAGATTTGGTAATAAGAACCGGAGGCGAGTATAGACTTAGTAACTTTTTAATTTGGCAAACAGCATATAGCGAATTTTTTACTAGCAATGTGCTCTGGCCAGATTTTGATATTTCAGAATTTTCTAAGGCTTTGATTGAATTTTCTAAGAGAAAAAGAAGATTTGGAGCAGATTAGTTATTTTATGAATCAGAGGATTAGAACATCATTAATCTTAGGACCAATATTACTATTATCATTAGTATCTAATATTTTTACTTTCTTATTAGTTTTAGCATTAATTTTTTTTATTATTATTGAAACTAATCTTTTGTTAACTGAAGAGAAAAGAAATATAAGAACTTTTATATACTTTATAATATTTATCCCAATATATTTATCCTATATAGAGTGGGGAGGATATTCTGTAGTTACCAACTTAATTTTACATTTTCTTGCGCTTATTGTCGGAATATTATCAATAATTGTTGGGATAAGAAAAAGAGACGAAGAAATAATTGATAGATCCCAATTTTCCTATTTTGAAGACCAAAGAATTTATAAATTTCTATTAAGAGAATCATCCTCATTGTTTTTTGTGACAGGTGTCTCTTCTATATTGTTGTTATATGATTCATTCTCAGATCTTAAATGGATACTTATTCCTGTATTAACAGTTTTTGTTGTAGATTCCGTATCCTATTTAGTTGGATCCAAATTTGGCAGGCACAGAATTAATTTGATTTCTAAACTTAGCCCTAATAAAAGCATTGAAGGGTATATTTCAGGGTATATGTCAGGTATTTTATTTTATTTATTTTTTTATTTTTTATTCAATAACCCTATAAATTCATTTAATTTAAATTTAATTTTGGCTTTTTCTTTACCTTTTTTTGCAATTATTGGTGACCTTTATGCTTCAGGAGTTAAAAGAAATTTTGGCGTAAAGGATTTTGGTTCGACTCTTCCAGGTCATGGTGGAATTCTTGATAGAATAGACTCTGTGGTTATAGTTTTAATCTTATTATCGTTAGTAAAGGCAATAGTATGAAAAGAAAAGTTTCTATTCTTGGATCTACAGGTTCTGTTGGAACTCAATGCTTAGATCTAATTGAAGACAATATAGAAGAGTTTGAACTGATCACTATTACTGCAGGTAATAATGAAAATAAATTAGAAGAGCAAGTGAATAAATTTAAACCAAAATATTATTATTCAAATAGTGACGTTGATTATTCATATGGCAAAAGAATGAATAGTTATAAAGATATATTAAATTTTGATGACTCAGATCTCATGGTAATTGCTTTGTCAGGGATTGAGGGTATTGATCCTACGATCTTCTCAATAGAGCAGGGCAGAAAAGTATTATTAGCCAACAAGGAAAGTTTAGTTGCTGGAGGAGATATAATAGTTGAATTATCTAAAGATAAAGGTTCAGAAATAATTCCATTAGATAGTGAACATTCTGCAATATGGCAATGTATAAAAAATGAAGACAGTGTATCTATTGATAGGGTGATTCTAACAGCTTCTGGAGGAGCTTTAAGAGATCGTACTGCTGAAGAATTAAAAAAAATTACTGTCAAAGACGTTTTGGCTCATCCAACATGGAAAATGGGAAGAAAAATTACTGTTGACTCTTCTACCTTGATAAATAAGGTATTTGAAGTTCAAGAAGCATCCAACCTTTTCTCATTACCTCTCGATAAAATAGAAGTATTGTTTCATAGGCAAAGTTTGATTCATGGATTAGCAGAATTTAAAGATGGAAATATATTAGCTGTACTATCATATCCTGACATGAAAATACCAATTTTATATGGTCTGTACTACCCAGAAAGGAAATCAAGTTCTAAAATTAAGAAAATAGATTTTAGATCGATAAAGGGTTTATCTTTTGAATCTTTTCCTGAGGAGAAACTTGGATGGTTTAATTTTGGCATTCAATTATTAAATTCATCAAAATTGGCACCTTCATTCTTGGTAGGCTCTGATCAGGCTGCTGTGGAAATGTTTTTAGAAGGAAAGATTAGTTATACAGGCATGCTAGATGCAATGAAGAGAGTTTACGATAAATTTGATTTTTCAGATGAATACAATTTGGAAACTATTAAAGAGACCGTCCAAAGGTCTTATTTAAAGACTATAGAGGAAATTGGATGACAGTTATTGTAAGCATTGTAAGTTTTATCTTGGTTCTATTGCCTCTTATTATTTTTCATGAATTTGGACATTATTTTTCAGCTAAGTTTTTTAAGATAAAGGTTTTAGAATTTGGTTTTGGATTCCCCCCAAGATTATTTTCTATATGGTCTGGCAGAAACTCTTTATTTATTTCCAAAGAACTTTTATTAAAGTACAAAAGTTTTAATTCAAGAAAAATCTTATTCGTTACTACTAAACTAACTTATAATAGATTATCAGTTGCAGAGATATTCGATGACAAAAATGAAATTCCTGCAAGCCTTAAGAGCGATTCAATAGAAATCACATCTCATTATCATCAAGATGGAAAAATCTATTTTAAAGAGATGCAATGGTCCTTCAATCTTCTGCCTCTAGGTGGATTTGTAAGGCCTTTTGGTGAAGAGCATTCTGATCATCCGGAGAGTTTCTATATGAAGAAGCCTTATCAAAGATTAATTGTATTAATTTCAGGAGTTTTGATTAATTTTTTATTGCCTTTCGTATTATTTTTTATTGCCTTTATAATGCCTGGCCAGATCCAGAAGTCGGATTTAATAATTATGGATGTTATTAAAGAGTCGCCAGCATATCATTCTGGATTGAAATCAGGAGATAAAATCCTTTCTATTAATGGGAGATCTATGAATAACATGAACTCATTGCAGAAAATAATAACCTCTTCGCTAGGAGAAAATATAGAAATTCAAATCGAAAGAGGGATTCCCAATGTTTTTTCAGAATCTTGGGAGGAAAAATTCTTTTATAATGGAGATATTAAAACATTTAAATCTAGGCCTAGATGGAATCCTCCTGAGGGCCAAGGTGCTCTAGGAATATCTATCTATTCTAGTAATTTTACTAAGATTGATTCCAACTATGGAATAATTGGTTCTATTAGAGAATCTGTATTTAGTGTTTTTCAGTTATTTGATTTATCTATAAATAGTATAAAAGCTATGATTGCTGGAAGTACTAACCCTCAATTTTCTGGTCCAAGTGCAGTGGGTCCTGTTGGTATCAGTCAAATTACTGGTGAAATAGCTATAGCTGAAATTGAATTCAGAGATAAAATAATGATTTTTGTAGAACTTACCTCAATATTAAGTTTGAGTTTAGCTGTTATAAATTTATTGCCAATACCAGCACTTGATGGAGGTAGGATCTTGTTTGTATTAATTGAAATTCTGAGAAATGGAAAAAGAGTTTCACCTGACAAAGAAAGAATAGTACATGGTTTAGGTTTTATTTTTATGCTTACTCTTTTATTCATAATAACCGCTCAAGATATAATTAGAATTTATCAAGGCGTAGATGTTGTGGGCTAATGTTGAGAGGAATATAATATTTAAGTGGAAATTCACAGAAGAAAAAGTAATTTAGTTAAAGTGGGTAATATTCCCATTGGAAGTGATTCGCAGATTGTAGTGCAATCTATGACTGATACTGATACCTCAGATATCAATGCAACAGTTTCGCAGGTAAAAGCCTTATATGACGCAGGAAGTGAATTAGTAAGAGTAACAGTTAATAATGATAATTCAGCAAAGGCAATACCAGAAATTAAGAAAAGACTTATGGATTTAGGGTGTAGTGTTCCTCTTATTGGAGACTTCCATTTTATTGGCCATAGGCTCTTATCTTCTCACAAATCATGCGCAGAAAATTTAGATAAGTACAGAATTAATCCTGGAAATGTAGGCAGAGGGAATAGAAGAGATGAAAATTTTGAAATGTTCATTAGGGTTGCCAAAGAATTCGATAAGCCCATTAGAATAGGCGTAAACGCTGGAAGTTTAGATCCTGAACTTTTAGATTCTAAAATGGAAAATAATGCTAAGAAAGAGATTCCAGAAGATTCTGAGGTAGTAGAAAAAGAAGCTCTTGTTGATAGTGCGCTAATTAGTGCAAATAAGGCGATTGATTTAGGCCTAGAAGAGAACAAGATTATTATTTCCTGCAAGGTTTCAAGGGTAAGGCAAATGATATCTGTATATAGAGACCTAGCTGATCGATGTAATTTCCCTCTTCATTTAGGTCTGACAGAGGCTGGCATGGGGACTAAGGGGGTATCTTCAACCTCTATTGCCCTAGGTAATCTTTTATTAGATGGTATTGGAGATACAATTCGATGTAGCTTGACACCTGAAGTAGGCGGGGATAGAACAAAAGAAGTAAAATTAAGCCAAGAGATTCTTCAGGCAATTGGTATTAGAAATTTTAGACCCTCGGTTACTTCATGTCCTGGTTGTGGTAGGACAACTTCTACTTTTTTCAGAGAATTAAGTGAAGAAATTCAAGAATATCTTGAAAATAATTCTAAGGAATGGAGCAAGAAATATCCTGGCTCTTCTGATCTTAAGGTGGCAGTTATGGGTTGTGTAGTTAATGGACCAGGAGAATCAAAGAGTGCAGATATTGGAATATCTTTGCCTGGATCTGGAGAATCGCCTAAAGCTCCTATATTTATAGATGGTGATAAAGTTGGAGTTTTAGAAGGTGATGGTATTGCTAAGGAATTTATCTCAATGGTAGAAGATTATGTTAAAAAAAGATGGAGTAATTAGAAATAAATAGGAGGAAAAATTAAACTTTCAAAATATTATTGGTCTACTTCAAGAAATATTTCTGATGACTCAGAAATGCTTAGTCATAGACTATTAATTAGGTCAGGTTATATTAGCCAGTTGGGTGCTGGAATATTTAGTTTTACCCCTATTGGTTGGAGAGTAATTGAAAAAATTAAGAATATAATAAGATCTGAGATGAACTCAATTGATTGTCATGAGGCAAATTTTCCAGTAGTTCAGCCTTCAGATATATGGGAAGAAAGTGGTCGTATCGATTCTTTTATACCTCCTCTAGCTAGATTTACCGATAGAAGAGATAAAATTATGATAATTGCTCCTACCCATGAAGAGTCGGTAATATCTATGGTCAGGAGTGAGGTGAATAGTTATAGGGATATGCCTTTTTCTTTGTTTCATGTACAAACTAAATTTAGAGATGAGACTAGACCTAGAGGTGGTCTCTTAAGAGTCAGGGAGTTTGAGATGAAAGATGCTTATAGTTTTCATTCAGACCAAGAGAGCCTTGATGAAGTATATGAAAAATTCTCTCAAGCATATTTTAATATTTTTAATAGGTGCGGCATTGATGTGATAAAAGTTGCTGCTGATAGTGGAGCGATAGGAGGGAAAGTATCATCTGAGTTTATTTCAGTGGCAGAAAATGGCGAAGATACAATTCTTAAATGTGATGAATGTTTATATGCTGCCAACGAAGAAAAGGCCGAATTCAAAAAAATAATTAAAAATGATACTGACAATCTTGTAGAAAAATCTGAAACAGAGACTCCAAATATTAAATCTATTCAGGATTTATCCAATTTCTTTAATTTAGACCCTCATTGTTTTATAAAAACAATGGTTTATTTCTCTGATAAAAAGCCAATTTTAGTTTCTTTAGCAGGAGATCTTGAAGTAAATGAAACAAAATTGAGAAACTTAATAGGTGGCGATGTCAGATTGGCAGACAATGAAGAAATAATTCAATTAGGTTTAGTTCCAGGTTTCATATCACCAATTAATAATGATTTTGATTTAATAGTTGATGATTCCATTAATTTAAAATCTGACTACATAATTGGTGCAAACAAAGATAATTTACATATTTCAGGAATTTTACCTGGGAAAGAATTTAATATTAAGTCTTATGAGGATATAGCTAGTGCTAAGAAAGGATTCCTTTCAGTCGATTGTGATGAAAGCAAATGCAAAGGTCTGAATGAATACAAAGGAATAGAGGTTGGGCATATATTTAAATTAGGGAATACGTATAGTGCAAAGATGGGTTTGAATTTTATTGATACAGGAGGCAAACAAAAGAGTGTAGAAATGGGTTGCTATGGCATTGGGGTTGGAAGGTTGCTTGCTGCAGTAGTTGAGGCAAATTCAAGTGAGAAAGAATTAGTTTTAAATAAACATATATCCCCTTTTCAGATATATATTGTAAATTTGAATTCTGATAACTCAGAAGTAAAAGAAGTATCTAATAGTGTTTATTCTGATTTAATCAATTCTGATTACGATGTTCTTTTTGATGATAGAGACGAAGGCCCAGGTGTTAAATTTAGTGATTACGAATTATCAGGGGTTCCTATACGAATCGTAATCAGTAAAAGGTCCATAGAAAATTCTGAGGTTGAGATTTTACAGAGAGGAGAAGAAGATTTTAATATGGTAAAGATCAAAGATATAATTAAAGAATTGTCTAAGTTATTATAAAAAATCGAGATATACTTTTAATAATTTTTTACGTGATGTAAAATAAAGAAAAATATATAGATTGTGACGTAGAAGTGGGCTGAGCCCACTTTTTTTTGTTCAATAATAATTGATAGTAAAGGAAAATTAAGTTGAAAAACGAGATGATGTTGGCATTAACTGCGCTTGCTCATGATAGAAGTTTACCTCAAAGTGTAGTGCTATCAGCAATTCAGTTTGCTCTTGAGCATTCCTATAAAAAAGATGCTAATGGGCAAGAAGTTAGAGTAGATTTGAATCCAGATACTGGAGATACAGTTGTAAGGACGATAAAAATAGTTGTTGATGAAGTAGAGGATGAGAATCTTGAAATTTCTTTATCTCAAGCACAATCCCATTACCCAGATATAACTATCGGCGAAGAAATTACTACTGGTTACATTGAACCTGACCCAGGAAGAATTACTGCTCAAACTTCTAGGCAATTATTACTTCAGAAATTAAGAGAAGCTGAGAGGCAGATAGTTGCAGATGAGTATTCTGACAGAATAGGGGAGGTTATGGCAGGTACAGTCCAAAGGATAGAAGGCCGAGATGTAATTGTTTCATTAGGCAGAGGAGAGGCTGTAATGCCTTTGCAAGAACAGGTTGCTGCTGAAAAATATAGAGTGGGTCAACAATTGAAATTTATTATTTTGAAGTTAGATCAAGAAAGGCGAGGACCTGAAGTAATAGTTTCTAGATCTAGTGTAGATTTGTTGAGAGGTCTATTTGAAATAGAAGTTCCTGAGATTAATACAGGCGTAATTGAAATAAAAAATATAGTTAGGGAGGCTGGATCTAGAAGCAAGATAGCTGTAAATTCTAACCAAGAAGGGATTGATGCTGTAGGGGCATGCGTAGGGCTCAGGGGGCTTAGGATTCAGAATGTAGTAAATGAATTACTAGGTGAAAAAATTGATGTTATTGAATGGAGCGAAGATCCTGTAGAATTTATTATAAAATCCCTTAGTCCCTCTGATGTTGAAACAGTCAAACTTAATGCTTCAGACAAGTCAGCTCAAGTTATAGTCCCAGAAACCCAACTATCTTTAGCTATTGGAAAAGATGGTCAGAATGTTAGATTGGCAGCTAAATTATGTGGATGGAAAGTAGATATTCAATCAGATTCTACTAAAGAAATTAGCACAGATGATTCTGGCACAGAGTTATCAAAAAATGGTATAGATATTAATACTGAAGAGATACTGAAGGTAGCAGGAGTTGCTACAGTAGATCAGATAAAAAAGATGGATGATAAAGAATTGCTAGAGATTTCAGGCATGACTGAAAAAAGACTGAAAGAAGTTAGATCTCAAATACCTGCAATATCAAAACCTGGAACTTCGGGCGAAAATGAGAAGGCAAAAGTCGAAGAATTAGCCGAAAAAATTGTTAATGAAAACGAAGTATTTTCTCAGGAAGACATTGTTGAAATAGTTGAATCTTCAGCTACATCAGATGAAGTAGATGAGCCTGAGTTGGATGAAGTAGATGCACCTGAAAAAGTTAAAGAAGATGATATTTGGAACATAGATTCAATTGTGAAAAAGAATAATAAAAAATCAAAAAAGGGCGTAATAAGGTTTGCCGAAGATATCGAAGATCTGAAAAATTAATTTAAGGCATAAATGGTTGAAAATCAAAACAATTTAATCTCGAATGAAGAAAAACTTTTAGATTTACCCAAACAACTTACTGCTGGGGATTTATCTGAAATAATGGAGATATCTCCTGCAGAGGTGATAAAAGAACTCATGCGTCATGGAGTAATGGCCAATATTAATGAAATAGTTGAATTTGAGTCTGCAGTATTAGTTGCCCATGAGTTTGGATTTAAAGTCTTAAAGCCTAAGGCCGATGAAAAGAAATCTTTAAAATCTGAATTAGACTTATCAAGTATCCCTGATTCTGAAGTTATATTAAGATCTCCAGTCATAACTATTTTAGGGCATGTAGATCATGGAAAAACCTCCATATTAGATGTAATTAGGGGGTCAAAAATAGCCGATTCGGAATTTGGAGGAATTACACAAAGTATTGGGGCATATCAAATAACTCATGAAAAAGAAAAGATAACATTTATAGATACTCCTGGTCATGAAGCATTTACATCTATGAGGGCTAGGGGAGCCCAGATAACTGATATTGCTGTACTAGTTGTAGCTGCTGATGATGGTGTAATGAGACAGACAGTTGAGGCAATTGATCATATTAAATCTGCAGGAACTCCTTTAATAGTTGCAATTAATAAAAGTGATTTGCCAAACGCAGATGTAAATAAAGTTAAGACGCAATTAGTAGAACATGATATTGTTCCGGAAGATTATGGGGGTGATGTTATGTGTGTTGAAACATCTGCAACTACTTCTAAAGGAATAGATGACCTTCTTGAATCTATAGTTTTATTAGGACAAATTCTTGAATTAAAGGTCCCTAAAAATGTACTAGGGCAAGGCTATATTTTAGAAGGATTTTTGGATAAATCTAAAGGATCTTTAGGGACTATTTTAGTTAAGGAAGGGTCTGTTAGCGTTGGGGATTATATTGTTGCTGGTGATATAACTGGTAAAATTAAAAGCCTTACAGATGGTTTTAGTAGAATAGTAAAAAACGTTTCACCTGGAGCCCCTGCTCAGGTCTTAGGGCTTAGTTCAGTTCCTAAAGCCGGGGATGAATTTAGAATTTTCAAATCTGATAAAGAAGCAAAGAAATACCACAAATCATTAAGTTCAACAAAAGAGCAAGTCAAATCAATAATTAGAGATTCTGATAATGAAAATGACGAGAATAAATTTAGGATAATAATTAAATGTGGTACTGACGGATCTGTTGATGCTGTAAAAAAGGTATTAGAAACCTTAAAAAATGAAGATGTCTCAATCGAAATAACTCATGCTTCTTCTGGCTCTGTGAATGAGAATGATGTAATGTTGGCTTCTGCCGCAGATGCAGTAGTAATTGGTTTTCAGAGCCAAATTGAACAAGGAGCAATAAGACAATCAAGAGCAAATGATATTGTGATAAAGAATTATGACATTGTATATGAAATGATTGACGATTTAACTGAAATGATTTTGAAAAATAAGAAAAGCGATACTGAAGAAAAGATTCATGGAATTGCAGAGATTTTGGATACTTTTTCAGTTGGTAAGACTAAGGTTGCTGGTGGTTTCAGAGTTTCTGAAGGAATAATAAAGAGAAATGGACTTGTGAAGATTACCAGAGATAATGAATTGATTCATCAAGGCTCTATTTCTTCTCTTAGGCATCTTAAAGAGAATGTTAGAGAAATAAAATCAGGAATGGAAGGTGGTATTACCGTTGATGGGTTTAATGATTATGAAATTGGGGACTTGATTGAGTGTTTTGAAATAATAACTAACTAAAGACTGATGAGCAGAAGGTCCGAAAAAGTTGGCAACACTCTAAAGAAAGCATTGAGTGAAATAATCAGGTTAAATTTTGATTTTAAGGTCTTAGTTTCTGTAGTTGAAGTTGATATTAGCCCAGATTTATCTCAGGCAAAGATTTATTTATCTGTTATGGCCGATAAAGAATTAAAATATTCAGTTAGGGATGATTTAGAAAACAATAAGAGCCATATAAAGAATTCTATTTCAGATTTCATAAAATTAAGGAAAATTCCTGAGTTGATATTTATTTTAGATGAAACTATCGAAAAAGCTGAAAGAATCCAGAAATTAATTGATCAGGTTAATATTTCTTCAGTTAAAGACTAAAAGAATTTGTTAAATGGATTTATAAATATTGATAAACCTTCCGGCCTTTCTTCTTATTCTGTCATAAGAAAATTAAAGCCTTATTTGGGTAATTCTAAGTTAGGATTTATAGGCACTCTAGACCCAATAGCTTCTGGAGTTCTACCAATTAGCATAGGTTTTGCTAATAGATTATCAAGTGAAGTTAATTCTGATAAAAAAGAATATATTGCCAAAGGAATATTTGGAGCAGCAACTGATACTTATGACTCAGAAGGAAGGGTTACTGGAAATGCAAATTTTGACCATATTCACCAAGAAGATTTAAGAACAATATTAAATTCTTTTATGGGAGAGAATTTGCAGAAGGCGCCAATTTATAGTGCTTTAAGAGTAAATGGCAGAAGAATGTACGATCTTGCCAGAGATGGGATTGATGTTGAGCCAAGAATTAGAAAAGTTGAATTATTTTCTGCTGAACTAATTGATTTTGACCTACCTTTTTATCAGATTAAGATTTTATGTGGAAAAGGATTTTATGTTAGGAGTTTGATAAATGATATAGGAAAAAAAATGAATTCTTTATCTCATATGGTAGGTTTAAGAAGGACACTGTCAGGAGCTTTCCCTATAGAATCGTCTGTAGATATAAAAAAGGCACAGAATAAATTAGATAAAAATCTTTTAGCAGATTTAATTATTCCTCCTCAAGATATACTTAGTGGATTCAAAATGGTAAATATTGATGATTTTGGCTTAAAAAAAATATTGACTGGAACTTCAATAAAATTGAACATTAATTATAAAGAAAATGATAAATTAGCTTTTTTAGATGACAGTAATAACTTAGTTGCAGTTGGTTTATTAATTGATGGTATGGGAGTTCCAAAGAAAGTTGTGAAAAATGTATAAAAATATCTTCTATATTGGGATTATTATGTCTTTGTTTTTCCTATTCTTTTCATGTGGTAAATCTTCGGGAGTATCCGAAGAAAAAATTGGAGAAGGTCCGAAAATTCCTTTTCATATCGAACAGGCTGATATAAAGAATTATAGTATCGAAGAATTGATCGGTCATGGTGAACTGCTCTTTTCATTATCATTTAATGAATTAGATGGGCTTGGGAGGCCTGAGTCATCAGGAACTGCAAAAAAAAGATCTAGAAGAGAGTCACCTCAAAATTTCAATAGAATTTCAGGACCTGATGCGAATTCTTGTGTGGCTTGTCATAATTTACCTAGAGTTGGAGGTGGTGGAGATAATTCAAATAATGTGTTTGGATTGGCTTCAGATGTGGACTTTGCAACGCTTGAAGGCTCAGTTGGATCTGAAGATGATTCCTCGAGCGTATTGGATATAACAAATGAGAGGAATACAGTTGGAATTTTCGGAGATGGGCTTGTAGAACTTCTGGCAAGAGAAATAACTTACGACCTTCTCCAGATTGTCGATGACGCACGAGAGTATGCAGAAGAGAACAATACGTCAGTGAGAAAAGAATTAAATTCTAAAGGAATTAATTTTGGCTATATAACTGCCCATAACAATGGTTTTATCGATACTTCAGAACTCGATGGTATAGATAATGATTTTATTGTTAGGCCTTTTATTCAAAAAGGCGTTATTGCTTCGCTTAGGGATTTTTCAAATATATCAATGAATCATCATCATGGCATGCAGTCAGAAGAACTTGTAGGAAATAATTCTGATTCTGATAGAGATGGAGTAATTAATGAATTAACTGAGGGTGATATAACAGCAATAACTTTATTTCAAGCAACACTTGATTACCCAAAGAGAAAAATTTCTAGTAATCCAATGATTAAGGAGTCACAAAATAAAGGAGAAGTTATTTTTGAAGATATAGGCTGCTCAAGTTGTCACGTATCTAGTCTTCCTTTAAAAAGTCTGAAATTTGTGGAGCCTGGTCCTTTTAATACTGAAAAAAGTACCACATTATCTGAGTCGAATAATAATCTAGTTGTAGATTTAGAGGAGTATGTGAGTAAACTTGAAAAGGATAAAGATGGCAATTACCTTATCCCTTTGTATAGTGACTTAAAAAGGCATGATATGGGGCAAATGCTAGATAATGAAAGGCCTCTCCAAAAAGGCGTTCCAACTAATTATTGGTTAACAAAAAAATTATGGGGTTTTTATTCTGAGCCTCCTTTTTTGCATCATGGCAGATCAAACCTTCTGGTTGATGTTATTGAAATGCATCAGGGAGATGCTAAAATTTCATCAGATGCTTTTTTTGAGCTATCAGAAACTGAAAAAGTAGACCTACTTGAGTTTCTAAAATCATTTAAATAGATAAAAAATAGATAGAGGTTTAAGATGCATGATTCCCCTCTTGCCTTAGTTGCAGAATCAATAATATTACTTTCAGTGATTCTTATTTGTGCAAAACTTTTTGGAGAATTTTTTTATAGATATCTAAGACTTCCTAGAGTAATTGGAGAACTAGGGGCTGGTATTTTAATTGGTCCATATGCTATAGGAGGACTTTCAATAGGAAGTTTTGGGCCATTTATACATGTAGGTCATGATTCTGTAATACCTGTCTCTCAATCTCTATATTTTTTAGCAAATGTCGGTGCGATAATTCTTCTATTTGAGGCAGGATTAGAGACTAATAAAAAGAGATTCTTTGACAACATAGGGTCTGCGAGTTTTGTGGCAATAGGAGGAGTAGTTCTGCCATTTATTTTAGGGTTATTGGCTACATTAATATTTGGATTTGCTTCATTTGAATCAATTCAGAGCCTTATTCCAGGACTTTTTGTAGGCGCTATGATGACTGCTACATCTGTCGGAATCACGGCAAGAGTTTTAGGAGATTTAGGTAAATTAAATTCTTCTGTAGGAGTTACCATCTTAGGCGGCGCTGTAGTAGATGATGTATTGGGGATATTAATATTGGCAGTTATTGTGGGGATTGAGACTACCGGAGTTGTTTCTGGAGTGGGTATTTTATGGATTTCAGTTAAAGCTATAGCATTCTTATTAGTTTTGACAATATTAGGAAGTTGGGCTTCTCCTTGGATTTCAAGTTTTATTATGAAGTTAGGCACAAAAAAGGGATTCTACAAAGAGCCAAGTATTCATTTATGTCTAGCACTTGGGTTAGCATTTCTAATTTCAGGGGTAGCTGAAAAATATTTTGGATTAGCAATGATTATTGGCGCCTATTCATTGGGTCTTGCATTATCAGGAACAATTCTATTTAAAGAAATCGAAGAGCCAATACAAAAGATAAATGGTTTTGTTGTTCCAGTTTTCTTTACTGTTATTGGTATGCAGGTAAATCTCCAAGCTATATTTGGCTCAGATTCTCTAACCGCTACCTTATTATTTGCCCTTGTTCTTACTATTTTTGGAATCATTAGCAAGATTATTGGTTCTGGAATTCCAGCACTTATTTCTGGCTTTGACAGGGAAAATTCATGGAGAATTGGAGTTGGGATGATGCCAAGAGGTGAGGTGGCACTTATTATTGGAGGGATTGGTTTAGCTACTGGCGTAATCTCTCAAACTATTTTTGGAGTAACAATAGTTATGACGATTGTTACAACTATATTAGCCCCAATTATGTTAGAAAAAAGTTATAGAAGAAATAAGGTCCCTAAAAAATAGAGAGTCAAGATAGAAGAGAAGAAAAATAAACAAAATATATTACTTCCAGACCATATATCTGTAAGCCAGATTAGAACTTATCTTCAATGTGGGATGAAATATTATTTTCGATATGTTGAAGAAATTAAACCTCCACTTAATGGGGCTATGCTAAGAGGATTAAGTGTTGATAAAGCTGCAAATGGGCACTTCTTAGTTAAGGCTTCAAATAAAGTTGGCATGAAGCCGAAAGATTTCATAGATTTGGCTGTTGACCAGCACGATGAATTAGCCGATGAAGTTCAATTAGATGTTTCAAAAGCGGAAAGCAGAGATACTGTTTCAAGGCTTTCAGACTTATACCACAAAACACACGGTAAAAACCTTGTGCCTAAGTCTGAAGAGTCTATTCAAGTAAAATTAATCGGAGATATGGGGATACAAGTTCCTGTTATAGGTTTTGTAGACTTAATTACAGAAGATGACATGATCGTAGATACTAAAGTTAGATCTCAAAACAGAGCAATTGATCTTAGTAGAGATATTCAATTAGTTACATATTCAAAGATTACAAATATAAATAAAATTGCTATTGCTCAAGTTGTAGATACAAAAGAGCCAAAATCTGATTTAATAGTTCATGAAGTAAGTGAACTTTCAATCAGTTCTGTTTCACAGAAAATTAGGAGTGTTAGCGGGGCTATAAGAAAAAGAGTATTCTTGCCTGCTCCTGAAGGAAGTTGGTACTGTTCTAAGAAATGGTGCTTTTATTGGAAGATTTGTCCGTACGGAGAGAGTTCAAAATAAATTAGAAAGGAGATTGTGTTGGGATTATTAGATGGAAAGAAAGTCTTAGTAACTGGCGCAAGAAAAGGAATTGGAAGAGGAATTGCATATAAAGTAGCGCAGGAAGGGGCAGATGTAGGTGTAAACGATTATATTGACGATAAAGAAACTCAGAAAACTGTCAATTTAGTTGAATCGCTAGGTAGAAAATGCTCATCTCATATATTTGATGTGAGTAAAAAAAATAATATTGACTCAATGGTAGACGAATTTTTGGATGATCATGGGTCGATTGATGTTTTGGTTAATAATGCTATTATGCAGCCACAATATAAACCTTTTAATGAGATTGATGAAGAATGGTGGGATTATATGATGGATCTGTCCCTAAAAGGTTATTTCTTTGCATGCCAAAAGGCTTCTAAAGAGATGGTTAAGCAAGGCACTCCAGGCTCTTTGATTTGCATATCTAGTGTACATTCTTTTAGGGCTGCAAAAGACTGGACCCCTTATGGCATTGCAAAGATGGGAATAAGAAGAATGGTAAAAGGCTTAGCTGCTGATCTATCAGGCACTGGTATTAATTCGAATTGTATAGCACCAGGGGCAATAAATAATACAATTCCTGATGATGATAGAGTTGAGCCAGAAGCAATAAATATGCCTTGGTTTCCATCTGGAAGACAAGGCCTTCCTAGTGATATTGCTAATGCAGTAGTATTTTTATCTTCAAAGATGGGGGAATATGTTAATGGAGAGACGATTTTGGTTGATGGAGGCATGATAGCTACTGGACTAGGTGACGGGAGACCTGATGACAAATAAGAAAATAAATAAAACTCCTTCCCATAGACTTAATAAAAAAATAAGAGATAAGTTGATGGCAATCAACACGTCTGCATTTGTTGATGTAATGGCGCGGCAATTTGGATATAACCCTAGATATGTTCTTATGAATAATGTTAAGCCTTTAAATGATGGAAATAGGCTTGTTGCAAGAGCGATAACAGTAAGATATTTGCCTGCAAGACCTGATTTTGATGAGATCAAACCAAAAAATGAGAAATCGCCAGAATATGCTGCATTTGAAATTGCAGGCCCAGGTGATGTGATTGTTATGGATTCTATGGAAACAAGCATGATGTCAATTGGTGGAGACATAAAATTTTTGAGGTTGAAGCAAAAAGGTATTGATGGATTGGTGTGTGATGGTGGAGTTAGGGATATGGGCTCAGTTGAGAAATATAATATTCGTATATGGGCTTATGGAAAAACATCTAATTTAGGCACTATGATTGGCACTCCTTGTGCGACTAATGAACCAGTAAAAGTAGATGGGGTATTAGTCATGCCTGGAGATTATATAGTAGCTGACGACGATGGTGTCGTTGTTATTCCACGCTTGATATGCAAGGAGGTTGCAGATGCTGCAATCGAATATGACAAATTAGAAGAGTGGATAAAAAATAAGTTGTCCGAAGGAAATCTATCTCCCGGAAAATATTATCCGCCAGATGAAAAAACTTACGAAGAATATAAGAAAAGTCAGTAATTAAAATCTATTATCATCCCATCATAAGCTAGCTGAATATCTAGCCCTTCGGTATCAAGTAGTTTTGATAGTTCATTATTCGTTTCATTATGGTCTACAGAACACATTATGTCTGTAAAAAAAGACTTTTTAGGTTTAAATTCTCTGATCACTTCTAGGGCTTGATTATAAGTAAAATGAGAGAAATAAGCTGGCTCAGGTCTTAGAGCATCTATTATTAATACGTCTAGATCTTCAAGCATATTTTTTGAAGATTCTGGAATTTCTGAAACATCAGAAATATATGCTATTTTTCCAAATTTATAACCAAAAGAAATATACTGATTTCCATGAAATACTGGTATAGGGGTAATTTCCAAATCTCCTATATTAAAGGGATTTTCATCAATAATGTTGAATTGAATTTTTGGGATCGGCCCCTTTGTTTTAACTTTTCCATCCTCAAATAAATAAAAGTAAACTTTTTCAATCGACTCTAAATCTTGACTTCTTAAATTTATTTTTACCGTTTTTTGTACGAAATTTGTCCAATCTCTTAAGTAATCAATGCCTCCTATGGCATCGGCATGCGCATGAGTAATAATCATTTCACTTATTTCTCTAATGTCATGCTTTGGGAAGAATTTTATTGCTGATTCCCAAAATGTTTTTCCTGCGTCAATTATTATGTTTCTATTCAGTCCATTTTTATCAATAGATTTTATTGCTACAGATGTATTCCTTCGCCTATTTTTTGAGTTAGGATCTTGAGCATCAATGCATACTTTGCAAGTTGAATTTGGATCAGTTAGACAACTAACACGTGGAACTCCATCTGAAGATCCAGTACCTAGAAAGATTAATTTTCCATTATTTATCATTAATTTTCTCTCGATAATTGATTATTTGTTATTGTGTTGCTAAATTAACACATTGTGCTAAACATCGTATAAGCCTAATGAAAGTCTATGAGGTGATAAATGTCAAATAAAGAATCAATTAAATCTCGAATTAAAAAAGGAGAAGTCGTTGTAGGTCCTTTTTGTATAGTTCCTTCAGGAACAATGATTGATACTTTAGGTTATTCAGGAATGGATTTCTGTATTCTAGACACTGAACACGGACCATTGGATATGCAAACAATCACTGATCTAGTTATGGTTGCAAATGGAACTGGAGTTGACCCTATAGTGAGGGTTGGGGAAAACAATGAGAGATTAATTTTGAGAGCTTTAGATATTGGAGCAACTGGGGTGCAAGTTCCTCAAATAAATGTAAAACAAGATGCTGTAGATGTAGTTAATGCAGCTAAGTATGATCCTATTGGGCACAGAGGATTATCAATTTTTACTAGAGCAGGGGATTATTTTGTCAATAAAGGAAAAGATCATACAGATATACAAAATGAAAAAACAATGACAATTGTTCACATTGAAGGTAAAAAAGGCTTAGATAATTTAGATGAAATTATGGAAGTAGATGGGATAGATGTTCTTTTTCTAGGTCCATATGATATTTCGCAGTCTCTAGGCATTCCTGGTCAAGTTACTGACAAAAAAGTTGCTGATGCCATGAAAATTGCTGCAGACAAAGCTAGAGGGGCTGGTAGAGCAGTAGGCTCTTATGCCAAAGATGTTGAAATGGGTAAATGGCTTAAAGATCTAGGAGTACAATACATATCTATTAATACTGATGCGACAATATATATGCAAGGTTGCGAAAGTATTGCTAAGGCTCTTAAATAAACCAATCGGGGAGTGGCGCAGTTTGGCAGCGCGCCTGGTTTGGGACCAGGAGGTCCCGGGTTCGAATCCCGGCTCCCCGACCATTAATAAGTTTATGAGATTGACATAATACGGGATTATTTAGAAGATATAACCTAAGTATGAATTTAAGGGGGCTTTTATGAACTTTTTTGACTGGATTTTGATTGTACTCTTTGCCCTAGGAGCCCTATGGGGTTATAGGTCAGGATTAATTACTGGTGCTTTGACTGTTGCCTCTTTATATGTTGCTAGTTTAGTTAGCAGTCAGTTTTCTGAAAGAGTTGTTGGAATTATAAGTCAAAATGTTGAAGCAGAATCTGTAGCCACTGCTTTATCTTATGTAGTTATTTATGTTGGAGTTTTTATTGCTGGAAGAATTGTGGCAAAAATTCTCAAAACAATGCTTAGCATGGTATTGCTGGGATGGTTAGATAAAATTGGTGGAATTGCCCTAGGATTAGTAGCAGGCTTCTTAATTGTAGGTGCGGTAGTGTCATTCATAGCTACTCTTGCATATCCAATCGAAACAGAAGAACTTGAAGATAAATCTGGCGATGCCCTTGAGCAAGCACTAACTAATGTAGCTAAGGATATGGGAGAAGGATTCTTAAGTGACACATTAGTAGAATCTGATGTTACTACCGTAGTGGTAGATGTATATAATGGTATTCCAGGAGGGGCACTTGGTATGCTACCAGGTGACTTTTCTTATGCCTATGAAGTTTTAGACAAGAAGAAATCTTTAGCCTCGGAGTAGAAGTTGTATAAGCGTTCAACTACAAAACTGTTTGCGTTAATAGTAATTGTTGGATCTTTTTATTCAATTACACAAGATGTTAATGCAGTTGGCCATCAAACTGAATTAGACTTTAATAATCAAATTCCTACTGATAGACCATATATGGATGGAACTGTGGTTTTTGACTCAAAAATGAATGGTAATTGGGATATATTTGCCATGGACGGAAGTGGTAATAACTTAAGACAAATTACTTTTTCTCCATCTGACCAAAGATGGCCAAGTCTTAGCCCAGATGGATCTCACGTAGCCTATTCTTCAAATGAGGATGGATTCTTTAATATCGTTGTTAAAGATATGCAAGGAGAAAGACAATTTAATTTGACCCATAACGGATCTAACGAGACTCAACCTGATTGGGGTCCTTGGGATCAAATGTTATTTTCATCGGATATCAATGGTAATAAAGATATATTTTTAAAAAATATTTGGGGAACTCCAGAAGAACAGGGATTTGGTCAAAGTGAAGCAGTTCCTATGACTTTTACTCCTCAAGATGAAACTGAAGCTGCGTTTGCTGGGGAGTCACACGGTAATATATTTGCATATGTAACAAATGGGAATATTTGGGGCTACAATATGGATGATTTTAGGAATTGGGCCATAAGAGAAGGTGGTGAAAATGAGAGATCTCCTGCCTTTCATCCTTATGAAGGAATTCGACCATCAAGAGAAATGCAGCCTCAATTTATATTTCTTAAGAATGATCAATTATATTGGTCAAATATAGGATGGCAAAATAATTTCAGCCAAGAGCAACTTCCTGTAAGAATCCCAGGCGAAATTGGCACTGTATCATTCTCACAGGATGATCCTTGTACCATTGCATTCACCACAAAACAGGGAGGCAAGATAGGGTTAGTAAATCATTGTGATCCTGGATCTAATGCAATTCTTCTTCCTGATGGAAACACTAATCTTGGTGCAGGAAAAGTAGATTATGGCCGAGGTAGCCGTGGAGGATTTATGGGCGGCATGATGGGTGGTGGCAACAACATGATGGGTGGTATGAGAGATATGATGGGGCAAGGTAATAAAATGATGGATGACATGCAGAGGCAAGAAGATGAGAGAATGAGGATGGAACAGGATAGAATGGAAGAACAGATGAGGATGGATAGAGAAAGAATGGAAGAACAGGATAGAATGAATCAAGAGATGATGGAAAGACAGATGGAAGCTGACAGAGAAAGAATGGAAATGGAGAGGGAGAGAACAGAGATGCAGATGGAAGCTGACAGAGAAAGAATGGAACAAGAAAGACAAATGAGAGAAGAACAGCAGAGGATGGACAAAGAGTTGATGGATGAGCAAATGAGAATGGAACAGGAGAGAATGGAACAACAGAGAGAGATGATGAAAAATATGGATGGTGCTGGAGGTCGTGACGATTTCTTTCAACCAGAAGAGAAATGTTTCGTTGAGGATGAAGAGGATTCTAGAGGTCTTTTTGGTAATGTAGATATAGGTACAGAGATTGATTGTGGAATGAATGAAGGGTTTGAAGAGAGAATGAAGGACCCAACCACACTAGCTATGCTTGGTCTTGTAGTAACTGTAGGAGCAACATTGCTTCAAATGCTTAGAGGAAATTAACATTTTTATAAATTAAGGCTAAAATAAGCGAGAGGAAATAAAAATACTATGACTACAAATACATCATTACCACCAGAAGTAAGAGGCGTTTCTACCTTTATTGTTAAGTTTTTTGTGAATCTGCTAGTTTCTTTACCTTTTCTTGCTTTTGCCCTTTATGGTTTGGTTCTGGCCGAAGGTGATGCTAAAGCAGACTTATTGTTGCCTTCAATTGTATGTGGTGCGATAGGCTCATTCCTCTTGGTCACAGGTTTTGTGCTTGGGTTTCTAGCAAGTTTTCCTATGCCAATGTTGGTAAAAGGAGAGAAAGAGTTGATAATGCGGCACCCAACAATGAGACCTGCATATTTCAGGATGTTGGTATCTGTTCCTTTTTTTGCAATTGCTGGTTATTTATTCTTCGTTACACTTGCTCCTTACGTATACCCATTCGTCGTTGGTTTAATTGGATTTTGGCTTTTCTTTAAAGGGACAACTAGATACCTAAGGAATCTATGTATAACCTATCTTGTCACGGACAGAAGAATAATTCATATGTATAAGTTCCTATGGTTATATACCAATGAAATACCTGTAGGAAGAATAATATCTATCCAAGAAGCAAGAAGTTTATTTGAAATACTAACTGGAAGAGGAAGTGTTGTAGTTTCAAGCGGAATTGGTGCAAGAATGACAATAAGGATGGAAGAAATAACTGATCCTGGCCCAGTTGCAAATGAATTAAGAGGACTCTTGCCTGAATAATAGATTCTTTGGCAGTCAATAAAGAAGATCTCAAAAAAAATTCACTTTTATATTTTTTGTCTTTTGGCCATGGATTAAAGCATATATTTTCATCTTCTGTCCAAGTGCTAATTCCATTTATCAAGGAAAGCTTTTCCTTGTCAGGAGTTCAAATAGGGTCTTTAGTTTCAGCAAATAGTATAGCTGCAGGCTTAATTAATGTGCCGGCAGGGTTATTGACTGATTTATATAAGAAGAAGGCAGGATTAATTATTTCTTCTAGTGCATTTATGTTATTTTTAGGATTTCTTATGGTTTCATTCCTTTCAGAGTCTAATTGGGTTGTTCTAGGATTTTTATCTTTTATTATTTTAGGAAGTGGGGCGAATCTTTGGCATCCTCCTGCATTTGCAGTTTTAAGTTCAAAATATCCAGAAAAAAAAGCATATGCTTTAGGAGTTCATCTATCTGCTGCTTCAGCTGGAAATGCATTAGGTCCCTTGATTACAGGTAGTCTTTTATCAGGAATAGTTATTTACAAATCTTTGGAAATTAATTTTAATTGGAAAGAATTGGCTTTTTTGATGGCTATTTTATGCCTAATTTTATCCTTAATTGTTTTTTTATTTAGTGTAAAGATATCTATTGAGTCCTCAGAAAGACTTGATTTTCAAAGATATTTTTCAAAGGCCGTGCAGTCATTAAAAAGAACAGAAGTCATAACAATGGTATCTCTTCATGCCATTAGACAATCAGTTCATAGTGCATTTACAGTCTACTTTCTAATATATTTGAAGGAAACTTTAAACTTAACACCTCTATCTATAGGCTTTCATTTTTCTTTAATAGGTATATCGGGCGTAATTTTTACTCCACTATGGGGTCATATATCGGATCGAGTTGGAAGACTACCTATAATAACTCTAGGAATGTTGCTCACAAGTTTATTTATTTATTTAATTAGGTTCAGCGATTCAGGGATTTCTTTAATAATATTGCTTCTATTATTAGGGTGTGTTTTATTTGCGATAATTCCTGTAATTGCTGCTGCTGCCATGGATTATACTGTCCCTGGCACTGAAGGAACTTCTGTGTCATTATTATTTACCGGTGGCGCTATATTAGGCTCTCTTTCACCTATTATCGCAGGATTATTTTATGATTTGAGCGGGTTTGGCTCTGTAATTATACTTACTTCGCTGTTAGCATTAATAGGCTGTGTTATTTCATTGTTTGCATGGGTAAAATTTAAATAACACTATTAATTATAATTATTACTATATAAATTTAAATATTAGTAAGGAGAAAAAATGTTAAAAGTAGGAACTTCTAAAGCAGATATAACACCTCCCATTGGCATAGCACATGCAAACTGGGGATCATCTGTTCATCAGGTTGCAGAGGGAATAGATATGCCCCTATATTGCTACGTGATGTATATTGAGAGCGAGTCTTCAAAAAATAAAGTTATTATCCTTGATTTAGATTTATGTATTATTGATGATGAAATCGACCAAATGATCAGAGATGCTGTTATTTCTGTTGTTGACATTCCAAAAGAAAATATCAGAATAAGTGTTAGTCATACTCATGCAGGTCCTCCATACGGCAGAAGTGACTCTACCGGTGGTGGTTGGCTTACAGAAGGTGTAGATTTAATAAAACCATATTTTGATAGTTTTCCAGACAAAATTTCAAAGGCAGTAAAAGAGGCAACTAATTCTTTCAAAAGATGTAATATTTCATATGGAAAAGGACGGTCTGATATCAATATAAATAGAAGACCGGCAGATGAAAAAGGAAATCTCTTTACTGGCAGAAATTGGGAAGGGGTTGTAGATCATTCAGTTGATGTAATAGGTTTTGATGATGAAGATGAAAATATTGTTTCAACAATAGTTGGATATGCATGCCACCCCACTATACTAGGCCCAGATAATAGACTAATTTCACCTGATTATCCGGGTCATATGAGAAAGACGGTGGAAGAAATTGTTGGTGGAAGTTGTATATTTTTACAAGGTGCTGCTGGTAATCAAGGCCCAATACATGGCTTTGTTGGAGAAGTAGAAGTGGCAAGAAAAGCTGGAAAAATCCTTGGGCTTGAGGCATCTAAAGTTAGAATGTCCATAGATCCATTTGAGAGAAAAGAAAAATTAGTTGAAATAATACAGGCTGGAGCAGACCTAGGAATGTATGAAGATATTCCTTTGAAATCATCAACTGATGAAGTTCAAGTAAGAAATACATACGTTGATTTACCCTCATTAGACTTTCCATCATATGAAGAGGCATCTGAAGCATATCAAAATGCACTGTTAGAACTAAAAAAAATTAGAGAATCGGGCAACCAGGATCAAATAAAGAAGATGGTTTCTAAAGTTAAGAGGACTAATTTTACAAGAAAACTTACTCAGATATCTGAGGGAGGAAAAGTAAATATTTGGATACAAACTATAAAAATAGGAGATATAATTTTTCAAGGATTACCTTTGGAGCCATTTATGGAATTTAGTCACAAAATTAAATCCTTGAATCCAGATAAAAAAATATTTTGGTCAGGGTATACAAATGGTTGGCTTGGGTATCTTCCTACTGCAAAGGCTTATGAAGAGGGTGGCTATGAGACAAGAAACACTCCACTAAGTCCAGAATCAGAAGAATTAATACTTGATATTTGTGACTCTGAAATAAAAAAATTTGATTAAATGAAGTTAAATTATAAAGTAAGAACATGTTTAAGATAGGAACTTCTAAAGTAGACATTACTCCTCCTATAGGCATGCCTCATGCAAATTGGGGGTCATCTATTCATCAAGTTGCTGAAGGAGTTGATATGCCTATGTATTGCAATGTTTTATATTTAGAAAGTGAATCCTCTAAAAATAAAGTTATTATTCTTGATTTTGATTTATGTAGTATGAGTGAAGAAATTGATAGCATGGTTAGAGATGCTGTAATTTCCGAGGTTGATATACCTAAGGAGAATATAAGAGTCAGTATGAGCCACACTCATGCAGGCCCTCCATATGGCAAAGATGACTCTAATGGCGGAGGATGGATAACAGAGGGCGTTGAGTTAATCAATCCTTATTATGATACATTTCCTGCAAAGATATCTAATGCAGTACGTGAAGCTTTCAGTTCATTGACAAATTGCAATATTTCTTATGGCAAAGGTATATCTGATATCAATATTAATAGAAGACCTGCTGATAAGAATGGAGCTCTATTTACAGGAAGGAATTGGGATGGACCTGTTGATCATTCTGTTGATGTGATAGGTTTTGATGATATTAATGGCGAGTCAATCGCTACTATAGTTGGCTATGCATGTCATCCGACCATATTAGGACCTGAAAATAGGTTATTGTCACCAGACTACCCAGGACATATGAGAAAGACTGTGGAAGAAATAGTAGGTGGCAGTTGTTTGTTTTTCCAAGGATATGCTGGAAATCAAGGTCCAGTCCATACTTTTCTTGGTGATGTAAATATAGCTAGAAAAGCGGGAAAGATGCTTGGTCTTGAAGCATCAAAGATAAGAATGTCCATAGACCCTTTTGAAAGAGAGGAAAAATTAGTAGAAATTATTCCTGCTGGGGCAGACTTAGGAATGTATGAAGATGTTCCAATAAATATGCCAAATGATGATTTGGTAATTAGTAATACTTATGTTGACCTTCCAACTCTAGATTTCCCTCCATATGAAGAAGCTTCTAAAGTTTATGAACTTGCATTAGATGAATTAAAAAAAGCTAGAGAATCAGGGAGCCAAGAAGAAATTAAGAAGATGGTATCAAATGCAAAAAGGGCTAATTTCACAAGAAGGAACTCTTTAAGGTCAAAAAATGGAAAAGTAAATATTTGGGTGCAAACTATAAAAATAGGCGATATAATTTTTCAAGGTTTACCTTTAGAGCCATTTATAGAGTATGGAGATAGAATTAAATCTTTAAATCCTAATAAAAAGATAATTCTATCAGGATACACTAATTGTATTCATGGGTATCTTCCTACTGCAAAGGCTTATGAAGAGGGTGGTTATGAGACAAGAAACACTCCACTAAGTCCAGAGTCAGAAGAACTGATAATACAAGTATGCGATGAAGAAATTAAGAATATAGATTAATTGTCTTTATTGTTCTTTTTTAACTCAGACGTCTCTGGCTTTTCTATTGTTATTTTGGGCATATTGTTTCTATAAAATCTTAATCCAAATAATGCAGATATAATTATTGATAAAAGGGTTATAAGAAAGTTATTAATAGAAAAATCTATAATAAATTTAGTAAAAATAGTTAAAATAACATTCATTACAAAAGTTCCAATAATTGCTATTGCTATTGATGTCAATAATATTGGGTTCATTCTTCTCTATTAGTTTTCCTATCTTTTAAGTCCCATTTTATAATGAAAATAACTATTCCTAGCCCAGCAACGAAAGCTACATAAATTCCGATATATTGAGCCAATATGGTTAGTGTGGTTACCCCGCCAATAAATAGAATTATGAATCTTATTAATTTCATAATTCTATTTTAATAATAATTACCATACTGCACAAAATAGAAGAGCCCCGATAGTCGGGGCTCTTCTTATTCAGTGTCTTTTAAAGACCTAGAATTAATTACTTAACGTATACTGCACCAGCACCGTTGTAACCGCTAGGAACCTTTATAAACTGAGGAGCAGAAGTGTTTGCATAGTGAGAAATCCAACCATCCCACGTTATTCCACTCTGTCCAACAACACCCTTAGGTATCATGTATATTCCACCATATTGCTGCCAGAACATACTGTAGTCAACACCCATTAAGTGCATGTCACCTCTTTTGGCAGGATCTTTCTCAGGTAGGATTTGGAATAACCAGTACGCTTGTGCTGGTGACTCAAATCCAGGACCCCATCCTGGCCTTGAAGATGAAGAGTCAACTGTAGGTAGAGGCCAGTCAAGAGGGTAAGAGTTCGAGTGAACGTCACCATTCTTTAATACTGGTAGTGCTTGCTCTCTCCTTCTCATTCGAGGGCTAATCACTCCACCGTAGTCTTCTTCTAAACCACTAATTGTTAATCCAAGCTGTTTCCAAGTAGACATTACAGTGTCTGCAACCTCTAGTGAAACTTCACCAGTCTCAGCAACATAACTCTGTAATACTAAGTCTCCACCGAAACCTGCTCGCATTCCTGAAGAATCAGCAGGGTATCCTGCTAGATCAAGTAGCTCTCCGGCTTTAACCAAGTCTCCACCACCATTTGGTAGTTCCCAAGGAACACCGTCGGCGCTAAGTGAAGTTTCTGTACCTGTACATGCTCGTTTTGTAGGAGGCTTAGTTACACCAGTACCAGTACCGATGTCACCAACATCCCAACAACCTGAACTTCTAGATGCATCCCAACCTGGGTATTCAGGACCCATATACTCTGAGTAAATTGGAAGTCCTAGGTCGTTCAGCAAGTTTTTGTTAATTGCATTCCTGTCGATTGCCAAACCAAGGGCAAGTCTAACAAGTCTTGCTTGTTCCATGTCAGTCATACCTGCAGGGTTGTCTGTATCAGTGTAAACAACCTTATCTGGGTATATTTCTTGCCATGGGTCTCCTATCCAAGGATAGTCTTTAGAATAAGAAGGCGCATCCCAAGGGTTCAAAGCTTCCCCTGTTCTTGCGTGAACTTCTTCCCATAGGTTACCGGCCCAAATAATTGACTGGTTAACGTATGATCCTGGCATTGTTTCTACGAAATCAAGACCTTTGTCCAAAAGACTTGGAACCATCTTGAAGTCCATGTCTGCAATGTCAATACTGCCATTTTCTAGCATTGCTATTCTAGTCTGTACTTCAGGAACCTGAATCTGAGTCATAGAGTCAATATTTCCTGCATTTCCACTCCAGTGTTTGTCACCAGCTTTGTGGATAGTACATCTGTCACCAGCTATACATGCTCCTTGAATGTAAGGACCAGTACCAACGTGGTGAGATTTAGACCATTCATATCCCATTTTGTCGTAAGACTTTTTAGACTGAGGACCCATTCGAGCACTCAAGCAACCGAAGTCAGAGATAGGGAAACAGAAGTAAAGGGGTGATACCAATTCCCATTTTAGTGTGTGTGAGTCAACAACTTCACAGTTACCAAATACAGCAGCATAGTCACCACCGTTAGGGTCAGTACTTTCTGCGTTAACTGATGGGTTAGCATTGTTAAAGTACCAACATACATCATTCGCATCAAATTCACCGAATTCTACTGATTCAAATCCTTTTGGAGATTGGAAATCAATACCTTTTTTGATCTTTATATTTAAGTATTTACCATCTGCGCTTACATCCCAGCTGTCTGCTGTGTAAGGTTCCATAGGAGTACCATTTTTATATATGAAAAGTGGCTCTTCTACACCCTGCATGTCAATAACTGCAGATGTTCTGTAAGGTCCTTGCCATCGAAGTCCGAATACACCCTCAATCTTCTTTTTACCCCAAACAAGATCAACGGTTTCTTCTACAGGAGCTGCAACTTGTACTTCTTTAGTTACAACTTTTTCCTT
>CEUS01041240.1_pt1 | contig 35689 bp, 34 predicted proteins | sample 427031 | NCBI WGS metagenome assembly CEUS01 (sample SAMEA2622837, study PRJEB7988) | marine metagenome | biome: marine biome (ENVO:00000447); feature: marine epipelagic mixed layer (ENVO:xxxxxxxxx); material: "saline water (ENVO:00002010), including plankton (ENVO:xxxxxxxx)" | depth 140 m | reverse complement strand
GTATAGCCAATATCCTAATAGTCACTACGTAAATCAAATTCAAAAGCTCATTTGGTATTTCACCAAATCTATCCATTAATTCTCTAGACATATCCTCTAATTCATTTTCAGTCAAATCCCTTGATAATCTTTGGTATACATCTAGTCTCGTTGCGACATCTGCAATATAGCTATCTGGTATATAGCAAGGTAAAGGAAGAGTAACTTTTACTCGGTTAACCGTATTAAGGTCGTCAGCTTTATACTCAGATGATTCCGTTTTCAAGTTATGAACAGTGTCGGCTAGGATCTGAGAGTAAAGTTCATATCCTATGGCGTTGATGTGGCCACTTTGTTCTGATCCCAGAATGTTGCCGGCTCCGCGGATTTCCAAATCCTTCATTGCAATTCTGAATCCTGAACCTAGTTCAGTAGCCGACAATATAGTTTGTAATCGCTTTTCAGCCGCAGATGATAATTGGTAGGACGGGGGGATCAGTAAATATGTATATGCCTGATTCGAACTTCGACCAACTCTACCCCTAAGTTGGTAAAGTTGACTCAATCCAAATGTATCTGCTCTCTCCACGATAAGAGTGTTTACGTTTGGCATATCCAAGCCCGCTTCTATTATAGTTGTGCAAACTAATATGTCAGTTTCTTTTCCAGCAAAACGCTCCATTGCAGTAGCTAGATCGTTTTCAGACATTTGTCCATGAGCAACCGTGATTTTAGCTTCGGGTATCAAGCGCGACAACTTTTCAGCCGTACGGTTTATGGTTTGAACTTTATTGTGCAAGAAGAAAATTTGCCCTCCTCGATCTATTTCTCGATATACTGCTTGCTTAATCAGTTCATCATCATATGCTGACACATATGTGTTTATCGACAGTCTCTCACTCGGAGGAGTTTCTATAGTACTCATATCTTTTATGCCAGTTAAGGCCATGTGTAATGTTCTAGGAATAGGGGTGGCTGTCAGAGTCAGCAAATCAGCATTGCTCCCTAAAGCTCTCAGCTTTTCTTTGTGTGATACCCCAAAGCGTTGCTCTTCATCAACTACTATCAATCCTAAATTTCTAAAATCCACATCATTTTGGAGCAGTCTGTGTGTTCCAATACAAACATCAATTCCTCCACTGGAAATATTGGATAGAATCTGTTTTTGGTCTTTGTGAGTTTTGAATCTGCTCAAAACCTCCACATTAATTGGATAAGGAGCGAATCTCTTTTTTAGCGTTTCATAATGTTGCTGTGCCAACACAGTCGTCGGAGCTAAGAAAGCCACCTGCAATCCGTCCATAATAGCCTTAAAGATAGCTCTTATAGCAACTTCTGTTTTCCCATATCCTACGTCACCACATACCAATCTATCCATAGGTTTTGAGTTTTCCATGTCAGACTTTACTTGTTTTATACTCCTTAGTTGATCCTCGGTTTCTGTATGTACAAAGAAATCCTCCATTTCTAATTGCCATGGAGTGTCGATTGAGAATTGAATCCCTTTTTCTGTTTCTCTCGATCTGTAAATTGAGAGTAATTGTTGAGCTAATTGAAAAGTCGATTCAGTTGCCCTTTCTTTTATACGATGCCATTCCTGACTTCCAAGTCTTGTTAACGAAGGAATGCGGTTTCCAGGTGCTACGTATCTTGTCACTCTGTCTAATTGATCAGTAGGGACGTATAATTTGTCTTTTTCAGCGTATTCAAGTTCCAAGTACTCTTTTTTAGAGTTTCCTTCTTCCAAAAACATTATTCCTCTAAATATTCCAATACCATGGTCAATATGCACAAGATGACCATCGATTTCTAACTCCGACAAAAATGATTGTTGTTGAATCTGCGACAATTGCGCTTTGGGTCTTTCCTTGACATATCCAGTAAGCTCCTTATCGGTAATCACATGAAACTTTTTACCGTTTGTTGATAAACCCCACCCGCCATCAATCGAACCAGAAAGGATTGCAACACTTGTCTGAGCGATGTCATCGGTGGAAATTGGAATCTTATGAATAGATAGTAATTCCTCCAATCTTTTGGAATGTTTCGAGATTAAAACGGTCTTCTCGTTGTTTTTACGCCAAGACAGTATATCTTCTATTAGAGACTCGAATTGTCCATTGTAATCTTTACAGAATTCAAACTGATATGCTCGTTCAATCACTTCAGGTTTTTGAGTAACATCGTTCTGCCAATGTTCAATGTTAAGTCTGGTATCGCCATCATCAGCAGAATACAGGAATTCATCCCAGGATATTCTTGCAGAAGGAAGATTAAATGGAATTAAGCCGCGTTTTTCTTTGTTGAGTCTAATTTTGTTCTCGTGCTCATCCAAGTTCTTTGCTTCTGTTGCTATCTCGTCTTGCTGCTCAAACAACAGTATTGAATCCATAGACAGGAAATTCAGAATTGACTCCTTGCAAAATGCACCATTGTACATGACGCTATTTTGAACAGGATGGCCTGAGACTATATTGATTAAATCCTGATTGAATATCTCTTGTATTTCAAGATTACAATTAGAGAAATCGATAAGTGAGCAAAATTCTTCGGCTTCTCTTTTATCAATAAATTGGGGTACCCATTCTTTTGCAGGAAGAATTCTGCAGCTACCAACAGTTTCCAAGGATTTTTGTGTTTGCACGTCAAACAATCTCATGCTTTCAACGTTGTTTCCCAGAAATTCAATACGTACCGGTGATTCCATACCTGGAGAGAACACATCTACTATTCCTCCTCTTCTAGAGATTGACCCCGGCATTTCAATATTGAAGTGGTTTTCGTATCCCATAGACAAACATTTATGGACAAAGCCAGCGATATCTATTGACTGACTAACACTCAAATCTATAACTGAAGATCGGAATTGATTTGAGCTAATAGTTTTTTGGGTTGCAGAAGCAATCGATGCTATTATCACAACAGGAAGAGAGCCTTTTTGATGCGAAAAGGGTGACCTGCTGACTGCATCTAAGCACTCTATCCGTTTGTGAGTTGATACATAGTTATTCATTTGACGTTCAAATGGCAAGTAGTCATTTTCTGGTAATAGATATATCTCCGCAATGTTTCCACACCATTCGAGCAAATTATTATATAGATCCAATGCTCGTTCTTGGTTATGAGTTATTACCAAGGAGTTTCTTTTGGCTTGTTTTGTAAATGAACTTAACCAGTAAGAGAAAGCCGGTTTGAGCACATGTAAGTCGCTGTTAACAGTCCGCTTATCGACAATATCGATTAACTCACTATGGTCCATCAATTCTAGAAGTTTATCAAACTGCATTTTTGCTCCAACGACCAAAAGACCAGATTCTAAGTATGCGACTGGTCTAAAAACAGTTTATCAGTGACCATTGGTAGATTCAACTTAACAGAATATTGTAAAATCGTTGAAGATGTTGAGAAACTTGAATAATATAGACTCCATAGACTCAGGTATTACGTTTTATTGATTGGATGTGACAATAGTGTTAGAGAGATTAGAAGCGGGGAAAAGTCGATTCTACGAAATTGAAGACTTACTGACTAAAGAAGAAGTCTTTACTGATCCTGCGCGGCTTCAAACACTTTCCAAAGAAAGATCCCTGTTAGAAAAGTTGGTTCGACTGTTTGATGCTTTCATGCAGGCACAAAGAGACTTGCAGGATGCCCAAAGTGTTGTAGAAGAAACATCTGACCAAGAATTGAAAGCGTTGGCATATGAAGAAATAGCACTGCTAGAGAAATCCATTGAACAACTGGAAACAGACTTGAGGTTAGAGGTGTTACCAAAAGATTTAAACGATGAGAAAAGCGTGATAATGGAGATACGTGCTGGAACAGGTGGTGACGAAGCCGCTCTTTTCGCAGGCGATCTCTACAGGATGTACTCCAGATATGCCCAGAATAATGGATGGATAGTAGATATCATAGATGCAAGTCCAACTGGTATAGGTGGATTCAAAGAAGTTGTATTTGGTGTAAAGGGAATGGGTGCCTTTAGCAGGTTAAAACATGAAAGTGGAGGTCACAGGGTACAGAGAGTACCTACAACCGAAACTTCCGGCCGTATCCATACTTCTGCTGCAACCGTTGCTGTGTTGCCAGAAGCTGAAGATGTTGAAATAGAGATAGATACAAATGAGTTGAGGGTCGACATATTTCATTCAGGAGGACATGGTGGCCAAAACGTACAGAAAGTAGCTACTGCAGTACGAATCACTCATATCCCGACTGGCATTGTATCAACTTGCCAAGATGAAAGATCCCAGCTAAAAAACAAGGACAGAGCTATGTCAGTTTTGAGGACCAGGCTATTGGATCTAGCCGTTTCCAAACAACAGGAAGAAACAGCTCAATCGAGAAAATCACAAGTTGGTAGTGGTGATCGGTCTGAAAAAATCAGAACATACAATTTCCCTCAAAATCGCGTTACAGACCATAGAATCGGGATTACCAACCACAATCTAGACAAAATCCTACTGGGTGATTTAGACGGTTTTATAGATGAAATGCTGCAGCAAGAGCAGGCCAAGAGGCTAAACGAAGCGTAAAATGACCATTGCAGAGATGATCGCTAAACTGCAAGCATCTCTCGATGCCCACTCCATACAGCAACCACGCCTTCAATCTGAATTAATCGTGATGAAGACATTGTCTTCAGACCGTGCATCTATATATACAAGATCTAATGACTTTCTAAGTCCTGAAGAATTTTATTCTATGGAAAATGATTTAAAACGACTCTTGAATGGTGAGCCTTGGGCCTACATAAGCGGATTCAGAGAATTCTATGGTTTAAATTTCATGGTACAGGAAGGGGTATTTATACCTAGGCCTGAAACAGAGCTTATAGTCGATATTGTTTTGTCATTGAAATCACGTTATAGGAAACTAAGAATAGTAGAGCCGTGCGTCGGCAGTGGCGCAATTTCTATTGCATTGGCGAAAAATATTCCTGAGGCTCAGGTGGAGGTTACAGATATATCTAGCAAATGCCTGATGATTACTAGGCAAAACGCCTGCCTTAATGGAATCGCTAACATAACCCTTTATAAGGAATGCAACTTACTAGATGGAATAGAAGGAGATATTGACATTATTGTCAGCAATCCTCCATATATAGAAACCGCTTTATTACATACTCTTGGCGACGAAATTCAATTCGAACCGACTTTGGCTCTCGATGGGGGTTACAGTGGTTTAGAAGTCATCACTGAACTCCTTGCACAAGCACAAGAAAAAATCAGCCATCCCGGACATATCATTTTCGAAATCTCCCCTATGCAAGCCCATGAGGTGTTAGACCTTTCTAGGTCATTTTTTCCACACGCTTTGATCGATATACATAAAGATCTTGCGTTATTAGAAAGAGTTGTATCTATAGAATTAGAGTAGTTTTTAATCAATAGAGTTGCTGGAGATTAAAACTCAATTACTGGCAATACAAATATTGACTCCAAGAATCATCGTTTAGTATTATCTGCTAGACTACCAGTATCTAAAGTAAGTTAATTAACAAAGACTGCTCTATCAATATATAGATTGTGGGGCGTGTTTAGGAAAGTGTACGAATGGACGATCAAAATACATCGGAAACAGAAGAACAGGATTTTTCCTTTAGCGCGTTTGCTAACGCTCCTTTTTATGTCAAAATTAACGAAGATCTTGTATCTTTATCGGGCGTGTGTCCAGGGCAAAGTGTGGTTGACTTGGCTTGTGGCGTTGGTGGTGTAACAAAACTCATATTCGAAAAGTTGCGCGGAGCCAAAGATAGCATGATTACTGGAGTAGATCTATCATCATCCGCTTTAAAACAAGCGCGGGAAGATTTTAAGGACGTTAAAGACGCGATGGTGGAATTCGTACAAGGCAGAGCAGAACATCTCTCACAACTAATAAAGGAAAAGGTGGATGCCGTAGTCTTCTGCAACGCTATACATCAATTTGACGACAAAGAAACGCTATTAAATGAAATATCTAACACATTAAAACCTGGTGGTATATTTGCTTTTAACACCTCTTTTTACGAAGGTGGTCACACTGAAGGTACCGAACAGTGGTATAGAAAATGGATGTTTAGATCAATAAGAATCTTGAGGTCTGAATTCGGATTAACCCCTGTACGTGCTAACAAAGTTGAATCTAGGCGGCATATATCTGTTGATCAATATATAGACATATTGAGAGATAAAGGATTCTACATAAGAGAAAAAAGAGTCACAACTATAGATGTGCCTCTAGAAGGTTGGGTTCTAATAAGTCAATTTGAAGATTGGATTAATGGAGTCATGCCTGGGGTTCCACTCGCTCCTGCCAGAGAATCCTTACAAAAAGCTGCAACACAATTATTTGAAGAAATGAAGGTTAACTTCATATCTAGAGATTGGCTGGATATAGTAGCAGTCAAACAGTAACTTTATATTGCCCTGGAGACTTATGAATCTTTTAGGAGTAGACCCTGGTCTCAACAGAATGGGGTACGGCGTTATACATATAAACGGCGCTGGCATAGGTTTGGTTGAAGGGGGTATTATAAAGGGAGGTTCAGCTTCGATTGGTCTGTCACAGAGATTGTTACGCCTCTATAATGGCATACGTGAAGTATTGACAGAACATCACCCGCAAGCAGTTGCATTGGAGAATATTTATTCACATTATTCCTATCCTAATACAGCCATGTTAATGGGACACGCTAGGGGAATAGTCTGTCTGGCATGTGCGGAAAACGATATCCCAGTTTTTGATTATGAATCTACAAGAATTAAATTGGCCATAGCAGGCAACGGAAGGGCATCAAAGTTGCAAGTTCAAAAATCTGTTCAAGCTAGATTAAACCTAAAAACGATTCCAACTCCCAACGACATATCAGATGCTCTGGCATTGGCAATATGTCATTGGCAAACTTCTCTAAAATGATACACATAATCACTTAAAAAAATATACACAGGAACAGTAATGATTAACTACCTTAAGGGAACAATAAGGCGGCTTTATAAAGAGGAATCCAAAATTGTACTGGACACAGGAAGCATTGGGTACGAACTACTTTTACCCTATTTTGTATGGAGATCATTAGAGGAGGAATATATAAGAGAAGGTTCAATGCTGGAAATGGAAGTTTATTATCATGCTTCAGAAAGACAACCAAAGCCAGTCTTAGTAGGATTTAGACAGGAGTCTGAGAAGACATTTTTTGAAAAATTGATCCAAGTTGAAGGAGTCGGAGTAAATACTGCAGCAAAAGCTTTGGTGTTTTCAGTATCAACAATAGCCAAAGCTATAGAAGAAGATGATACTGGAACACTGATAAGAATGCCAGGGATTGGCAAGCGAGCTGCCGATAAAATGGTAGCCACTCTAAGAGGGAAAGTGACTCCTTGGGCCCTACTAAAAGATGAAGGTTATGATTCAGTGCCAAAAGATCCAATTTTGGGGACTATACAAGAGGAGGTTGTAGCCGTACTTGTTAATCTTGGCCACAGGCAAACTGAGGCGAGAAATATGGTTCAAGATGCAAGTGAATCCTTGGAAGCTAATGACTCTCAAGAGCTACTAAGAGAGGTATTTCGAATAGAAAGAACTAAAGGGGATTAAATGTCCAGAGAAAAGATATTGGGAGAAGACGATGGTGCATTAGAGCCAGAAACGGATTCTACAGTAGTAGAAGACAATGGTATCTGGAATTTAAGACCTAAGACAATTAATGAGTATGTTGGACAACAGCAGGTAGTAGAAAGCTTACAAATAGCTATTGGAGCAGCTCAGGTACGTTCTGAACCTTTGGATCACGTTTTATTCCACGGACCACCAGGACTTGGTAAAACAACATTGGCACATATAATATCTAAAGAAATGGGATCCGACATAGTTCATTCTTCTGGACCAGCGTTAGAAAAACCTTTAGATATCGTGGGTATATTGTCAAATTTAAATGAAGGCGAAGTTCTATTTATAGATGAAATACATAGACTGCCTCATACAGTTGAAGAATACCTTTACTCAGCCATGGAAGACTTCCAAGTTGACTTCGTATATGGGAAAGGAGCCTTTGCAAGAACACTTCCTTTTCAATTAAAGAGATTCACGTTGGTTGGTGCAACCACACGGGCTGGACTGTTAACCCCTCCTTTACGTGACAGATTTGGAATGATATATCATCTAGATTTTTATTCAACTGAAGAATTGGCTAAAGTTGTAACTAGGTCAGCAGATATTCTGGGAGTTACAATTGACTCCAAAGGGGCACAAGAAATTGCAGGAAGGTCCAGAGGCACTCCTAGAGTAGCTAACAGATTATTAAGGAGGGTTAGGGATTATGCTCAGGTGATAGGAAATGGAAATATAGATCAAAATATCGCTGACAAAGCCCTTAACATGGAAGGTGTGGATGAAATTGGCCTAGACAGACTGGACCTGATTTATTTGAAAACCATAGCGGAAAATTATAGCGGCGGACCTGTAGGTATAGATGCCCTTGCTGCCACTGTGAATGAAGAAGTTCAAACTCTAGTCGATGTAGTAGAACCTTATTTACTAAAAATTGGATATGTTCTCCGAACTCCAGGTGGACGTAGAATAGGACAACCTGCCTCAGCAAAATTCGGTTTTCGCACACAACGAAGATTAATATAGTTATGAAAGGGGAAATATAATACTTGATATACGAAATGCGCACATATGAGACAATGCCCGGTAAATTGCAAAAACTGAATGATAGATTCGAACACGTTACATTGGGTTATTTCGACAAATACAATATTAGAACAGTTGGATTTTGGACAGAAGACGTGGGAACCAACAATAGATTAGTGTACTTGTTGGAATTTGATAATCTAGCCCAACGAGACGAGGCATGGGCAAAATTCAGAGCAGATGAAGACAGAATTAAGGCCTTTGATGAATCTGAAAAAGATGGTCCGTTGGTTGCAAAGATATACAACACAATATTGAAACCTACTTCATATTCACAACTTAAATGATCGGTTGGATCCTCGCTATTTTAGGTATTATATTGTTCCCAGTTGGGTTGTATTTTGGAGGTTTGTGGAACAAAAAAGGCTTATTAATCACAGCTATGGCGGCACTTTCATTAACCACTGGTTTAACCTTATTAATTAATGAACTGTCAACAAATCAAGACAAGGTATTAATCCTAAACAATCCACATACTGATAATAGAGAATCAAGAGAACAGGGTTCTTCCGTGTACATATCAAATTGTTTATCCTGCCATGGTGCCAATGGAATGTTGATAATAGACCTGCACGAGCATGTACAGCACCATAGGGATGACGTGCTCTTCAGCTACATATATAACGGTAAAATGAATAATGGAATGCCTGCATTTAACAATACTTTGTCAGTTGATCAAATTTGGCACGTGATCAATTACATGAGATCGATGGAAAAGCCTCCAGTCAAAGGGTAATTGATTGACAATCATAAATAATGCATATAGAATCCCCGAGCCTCTAAATACAAATAGTAACAATGAATTGGTTTCGTAAGCTACTTTAAGGCCATACAGTAAATAAGTTAATTATGGAAACAACATTATCAAAGGAAAGCCATCGGTCCGTAATCCAAGACTCAAAAATACGACGCCCTCCGCGAAACTTCGGCTCTCCATACATACTCATGGGAGGGTTTGCACTCTTAATTGCAGTAGGCACTTTGCTGCTAAGCCTCCCATTCACAAACACAAAAAATGAAGTCACCCCATTTCTAGACGCGTTATTTACGGCCACATCAGCCGTCACCGTAACCGGATTAGTAGTAGTAGAAACTGCTACGCATTGGTCGTTTGCAGGTCAACTGATAATTATCGTCTTGATTTTCACAGGTGGTTTGGGAATCATGGCTAGCGCCACATTCCTTTTGGTGCTAATTGGCCGAAGAATTACATTGGCCAATAGGTTAATGGTCAGAGAGAGCCTGGGTGTTTACCAATTAGGGGGATTAATAGGGTTAGCCAGACGAATTGTAATAGTCATAGTTTCCATACAAGTAATCGGATTCATAGTGTTATTCATCGGACTGATGGATAAATATCCGATCAATGATGTCTGGTGGCTATCTTTATTCCACTCTATTTCTGGTTTTAATAATGCCGGTTTTGTAATTTTCCCTGAGTCTGTAAGTTTGTCAGTTTTCAAAACCGACTATATTATTCTACTAACAATGAGTTCTTTAATTCTGTTGGGAACTCTCAGTTATAGTGTTATGTTGGATATCTTTGGATATAAGAGAAGATTCAATAGATACACGTTGGATTCAAAAATGGTAATAACTGCGACTATAGGACTATTGGTTATTGCGTTTATAGTTTTTATGATATCTGAATATTCTAATCCAGACACCTTGGGGCAACTAAAATTTGTCGACAAAATTGTGAACACTATCTTTATCGCAGTAAGTGGCAGAACTGCCGGTTTTTCTACTGTTGATTTTGGATCCATGGAGCAACATAGCAACTTTTTCTTGACAAGCTTGATGTTCATTGGTGGCGCATCGGCTTCTACTGCTGGAGGGATAAAGGTCAACACATTTGCCGTCTTAATAGCTGCTGTTCTTTCTTCTATAGCCGGCCGTAGTCACGTTGTCGCTTTTGGTAGGGAAATACCGCACCCACAAGTTTACCGGGCCATGACAGTTCTGATCCTTGGATTGGCAATAGTTTTTTCAGTAGCCCTGTTACTCACTATAACCGAGAATCTGATGTTCATAGATATACTATTTGAAACAGTTTCGGCATTTTGCACCGTTGGACTTTCAACGGGCATTACGGACAAACTGTCTGATCCTGGAAAATTCATAATTGTTTTCACAATGTTTGTAGGAAGAGTGGGGCCATTGACCATTGCACTACTATTGGCCCAAAAAGAAGCGACTAGCCCCTATCGATATGCAGAAGAAAGGATTAAAATAGGGTAATAATGGCTAATTCAGTAATTGTAATAGGCTTGGGCAGATTTGGAACTAGCATTGCTCACACACTTTTTCAACTTGGCTATGATGTTTTAGGTATAGATACCGATGAAAAAGTAGTGCAAGACAATCTGGGCCACATTACCTATAGCGTACAGGCTGATGCTACAAATGAAGACACGCTTAGAGAATTAGGAGCTAGAAATTTTGATGCTGCGGTAGTGGCAGTTGGATCTGACATGCAATCTAGCTTAATGTCATCTGTTTTGTTGTCTACAATTGGGGTCCCTCTTATAATTGCCAGAGCAGAAAATGAACTACATGGCACTACGCTAGAAAAGATTGGCGTTCACAAAATAATATACCCCGAACAAGAAAGCGGAGAGGAATTAGCCCATAGTCTGTTTAATGAAAATGTGATCGAATATATGGACCTGACTCTAGATTACGGCATTAGTAAAATCAAAGTCCCTGACCATTTAATTGGTAACACACTTAAGGATATAGGAGCAGATGAAGGGCTATATTTCACTGCATTAGGTCTTCAGGGAGGTACTACTACTGACAAAGGGATAGCTATGATTGCTATAAAAAGAGGAAAGGGAATGTTGCTAGCACCTGATCAAGAAGAGGAATTACAAAAAGGGGACATATTGATAGTTGGAGCTAAAGACAAACAATTGGAAAAGTTTCGCCTGTCAGCATCTGAAAACTAACAGGATGTGCTTCTTACTCAGCATTGAATTACTAAGATGACAAAAAATATCGCCTACTTGGGCCCAAGTGGAACATTCACCGAACAAGCTGCACTCTTATACGATTCAGATGCAGATTTGATACCTCTAACTTCCGTATTGGCTATAGCTAATGCTGTTGATAATGGGACTGTAGAAGAAGGAGTGGTTCCCATAGAAAATAGCCTCCAAGGTTCGGTGCCAGACACTCTGGATCTACTTATACACGACACGACTTTGATGATATCTAAAGAAATAATAATACCTATTGAACTATGCCTCATGCTCAAATCAGGTACTAAGCAACAAGAAGTCGAGGTTGTTTATTCACACCCTAACGCTCTTGGTCAATGCCGAAAATATTTGGATGAACAATACAAAAACGCCATACAAATAGCTTCTCTAAGTACAGCCGCTGCAGTACAAGACATGTTGTCAAGCAAAAAACCTGCCGCTGCAATTGGTAATACAAGAACAGCAGATATTTACGGCGTCCATATCCTAGGTAGAGGAATACAAGACAACAAAGCCAATCACACCAGGTTTGTAGTGCTATCCAAAGCCGATCATGAACCTACAGGCTCCGATAAAACATCGCTGTGTTTTTCATTTGGAGAAGATCAAGCTGGAATGTTACATTCCGTATTGGGCTATTTTGCAGAAAAAAATATAAATCTTGCAAAGGTGGAATCCCGACCGAACAAAGCAGGATTAGGTGGATATGTATTCCTATTGGATATAGAAGGACATAGAAAAGATGACAATGTCATGTGGGCTATAGAACAAATGAACAACAAGGTGTCGTTTGTAAAATTGTTTGGATCCTATCCTAAATACGAATATTGAGATTCTCTATTTTTCTTCCGTCGACACTTGCTGGATATCCGTATCATTTTCAGTTTGTCTGTATTTGCTACCACGTCCATCCTGAAGCACGTCAAGTATAAGCTCTCTTGCTTCGCTAGTTAACTCTTCAGCCTTTTGCCTTAAACCAGCAGTTTTCTCCTTGACTTGCGCTCTAGTTTCTTCCCCAGGTTTAGGAGCAGATAACAATCCAATCAAAGCACCAATTATTCCGCCAAGTAACAATCCGCTACTAAATCCGGGTCCGCTACCATTTGACATAGTTCTACTACTCCTTTTTATCTTGTGATCTATTGAAAAAGCTCTTAAATATTTGGCTCACCACAAAAGATATTACAGATCCTCCAACAACAGGTTTCAGGAAACTTTTTGTTACGACTTTTGCTGTTTCTTCGGTGGATTTCAAAGTAGACCTTACAGAATCTACAGATTCAGACAATCTACGGTAGATAATTACACCAAACATAGTAAAAAGGATCATAACAAAAATACCGATCATCATAAACAGGATTATGCTTAGATCTCTTATTACTTCCAATACATCCATATTCTGTTCTCCACATATTACGTTGCCATGGAATTATAACATTTAATCCGACAACATATTTATACGTTGATCATCGATCTTGTAAATACTAACTTCATCGTTAGAATATTGTAGACCAAATAAACTTTTGTCTTCTTCGAATTTTTTTAGGCCTTCAACCTTGTAATAATGCTTCTCTAACTCGCCAATATATATATAGGTAATGCCATACTTCTTAATCAATGACATTACTCTATCTATGTCGGAAGAAGAATAGATAGTTTCTATATCTCTCTTGCGTTCCAATATGGATCTGGAATATCCTCTCTGTTGACCCTGATGATTGTCCCAACCTAACACAGTAGGCAATCCAGTGTAGATTGACACCCTAGCATGCAAGGTTCTATATAATTGTCCTTGTCCTTCCAAAATTACAGGTGACCCTTCTACATTGTTTCGAATCCAAACTATCGCATCATGATCTGATGCTAAACTTTCCATACCTCTGCCATCATCAAACATATATGTAGCTGATTTCATGTAATCTAACCCGTTCAATGTATTTGGAAGTGGGTTAAACCGTGATTGGATTCGGTCGTGAGTACCCATGATTGGATATATTGCACAAGCTAAGATTAGTAATAAAAAGACGCCTTTCCAGACAAAACCGAATCTGTACCCTGCAACATCTTTGTTGTCATTATTCACCATGAAACCGATACTTAAGCGCCAGATTATATAAGACGCAGCAATGCCCAATAATAGCCAGGCCTGTAAATAGAATTTGAACACGGTGTTCATTCTTGTTATATCACCTTGTATAGTGATTAGTTCAACTCCAAGACCAATACCAAAACCCAACAATACCAAAATCAACACAAAAACATCCTGATTTTTAGTGTTAGATCCCATTATGTGTTTATGCAAGTTTATTGATCCTAGCAACATCAATCCCAACAAAAACAATGCAGTGGTATAACCGTAAATCATTAAAGTTATACAAGATGAAAAGAATAGACTAAGAACTAATATGTTGCTGGTTTTTGAAAATGCTATTGCAAGACATTTACCAAGTTTGTCTGGGTATAGAACAATGCCAGCATTCATATACTCCTTAAGGTTCACCAGCAAATATGTGCCTATTACAAACAAAAACAAGGAATGTATTGCAATATAAGAGTAGATTGGAGTTTGCCATAAACTGAATGAAACACCTTTTGTAAAAGATTCGTAATTCTCTAGATATGGGAGGAAAAACAAAATAGAAGTTAATACTACAAAAGAGAATTGTGTAACTGCATTCAAAAATCGCCGTAGTATATCTTTTGACAGATCAAACAAAAGTGACGCGGAGATAATTGATATCCCCACTATGATTAAATAAGTAGGGTAATCCCATGTATTTGTCATCATTAATGTCCCTAAGGAGAGACCAAGTATTGCTAAGTGCAGTAATTTAGGAGCCATTCTGGGTTCATTTTGGGATCGCATTATAAACCCGAATGTAATAGCCAAAATAAGTATTGAAAATGGTATGGCCATAAGGTGAGAATGTAGGTCTGCAAACAAAAATGTAAAGAATGGGAATTCGGTTATAGCATAGCCAATTGGATTCCCGGCAGGAGGAATCATCCTGCTGCTCCTCCAGAAGTCGAAAAGTTCTATATCTCCATGGTTAAATAGAACTCCCCAGAATGCTTGGATCAGTTGTATAAGACCGTCTATATTGCCGAACACTGCAACAAAGAACACACCTATTATACCTGCTAAAGTCGGATGCATTCTTTTCACAGATTCCAATCCTGATACTGCTGAACTTTTTGTAAGGTTATACACCAACGAAAACACAGAAGAGGTGGTAATTGCAAAGAAGATACCTATTAATACATTATAGGCCACTTCTGGCAATATACCGGAAATTTTAATCAGAGATGCGACTACAAAATATCCGAAGTAATAATAGTTCATATACCCACCAGAAAACCATGGATCATAAGGGGGCATATAAGTAGATTTCACAATAGCGGTGATATAAGCCATATCCATAGACTTTTCACCACCTATGTATGGATGCCATAGGTCTGGATTCGCTGATCTGATCAAAATAAACGCCAGGAATGATATTGTGAATATCACTTCTGTTACAACAATATGTTTAAAGTTTTGTTCTATAAATGTTTTTATCTCAAATCTGAAACAATACAATGCTAAAACGGAACAAAGACTTACTGTGAAGCAAGAAACAAGTATTGTGAATATAGAAAAAGCCATTAGTTGATAACTAGATAGAATAAAGGATAAATATGAGACAAATAACAGGCCAAATATCTTTGCAAATGCATACCCTTTATCTGGCAACCACATAAAAACAAAAAAAGATATCGGAAAAGCTATCAACCCAATTACTATAACAATGAGATACAGGAATATTATCGAAATATATGAAGGGACATCTCCGAGGTAAATTATGTCTGTCCATGTCCCGTTTTCTTGTTGCACCTTTTTCATATCTATGGACATCATCAACAGATTATCTTCCTGAACAGCAAGATAATCGCCAAAAATGACATCTATAATCTCAGGTTCGGATAGCTTGTCCTTGTTTTTTAAAATTAATACTGTGGGGTGATCGTACACATCAAAACTTTCGTCAGCATATCCCATGCTTAAAGTAAAGGTGGAGTCAACATAGCTTGAGATTAGATCAGGAGGATCAAGGTTTGGTCTACTAAAGGTATCGTTTCTAAGAGTTAAACCAAGAAAAGATGGGTGAGTTTGTTCATAATGTTCAAGTTCATATCCTAATTGACCTGCGAAAAGTGCTCTATAATATATTGAACTATATGGATATTTGTATTCCAGCCTGGGTATAGTGCCATATAGACGATTACTAAAAAACACCAAGTAGTCAGCATTAGAAAGTTGACTAGCAACCAGTTCGATTTTTGATTTTCCGGAAGGATAGATTGTTTGATCGCTATCATACATTTTCATACATGAAAGATAATCACTATCGTCACCCCTACAACCTGCAATATAACCATGCAAATTAGGCAATCCTTCCTCCCAGTGTTCCATAAGAATTACAGACCCTGGTGATACATTCTGATTTATCCAATCTGACGCTCTAAAAGCTGTGTGATCGTTGTGATATATGTTTATAAATGCCAATGCATTAAATAGTGTAGATGCTATCAATAATCCAACAAATATTTGAAGTCCAAGATATACTCTGTTCATATTCTCCTTAGACCATGCTCCAAGCACGAATAATGTTTGGCTAACAAATATCAACATTACTGGTGTAATTGGCAGCATGTATCTAAGAAATTTAACTTCTAAATATCCGGTTAAGATAAAATATGGAAGTATCCAAGCTATAAGGACAATATCTGGTCTCTGTCGCCTGTAATAAGCTAAGAAAACCATAAATACAATGGAGATCCATGCGAATACACCCAACAGCGGCCCGAGTCCAAAAAAGACAAGTTGACGCATTTGGTAGAAAAAAGGAATGGTGCCAATATATTGCTGTGTATATGGTCTACCTGATTCGCCTCTTGCCATCTGGAATTCTCCACCAACTGAGCAGGCGTATTCATTATAGGACAGAAAGTTTAAAAAATTCCCTGGCATGTTACAAGCCTCAGATCTAGACCAATCAAGTAGTGCATAAGGGGTAGTAATAACAAACACTAAGGCTGACATGCCTATTGAAATAGCCAATAACCTAAGAACTGCCCATTTGTGGTTTCGAATTGCATGCGATCCAGTCACAAATTTTGGAACAGAGTCAACATATCGAAGACCATGAGCTACAAATAGTACTATGACTATTGGAGCAACACTTATTTTGGTTGCTAAAGCGAATCCAATAAATATTCCGGCGTATATACTATTCTTCGTGCCACCAAAATTGGCTATCTTAATCATGAAGTACAATGATGTTGTGATAAAAAATGTAAGATACGTATCTACAACGAAAAAATGGCTTAGTTGTATGTGAATCACCGAAAGTGAAACCAATAATGATGCTAAATATGCAACTTTCCGATTATAAGCAGTAGAACAAATCATGAAAGTCATAAAAACAGTTCCTATATCTGCAAACGCTGAAAGACCTCTTCCAATCAAGCTCAGATCTGTTAAAGAAACATTATAGAAAACAGATACTGAGGTCTCAACAATTTTGATAAAATACAGAATTAATGAGCCATACGGAAACCAATTAGGGTTCAGTGGACTATTATTGGCGTCAATCAAAACACCCAAGTTATTCCAATGTGGGAATGATAGATCGTTTACGTGAAAAAGAATCGCACGTTCATCTGGATGAAAGAGTCCGCTTTGATCCCATTGAATACCATACAATCTCAAAATAGATGCAATTATGAGTATGGAGGTTGGCACCACATATCCAGAGGATCCAATAGAATATAATGAATCAACCTTTGGTATCTTTATGCTACCTAATCTCTTTGCAGATCTGTTCAAGACAAAATCTTCTCTGATTAATTAACTGACTAAAGTGATTTATCAGCTACTGATATAATCGGTTACAACAATTAAGTTATGGAGCCGTTAGACTACAAAAATCATCTTTGAATTCATAAACCTTTATCAGCTAGGAAAGCGCATAGATCAGATGTCCTACAGGAATAACCCCATTCATTGTCATACCAACCCAGTACTTTGACCATGTTTCCTTCCATAACCATAGTGGAAAGTCCGTCTATTATACAGCTATGTGGATTTTTAACTATGTCACTGCTAACTATTGGGTCTTCAGTATATTCCAATATTCCGTGTAACTCATTGGCAGCCGCACTTTTAAAAGCTTCATTTATATCATCCACACTGGCAGTCTTTTCTATCTCTGCAACAAAGTCAGTAATGGATCCAGTAGAAACAGGAACCCTTAGTGACATACCGTGTATTTTACCCTGCAATTCAGGCAATATAGATCCTACTGCTCTAGCAGCCCCAGTGGTAGTAGGTATTATATTTTGAGCAGCAGATCTAGCCCTTCGAAGGTCTTCGTGGGTTTGGTCCAGTATTCTTTGGTCATTAGTATATGCATGGATTGTATTCATCAAACCGTACTTAACCGTAAAATTATCGTGTAAGACCTTAACCATATTTGCAATACAGTTTGTTGTACAGGATGCATTCGACAGGATTCTGTGCTTTGAGGGTTCATATTTATCCTGATTCACACCTAACACTACCATCACATCTTCATTTCTCGCAGGTGCAGATATAATGACCTTCTTGGCCCCTCCCGTTATGTGTCCTGCAGCTTTTTCAGCATCTGTAAATATCCCAGTGGATTCAACTACTATATCTATACCCAAATCTCCCCAAGGAAGTTTAGATGGGTCTCTTTCTGCCAGAACTTGTATCTTTTTTCCTTCTATGGAAATCCCTCTTTCGGTTGGCTTAACTTCTCCAGGATAAATACCGTAGCTACTGTCATACTTAAAAAGGTGTGCATTTGTTTTGGAGTCAGAAAGATCATTAACAGCCACAACTTCTAATTTGTCTGAATGCCTTTCTAGTGTCGCTCTGAGTACTTGACGCCCTATTCTACCAAAACCATTTATACCTATTCGTGTAACCATGCTTCTCCTTTTGTAAACTTATTTTTTAATATTGGCCAACAGAATAGGACCAGCAAAAGTTGCATCTGATCCTAATTCCTCTTCTATTCTAAGCAATCGATTGTATTTAGCAACACGTTCACTACGAGCAGGCGCACCGGCCTTAATCTGGCCTGAATGCATTGCTACTGATAGATCTGATATTGTAGTATCCTCTGTCTCTCCTGAACGATGACTTATCACCGCCGTCCATCCAGCCTGGTGTGTCAATTCAATTGCATCTATGGTCTCTGTTAAGGAACCTATTTGATTTAATTTGATCAAGACTGAATTGCTAGATTTCTCTTCTATACCTTTTTGTATTCGCTCTACATTGGTGGTGTACAAATCATCACCGACTAATTGAATTGTGTCTCCTATGCGTTCCATTAATAAACTCCATCCAGTCCAATCATCCTCAGCCATGCCATCCTCTATACTAAAAATGGGATATTTGTCACATAGTTTATGATAATAATCCACGAGATCTTCACTAGTTAGTGATAAACCTTCCCGAGACAGAAAATATTTACCCTCAGAGAACATTTCGCTTGCTGCGACATCTAATCCTATAAAGCAATCTGATCCGGGTTTATATCCAGCCATATCTATAGCAGCTACTATAGCTTGAATAGCCGCTTCATTAGATTCCAACGATGGAGCAAATCCACCCTCATCACCAATGTTTGTAGTATGATTGTTCTGGACCAGAAATTTCTTCAAACTTTGGTAAACCTCAACACCGCATCGTAAAGCCTCTCTATATGAACTTATGCCAAGCGGCATAACCATAAACTCTTGAAAATCTGTTGATTCTTGAGCATGTTTACCCCCATTCAATATATTAAACATAGGAGAAGGAAGTAAGTATGGGGAAGGGGAGAGGTATTTATACAGTGGTTTGTCCAAAAAATTGGCTGCCGAATGTGCAACTGCCAAAGAAACTCCTAATATAGCATTTGCACCCATGTTGCTTTTGTTCGCTGTCCCATCAAATTCTACGAGTTTCCGGTCAATAATGTTTTGGTCGAGTACTGACATGCCGATTAACAGTGGGTTTATAGATTCATTAACATTAGTTACAGCATTTTGAACACCATACCCATTGAATCTATTCTTGTCTTGGTCTCTAAGTTCCAGCATCTCGTGTATGCCAGTGCTAGCTCCAGAGGGTACAGCGGCTCTACCGAAAGAGCCGTCCGACAAAATAACATCGACTTCAATAGTCGGATTTCCTCTTGAATCGACTATCTCACGCCCATGGATACTAGATATTTTACTCAACTATTTCTCCAATTCCATACCATAAAGCCGTTTGTTGGCAGAAACTATCGCCTTTTCGACAGCATCTCGAGGGCTATCGGCAATTATAATCTTATCGTCTGTAGTATCATTTCTGCTTAGAGCCCATGTCTTTAGGCCGATCACTGGTATATCATCCCCCAAAGCATGCCCAATCTCGGACAATGTACCAAAAGCACCAGAAACAGCTATCACCGCTAATCCTGATTTGACAACTGCTAGGTTTCTCGCATATCCGATCCCAGTACAAATCTTTATATCCACGTATGAGTTAGACTCTTTAAGATTGCTTCCCGGCAGAATACCTATTGTAGTTCCACCAGCCTGCTTTGCCCCCTTACATACCGCCTCCATAACTCCAAACAGACCCCCAGAGATAACTGTGATTCCCCTAATCCCCAATTCTCTACCTACCTCTTCAGCAAGCAGAAGTGCCTCTTCGGTAGCAGTTTCTCCGGACCCTATTACTGAAATTTGCAAATTCAACGAAACCTCTTCTACAATTATACCATTCCATTAAGACTAACAATAGAATTATCTGCACAATTTATGTACAGTTTCAATGGTGTAACCAACCATCAAAGGCTGATTAAAACAAACATGTGCATTACTCCGTGTAATGTATTAAAATCTAACCACTATGGTTAACACAACTCCAATAAAGATCACTGGTCTATCCAAATATTACGGTAAATCAAGGGGGATCGTTGACTTAAACCTTGAGGTCTTGCAAGGTGAGATACTAGGTTATTTAGGCCCGAATGGTGCAGGCAAAACAACTACTATGAGAATCCTCATGGATTTCATAAGGGCATCAGAAGGCACAGCTCAAATCTTCGGCATGGATTCTCACAAAGATTCGCTAAGTATAAGAAGAAACATAGGTTATCTATCCACCTCTCCAGTTTTATACGAAAATCTAACCGGCCGTGAATTTCTCACGTACTGCATGAATATAAGAGGTCAAGGTGAAACAACTTCATTCATAGAACTTGCAGAAAGACTTAATTGCGCCCTGGATAAGAAAATTGATACGCTTTCGCATGGCAACAAACAAAAAGTTGCGATCATCAGGGCTTTGGCGCATAAACCAAAGTTGGTAATCATGGATGAACCAACAACAGGTTTGGACCCCCTTGTTCAGAATGAATTCGAGTCCATTATTCGGAGCATGGCTGCTGACGGCTCGACTATACTTTTTTCCTCTCACGTGCTTTCTGAAGTTGAAAACATATGTGACAGAATTGCTATTATTGGAAATGGAAAATTAATAACCGTGGAAGATGTATCAGATCTAAAATCAAAACAAGTCCGCATTTTCACTGTTACATTCGTGGAAAACGTAGATGCTCAAGCATTTGGAAGTATCCCAGGAATCAAGACTATTGATGTTCTTAACAATCAATTAAGTTTTGAAATATCTGGCCCTATAGACAATATTATTAAGGCCATTTCTAAGTATGAAGTCTCGGATATTAAGATTCATGAACCAGATCTCGAAGAAATATTCCTGTCGTACTATTAAAGGTTTCATCTTGGCTTATGTTATTAAATAACGTTTTAATTAAAACAATCAGGGATCAAATCAGGCCATTGAAATGGTGGTCTTTGGGTATCTCTATCTACTGCAGTTCCATTACGTTCCTTTATGTTGCAATGGAAGACTCGATCGGAGAAATGGCTGAGCTCTATCCAGCCGAAGTTGCAAAGGTATTTGGTATAGATAACATTAGTGATATTGCTTCGCCATCGGGATGGTTAAATGCTGAAGCGTATTCCCTCATGCTACCGATCTGTTTGATAATTTTTGGTGTATTCGCTGGGGCTAACTCCATAGGTGCTGAAGAAGAAAATAGAACAATAGAGATTTTGCTTTCAGAACCACTGTCCAGAACCAGTCTATTTTTTCAAAAATATGCAGTTTTTATGTTAAACATGATCATTATGTCATCAATAATTTGTTTGAGCATATATATCCCAAACTTGATAATTAACATGGAACTTGGCATATACGGCATATTCTCGGCAACCCTTAGCGTCACATTGATTGCAATACTTATGGGAACGGGTTCATTTTCAATATCTGCAATAACCGGCAAAAGGAGATTGTCATTAATCATACCGGTTGTTGTTTCCTTGTTATCTTATATGTCAAATGTAGCCGATAGTCTCTCAGATAGTTTCGATGTGATAAATCGCTTGTCGCTTTTTCGATATTACGACATACCTGAAGCATTTGAAACTGGAGTGAATTTTCCAGTGGCGGCAATATTCCTAGCAGTAACTTTCGTCATATTATCACTTGGGTGTCTAAGCTTTAACAGACGTGATTTAAGGCTTTAGCCATATTGATATCGTATGTTCCAAACTAGTTGGCCTACACTCTCATCAGTTTAGGGTTTGGAGTTACTCCGAAGCCTGGTTCCTCGGTAGGGCTAATGTGGCCATCAATCACTTGGGGCTCACCAATCCATAAAATGTCTTTTGCCTGACCTTTCACACCCGGCAAAACCTCCGCTAATGAGTCACAATGTGAAGAAACTATTAGATGTAAACCCCAGACTTCACCGCCACGATGAGGTACCACTGGGATATTATAGTCCAGAGCTATCCCAAGTATTCTTAAACCAGCAGTTATGCCTCCACACCAAGTTATATCTGGCTGCCACAAATCCAACGCATTATTCGAAGCAATTTGTTCAAATCCATATTGAGTGAATTCATGCTCTCCGCCTGAAATTAAAGTTGGTTTTACGTGTTCACGTAATCTCGATTGGCCCTCCAATTCGTCGGGGGTTAATACGTCTTCAAACCAATATATATCGTAATCATTTAAGATTCTCGCCATCTCAACCGTCACTTCGTAATTCCATGACATATATGTATCAATCATTATCAGTGAATCTGGCCCCATAGTCTCCCTAGCCGTATTCGCACGTTGAACAGCTATTTCATAATCAGACTCGCCATGCCATCTGTGTGGAAATTTGTGTGCTTTGAATCCTTGTTCAGAGTACCAATCTACGTCAGGTCCAGTAGCATAGCATTTAACATCACCTTTGCTTCGTGGTCCAATCAGTTGATAAACCGGCACGTTTTCTGATTTAGCCAAGAGATCCCATAAAGCCAAATCCACTCCACTTAAAGCCATTACTGCTATTCCCTTTCTACCATAAGGGAGGGATTCGAAATAAAGGTTATCCCACAATTGCTCGATGTCCTGAATGGTTTCTAAACTTTTTCCTAATAAAAGTTCCCTGAAATGCAGATTTACTACTTGAACTGACGCCTGACCACCGCCACCATATCCGTACCCTACGAAACCATTATCTGCTTCGATTCTAACCACTATTTGCCAGAAATGAGTCCTCCAAGACGGAGGAACATGTTTATAATCAGGGTAAATCGCTTGGACAGAAGTAATTTTCATAAATACTCCAACACATTACAGAACTTTCCCCTAGATAGGTTACTTCTCTTCCAGCATTCGTTTCAAAACTGTATGTAATACACCACCGTTACGATGGTAGTCAACCTCTACTTCCGTATCAATTCTGCATCTAACAGAGAACTTGGTCTCGGAGCCATCTACTTTGACGGCCACTATGCTTACATCTTGACCGGGTTTGATTCTGCCAGATATACCCGAAATATTGTATGTTTCTGTGCCATCCAATCCAATGCTTTCGGCATTGTCACCGTTCCTAAATTGTAGAGGTAACACGCCCATACCAATTAAATTACTACGATGTATGCGCTCAAAACTCTCAGCTATTGCAGCTTTAACACCAAGCAGGTTCGGTCCTTTCGCTGCCCAATCCCTGGAACTACCCATGCCATATTCTTTTCCAGCTATTATAATTGTAGGTATCTTGTTATTCTGATATTTTTCACCAGCCTCGAATATACTGGTGACTTCGCCGCTAGGCATGTATACCGTCCAGTCGCCTTCTTTTTCAGGAGTCAATTGATTCCTTAATCTAACGTTGCCAAAAGTTCCTCTCATCATAACCTCGTGATTACCTCTACGCGATCCATACGTGTTGAAATCCCTTACCTCTACACCTTTATCCTGGAGGAAACTGCCGGCCGGTCTACTCGCTGGAATCGCACCGGCAGGGGAAATGTGATCTGTTGTTATGTTGTCCCCAACCATTACAAGTACCTTTGCCCCAGTAATATCTACGGTATCTTGAACTTCATCACCAATATTTTCAAAAAATGGTACTTCTTGAATATACGTTGACTCTTCATCCCAATCGTATAAATCTCCACTCGGAGCAGTAATTGTTTTCCATTCTTCTGGACCAGTAGAAACACTGCTATATCTATTTGTGAACATTGTCGGGTTTAACGAAGTAGATATCGTGTCACTGATTTCCTTTTGAGTTGGCCATATATCTTGTAGGTATACCGGATTACCATCTTTATCTTGAGAAATGGGGTCATGATCTAAGTCTATGTCTACAGTGCCTGCTAACGCATATGCAACTACCAACATTGGTGAAGCTAAGTAGTTGGCCTTTACTTCGGCATGTACTCTGCCTTCAAAATTTCGATTCCCACTAAGTACGGCAGCCACCGTTAAATCCTTATCTCTAACGGCATTGGAAACCGGTTCTGGCAACGGACCACTATTGCCAATGCAGCTGGTACACCCATAACCCACAGTGTGAAACCCGAGGTTCTCCAAATATTTTGTTAGACCCGCAGATTCCAAATAATCTGTAACGACTTGAGATCCGGGAGCCAGACTAGTTTTGACCCAAGGTTTACTCTTCAATCCGAGTTCAACGGCTTTCTTTGCAATTAAACCCGACCCCACCATGACCGAAGGATTAGAGGTGTTAGTACAACTCGTTATAGCTGCTATAACCACATCTCCGTTACCCATTGTTGCATTTCCACTCTCCAAAACCAATTCTGTTCGATCTTCTGATTCACCGAATTCGTCTTTGAACACTTTTTTCATATCACCAAGTAAAACTTTGTCATGAGGTCTTTTGGGCCCTGCGAGGCTAGGTTTTACCGTCCCCATATCCAATTCTAATACATCAGTGTATTGGGGATCCGGTGTATCATCGGTTCTGAAAAGTTGTTGTACCTTAGCATATTCACCTACAAGATCTACATGATCAACCGATCTTCCTGTTCCCCTCAAAAATTCTAAGGTTATTTCATCAACTGGGAAAAATCCACATGTTGCCCCGTATTCTGGTGCCATGTTGGCTATAGTGGCTCTATCAGGAAGTGGAAGATTGCTAAGTCCAGTACCAAAAAATTCTACGAATTTCTCTACCACCCCTCTAGTCCGTAACATTTGAACAACTGTTAAGACTAAATCTGTGGCAGTAACACCTTCTTTTAAGGAACCCGTAAGTTTAAATCCTATAACTTCCGGAAGTTGCATATAATACGGTTGACCCAACATCACGGCTTCAGCTTCGATACCGCCAACACCCCATCCGAGCACACTAAGACCATTTATCATAGTCGTATGAGAATCTGTTCCCACCACAGTGTCCGGAAAAACTACTCTCTTCCCTTCAGCATCTTTAGACGATACTACAGATGCCAAATATTCCAAGTTGACTTGGTGAACTATACCAGTGCCAGGAGGTACTAGTGTAAAGTTATCAAAAGCATTTTGTGCCCATCGAAGAAAAGTGTATCTTTCTTCATTTCTCTCAAATTCTCTTTGTACATTCAATTTAAATGCTGAAGGAGTACCAAAATAATCCACTTGTACGGAATGATCAATAACCAAGTCTACAGGCACTATAGGGTTGACCTTTCTATAATCACCACCATTTCTTGCCATGGCTGAACGCATAGCAGCGAGATCCACAACTGCCGGTACACCAGTGAAGTCTTGCATCAACACACGAGCTGGCATAAAAGGAAACTCTTTAGCCGATTGTTCCATTGGCTTCCAGTTGACCACATTAGAAATATCATTTTCTGTGACGAGATATCCATCCAGATTTCTAAGGGCATTTTCTAATAAAACTCGGATTGAAAAAGGTAAATCGGAAATTGTAACACCATATTTTGATTCCATTGTGCCAATATCATGATAATAAACTTCCCCATCAGATGTATGTATTATTGATAATGATGCAGCATTTAAATCTTTATTGGTCATGATATTTCGTCCTTATAATAATTTGTAAACTTGAACAATTTCAATTATGCCATAGTAAAAGGTGATAAGACCACCCTTAAAGCAAGACGTGAAGAAACTTCGCGCAATTTATGTGCAATATTCGTGACAATTCTGATAAACTCATAGATAAGTTGCCAAATTTGGCTGCTAATTATTATACAAAACAATTAGAACAGGAGATAACATGTCGCAGTATCCAGCACCACCACCGATGAGTATAAATCCAAACTCCGAAATATCTGCCATTATTAATACCAGTAATGGGCAAATAAGAGTCAACTTCTTTCCGTCGGATGCACCCATTACCGTCAATAACTTTGTCTTTCTAGCAAAAGAAGGATATTACAATGACGTCATATTTCACAGGGTGGTCGAAGGATTTATGATACAGGGTGGTGACCCAACTGGAACAGGCATGGGTGGTCCTGGATACACATTTCCTGATGAACCAGTGAGCAGAGATTACTTGAGGGGTACTATGGCTATGGCAAACGCTGGTCCAAATACCAACGGAAGTCAATTCTTCATTATGCATAGAAACGGCAGCCTACCCAAAAACTACACTATATTTGGTGAAGTAGTCGAAGGCATGGACGTCGTAGACACCATAGCTAACCTTGAAGTATCCATGTCTGGCTCTGGAGAAATGTCTAAACCTATAAATCCCACGAAAATCCTGGATGTAATTGTAGAAGAAATCTAGACATATACTGGTTTGTTTGGGGATTTTACACCAAACTTAGTATAGAATTTGGAGAATACTCAATGGGATTTGAGGTAGCTGCCCATCATCTCATATTGTTGCCAATAATTGGCTTGTTGGTTGCTACACTAGGAACATTGGTAGGATTGGGTGGTGGATTTATATTAGTACCAATCTTACTAATTATGTTCCCTGATGCCTCTGCTTCTACTATATCCAGCATTTCGTTAACCGTCATTTTTCTTAACGCAGTGTCGGCCACAGTGGGCAATTATAGAGCCGGAAGGATAGATTTTCGAACAGCTGCTTTACTTTCAATAGGAGCCATACCTGCGGCTGCAATTGGTGCATTGGTAGCCAATAATGTAGACAGAACCACTTTTGACTTTTTCATGGGACTGATGCTTTTATTGGGCTCATTATATGTGCTTTGGAGAAGCTACAAGGCACAGGCCATGCAATGGTGGAATTTCCAGGTTCCAAACAGAGAAATAACGGAAAGAATATTTAATGGCAGAAGTTTTAGAATCCGGTTTTACGTAAACACTCTGATGGCATCAGCCATATCACCTATATCTGGTTTTATATCTAGCTTTTTCGGTATCGGAGGAGGTGTAGTAAACGTTCCAGCAATGACATTTTTACTGAGAATGCCTCCTAGAGTCGTGGCTCCAACGGCTATGCTTCTATTAGTATTAACATCTTCTTCAAGTCTAATTACAAGAATTCTGACCGATCAATACCAAGAAGGATGGGTTAGAGCAATGCTTTTGGGCATCGGGGCTCTCTTAGGTGCGCAAATAGGAATCTATTTGAGTTCAAGAGTAAACCAAAAATTTATCCTTATTTTGTTATCAATATCAATGTCATTAGTTGGGATACGTCAAATATTAGTCGGCATATAAACCGGATAAATTCCAGTTAATGTTCAGGGCACGTTTATCAAATGCATCAACCAATTTCCTGAAATGCTCTATGTAGAGATCTGAGTATAAGGTATCAGTAGTCATAATATATGCATCTTCTTTATTATCACTGTAGTAACGTTTACGAATACCAACTTCATTGAATCCATATTTTTTATATAACGATTGTGCAATTCTATTTGAAACACGTACTTCTAATGTTGTGGTTCTATAATTCTTTTTCATTGCATTAGAAACGGCAGACATAAGCAACAATTCACCTATGCCCATACCTCGAAATGACTTCCTGACCGCTATACTTGTTATATGTGCCTCGTCATACATCTGCCTAGTAGCAACATACCCAACGATATTCTTGGCATCATGACCCGGAGCATCTCTCCATAGATTATTCAAGCAATTGAATAATCTATGGATATAACCAAGGTTCTCATAAAGAGTCTCATTAACTTCAAATTTCTCTGGTGTCTGTTCAAGATTCATATCAATGGCAACAACGAGTATTTCCACATTTCTGTTTGCCAAGTCCCTCCTAAATGGGGTGGGGGGCCAGCTCTCTGTAAAAGCCTCCCTTTCAATTATGGATAGTTCTGATAAGTCATCTGTTGATGCATTTCTAACACAATACATTAATTTCTATGCCTTTGATTATAATATTCCATCTGTTAGATTTATTCCTTCAACAATCATCTAACAATAATTTGATGGGAATCTCCGAATTATGATAACATGCGAACCGATTTAAATTATAAACACCTCAGGTATTCTGGCATATTCGACTACATCAAGACAATAAATAAAATGGGTACTCATAAAATACAGACCCGCCGGTCACATGGATCATATAAACTTTCCTTGCTAACTGCACTTTTCGTAATTGTATTGGATCAGTTGAGCAAGTATACGGTGTATATGACAATTTCTTTAGGGCAATCCATTCCAGAACAGGGTATACTTCGATTCACTCATGTAACAAACACGGGAAGCGCATTCGGGTTGTTTACAGGTCAAACTACTCTTCTTACCTTGGGCTCAGTTGTTGGAATAATCATTTTAATACTTTTCCACAAGAGCCATAACATAAGAACTAAATTTGTATATTTATGCTTGGGACTCCAAATTGGAGGGGCGATAGGAAACCTACTGGATAGGTTACTGCTTGGATATGTAGTTGATTTTATTGATGTCGGTATCTGGCCAGTTTTTAACATGGCAGATTCCTCAATAGTAATAGGACTTCTAGGGTTGGGCTGGTCGTTAATCTTTCACAAAGATAACCAGTTCCACAAGAATAGTGATGACTCAGACGACCAAGAGCCAGTTGATATAATAGGACAATTTAACGAAAACCATGAAAATTAGATAACGGGGTGAATGCTTGGGAGAGATACGTCATATCAGGGCAAATGTAGTTGGTGAAAGACTGGATAGGTTTCTGGCGTCCACTCAGACCGACCTCACTAGGGCTCAGATATATAACATGATTCTATCCGGTTTGATTAAGATTGACGAACACAATGTTAAACCTGCATATAGAATAAAAGGGGATGAAATAATCGTTTTATACATATCTTACCCGACCGCTGACGACCTGATAAGTGAAGAAATGGACTTGAACGTGATCTATGAAGATATGGACTTGCTAGTAATAGACAAGCCTTCTGGAATAGTAGTCCATCCAGGTCCTGGTCACAAATCTGGAACTTTGGCTAACGGATTAATTGCCAGAATGCCAACTATTGGTGAGGTGGGAGAAAGAATCAGGCCCGGAATAATACACCGATTAGACAAAGACACTTCCGGTTTAATAGTGGTGGCCAAAAATGCCATTTCACATGAACATATATCCAAACAGATTAAGAATAGAACAGTACTGAAAATGTACATAGCCATGCTATCTGGCCACCCGAACCCTTCAGAAGGTATAATAAAATCTCACGTTGGAAGAGATCCTTCGCACAGGAAACGTATGGCGGTAGTAGACAATGGAAGATATGCCGAAAGTCATTTCAGAGTCTTAGAAAAGTTAAATGGTTATTCCTTGGCATCCATTGAAATTAAAACGGGCAGAACCCATCAGATAAGAGTGCACATGTCTTCAATTGGGCACCCCATAGTGGGCGACACTATCTACGGCGGGGAAAGAAGCACAATAAATAGACAGTTTCTACATGCCAGCAAAATTGGGTTTAAATTGCCCTCTACAGGTGTATATACTGAATTTGAATCGAAAATGCCTGAAGATTTATTGGATTTATTGCAAAACATACGTAACAATTCGAAGATAGCAAGAGGTTAATTTATCCATGACAGACAAGATTAGAGTCCGATATGCCCCAAGCCCTACTGGTGATCCCCATGTGGGTAATATAAGAACTGCTCTATTTAATTGGCTATTTGCCCGCCATTCTGGAGGCGAATTCATAGTTAGAATAGAGGACACAGATATAGCTAGAACGATTGCCAGTTCAAAAACTACCATATTGGAAGCATTACACTGGCTTGGGCTTGATTGGGACGAAGGACCAGATATAGGTGGACCGTATGGCCCGTATGTACAATCTGAAAGAATAGAACGATATAAATTAGCGGCTGAAGAACTAGTGCATAAAAGCATGGCTTACTATTGTATCTGTTCAGCAGAGAGACTCCAGGAAATGCGCAAAGCCCAAACAGAACGAAAACAACCGCCAGGTTACGACAGACTTTGCAGAGATGCTGCCCATAAACCTACTGCGAACAAATCCTACGTTATAAGATTCAAGATGCCATTGGAGGGAACAACAACTTTTACTGACTTAATAAGAGGCGAAATCACATTTGAAAATAAGAACATTGACGATTTTGTTGTATTGAAATCAGACGGATATCCAACCTATCACCTTGCCAATGTTGTCGACGATCACGCAATGAATATTTCCCACGTTATGCGGTCAGATGAATGGGTGTCTAGCACTCCTAAACACATTCAACTATATCAAGCACTCGGAAATAGTATGCCGGCGTTCGCTCATTTGCCAATGATACTAGGACCAGACCGGGCTAAACTGAGTAAAAGGCATGGTTCAGTTTCTATTATGCAGTACAAAGAAGAGGGATTCTTGCCTGAGGCGATGATAAACTTTTTGGCATTACTAGGATGGTCTATAGACGATCACACGGAAATTGTTTCGATGAAAGACCTTGTGAACTGGTTTTCCATGGAACGGATAGGAAGGGCTGGCGCCATATTCAACCGTGATAAATTGAACTGGATGAACGGTATTTACATTAGGGACATGAGCATTGATGATTTGATTGAAAAAGCTTCAGATATTTTAACCGAGTCTCTAAGCATCGAACTTAATCAAATAACATCTAAGAATTATTTGTCAAGAATTATGCCCTTGGTTCAAGAACGTATAAAAACATTGAATGAACTCCCGAACCTAATAGAGTTTTTCTTCAAAACCGAAGTTTCATTTTCTAAAGAGGATCTTATTCAAAAAGGAATGAATTTAGATAAAACCATTCAGTCTCTGCATACAGCTATAGGTAAGTTAACTGTTTTATCAGATTGGAATGCGACAAACATTGAGCAGACTTTACGCTTAGAAACTGAGAGTTTAGGCATAAAAGCTGGACAATTATTTGGAACATTGAGAATATCTTTGACTGGTCAGCGGGTTGCCCCACCTCTCTTTGATACTATGGAAGTACTTGGAAAGATTACATGTCTAAATAGACTGAATGAAGCCTTACAAATAATCAACCATGTTGACTAACATAGTAGGGCAATTTATACTCAGAAAATTAAGAGTGTTCTAATTGTGTAACTTTAATTTCACATGACATTAAATTAGGAGGAACAAACATGGCTGAACCAACACCTGTATCTGACAGAGACTTCATACAAGAAGTCCTAGAATCTGATACACCTGTTTTAGTGGACTTTTGGGCAGATTGGTGTGCCCCATGTAAAATGGTTGCACCGCTAATAGATGAATTAGCTAATGAATACGATGGGAAAATCAAATTCACGAAAGTTGATGTAGATGATAACCCAGAGACGGCTATGAAATACGGTATCAGAAGTATACCTACATTGTTGGTGTTTAAAGGTGGAAGCCCCATAGACCAAGTAGTGGGAGCTGTCCCTAAGGCTGTCATTAAGAAGAGACTTGACGAAGCCTTGTAGTAATGCTTTCGATGAAAACTAAAACAGTAATAAGTTTAGTTTTCTGATAACGGATCATTTTTATTGCCTAACTACGTAGAAATATCGTACTTAGATGATGAACATTCATCTCACCTAGACATTAGCATTATCGCATTAGCGTGTAAGTACGAAGGTATAGTATCTGAGAAAATGCGTGATGGAGACACGAGAACGCTGGAATTCTTATTTCCACATCTAGTAAATGCCTCTTGGTTCTCAGCAGACGTTCGATCCTACATGCCCAAAGTGTCGCTGGATAAATTGTCATGATCCCCCATATAGATTTTTCGAGGAATAAATAGATATCATGTTACCAAGTACTTTCGGCAAAGTGTGGTTTTGGGTAGCTTGCCCTGTAGGCCTATGGACCGGCGTCGGAAACGGTTTGTTGATTGGACTCGGCACTTTTTGCGGTGTGTCGGTAGCACCCCACATTTTATATAAACTATACAAAATGTACAAACAAAGACGATAAACTTTGATGTGCAGTATATAGGAGGCGTAACATGTATCAGTCAGCAAATATTGGAATTGAAAACGCTATGTTAGGCATAAATGCAATGCTAAGCGAAGCTCAAAATGAATTCGACAGGCCAATTTCCATAGCAATCGTGGATGCCCATGGTGATTTGGTAGCTTTTGCTAGAATGGACAATTGCCTATCGTTACCACAGAAACTAGCCTTCAAAAAGGCCTACACTGCCTCTCTGATGAAAAACAATACAGCCGATGTTGAAGAACGATTTAAGAATATGGGCCGCAATATATCAGATTTTGGTGACTCAAACCTGATAGCACTGAAGGGTGGAATAACCATAATTAATCGGGCAGACAATTCCGTGATAGGAGCCATTGGAGTTAGTGGGCTTACGGCAGATCAAGATGAAATGATAGCTAATGTAGGTTTGCAATCAATGAACCTATGACGAATAATGAGTGATTTGGATAGCATACTTATACCTGGCAAATCAGGTAGCATAGAGGCAGTAATGAAACAACCAGCTACTGGAGATAACATCAACTGGGTTATAATCTGCCATCCACATCCCCTGATGGGGGGTGATTTAACAAATCCCATAGTACGTGTTATCGCGGATCACTTGTTTGAAAAGAGCATATCCACGTTGGCATTAAATTTCAGGGGGGTGGGATTGAGTTCAGGATCATACGATAACGGCATAGGGGAACTGGAAGATGCCCTATCCGTGATAGATTATCTAAAAACCTCTCAAGGGATTAGTAATGGTAAAATTGGAATCGCCGGCTATTCTTTCGGAGCCCGCATAGCGCTAGAGACGACTTCATATTACAATATCGCGGCCTTTCTGGTTGGTTTAACAAAATTCGATACAGAAATTCATAAGTCAATCAAACCGTCCACGGAACTCTCTGTTGTGATAGGCGAGCACGATAATAGGTTTGACTCAGAAACCTTCGATTATATCTCGTCCAAGTTATCGACCAAGCCGGAAATTAATGTCATTAGAGATACAGACCATTTTTTCTCAGGAAAAGAGAGTTTGGTTGGCTCATTTGCAAGTAATTTCTTCACAAATAGTTTTCGACACAGGAATAGTTTATGAAAGTTCAGAGCATAGGTTTTCAGTCTGGATCCCACAACCTAGAAGCATTGATGTCTATACCCAGCGGGAATTTTTCAAAAGGTCCAGGTATCGTGATTTGCAATATGCACCCGATATTGGGTGGAAATCTAGAGTCTTATCTAGTGAAGAATCTAAGCTCTTTGTTAGCGGTGAATGGAATAGCTTCCCTAAGGTTCAACTTCGGGGCTTTACAAATTGGAGACGCAGATTTCATGGGAGCCATGGAAAAGGATATCGCAACTGCAGTGAAAACACTGAAAAATTGGCCCAACATCGGGAAAAACAAAATAGGCTTAGCAGGTATATCTATGGGATCCAATTTGATTCTAAATAATTTAAGGATATTCAATGACCTGAAAGGAGTTTTTATGGGTTGCCCTTCAGTTAATGTCCTTAAACGATCGTCTTTATCAACCTTTAAACCCCAAACCTTATTTATGGTGGGTGACCAAGACAAGTTTGTGTCCTCCGTAGACCTCAATAATGAAATAATGAAAATCAACATGAGTCAGCTAGAAATTGTTGAAGGAGCAGATCATACATTTACAGGATTCGAAGACATATTAGCTAAAAAAGTTACGAGCTTTTTTACTAAAGTATTCGCTTTATAAATACATTGGCATCAGAAATTATGGTTCAAGTAACTACAGGGGTCCAGAATCTAAATCCGATACACAGAAGCTGCATTATCATGGAACATAGCAGACCTTTCAACCTGTGAGTAATCCTTTGATAACTTTTTGAACGCGTTGTACATCACGTTGTATGAGAAAGACATCTTATCTACTGGGAAATTACTTTCAAACATTGCTCTGTCAGGGCCAAATTTTTCAATGCAGTAGTGCATAAAAGGGGCTATAGATTCAGACATTTCATCTGATCCAACTGGAATCGATCTTTTATCCCAGTCAAAGCCCATTAAACGCATTCCCATCCCACCCAATTTGACATTAACATTCGGACATTGTGCCACCGCATTTATACCGGCACGCCAATTCTCGAGCACTTCATCGCTGTTATTAACATAAGGACCAATGCGTACCAATCCACCTATATGATTTAGTATGATTGTCAGATCTGGAACAGCGTTAGCAAACTCTGCTAACTCCAAGAGCTGTGGTGCAAAAAGCCACGCCTCGAAACTCAATCCTTTATCAGATAACACTTTAGCACCAGCACGGAAAGTTTCATTGGAAAGTTGGCGCTGGGCATATGGCCTTCTCGCTGTTTCTGCGATCTTGTTAATTACAGCTCCAGCCTTGATATACCTTCGTCGACGCCCTGAGGATTACGGATTATTACCGGATGGCGAAATACCGGTTAATACAAAAGATAATAAAAAAACGGACGATTCTACTGATTCCGTATGGTCCGTGGCAGAGGCACGTAAGACCTTAGCATTTTGGCTGATTTTACTTACTACTTCTACAATCTTCTTGGCACAGACAGCTACGAACCTCCATGCAGTTCCTCATTTCCAAGCTAAAGGGATAGATTTTGAGGCTTCTGTGCTGGTTGTATTCACCTTCGCTATGACCTCTGCGCTCATGACTGTTCCTTGGGGTTGGGTCATGGACAAGTTGCACGTACGCTACGTGATAGCAATAGTCTCTTGTATCTATTTTCTTTCCATGGTGATTATAGTTAACGCTGATACATTCGCTGGATCTATCTTATTTGGCTTAGTTTTTGGCATTGCGCAAGGAGGCTGGACTGTAAGTCAACGTATTGTGGTGCCAAATTATTTTGGCCGCAAATCAGTTGGTGGAATACGAGCGCAAATGGGATTGATTACAGCGTTTATTAACCCTATTGGACCTTTGCTTGCAGGAGCTATAAAAGACTATTCAGGGGACTACCATATAGCCTTCACGATTTTTGGAGGGAGATTCTTGCTTTCTGCGATCATGATATTGATTGCTCGTCCACCAAAAATTCGGATTTAGTCGCTAATTGAAAAATTCAAAGTAAAATATGATTCAGGTTTAGCCACCGTAGCTCAGGGGCAGAGCAGCTGTTTCGTAAACAGCAGGTCAACGGTTCAAATCCGTTCGGTGGCTCCATTATTTTAGGAGTAAATAAGCCCATATCCCTTTGGTAGGGTAGGTATATATCCTCCTTACTACACCAGTTTCTC
>CEUS01284470.1_pt1 | contig 35819 bp, 35 predicted proteins | sample 427031 | NCBI WGS metagenome assembly CEUS01 (sample SAMEA2622837, study PRJEB7988) | marine metagenome | biome: marine biome (ENVO:00000447); feature: marine epipelagic mixed layer (ENVO:xxxxxxxxx); material: "saline water (ENVO:00002010), including plankton (ENVO:xxxxxxxx)" | depth 140 m | reverse complement strand
ATGAAATGGCAAAAATATTACGTAATGAAATTCCAATTCCAATCATTGGGAAAGTTCAACAAGACAAATTTCTGCTTGACCCAAGAACTGTTCTTATGGAAGAAGAAAAATACCTTGAAAATGCAATCATCAAGACTTTATCAAAAAATTGATAATTGTTTCGATTCAATGCATTATTTATTAAGAGCTATTTATTTAAAGTAAATAAGGAGCAAGTATACTAATGACAGATTTCCTTCTCTTAGACAGTCCAGGACACGGTCCTTGGTTTTGGGATGGAGTAAAGGGTGCAATTGAAGATAACTTAAGAAATAAATCTGAAGTTAGACATTTAAATTATCACCCTGGGAAAGTATTTGCTCCAGAAAATCTCAGTAACCTGGATAACAAATATACCTCCTTGGCTGAATATGCAATGAAGACTGTAGATCAAATCAGGAATGAGAAGCTATCTAACATAATTATCGTTTCTCATTCCTTTTCCGGAATTCTAGCTCTTGAACTTTGCAACATACTAGGTAAAGAAATAAAAGGCTTAGTATTTATAGGCTCAATAATCCCAGACATGTTTCGCACATCTATGGAAATGATACCTATCCAATTGAGACTTTTACTTATGACTTCTTCATTACTAACTGGAACTATTTCGTTCGATAAGATTGCAATGCATAGAGAATTCATCCTGAAAATTTTATGTAGTGACGTGCCATATCCCGAAGCTGCCAAGGCAATAGGAAGGTTAAATCCACTAAATGCTAAAACATTAGGAATGCTAGCAAATCCTGAATCATTTATAAAACTACATAATTCAAAATATGTGATATTAGATAAGAGTCGTTTAATTCCTAAAAGTCTTCAAAATAATATGGCAAAATATATAAATGCATCTACAATTAATCTTCCATATGGACAAGAAGCCCCATTTTTCCATCCAGAAATTATAGCAAATATACTCCTTCAAAAGACACAAGAACCAAGTTAAGCTTCTTAGAATGACAAAGGAAACTATATGAATTTTCAATTAGATGAACAATGGTTAAGAGGAAATGTAGATCAGTGTTACACATTAATTCAATCCACTGCCCAGGACATTAATAATTACGTATTTTCCTATAACGGAAAATTTGACGAAGAAATTGGTGGGTTCTACCAAATGGATTGTATAGTAGACTATATTTCAGATGGAATCATAATTGAAGCAGGTCTTATAGAACTTTGGGAAGATGATGATGGTGAAAAAACTCTTATGAAAATTTATGAGCTTCGTCCTGATGTTCCAGACGATTCCTTTATTGATGAATATTCTCACACAAGAGCTTCAGCAATGGATTCAATCTGCCAGATAATAAAAAAGAGATTCATCTCTCTAGAAATGAATGTCTGATGAAGGGTATGGACTACTTATCTTGCTTTTTTCTTAAAGCATCAAGTATAAAAGGGTTATTATTTCTTTCTTCACCAATAGATGTCTGAAGCATATGGCCTGGTAAAACTATAGTGTCATCAGGCAATTTAAGCAGTTTATTAGTAATTCCTTCCATAATTTGCTCATAACTACCTCCTGGAAGGTCTGTACGTCCAATAGATCCTCGAAATAAGGTATCTCCACTAAAAAGCAAACCATTTACAAAATAACTTACACTTCCTGGCGTATGTCCAGGAGTATGAATTACGTGTAAATCTAATCCGGCAACACTAACTTTACCATTATCCTCAACATAACCATCAGGATGAGGTATGTCACTAAGATTATCACCTAAATAATCTCTCATTGATTGATAGGATCTTTCTAAAACAGGAATTTCAGAATTATGTATAAGAAATGGAATGTCATGTATTTGCTTTATACCTGAAATAGCCATCACATGATCTCCATGTCCATGAGAGTTAGCAATGACCTTAACATTAACTCCCATATCTTTTGCTACTTCAAGAATTCGTTCAGGTTCATCCCCAGGATCAATAATAATTGCTTCTTTTGTTTGCTGTGATGAAATAATGTAACAATTTTCTTGAAACGTTCCTACAACTACTCCCCGTATCTCCATTTCATTTATAACAGCCATAGCTATCCTCTTAACTGGCATTAATCAAGCTAGTAACAATAAAAATACATTGAGTATTTATCTGTATGGAAAAGGTAAATTTACTCAACTTCTAAAAGTTTGTATTTTACTTCTCCTCCAGGAGTATCAACAGTAAATTCTTCTCCTGCATAAAAACCAAGAACCGCTCTTCCAACTGGAGAAGAAATTGAGAGCTTGCCATCTGCAAGAGAAGCCTCACGTGAATCAACTAACAACCAAGAATCTGTACGTCCGTTAGATAAATCTCTCAATTTCACCGTGCCACCCTGATGTGCACTTCCACCTGTAATTTCAGCACTAATTATTTGAGCAGTAGATAATGTATCTTGAAGTTCTCTTCGCTCTGCATCTAACTTACCTAAATGCTCTCTAGCTGCTTCCAAAGGGGCATTTTCTCTAACATCTTTATCAGCTGCAGCTTTTTTAACTTCTTCAGCTGCAAGCAAAAGTTCACCTTGAAGGTACTCAAGACGAACCTCTAAAGCAGAATAACCATCCTGAGTTAGTTTCGGTCTAGATATTTCATGAATAACAGTAGAGTTTCTAATTTTTTTGTTCGGTCGGCGAATTTTTACATGGATTGCCATATTTACATCAACAATACCATTTTTCTTTGCATAGTTAAGGAAATGTCTCAAAGTTTTTAGTCTTGAGCTGTCGGGTTCACTTGAACCTTCTTTAGCAGAATAATCCTCTAATTCGCTTGGGCTCATATCCACAAGTGAACGATCGCCACCGATCCACCTGACAAATTTTGCTAAATCATTTTGAGCTTCTTTCTTTCCTGACCTAAGCGACTGTATATAATTACTAACTGAATCAGCTATTGTAAAAGATTCAACCACTCTATCCCCCCATCATTGAATATCCAAACAAATCTAACTGAACCTATACATTGTACATAAGAATTTTAAACAGATCAAAGTTTATTATACCATTATATCCAAACATGCTAAAAGTTTGTTTGAATATCCTTTCCATTAACCTGCTATAATCATTAATACTATCAGGAGATGAATTTTAATTATGGATACTAAGGCATACGTTCTAATAGAAACAAATATAGGTCAAACAAAAGAAATAGTAAGGGAATTACAAAAAGTTAATAATGTTATAACCGTTGACCCTGTTACAGGCCCCTACGATATAATTGCAATTATCCAGGCAAAAAATCTCGAGGATGCAGGTAAGATAGTAACTGATAAAATCCACTCTATACCTGGAATGATACGAACAATAACATGTTTATCTGTACCTATTACTGATTAGTTCTCGTACTTAAATTCATTAAATTGGAAATACAATGATTACTAAATCTTCCGACGAAAAATCTCAAAAATGCATCTTTTGCATGATTAGGAAAGAAGAAATTCATTCTCAAATTCTATATAAGGATTCAGACGTATTTGCAATTTATGACATTAATCCCAGAGCACCTATACATATTCTTGTAATTCCCCTAAAACATGTTGTTTTTTCTAATCTCAAGGAAAAAATTTTGTTAGATATTCTTGGAAAATTATCTTTAAGCGCAAGAAAGATAGCTGAAAAGTTCGACATCAAGTCTGAAGGATATAGGCTTGTAATAAATCAGGGTAATAATGCAGGTCAAACTGTTGAACATCTTCATATGCATTTAATTGGCGGCAAAAAACTTGCACCTGAGGGATAAGTTTCGAAGAAATTTAATCTATTGGCACTTATGAGTTTTTACTTAAAAAATTTAAAATATGCTGCAAATAGAAACTATTACACTCTAAACTTCCTTATATTCCCCTTCCACAGTACCATCTGTGTTATCATTCGAACCAGTTTCTCCATTAAAGCCATCATTACTGTTATCCCCAGTATTATTCTGTCCATAAATTTGAGATCCGATTTCTTGCATGGACTGATTTAATTCCTCCATTTTTGATCGAATTTGATCAATAGACCCATCAGTAATACTATTTTTCAAATTATCAGACTTTATTTGAACATCATTTTTTAAATTTTCTGGAATAGATTCTTTATTCTCATCTAACATTTTTTCAGAAGCATTAACCATTTGTTCCGCATCATTTCTAATCTGTATTTCTTCTCTACGCAATTGATCATTTTCTGCATTTGCTTCAGCATCCTTAACCATTTGATCAATTTCTGCATCTGACAATCCTGAATCTGGCTGGATTACAATTTTTTGCTCTTTTTGAGTAGCCTGATCTTTAGCTGAAACACTCAAAATACCATTAGCATCAATATCAAATGTTACTTCAATCTGTGGCACTCCACGCGGTGAGGGCAATATTCCATCAAGAATAAATTTCCCAATAGATTTATTATCAGCTGCCATAGATCGTTCACCTTGCATAACATGAATTTCTACACTCGTCTGACTATCTGCAGCAGTAGAAAAAACCTCTGACTTATCAACTGGAATTGTTGTATTTCGTTCAATAAGTGGATGAGAAACACCCCCTAAAGTCTCAATCCCAAGAGTAAGAGGAGTCACATCTAACAAAAGAACATCTCTAACATCCCCTTTCAGTACACCGGCCTGCAATGCTGCACCTACAGCCACAGCTTCATCAGGATTTACTGAACGACTAGCCTCCTTGCCGAAAAGTTCTTGAACACAATTTATTACAGATGGCATTCTTGTCATTCCTCCAACAAGAATGACATCATCTATAGCTCCAGCATTTACCTGAGCATCTTCAAGGGCTTGTTTGCATGGTCCATTAATACGATTAATTAAATTTGCAGTCATTTGATCCAGAGAGGATCTAGAAAGTGTTAGAACTAAATGTTTAGGACCTGCAGAATCGGCAGAAATAAATGGAAGATTTATTTCTGTTTGAGCTACAGATGAAAGTTCAACTTTCGCCTTTTCCGAAGCCTCAGTTAATCTTTGTAATGCCATTCTATCACTACTTAAATCAATTCCTGTATCTTTTTTGAATTCTTCAACAAGCCAAGAAACAATTTCTTGGTCAAAATCATCTCCACCAAGATGAGTGTCACCTGCGGTTGAAAGAACCTCAAATACACCATCTCCTAATCTCAAGATAGTGATATCAAAAGTTCCTCCTCCAAGATCAAAAACAGCAATCACACCTTCCTGTTTCTTGTCCATTCCATATGCTAAGGCAGCAGCAGTAGGTTCATTAATAATTCTTAAAATATCTAATCCAGCGATTGTTCCAGCATCTTTTGTAGCTTGTCTTTGAGCATCATTAAAATAAGCAGGTACAGTAACTACTGCCTCAGTAATTTTCTCTCCAAGCTTAGCTTCCGCATCCATTTTAAGTTTCTGAAGTACCATTGCAGAAATTTCTGCTGGTGGATAATCTTTATCCCCCATTTTCACTGCAACATCGCCATTTGATGATTCAGCAATACGGTATGGGAGTTTTGAAGCATCATCTTTGATCACAGCATCGGAATACTTTCTTCCAATAAGACGTTTAACTGAGAATATGGTGTTTTCAGGATTAACTACTGCTTGACGTTTTGCAGCTAATCCAACGTATCTCTCAGAGGTTTTAGAATTAAAACCCACAATTGATGGAGTAAGCCTTGAACCTTCAGCATTTTCAAGGATTACAGCTTGTCCACCTTCCACATAGCTCATAACTGAATTTGTTGTCCCTAAATCTATACCTAAAACCTTCGCCATTACTAAATTCGACCTTCCTCTTTAATATAATTTCTAAATTAAAAACTTTGTAAATCTACTTTTTCTGCAGTTAATATAAAACTGATAAATGTATAACTCCCTAATTAATATCAAAATGTAGATCATCAAAAATTGCATCAATATATTGTAATAAATCTCCAACAGTTGAATTTGCAGCAACCTTCTTAACATTGGTACGAAGATGCAATAACTTACTAACAATATCAAGTGCAATTTCGACACCTGCAAGATTCAACCCTTTGTTTTCAACCAAATGCTTTATCATCCTTAAACGTGCGATATCATTTACTGAGTACAATCTGAGCATTCCAGAACTTCTAGATGGATTTATTAAACCAAGTCTTTCATACTTTCTTAATGTCTGAGGATGCATACTTAAAAGTCTAGAAGCAACACTTATAACATAGACTCCTTGAGGCTCATTAACAGTACCCCGCGAAAATGAATCAGAATCATCTGCATACACTACATTATCTGTAACTCGAGCATAATAAGAACGATTCGCAGGATCAATAATAAACCGCACTCTATTGTATTTACTTTCTGGCATCATGCTACTCCATATAAATGCAAACCATATCATTACACTTGATACGATCTATGTCAAGTGTAATGATATAAAAAGCTAATTATTGGACGATGGATAATCTCTTTTTAGCGCTGCAATTCTGGCCAATATCTTTCTTCAAGCCAGGGATCACCTCTCATATGATATCCTCGAGACTCCCAAAACCCTGGTTTATCTACAGCCATGAATTCAAACGATTTTACCCACTTAGCACTTTTCCAAGCATATCTCTTTGGAACCACCAATCTTAAAGGTCCTCCGTGATCAGAGGATAATGGAATTCCATCATGGGTATGTGCAAAAAGAACATCATCACCAAGAAGTATATCTAAATCTAGATTAGTAGAATATCCACCATATGAATAAATCATAACGTATTTAGCATTAGATAAAGGTTTCAACTCTGAAATTAGCGAATTAAATCGAATACCCTTCCACTGATTATCAAATCTGCTCCATTGCGTAACACAATGAAAATCAGATTCAATCGAAATCTGAGGGAATTTCATAAGTTCATCCATAGACCAATGAACTTCTTTTTCAACTAATCCATATGCGGCTAATTTCCAATTTTGAAGATTAATTTCTGGAGCATTCCCAGAAGGATAAGACATCACTGGAAATTTATTCGTAACTATCTGATTAGCAGGTAGATTCTTAACATTTGATCGAGACAACTGATCCATTAGGAGGAGCCTATGTTTTTTATCAAATTGTCAACTATAACATCATACTCTTGACGAACACCTTGACTACTCAAAACGGTCGGTTTTGATTGGTCGCGATAGTCTGGAGACATAGTCAAGGAGCCCAAATATGGAACATTCATATCATTTGAAATTTCCTTGCCACCACCTTCACCAAATACATCACCAGTAAAATTCTCAACTACACCTAAAACAGGGATATTCATTTTCCTAATCATATTTATTGATCTTTTGGCATCAAGTCTGGCTAAACTTTGAGGAGCAGTAACTACAACAAATCCATCTACAGGCATATTCTGCATGATACTCAAAGCTGCATCAGAAGTTCCAGGAGGTAAATCTGTTATCAGAAAATCAAGTTCTCCCCAATCAGTACCTTCAAGGAATTGAGTTATACTATTATGAATCATAGGTCCACGAAAAATGATCGCATCCTCAGGATTTTCTTGAAAAAATCCCATTGATAATATTTTTACTCCCCACATTTCACCAGGAAGAAAAGTTTCCTCTGTATACCTCGGACCTTCAGTAGCCTGCATAGCTTCAACAACATTAGGGCAATCAACATCAGCATCAAATATACCCGTTTTACTACCACGAGTTGCCAAACTTACCGCCAAGTTGACAGATACAGTTGTTTTACCAACACCACCTTTGCCACTATAAACAGCTATTTTGGTTTTTATCAGACCCATATGGTCTTCAATCTTTTTTTTCTGCTGCCATTGACGGCGAATAGAATCAAGTCGAGCTTGTTCTTGTGGTGTAGGCTTTCTTGGGTTAGTCATGTGTTTATCCTAATCATCTAGCCCAAGTAATATTTTACCCTCAGGGGTTAACATTTCAGGATTCCAAGGAGGATCAAAAACCATTTCAACCTGAACATCTACAACCCCATCAATTTCTGCTACTCTCCATTCAGCATTCTGAGCAATATAAGGCCCCATTCCACAACCTGGTGCTGTTAACGTCATAGTTATCGAAACTTGGTTTTCATTATCGATGTCCATTGCATAGATTAATCCCAGATCATATACATTAACTGGTATTTCAGGGTCATAGACATCTCTTAAAGCATCAATTACCTGTTCTTTAGTTACTTGTGAAGACATGAATTCCTCCCACCTTTTTTATACTTCAAAATATAAATTCTATAAATCTTTTTATGTTATAGGAAAAAAACTGTCAATCTTTATAAAAAGATTTAAAGTTTAACTTTTGATTTTTTCCATATAAGAACGCATTTTAGCTATTTGATCTCTAAGTTGTGCTGCCCGCTCAAAATCCAACTTCTCTGCAGCATTTTTCATTTCCTTTTGCATACTTTTGGACACCTTAAGCAAAATATCTCGAGGCATTCCTACATAATCTTCAACTGATTCATCTTCTTTAACAATAGTTGAAGAATATATTCCTGTATCTCTAATTTCTTTCTTTATCCCAACGGGAGTAATCCCATGATCAATATTATACTTCTCTTGGATTTCTCTTCTGCGATTAGTTTCAAAAATAGCTTTATCCATAGACCTCGTTTTCTTATCTGCATACATTATTACTAAACCATCTTCATGCCTTGCAGCTCTACCTATAGTTTGTATCAACGCAGAATCTGAACGTAAATATCCTTCTTTATCAGCATCAAGTATAGCAACTAAACTCACCTCTGGAAGATCCAATCCTTCACGGAGTAAATTTATTCCTACGACAACATCAAAAACTCCTAACCTTAAATCACGCAATATGCCGTTTCTCTCTAAGGTGTCTATGTCCGAATGCAAATAATGCACACGAATGTTCGACTCAGCTAGATACTCAGATAATTCTTCTGCCATTCTTTTAGTCAAAGTAGTAATTAAACTTCTTTGACCAATAGAAATCCTCGATCTCAATTCGGTCAATAGGTCATCAATTTGACCATAAGTAGGTCTAACAATTATTTCTGGATCTAATAGTCCAGTTGGTCTTATTATTTGTTCCACAAGCTGTTTACTCTTAGCTATTTCATATGGCCCAGGTGTTGCAGATACAAATACTATTTGATTATTTAAATTCTCAAATTCATTGAAATTTAATGGCCTATTATCCAATGCCGATGGAAGACGAAAACCATGTTGCACAAGTGTAGTCTTTCTAGACATATCTCCACGATACATCCCTCTAATTTGAGGTATAGTCATATGAGATTCGTCAATAAATATTAAAACATCCTCTGACAAATAGTGCATCAAGGTCCATGGAGTTGTTCCTATACCTCTACCAGATAAATGCCGTGAATAATTTTCTATTCCAGAACAGTATCCTACCTGTCGCATCATTTCTAAATCAAATGATGTTCTTTGTTCGAGTCGAGCAGCTTCTAAAATTTTTCCAGAACCTTTAAGTTCATTTAAACGTTCTTTCAATTCACTTTCTATACTTGAAATAGCAATTTCCATCTTTTCTTCAGAGGTTACAAAGTGTTTCGCAGGGTAAATTTCTAAGAAATTAAATTTTTCGATTATTTCACCAGTAACATAGTCGACATGAGAAATATCATCAATCTCATCCCCAAACATTGATATTCTTATAACGCTATCATCGTAAGATGGAATTATATCAATTGTATCTCCTCTAACTCTAAAAGTTCCCCTATTCAAATCATAATCATTTCTGTCATATTGCATTGCAACTAAAGCATTTATTAGATTCCTTAGACTTCTTTTTTCTCCTTTTGTCACATTTGCAACAGCTCGATAATATTCCTCCGGTTCACCTAAACCATAAATGCACGAAACTGAAGCAACTATCAGAACATCATTCCTGCTGAATAGAGACCTTGTGACTGAATGACGCATCCGATCAATTTCCTCATTAATTGATGAATCTTTCTCAATATAGGTGTCTGTTCTAGGAATATATGCTTCTGGTTGATAATAATCATAATATGAAACGAAGTATTCAACTGCATTATTGGGAAAGAATTCTCGAAATTCTTCATATAACTGTGCGGCCAAGGTTTTATTGTGTGCTATAACTAGAGCAGGACGTTGTAATTTTTCGATCACTTTAGCCATTGTAAATGTCTTCCCGCTTCCGGTAACTCCAAGCAAAGTCTGATAATCATGATTGGAATCAATACCTATACAAAGGTTGTCAATTGCTTTAGGTTGGTCACCTGTAATATCAAACTTAGAAACTACTTGAAAAATAGACATGTCTTTCCATTATACAATATGAGTTACTCGCTAATAATTTTACCTAAGTACCTTAAAGAGTTCCAATTAAACCGTTTAATGGCAAAATAGCATTTTGAGCAGTTAAATTAGTATGCAATGGGGTAATAGAAACATATCGATTCCTGACTGCCCATACATCAGAACCCTTATCTTCTTTCCAGTCCAGGCGTTCTCTTCCAATCCAATACCATGCCCTTCTTCCGTCGTCACCATCTGTAACTGAATCACCATAAGCCCTTCTACCCATACTCGTAACAATTGCACCTTTAAGTCTACTCTTCATCAAATTAGGAAGATTAATGTTTAGTAAAACTGGGCGTTTATTCATTTCTTCCAAAGAATCATTATTTTCAAAAGTATCAATATTTGACCATAGAGAAATATTGGAAACGATATCATGTAAAATAGATGCTGCAGCACGATATTTGACGTCACGAAGTGCTGCCACAGAAATTGCAATAGAAGGGATTCCACGAAGATGTCCTTGCATCGCAGAACCAACCGTCCCGGAAATAAGAATATCTTCACCAAAATTGGCCCCAGGATTAATTCCAGAAACTACTAAATCAACTTTCTGATCTATTAATCTTTCCAAAGCAATTATTACACAATCTGCAGGTGTCCCTTGAACAGCATAGGCTGCAACATTTGGAATTTTTGACCTAGCTCTTTCAACCCGTAAAGGACGATTCAATGAAATAGCAGAACTATTCCCGCTTTGTTCTCGGTCAGGAGCTGATATAATGATATCCCCTAGAGATTTCATTGCACGTGCAGCATGCCATAAACCTGGAGATTCTAGTCCATCATCATTGGTTAACAAAATCCTCATGCTTCCCTCATTAACAATCAGTAAATCACAAATTTAAAAAATTGACGAATCTTAACTGTGATGGTATCAAAACAATGGCAATGCAGACACTGATTATAAAAAGAATAGCTAAAATTGCTTTTAAAAGTCCGATTCAGATTGTGACATTATATGCTTCACTAATATCTAATAACGCTCTTAACTTAATGATCCCTTGGTTATTAGGAGTTGTAATCGATAGTGTACTATCTTCTGGTAACACAAGGCAGATATTTTTCTATAGCTTTATTATTATTGCTATTAGCATATTAAGGGGTGGGTTTGCTTACGTTCAAACCTTTCTTGGTGAGTACATTGCCCAAAAAACTGCATACCATCTTCGAAATTCTCTTTACGCAAAACTCCAGATTCTAAGTTTCGCATTTCACGACCAAAACAAAACTGGAGATCTCATGTCTAGATGCACTGCTGATGTAGAGGCAATAAGAATGTTCGTGCAGACAGGATTTTTACGTGCTGGTCAGACAATCCTTATGCTAATTGGAACATATTGCATTCTGCTCATAACCAATTGGCGTTTAGGATTGCTAACAATGATCGTATTACCAATAGTTGTTGCCAGATCAACAATAGTAAATCTCAGAATGAGAAAATTATGGACTTTTATTCAAGAATCCACTGGACTAATGACTGCAGTACTTCAAGAAAACTTATCCGGAATAAGAGTTGTTAAGGCGTTTGGAGCGGAAACATTTGAAAGAAAGAAATTTGAAAAGATCACAAATTTGGTAAGAACTTCTTCCATAGCTGCAAGTAGAATACAAAGCTCGAACACAGTATTTAATATATTTCTCTTTAGTGCTACCACTGGATTAATTTTATGGTATGGGAGCCAAGAAATTTCACAACAAAGACTTTCTCAAGGGGAATTAGCGTCTTTCATTTTTTATTTAGGCCTAGTTCAGATGCCTATCAGAATGTCTGGATGGATATTAAACTCGTTTTCAAGAGCCACATCTGCAGGACAAAGGGTTTTTTTAATCTTAGATACTCTCCCACCAGTCATGGATAGTCCTAATGCATCCAAAATTTCTAAAATCAAGGGGGATGTAAAACTTAATAATATTTCGTTTGGATATACAGAATCAAATAATGTACTGTCAAATATCTCTCTCGAAGCTAAACCAGGAGAAAAGATCGCTTTATTAGGTGGACCTGGAAGTGGTAAAACTTCTTTAGTTCATTTGCTACCAAGATTCTATGATGTAACCGAAGGTTCTATAGAAATAGACAGAGTAAATATTAAATCTGTAACTTTAGAATCACTACGTGAAAATATAGGGCTTGTAATGCAAGATGTTTTTATATTTTCTGCTTCTATCGCAGAAAATATAAGCTATGGCATTCCTAACGCGAGTATTCAGGAAATTAGAAATGCTTCAATTACTGCTCAACTTGATAAATTTATTAATTCGCTGCCAAATGGTTATCAAACTGAAATTGGTGAAAGAGGTATAACATTATCAGGAGGACAAAGACAGCGATTGTCTATTGCTAGAACTCTCCTTTTAAACCCACCAATATTAATTCTTGATGATACAACTTCTAGTGTAGATGCTGCTACAGAAAACCTATTACAAAATGCTTTAGAAAAAGTAATGCAAAACCGTACAGTTTTTATTATAACTAATAGGTTGAATTCTATTCTGGAAGCAGACAAAATATTTGTTCTGTCTAAAGGTTCGATAGTGCAAAAAGGAACACATAAAGATTTGATATCTCAACAAGGAATTTATAGGGATATGTATCAAATACAATTTTTAGATCGAGAAATTTAACACATGTATCATCACTCTCATAACCACGGGATGAATGACATGAACCCATTTGAAGATGGTTTAGCTAAACCTTACGACCATAAAGTTGTTATTCGACTTCTTGCATATAGTAAACCTTATTTAAAAGAATTGTTATTAAGTATAACAACCATATTCATTTATACTCTTGCAAACGTTGCCCAACCTTGGATTATTAAATCTTTCATAGATTCTATTGGAACATCCACAACCATACAAAATGAAGGAAAATTGATATATCTTTCGGTATTATTTGCAAGCGCAATAGTAATTGGTGGTACAACACATTATATACATATGATTAGCCTATCGATATTAAGCCAAAAAGTTTTGTTCGATTTACGAAATCACATATTTAGTCATCTTCAAATACTTTCTGTTTCCTTTTATGACTGGACAGGAGTGGGTAGAATAATGTCTCGAGCACAAAATGATGTATCTCAATTACAAGAATTTCTTGGAATCTCTGTAAACGGAATTGCTGATTTAGCAAGCTTGATTGGCATCGTTATTGCAATGATTTTTCTTGATATAAAAATGTCACTCGTTGTTTTATTTTTCATCCCTTTATTAACCATAATTGCAATAATTTGGCATAGGTTCTCATGGAGAACATTTATTTCTGTCCGACAAGCTATTTCATATGTTAACGGTAGTCTTCAGGAAAATATTTCTGGAATACGGGTAATTCAATCACTCAATCGAGAACAACACAATATGAAAAATTTTGAAGAATTAAATAGTTTTCATTTAAAAACAAATTTAAGTTCTGCAAAACTCTCAGCTGGACTAATGCCAATTGTCGAAATTTCGACTTCAAGTGCAATAGCAATAATTCTTGTCATAGGTAGCAGTGCATTAGTAAATGGAACAATTGAACTTGGAATTGTTGTTGCCTTTGTACTATATATTCAAAAGTTTTTTGATCCAATCAGAAATCTTACTATGCAATATACCCAACTTCAAAGATCAATGGCATCTGGCACAAGAATATTTGAGCTATTAGATACACCTACAGGAATTTTAAACAATCAAATTGATAAACCTATAAATGAATTATCAGGTCAAATTTCAATAAAAAATTTACATTTTCATTACACCGAGGGTATTGAAGTTCTAAAAGGAATTGATGTTGAAATCAAATCCAATGAAACAATTGCACTTGTTGGTTCTACTGGAGCCGGAAAAACAACTCTCATAAACCTTATTTCTCGTTTTTATGAACCTACTGAGGGAAAAATTCTTTTTGACAACAACGACATTAAATCAATCAATTTAGAAATTTTTAGAAGAGATATCGCAATAGTTCCTCAAGATCCGTTCCTTTTCTCAGGCACAATCAAAGAAAATATTATCTATAATAGAGAATATTTAACTGGGATTGAAGTTGTTGCTACCTGTGAATTACTTGGACTCAATGGGTTTATAAATGATCTGGAACACAAATATGACACCCAAGTAGAGGAACGTGGAGGAAATCTCAGCTTAGGGCAAAGACAATTAATAAGTTTTGCAAGAGCAATAATTGGAAAACCAAAAATTATTATTCTTGATGAAGCTACAGCAAATATTGATAGTATAACGGAAAAATTATTGCAAAATGCCCTAGAAAAGATTATCTCATCTCAAACAGCAATAATCATTGCACATCGCCTTAGCACTATACGAAAAGCTGATCAAATCATATTCTTAGAAGAAGGTGAAATACTTGAACGAGGCACACACGAGAGTTTGATTAGTGAAAAAGGGAAATATCACAACTTAGTAGAAACTTACTTTTCTTATTAACTACTAAATTTCAGAATAATTATTCTAAATTTTCCAATGGTAGCTGCGGAGACTTGCTAGACTGAGTTGTTCTTAAATCGTTCAATCCTAAATGTTTGTAAGCTAAACTTGTAGCTAATCGACCTCTTGAAGTTCGTTCAAGAAAGCCCACTTGCATCAAATAAGGCTCATAAACATCCATAACGGTATCAGCTTCTTCACTTATAGATGCTGCGATAGTATCAATTCCTACTGGTCCACCATTAAATTTCTCTATAATCGCTCTTAAAACCTTGTGGTCAACATTATCTAACCCAAGATTATCAACCTCTAATCTGAGAAGTGCTTCATTTGCTATTTCACCAGTAATCACTCCATCCGCTTTCACTTCAGCAAAATCCCTTACTCTTCTTAACAATCTATTGGCTACCCTAGGAGTTCCTCTTGAACGCATAGCGATTTCATATAAACCTTCATCATGAAAATTTAAATTTAATAACTCTGCAGATCTAATTAAAATTTCCTTTAACGCATCATTATCATAAAACTCTAATCGATGAACAGAACCGAATCTATCTCGAAGAGGAGCACTTACCATAGCAAATCTAGTTGTTGCACCTATAAGAGTAAAAGGTTTTAGATTGAGACGTAAGCTTCTAGAAGTTGGACCTTTCCCAATAACAATATCAATTGCAAAGTCTTCAATCGCAGGATACAAAACTTCTTCAACCACACGACTTAATCGATGAATCTCATCTATAAACAGAATGCCATTTTCATCTAAACTAGTAAGTATTGCAGCTAAATCACCTGGTCGTTCAATAGCTGGACCTGAAGTAACTTTCACTGGCACATCCATTTCATGCCCAACTACCAAAGCTAAAGTGGTTTTACCCAATCCAGGTGGTCCATAAACTAATAAGTGTTCTAGTGGTTCAGACCTGAGCTTAGCAGCTTCCATTCCTATTTCTAAGGAATCTTTAACTTTAGGTTGACCAATATAATCAGACAAACTTTTGGGGCGAAGTGTTCGATCAAAAGGGCTGTCATCATGTTGAACATTTTGATCTACAACTCGTTCATCCATAACAGCACTCCCTTAATAAACATTTTTCATGGAATTTATAAGTTTGTATAATAAACCACGCACAACACATAATAAATCACAACTACTTCATTTAGAACATTAACGAATAAAAACATAAATCCCTATATAAATTAATTGACACCATAAAAACCTAGATTTACACTACTGCCATTCGTGCTCCGTAACCTAAAACAGGGAGGTTTAGCTGTGTCAGATAATAAAAACGAATGGATAGAAAATACATTAAATCCAGCTACTGCAAGAGGTGCAAGAAAAGAACAATTCACAACTGAATCAGGAATTGATCAGGACTGGGTATACGGCCCAGAAGATTTAAAGGAAATAGGTTTTGATTACAACGAGGATGTTGGTTACCCCGGAGAATACCCTTACGTAAGAGGTGTTCAGCCAACTATGTATCGCGGTCGATTATGGAGCATGCGTCAGTATGCTGGATATGCTTCAGCAGAGGAATCCAATCGAAGATATAAGTTCCTTTTAGAACAAGGCCAAACAGGTCTATCTGTCGCTTTCGATCTACCTACTCAAATGGGATACGATTCAGATCACCCTATGTCATTGGGAGAGGTAGGTAAAGTGGGAGTGCCTATATCATCTCTAAGAGACATGGAAATTCTTTTTGAAGGAATTCCTTTGGATAAAGTAAGCACATCAATGACAATAAACTCAACTGCATCGATACTAATGTGTCTTTATGCAGCTGTTGCTAAAAAACAAGGTGTTCCTCAGGATCAAATTGATGGAACAATTCAAAATGATGTCCTAAAAGAATATATAGCAAGAGGTACCTACATCTATCCCCCTGCACCATCAATGAGATTAGTTACTGATGTTTTTGAGTATTGTTCTGCCAATATGCCAAAATTCAATACCATAAGTATCAGCGGATACCATATGAGAGAAGCTGGGGCAACTGCCATACAGGAACTTGCATTTACTTTTGCTGATGCAATTGAATATGTCAAAGCAGCCCTTGATCGAGGTCTTGAAATTGATAGCTTCGGACCTAGACTTTCGTTCTTCTTTGTAGCACACAACAACCTTTTTGAGGAAGTAGCTAAATTTAGAGCTGCTAGAAGAATGTGGGCAAAAATTATGAAGGATCGATTTGGAGCAAAAAATCCACGTTCATGGACATTGAGATTCCATACTCAAACAGCTGGCGTAACACTTACTGCACAACAGCCAGATGTAAACGTAATAAGATGTACTGTGCAAGCACTTGCTGGCATTCTTGGTGGAACTCAGTCATTACATGTAAATTCAAAAGATGAAGCTCTTGCTTTACCTACAGAATCAGCAGTTGAACTTTCGCTAAGAACTCAGCAGGTCCTCGGAAATGAAAGTGGTGTTGCAGATGTTATTGATCCTCTTGGAGGTTCATATTACATCGAACACTTAACCAAAACATTAGAAGATGAAGCATTTAAATACATAGATCAAATTGACAAAATGGGTGGTGCTTTAGCAGCTCTTGACGCAGGTTTCCAAATCCGAGAAATCCACGATGCCGCGTACAAGCATCAAGGATTTGTTGAGTCTGGGGAACGAGTAGTAGTCGGAGTCAATCAGTTTATTAATGAACAGGCCCCAGATTCAGGAAACATTCTTCGAATTGATCCTGCTCAAACTAAAGCTCAGGTTGATAGATTACAAGACGTTAGAAAAACACGAGATCAAAATCGTGCTCAAAAAGCTTTAGAGAATCTTGAAAAAGTGGCTAAATCTGATGAAAATACTATCCCTGCAATAATGGAATGCGTAGAAAGTTATTGTACTATTGGAGAGATCTGTGACACTTTCCGAACAAATTTTGGCGAGATGGAGCATAAAGCAGGAATATAAAATCTTTTCAGGTTTTTCTTAATTTAAGAGAGGGTCAATCAATTACTGTCATGACCGAGACACTTTATACCGAAGAAGAACTTATACTTAAAAAAACAATTAGGGATTTTGTTAATATCGAGCTTACTCCTGTTGTTGCAGAAAATGACCGAACGGGAAATTTTCCTTCGAAGCCTATAAAGGATTTATCCGGTCTTGGTATTTATGGAATTGGAATCGATGAAAGCTATGGTGGTGTAGGAGGAAATTCTCAACAGTCTTCAATAGTTGTTGAAGAAATAGCCAGAGTTTGTGCTGCATCAAGCGTAACTTATATAGCACACCACTCTTTAGCAATGTATGCAATTCACAAGTTTGGAACGAAAGAACAGAAGAAAAGATTTCTTCCTAGTATGGTAAATGCTACTACTTTGGGAGCTTTTTGCCTTACTGAACCAGCTACTGGAAGCGATGCAGCAGGTATCGAAACTACTGCTACATATATCAATAATGAATATCTACTTAACGGCACAAAAACATTTATTACAAACGGAAGTATTGCTGAAATATACATCGTTTTTGCAAAAACGCATCAAGAAAAAGGAACCAAAGGAATCAATGCAATTATAGTTGATAAGTCCAAGAGTAAAGGCATTGACACTCAGTTTTTAGATGGAAAGATGGGACTTCGCTCATCAGACACATCTCAAATCTTTTTTACAGATGTAAAAGTCCCTCAAGAAAATTTACTCGGAAAAGACGGTGACGGATTTAAAATTGCAATGTCAGTATTAGATTCAAGTAGGATATCCGTAGCTGCTCAAGCTGTTGGGATAGCACAGGGAGCCCTAGAATCTGCACTAAGTTATTCTAAAATTCGTAAGACATTTGGGCAACCAATTTCTAATCTCCAGTCGATCCAATTCATGCTAGCAGACATGTCGACAAGAATAAATGCTGCTAGACTCATGACGCGACATGCCAGTCAGTTGAAAGACCAAGGATTTCAATATACAAAGGAAGCATCGGAAGCAAAACTTTTCGCTTCCGAATGTGCATCTTACTGTGCAGATAAGGCTGTGCAAATACATGGGGGCTATGGCTATTTCCAACCTTCCTACGCTGAAAGAGCCTACAGAGATGCAAAGGTTACTGAAATTTATGAGGGCACATCCGAGATCCAACGTCTCGTTATAGCTCGACAAATTCTAAAAGATGCTTAATATAGTCAATAAATGCTAGTACAATAATAATATCAAAGGGAGGAAACCATGCCAAACGAAACATGCACTGTTCGACATATAAATCATACAGCAATAGTTGTTAAAGATATCAACGATTCTATATCCTTTTACGAGGATCTTTTTGGAGTTTCATCAGGACCAGTTGAAGATATTGAAGATCAGGGAGTAAAAGCCTGCCTTATAAAAATAGGAGGAACACAGCTAGAAATAATACAACCTGTCCAAGCTGACACTGGTGTTGCAAAGTTTCTTGAAAACAGAGGTGAAGGTCTTCATCACATTGGTCTTGAAGTAGAAAACATTGAAAACGCTTTAGAAATATTAAAATCTAGAGAGGTACAATTAATTGACCAAAAGCCTCGCCATGGGCTCTCTGGAACTATTGCGTTTCTACATCCAAGAGCTACCAAAGGAGTTCTAATAGAATTGGTTCAACCATAGATTTTGAAAAAATCTTTACGTATAGGAGGGAATAATGCCAGTTGGCGACATAATAAAAGTATTAGTAGCAAAACCAGGATTAGACGGTCATGACAGAGGAGCTAAAGTAATTGCAAGAGCATTACGAGATGCCGGAATGGAGGTTGTTTATACAGGAATAAGACAATCACCAGCTATGATTGTAGAAGCTGCTGCTCAAGAAGACGTAGATGTTGTTGGACTCTCTATATTATCTGGTGCACATAATGAGTTGGTTCCTCCCATAGTTGATTCTCTTAAGGATCAAGGTCTAAATGTCATGGTTGTGCTCGGTGGAATTATACCAGAAAGTGATAGACTGGAATTAAAAAACAACGGGGTAAGTGAAATTTTTGGCCCAGGATCCAACACTCAAGATATAGCAAATTTCATAAAAGAAGAAATATCCAAAAAATAATTTTTTCTACTAATAAGCAACTCTGATTAGTAGAAATTTAAGGTACCTTTATATCAGTGATTATAACAATCCGTGCATTTGCGATCTACCGAGAAATACTTGGCAAAGACGAACTGAGTCTAAATATAGAGAACAATTCGACTGTTGAGGATGTGCTTGAACACTTGAAAAGACTGTATCCAAAAACATCCTCATTAATAAATATTTCTATGTTTGCAGTTAATCAGCAATACCGAGAAATATCTCATATCTTAATTGATCATGACGAACTCGCATTAATTCCACCTGTAAGTGGAGGAAAATAAGAATGGCCCTTCAAAAAGTAATAATAACTCACGAAACACTTGAAACTGATAAATTAGTTAAATTATTAAGAAATCCCACAAATGGAGCCTTTGTAACTTTTGAAGGAGTTACTCGAAACAACTCAAATGGGAAAAATGTAAAGTATCTCGAATATGAAGCATATGAAGAAATGGCAAAAAATACTTTGCATGAAATAATCAAAGAAATTTCACAAGAAACTAATGTAGATCAAATTTTGGTGGCTCACAGATTGGGTAAAGTAGAAATACAGGGCATAAGTCTAGTAATAGTTGTTGGAAGTGCTCATAGAGCTGAAGCTTTTTTAGCTTGCTCATCAATAGTCGATAGAATTAAGCAAAATGTCCCTATTTGGAAAAAAGAATTTTTTGAAGATGGTTCCTCTTGGGTAGGAATTGGTGGATAATTCGATTGATAAATCCAAATTGTGACATATATCACAATTTTAGCTTTGAATATAGTATTATTTACTTATTGTCCAAGGCTTCAAAATGTTGATATATTAGAAATGTATCAAGTGGAGGGATCGCATAGTGGCCTAGTGCGGGCGCCTGCTAAGCGCTTAGGGGCTCAAAAGGCTCCTCCAGGGTTCGAATCCCTGTCCCTCCGCCAATAATAAAGGTTAGAGAAAAAATATAAATTGAAAAGTAAATTAGATATAAATCTTACCAGAGGATTAAAGCCAATAACTAATACTTTTTCACATGGAATGAAATTCCATCTATGGACAATTGGCTGCCAAATGAATATTGCTGATTCCGAAAGAATGGGCAGTGCATTAACGCAATTGGGTTTATCACCGACAAATTCTGCAGAAGAAGCTGATGTAATTGTTTTGAATTCATGCGTAGTAAGACAAAGTGCTGAAGATAAAGTAACAGGACAACTTACCTCAATGAAACCACTAAAAAATTCTTCTGCACGTATAATAGCTTTAATGGGGTGTATGGTTGGCCCAGATACAAAATTGCTGAAGAAAAAATTCCCCTATGTAGATGTTTTTATGAGACCACAAGAATATGATCCTTTAATAGAGCTAGTAGGTGAACGAATAGGAATAGATCCCGCCGGCTGCATAGGACAATTACTTCCCGCAATAGACACAACTGCTTATATACCAATTATCCATGGATGTGACCTTTTTTGTTCATTCTGCATAATACCATACAGAAGAGGTCGTCAGGTCAGTAAGGAAATTGATGAAATTGCTCACGAAGCACAAATGCTTTCTCAACGTGGCGTCAAAGAAATTACTCTATTAGGGCAAACCGTTGACGCATACGGGCACGATCTTGAAAAACAAGTTGATCTATCTGACCTCTTATATAAACTGGATGGCATTGATGGATTAGAAAGAATACGATTCCTTACTTCTCACCCTCAATTCATGAGCGAACGAATTATCGATGCAGTTGCGACATTGCCAAAAGTATGTGAGAACATTAATCTTCCCATTCAAGCTGGCGATGACAATATACTTAAATCAATGCGGAGAACATACTCTATCGACGAATATCGAAACCTTATAGACAGAATCAGATCAAAAATAAATCATGTAAGCATTACAACAGATATAATTGTAGGCTTTTGTGGAGAAACCAAAGAACAATTTCAAAACACTTTAAAAATAGTTGAGGAAATCCAATTTGATAAAGTTCATATAGCAGCATACTCAACTCGTGAGGGGACCATAGCATTTAGAAAGCAAGTAGATGACGTTCCACTATCAGAAAAAAAACTACGAGTAAAAGAACTTGAAACTCTTCAACAGGAAATCTCCACAAGAATAAATTCAAAATATCTTGATTCTACTGAAAAGGTTTTAATCGATGGTCACGAAAGAGGAAAATGGAAAGGAAGAACAAGAACCGATAAACTAGTATTTGTAGATTCAGATGAGTCCGATTTAAATGGCAAAACAAAAAATGTCAAAATAACAGATACAGGTCCTTGGTCACTTAAAGGAATCATCATCTAGAAACAAGTGAGAAATATGGAAAATACTGCAATAAAAAATAAATATACAGCAATTCCAATAACAGAATTAGAACAATCTGCATTTTGCCAAACAGAAAAACCTAAAACTGAAACTTTAGACGTTGAATTTGGTTCTGGTGTAAGATGGCAAAGCCTCCCAATTCAATACATGAAACTACCTCCTAAAGAAATTGAAACACAAATTCATAAAAAAAGAGCTATCCTCGGTCAAGAAGTGCTTATTTTAGGCCATCACTATCAAAGAGATGAAATAATCCAATTCGCCGATATTACCGGAGATTCCTTCAAATTAGCTCAACATGCTGCAACAAATACTGAAGCCAAAACGGTCATTTTTTGCGGGGTACACTTTATGGCAGAAACAGCTGCTGCTTTGGCTCAACCTGACCAAAAAGTTATACTCCCAAACATGACTGCTGGATGCTCAATGTCTGACATGGCTAAACCTGAGGATGTTCTAGAATGTTGGAATAATTTAAATGAAATTCTTGACATGAGTTCGATAACTCCACTTACCTACATGAATTCTGCTGCTTCTATCAAATCTCTTTGCGGAGAAAACAATGGATATGTATGTACATCTTCAAACGCCGCAAAAGTTATGGAAAAAGCCTTTGAGCAAACTGATAAAATTCTTTTTTTACCAGACCAACATCTTGGTCGTAACACAGCAAAAACCCTTGGTATCCCTTTAGAAAAAATGATTGTCTGGAACCCTTATAAGGATCTAGGTGGTAACAGTCTGGAAAAAATTAAAGAATCTAAAGTAATCCTCTGGAAGGGGCATTGTTCAGTCCACACCAGATTCAACACAGATCAAATTTCAGAAGCTCGTGCTAAATATCCAGATATAAATATCCTAGTTCATCCAGAATGCACTATGGAAGTAGTTGATTCAGCTGACTACGTAGGTTCAACTGAGTATATAAGAACGACCGTTGGAAATGCCTCCAAGGGATCAGTATGGGGCATAGGTACAGAAATAAGCATGGTAAACCGTTTAAGTAAGGCTAATCCTGACAAAACGGTATTTTGTTTAGACCCTATTGTCTGTCCATGCTCGACAATGTATCGAATTCATCCTGCTTACCTTCTGTGGGTAATCGACAATTTATTAGAAGGTAAAGTAGTAAATACTATCGACCTTGACCCATCCATAGCGAAAAATTCTAAAATAGCTTTGGATAGAATGCTTGCTATAAAGTAATAAGTGTAGGAATAATATGAGTAGCCGCTACAATTATATAGTTATAGGTAGCGGAATTGCTGGGTTACATGCATCGCTACTAGCAAAAGATTACGGTTCAGTTCTACTCCTTACAAAAGAATCTATTGAGGAATGCAATACCCTATATGCTCAAGGAGGTATCGCAGCAGCAATAGGCCCTGAAGATTCACCTGAACTTCATTTACAAGACACCCTTGATGCTGGTGCTGGAATTTGTAATGCTGAAGCTGCAACAATACTTACTTCTGACGGACCAAATGCAATAAGAGAATTGATACAATTAGGAATGATTTTCGATACTGTTCATGGAAGTATTACTCTTGGACAAGAAGCAGCCCATCGTGTTCCACGTGTACTGCATGCAGGAGGAGATGCAACAGGAGCTCATATCGAAACCACTTTAAGTAATTTATCCAAACAGTCCAGAATACAAATTCAAGAACATACTTTAGTAACAAAAATACTCATTAATGAAACAGGACGAGCATATGGTGTGGAAGTTTTCGATAAATCCTCACAACAACATAATACATTTTTTGGAGAAAATCTCATTTTGGCTAGTGGCGGAGCAGGCCAATTATTTAAATATACTACTAATCCACAAGTTGCCACTGGTGAAGGTGTAGCACTTGCTTACACTGCAGGTGCAGCAGTAATGGATATGGAATTCTATCAATTTCACCCTACAGCATTGCATATCACTGGAGCACCACATTTTCTTATTTCGGAAGCAGTACGGGGTGAAGGTGGGGTTTTGCGAGATGCAAAAGGAATTCCATTCATGAAGAATTATCATGAACTCGCTGACCTTGCACCCAGAGATATCGTTGCTCGAGCAGTTTCTATGGAAATGTCTAAATATAACTCCGAAAATGTATACTTAGACACAACTCATTTGTCATCGAAAAAAATTGTTACCCGTTTCCCAAATATTTACAAAACTTGTTTAGAATATGGTATCGATATAACAAAAGATTTAATCCCAGTTGCTTCTGCTGCACACTACATGATTGGAGGTGTTTTAACTAACACGCGAGGAGAAACTTCAATACCAGGATTATACGCATGTGGTGAAGTTACATGCAGTGGACTTCATGGAGCAAACAGACTTGCAAGTAATTCACTTCTCGAAACAGTAGTATTTGGACGTAGATTAATTCAAGCAACAATTGAAGAGAAATGGGAAGGCCCGGAAATTAATGATTTTATTACAATTCCAAATAGAAAAACCTCAGAAAACTCTGAAGAAATTCCAACACTGGAAAAAATACAAGCAATCATGTGGAACAATGTTGGAATATCAAGAAACCATAAGGGACTAATTGAAGCAGCTACAAAAATAAATGAAATGGAAAAAAACGAAAAACTATGGGCAATCGAAAAAACAAAAACTTTACGTAATACCTTTCTTCTCGGAAAACTAATGGCTGAATCTGCATTGATGAGAACGGAAAGCCGTGGTGCTCATTACCGAACAGATTTTCCTGTTACTTCTTCTGATTGGAATAATCACATAGTATTGAAAGCAGATTTTTAAGGATACATAATGAATTTTCTACCTGATATTAAAACTTTAATACATGAAGCACTTAGAGAAGACTTGGGTTCGGGTGATATCACCACAAATATACTTGTAGATTCACAAACACAAGCTGTAGGAGAATTAGTAGCAAAACAGGATGGTATTTTATGTGGTATCGGAATTAGCAAGGAAGTATTCCTTACTGTGGATCCAAGTTTAGATATCAACATTAGTAAAAACGATGGGGATACCATTAAGTCTGGGGATTTATTAAGTGAAATCAAGGGATGTGCAAGTAGCATCCTCATAGCAGAAAGAGTTGCTTTGAACTTCCTGCAACACTTAAGTGGAATAGCAACAAATACATCACATTATGTATATGCTATCAATAACTTACCTGCAAAAATCATCGATACTCGAAAAACCATACCCGGCTTAAGGGAATTAGCAAAATATGCTGTTCAAACAGGTGGAGGAAGCAATCATAGACATGGGCTTAGCGACGGTATATTAATTAAAGATAACCACATTGAAAGTTTCAAAAAACAAGGCATGTCTATCAGTAAGGCAATATCTTTGGTTAAATCAAAGGCACCTCATACCCTTAAATTAGAGATTGAGGTAAAAAATATTGAGGAAGCAATAGAGGCTATAGAAGCAGGGGCAGAAATGATTCTGCTTGACAATATGAGCCCAGAAGATATGAAAGAAGTAGCTTCTATAAATCAAGGAAAAGCTCTACTAGAAGCTTCAGGTGGTATTACTCTAGAAACTGTATCTATGGTAGCAAAATCTGGTGTGGATCTTATCTCTGTAGGCGCATTAACACATTCTAGCAAAGCATTAGATATCAGTTTAAATTTTAAAATCTAATTGATTAGCAGATACTTAACTAGTTATCTGAATCAATCCAAAGCGTAAACGGACCATCATTCTTGATATCAACAATCATTTCAGACCCAAAAATACCACTTACCAAAGAACAATTTGATTTACTAAACTCGTGGACAACATAATCGTAAAGGCCAATTGCATCTGAAGCATTTGAAGCAGCAATAAAACTAGGACGTCTACCTTTTTTAATCTCAGCATAAAGGGTAAATTGGCTAACAATTAACAATCCACCATGTATTTCGTCAACAGACAATGCAAGTGGATTATCTTCTTTTGAAAAAAGTCGCAGGTTAAGCACTTTATTAATTATATAATTTGCAGTTTCAATAGTATCATTTCTTCCTATTCCTATAAAAACAGTTAATCCAATCCCAATAGAACCAATCAAACTATCATTTGACGAAACGGACGCATATTTAACTCGTTGAATTAGTGCTCTCATGGAATACTAAGAGTTATTAGGGGTACCTGAAGCAGTATTCTTGTCTTTAGAACTAGTAGTTGATGCCCCTTCTATAGTAGAACCTGGGGAACCATCTTTACTAGAACCTGGGGGGGCATCTTTGGAGCCCTCAGAGGAGTTTTCGGATGATGGTTTATTTGAATCAGCCATAGCACTATTTTTTTTGCCATAATCATTAACGTACCAACCACTGCCTTTAAAAATTACACCTACAGGACTAATCATACGACGAGTCTCACCATTACAGTCCGTAATAGGACAATTCGTTAAGGCAGGGTCATGGAAACCTTGTTTGATTTCAAATTCATGACCACACAACAAACAACGATAACCATACGTTGGCAAAGAAAACACCTCCAATAAACTCAATTCTAAAAAAGCGTATCTTGTGAACTATTATAGTGTCAAGTTAAACCATATGATCCAATTAAATTCTTAGATAGATATATCTTATGGTATAGTTTGATAAGATATTAATTGGAACATGAAGGGAGTCAAAAATGAAAAAAGAAAAAATAGTTCCAGTAACCGTATGGTATGACTACATTTGACCATGGTGTTATATCGGTCTGGATCGACTGATGCAATTAAACAATGAATACAATATCAAACTAGAAACCAAAGCATTTTTGCTTCGCCCAGATATACCGAAAGGTGGAATAGACAGGTCAAGCAACAAGGAATTCAGCAAAGAAATGACAGACCCAATAAGGACTGAAGCAGAATCTGCAGGGCTTACAATGTTCCGACAATCTCATACTCCATATACAGTCCCTGCTCTTGAAGCTACTGAATTTGCAAAAAATTCAGGGCTTGAACTTCCATTCCATAAAGCAATTTATGAGCATTATTGGGCAAAAAGCGAGAACATTGAAAATGTTGAAGTGTTAACTCAAATTGGAAAAGATGTTGGACTTGATTCTTCTTTACTTTCCAAAACTCTAATTGATGGAACATATTCCCAAACGATTTTAGAACAATATAATGAAGCGAGATCCTACGGAATATCTGGGATACCTGCCATAGCTATAGGTAAATACTTATTCACCGGAGCAAGACCTTATGAATTTTTTCAAATGGTAATTGAAAAAGTTTTAGAAGAAAATGAATAATTCACAAAGGATAATTAATGACTACACCTAATAACCGAACTGTCAAATTGCGATGGAACCCTAACTTCATTGATGCTAAATGGCAAAATCAATGGACCATCGATGGTTTGAACAAAGTCGACGATAATGATTCAAAACCTAAATGGTATGAACTCACCATGTATCCTTATCCTTCAGGTGATACACATATTGGACACTGGTATGCAATGGCACCCGCAGATGCCCACGCAAGATTTAGACGAATGCAAGGATACAACGTTCTTCACCCAATGGGATTTGATGCCTTTGGTTTGCCAGCAGAAAACGCTGCCATAAAAAGAGGTGTCCATCCACGTTCATGGACCATGGCAAATATCGAAAAGATGCGAAAACAATTGAAATCCATGGGAACTATTTACGATTGGGACAGGGAAATCATATGTGCACTACCAAATTATTATAAATGGAATCAATGGTTATTCCTTAAACTATATGAAGCTGGGCTTGCTTATAGAAGTGATGCTCCTGCAGTTTGGTGCCCATCTTGCCAAACTGTATTAGCTAATGAACAAGTAATCGAAGGACAATGTGAACGATGTGGAACCCCTATTGTAAGAAGAAAATTAAATCAATGGTTTTTGGGTATAACTGAATATGCAGACGAACTATTAGAATCATCTGAAAATTTAGATTGGCCTGATCGCATTATTACCATGCAAAAAAACTGGATAGGAAGGAACGAAGGAACCGAGGTTTCATTTGACATATCACACATGGGAATTAATGAAAAAGACATTAAAGTTTTTACCACTCGGCCTGATACTCTCTATGGAGTAACATTTATGGTATTAGCTCCAGAACACCCATTATTACCATTACTAACTACTAAAGAAAATAAAATAGCTGTTACAAGTTATGTAGAAAAAGCTATTAACAGATCAGATATTGAAAGATTGTCTACAGACCAAGAAAAATCAGGAGTTGCACTTGGTTCATACTGTATAAATAGAATAAACAATGAAAAAATTCCTATTTTTACATCAGACTACGTAGTCTCTTGGTATGCAACTGGTGCAGTAATGGGTGTACCTGCTCACGATCAACGCGATTTCGAATTCGCAACCAAGTTCAATATCCCTATCAAACAGGTAATTTCTCCTGAGAAATCATTTAGTCAAACCAAAGAATTACCTGAGGCTTTCGTTGGTTCAGGATTTTTAATTAATTCTGAGCAATTCAATGGCGAAGAAAATACTAATGCACAACAATCCATAACTTCATTTCTAAGCTCAGCTGGATGGGGAAAATCTACAAGAACATACCGAATAAGAGATTGGTTAATTTCTCGCCAAAGATATTGGGGAACACCAATTCCAATAATCCATTGCTCAAACTGTGGCCTTGTTCCTGTTGAAGAAGATAAGTTGCCTGTCTTATTACCAGAAAATGCTGAATTTAAACCTAGTGGTGAATCTCCATTGGCTCGCCACGAAGAATTCAGAAATACCGAATGCCCTAGTTGTTCAACTCCAGCATATAGGGAAACTGATACTATGGACACATTTTTCGATTCATCATGGTACTTCTTACGATACACAAGTTCACAATTAGACACAGCTTCTTGGGATCCTGAAAAAGTAAAGAAATGGCTACCTGTTGATCAATATACTGGTGGGGCAGAACATGCAGTAATGCATCTTCTTTATGCAAGATTTTTTATTAAGGCTCTAAGAGATATCGGATTACTCTCAATAGACGAACCTTTTCTAAGATTATTTAATCAAGGTCATATAATTGCTGATGGTACAAAAATGAGTAAATCACGAGGAAATGTTGTTAATCCAGACCCATACGTTGAAGAACTTGGCGCAGATGTAGTCCGAACATATCTTATGTTCGTTGGCCCATGGGAAGGTGGAGGGGAATGGAATGATTCAGGAATAAATGGTATTGCAAGATGGCTTAACAGAATATGGGAACTAGTAACACATGATCCTAAACCAAATATTGAAACCCAAAAACTTCCCAAAGTTGATGAATTAATTCAAAGAAGATTACATCAAACTATTCGAAAAGTTCATAACGACCTAGATTCTTTTAAATTCAACACTGCTATAGCTGCATTGATGGAATTCAGTAATGACCTGCAAGAAATTCGTAAAACAAAAAACTATGATCCAAAAACTTGGATTAATACTTGTAAAACATTTTTAATAATGCTTTCACCAATAGCCCCTCATATAACCGAAGAACTTTGGGAAATCTTAGGTGAAAAAAATAGTATACATAAACAATTATTTCCTTCTTGGAATGATTCAATTGCAGAAGAAAATCAAATTCCATTGATTGTTCAAATCAATGGAAAGATGAGAGACCGAATCATCGTACCATCAGGAATTGACGAAAAAGAGGCAGAAAAAACTGCATTGGAAAGCCCCAACGTACAGCGACATCTGGAAGGAAACTCAATAAATAAAATTGTTTACGTACAAAACAAAATCATTAATATAGTTGTGAGTTAGTTTAATGACTAAATTAGATGAAAAATCTCTAGAAATAATAAGCAAAATATCTTTGATTCCATCACTTCCATTCCAAGAACAACAAATTGCTAAATACATCACTGATCTTCTTCGTGAATGGAGAATCTCATATGAAGTTGATCAATTTGGAAATATAATTGCTACACTTCCCGGGGAATCATTAACCGACGGAATTGGATTTGTGGCTCATATGGACCATCCTGGATTTGAAATAGTTCAAATGGAAAATTCTAATTTTATTGCTAAAGCTTTAGGAGGAGTACCAGAATGGACTTTTACAAAAAAAACTCCTGTCAAAATTGTTGGGAATGATAATGAAATAATCAAAGGATATCTGAACGGTCGTTTTGGATCGATTAACGATCGTATGGTTTATGTTCAAACTGATAATGATAAAAAGGTCAATATTTCTGCAGGAGTCATTTTTGATGTAGAAGGTTTTAATATTTCAAATAACACAATTAAAATGTTAGCAGCTGATGACTTAGCCGGATGTTCTGCAATTCTTGCTGCCCTTGAAAGTGCTCGACACCTTAAGCGAAATCAAACAATATATGGAATATTTACTAGAGCAGAAGAAGTAGGTCTAGTTGGTGCTAGGGCGATTGCAAATAATAAAACAATACCAATGGATACATTTATCGTTTCTGTAGAATCCAGTCGTGAATTAGCTAGCGCACATGCAGGAAGGGGACCCGTAATTCGTACTGGTGATGCACTATTCACATTTAACTATGAAGCAGAACAAATCCTATCAATCGCACGCGAAAATCTGGAAAATAATTCAAGCGACTTTCAAGCTCAACGTCAATTAATGAGTGGAGGAGTATGTGAGGCAAGTGCTTTTATAGTAAATGGATATCGTTCTACTGGAATCGCTTTACCACTAAGAAATTACCATAATGCAGGAGAAGAGGAAAATACTTTAGCTGAAGAAATCAATCTTTCAGATTTCTTAAATGCTTCACGAATTATACTTGAAGCATCTCAATCAGTTAACAAAAGACATGAATCAAAAGCTTTGGAACGGTTATCGCAAGTTCCAAAAAATGAACTAATCCGTCTCGAAAAATCCAACAATATTATATCACTATAAGAGCATGTGTGATAAAATAAATGTTTACAAAAACTCCTCGCGGGGTGGAGCAGTGGCAGCTCGTTGGGCTCATAACCCAAAGGTCGGTGGTTCGAATCCACCCCCCGCTACCAGAACACAATTCATTTAATTATGAAAACCATCATGAAGGTCTCACACCTAATGTAACAGATCTTTGAATTACTTCCCCTTCAGAAAAAATTTCGACTTCAATCACATCACCTGGAGAAGTTTTATTATTAAGAAAAACTAATAAATCATCAGCATTTCTAATATCAATTTTGTTAATATTCAAAACGACATCACCTGCTACAAAACCTGCATCTTCAGCAGGGGTATTAGGATAAATAAATGATAGGACTGCACCAGATAAATTTTCCCTAGGCAATACTTCTTTCATCTTAAGTTCTATTTCGTTCGTGATATCGCCAACCCCAACCCCAAGATAAGAATATTCATAAACCCCAATCTCAATCAGGGAAGGAACTACACGTTTTGCGATATCAATTGGAATGGCGAAACCTATACCTACATTTGATCCACCAGAACTGTATATCATATAGTTTACACCTATTGCTTCGCCCTTGTTGTTTAGAAGGGGGCCACCCGAATTGCCTGGATTAATAGCAGCATCAGTTTGAATAACTTCTGTGATTGAATAGGGGCTATCTTTTGCTTGAAATGTTCTCCCTACAGCACTAACAATACCAGTTGTCATTGTATTACGTTGTGCGAATGGATTACCAAGAGCAACAGTCATATGACCAGGAACAACTTCATTACTACTGCCAATAGTGATAGGCTCCAATTCAATTAAATCATCAGCATCAATGATTCTTATAACTGCAAGATCAGAATGAATATCAGATCCAACTATCTCAGCAGAAAATTCTTTACCATCCGACATAACAACGATAATTCTTGAAGCTCCTTCTATAACATGATTATTGGTAACAATATGCCCAAATTGATCCCATGCAAAACCGGATCCTTGACCTAACTCCCGATCAAATTGTTGCAAACTCCAATAATCTACCAGTTTTTCAGTAGTACGAATGCTTACTACCGAATTTTTAGTATCACTATAAATTTTAGATAATATAAGTTCTTGAGCTTCAAGAATCTTTTGAGCATCTTGAAAATCATTTTTTTGGGAATATGAACTCTCGTTATCTTCAGATAAAAGGTCTTTTTTTGAAATTTGAGCATTTTCTAAATTTGAAGATGACAAAACTTGATCATTTGAAGCAATAGGTTCAGATTCGTTCTCAGAATTATTCCCATTAATACATGCAATAAGTGATAAAATTGATATCGCTACAATTGAAAAATATATTCTTTTGCTTTTTATATAGTTCATCAAATAAATCCTGGTAATATCAAAAGTATTGTAATCAATCAAAACGTTTTACATTATAAAACGTTTTGGGGTTAAAAAAGATAGTCTTAGCACTTTATTAAAGTCAAAAAGAGTCAACAAAATAATTACTTTTATGAAGATGGACCATCATTTTGATCTAGTCTTTGTCCGACATCCATCAAAAATTGTTGGACATCAGGTGCTAGTGGTAAAGAATCTTCAAAACTAGCTCCACTTTGAGGAACATCGCTACGATTATCATATTCCTGTTCTAATTGATCCACTAAATTCTTTGCGGCAGAATTGCTTTCCATTTGAACATCTACTTCTTGATATTGTTTGACACCTAATGAATATTCGGGGAAATCTTCATTAATATCATAAAGGGCATTCAAAGCTTCCAACAATCTAGCAGCTCCATTATAGTCCTCTTCTAACTGAAGATACTGAGGAAGGTGAGTCATTATAGAAATTGATTCAATATCTCGGCTAGCTTGTTCTTCATTCATCAGGCCCATTATAGTTGTTGGTCCTTCGTAAGTACTCTGGCGTTGAGTTACTAAATTTGCTAACTTTTCACCTGAACTTCCAGAAGCTTGCCCCGTAAGCAATAAAGGTCTTGTATGGGGGACAGCATTCCACATTGCTCCAACCCTACAGTGTAGCTGCACGTCAAAAAATTCAAACAGCTTCAGTAACGAATCTATATAATCTTCAGCCATATGATGAGGTTCGAGAATGTTTATGAAGATTAAATCAGGAAATCCATCCCTTTGAGCATAAGATATCGATGTGTTTGGTATTGAAACTAGTCGTTCGCCATCCCTTAGATAAGTATTTGGGCGATATCGTGTAAAATCAAAAAAATCACCCGGACGATTTAATTCACCCAATTCCCTAGATTCAAATATTTCTTCCATACGTGCCAAGGTCAGAGTTCCTGCAGAACCTGCATCTACCCAAGGATGTAAAATTGAAATAGCATGAGGTTTGACAAGGTTCGGTATCGGTTCGAAAATTTCAAAAGCTCCAATTTTCATATAAACCTACCTATAAGATCTATTATAACTTTTTAAAACCATTAAATTAACTACCTTCTGATTATATCTTAATGCGGAAAAAATGTGTGCTTTTTTTGATAATTATATTTTACAAACATTAACTTATTCGTTTATTAAAGATGTTAATGCTGCCATATAAAGATTTATGATATAGAATAGTCATAGGAAGGTTAAGCATGCTTGATGAATCAACTATTGAAACCATTCTCCATAGGGGTGTATCTGAAATAATCGAGGAAAAAGAATTTCTAAGATTATTAAATGGTGAAAAAAAATTACGACTTAAGATGGGATTTGACCCCTCTAGTCCTGATATTCATCTGGGTCATGTTGTTGGATTAAAGAAACTGAGACAACTACAAGAACTTGGACATAAAGCGGTAGTTATTGTAGGAGACTGGACTGCACAAATAGGAGACCCTAGTGGACAATCAGTCACTCGACCTATGCTAACGCACGAACAAGTTTCAGAAAATGCAGCATCATACCTGAAGCAATTCTTTAAAGTTGTTGATCGCGACAAAACCGAAGTCTTATGGCAAAGCGAATGGCTTGGAAAATTTACTCTATCTGAAGTCATTCAACTTACTTCAAAATTTACATTAGCGCAAATAATACAAAGAGACGATTTTAAGAAGCGATGGGAAAGTGGAAGACCTATCGCGATAACAGAACTTCTTTATCCTCTTTTACAAGGTTATGATTCCGTGATCGTTAGGTCAGATATTGAATTTGGTGGAACAGATCAAAAATTTAATCTTTTAGTTGGACGCGAATTGCAAGTCATGATGAACCAAATTCCTCAACAATGTCTAATGGTACCAATATTAGTTGGCACTGACGGTATCCAAAAAATGAGCAAGAGTTTAGGAAACTACATTGGTGTTGATGAACCTCCTAATGAACAATATGGGAAAATAATGTCGCTTCCTGATAATCTAATAACTGAATATTTCGAATTATTAACTGATATTTCTCGGAATGATCTAATTGAAATAAAAAATAATATATCCGATCTTTCTAAAAATCCTATGGATATAAAAAAGAGGCTTGGATATGAAATCGTAAAGCAATTCTGGGGCGTTCATGATGCTCAAATTGCAGAAAAACAATTTGAAGATGTATTTCAAAAAAGAGGCATCCCCAATGAAATACCTACAATTATATTTAAAAAAAATCAATCCTCTCAGGAAAACTTGATTTACAACTTTATTCTTGGAAGCGGCAAGGAAATAACTATGGAATCTAATGAACCATTAAATTCCATAGTTACTGCACTCGGTCTCGTCGAAAGTAGAAGTGAAGCTAAAAGATTGCTATCACAAGACGCATTTGAACTTGATGGGCACAAAATATCAAACGATTTTCCCATTCAACATAATTCCGTACTTAAAATTGGCAAAAGAAGGTTTTTTCGTTTCATTGAAATTTCTTAATAGTGGCAACAGCAACATGCCATCAATTTTTCATACTGATAAAACTATTTCCTACTTTATAGTTCAAGCATTTTCGTAGTACAATAATACAGTTTTCTTAAAAGATTTTAGGAGGATCAGTCTATTGAATCTAAGAGTACCCGGACCTACACCTGTTCCTGAAGATATTCGTGCAGCTGGTGCACAACAAATGATTAATCATCGTGGTCCAGAATTTGCCGAACTAATAAATAGTGTTCACAGTGGATTGCAACACATTTTTCAAACAAAACAAGAAGTCTCTATTCTTACTGCATCTGGCACAGGTGCTATGGAGGCGGCTGTTGTCAACTCTTTTTCTCCTGGTGACAAAGTTCTCTCAATCAGTATAGGTGTATTTGGAAACAGATTCGCCCAGATTGCTGAAATTTATGGTGCTGAAATAGTAAAACCCACCATTCCATACGGTTCAGCAGCTGATCCTGAATTAATAAAAAATGAATTAGAAAAAAACCCCTCTATTAAAGGTGTACTTGTTACTCATAACGAAACATCAACAGGTGTAACTAATGACATCAAGTCAATTGCAAAAGTGGTAAAAAGTTTTGATAAACTTCTTTTGGTTGATGCTATAAGTAGTTTAGGTTGCATCCCTTTGCCAACTGATGAATGGAACTGCGATGTGGTAATATCAGGTTCTCAAAAAGGATTCATGGTGCCTCCAGGATTAGCTTTTGGAGTCCAGAGTGATGCTGCTCTTTCAGCTTCAAAAACAGCGACTATGCCTCGATTTTATTTTGATTTTGAAAGACATACTTCTTACTATCATAGAGGCCAAACACCTTGGACTCCTGCGGTTTCGATATTTTATGGACTTGATCTCGCTTTAAAGAAGATGTTAAACGAAGGCTTAGCTAATATTTTCACTCGTCATGAAAAAACTGCTACTAAAGTTAGAAGTGCGGTTAAAGAGATTGGTTTGAAATTATTTGCCGAAGATGAGCAATCTGCTTCAAATACAGTAACTTCTGTTAGAATTCCTGAAAGTGTAGATGCCAAAAGACTCCTTGGTTTATTAAGA
>CEUS01284315.1_pt1 | contig 35912 bp, 18 predicted proteins | sample 427031 | NCBI WGS metagenome assembly CEUS01 (sample SAMEA2622837, study PRJEB7988) | marine metagenome | biome: marine biome (ENVO:00000447); feature: marine epipelagic mixed layer (ENVO:xxxxxxxxx); material: "saline water (ENVO:00002010), including plankton (ENVO:xxxxxxxx)" | depth 140 m | reverse complement strand
GCTGGGTTGATAATGTCTTTATCGAACGACTATGGCGAAGCCTAAAAGATGTGAATGCTCAACTTCACAGTGCGTTTATTGGTGGACAAGAGATCCATCGTCTAGTCCGTCTTGATTTTGGAGGACGTGTATTTTTCGCAGACGTGGGAAACGGTTGGCCTGCACTAAATCTATTTCCTGCTTATGAAGGGGTTTCTTTCGAGTGTTTTGGTATGACATATCGCTCCGTTGTTACGGAAAATTGGGTTCGCATATTTCACCAAAGGCAAGGTAAAGAAAGTCTTCAGATGGAAATAAACGTAACACCTAAATCTGAAGCTGAGATTCAAGAGCAAATAAATTCCCGCTACACGTCCGGCATTGAATACCCCTTTTCAACAAGTCTTCGTTTTTCGCTAATAGTTGGAAACGCGTTTTTGTTTTTAAGGGGTAATCGTTTAGAACGATATTCTATGGACAGTTTCTCCACATTGGAGCTGCGAGAGAAAGAAATTCCCTCCGCTATAAATAGTGAGTTCGGTTTTGATGTAAGTAGTTATTTTCTTTAGTGCCAAATTTTGTCCCGCGTAAAACATCTTCAGTCCGGATATTGATGATATTTCAATCAAAACCTCTTGTTTCACTTCTGGTTTTTTGAGTCTTTTTAACGCGTCTTATCTAAGCTATGTTTATTCGCTGCTTCTGATATCCGTTTGCTTGATTGCGATCATTCTGTTAACCCATAGTGGGCTGCTAACGCATTTAACATCTCTTTTTGGTGAAGTTGTATTTGCGGTTTCTGCCAGTCATCCTGTTCTTTCAATATCTTGAACATGGCTTTTAACTTTAACGACTCATATTGAGGCTTTGCCTCAAAATCAACTAGTTTCTTCTTAACCGCTTGATTGCTATATGACGAATTTTCACCTGGACTCAATAAAACTAGATTTCCAAAAGCATCCAAACAGTCACGATCCATTATAATTTGGTATTCTTCACGCTGAGGATAAACATGCTCGACCGAGTTTTTCGCCGTGATACGGTAATTGCTAAATTGCTTGAGATGCCTATTTGTTTCTTTTTTCCACAATATGTATTCCAGCTTTTGGAACCAATAATGTTCAAAGCTGGTTCCTCGAGGCTCTGCAAAGTAATCAACGATTTTTTGCCAAGAGTCGATTTCAGGTTGCTGTTGTTTAGCTTGCTTAAAACTGGCCGTTTTTTGAGTCTCTGACTCAGCAGCTAATGACAAATCGTTATCAATTTTCTCGAGCAAAGCGATGGCTTGTGCATCTTCAGTTATATTTCCTCTTATCAAGCCCGCGATAAAGGGCGTGAGCCAATACTGAGCGCTGCGCTCACCGGTAAAGTTTCGCACGCTTTGGAGCATCACTAAATTATTTAGTTCTTTTTGGGTACGATTAATGTACCGTTTACCACCTGATTCGCTTTTTGTTAGATAAGTTAATCGTAGTTGTTCATCATCACTATCGTCTCGCTCTACCCACTTAACTACCCAGCGATCAAACTGATAACGTACCTGCCATAAGGTTTTGATGAATTCTTTTACCTCTTCTTCACTGGCCATTGTGAGCGGCTCGAAGGTTTCTAATAATTTATCTGCATGCACACGAGGGACTACATCGACTGTATCATCAAACTCAACAGCACGGTTGGCTAAATATATTCGGTAAGCGTGGATGAGTAGTAGTGGAAAACCAATTATAGGACGACAGTATACTGTTTCGGTTTCTAAATCGTAGGAGCCAGCATCCTGTTCATTGTCCAATTTGTTATCTTCACTATTTTTGTTATCACTCTCTGCAGCTGCTTCTAACTGCTCTGCCAGTTGCATTATGGTCAAGCCCTGCTTGTGCGTATTCCCACCATAGCTCTTTACAAATAACGTTTCATTAAAAGAGGCTAAATGCTCAGGCTCAATATCATTCCACGGGGCATTAGGAAAAACTTTGCGTACGTTACGTTCGAAGTAGTTTTCCATATGTTCGCAAGCTAACCACATAGCATCGAATAATGGCTTATCAGTAGAGATTTGTTTAAGCAACTTTGATTTCAATATATCGGACTGCTCAAGCTGTATGCCGGCAGTATTCATTGTTGCGAATAAACGATTTAAATCCATTTGTGGAGGTACAATATTATTCACCCATTGCACATTTTTGAAAATGTAATCACCTAGCAAAACACGGTCTTGATTTTCCAGCGCATTTACTTGTTGCTCTAATACTTGCAATGCTGCGTATATGCGATTCAAATAGGGATTTTCATCTATAGCTTCCAACCCAGGAAATACATAATCATCTAGGCCTGCTAAACTACCCAACAAGTGCTGCACTTGGTCCCGAATTTTAAATTGCAGTCTAGGTTGCTTGTTGAAAGCGGCGATATCAGCAATAGCTGAATCGACTTTTGCCATTTTAAAAGCAAGTGCAATAAGCATTAATGTGGTGGTGCGTTGCTGTCCATCAATCAGCTCATAAATACCATTTCCATCTTCGTCTTGCTCTAGAGACGTTAGCACCGTACCAATAAAATAATTGGGCTCTTTCGCCACGCGCGCATCGTTAATATCTTTAAACAGCTTTAGCACGGCTTCATCAGGCCAAATATAAGGGCGCTGATAACTAGGTATGCTAAATTGATATTCGTTCATTTGAATGTAACTTAACGTTAGCACTTGCGTTTCAACTTGATGCTGTATCAATAGTTTTCCTTTTCCATTGGCTTCACTCGTAACTATATTAACCATGCGGTCCTCCACTACTCTTGAGCGTAAGCACCTGATTCGAAGGCTCTACTTCAGAACTTAAAGGAAGAATATAAGCATCCAACTGTGCTGTATAATTGTCGGCAATTGCTTGAGCTGAGTCGTCTTTAACAAGCTCTATTCCTAAGTGCTGCAATACGTTAAATACAAAGCGTTTTTTAACGCTGTTTTTATCAACTACTAAATTGGCGGGGTCTGCCCTAAAGCAAAAGCGATCAAAGTAATCGAAGCACATTTTTGGAGTGTAGCTGGCTGTAATCCAGTCCAATACAGGGGTATCGCGAACAAATGCGGAGATAGAACTCTCTCTCACCGCTTTTTGATTGCTTACGCGAGGCGAGTAAATGACGCGAAACAATTTCTTCGCCGCAATGTCTAATTGTTGCTCACCAAATTGGCTAATATAAATAAGTAAAGCCGTATCATATAGCCCTTTCAAATAGCTGCAGCCATCAAGCTGGCAGATGAGGTTTCGATAAAAATGGAAAAAGCGCGAAAGTGCACTCCCACTAACATCAGAGGTATTGACATTTATCTTTTTTTGTTTTGATCCACTCTTTAGATATTTTTCTCTTAACTGTTCAAAGTAGCTCAAATAATGAATGGTATTAACACCACTGTTCAACGGCTGCCTTAGCTCATAACCCTGCTGTGCTTGTTTATCTATTTGACTACCATCAGGCAAATAAGCACGCTCAAAGCGGCCAAACGCTATATCTTCACCTTTCCCCGTATTTTCTCCAAGCTCATTTACTACAGCACTTCTGACCAGATGAGGCTGCCGATGGGAAGGTACATTTCTGTTATACAATTTTTGCCAATAGCGCCCCTTAATTATGGAGCCAACAACGGGATTTAGATCGCCTAAAGCTTCCCATTTAGCGGCAAACTCATTCTGGCTTTGTCTTTCAACAGCCCTAAGATGGTGCGCTTTAATAATGTCTGGCCCACTTAGTCTAACGCCTCCTGTATTTTGGGTTTCAAAAAAACGGTATGCATCATCTTCTGAGCGAGTAACAACCAATGTTAAATTGATTTTATGGGCATCAAATGTAGCAATTTGGCTGGCATAATCACCTTTTATTTGCTCGTTTAACCAAGCAAGGTTTTTGACGATTTGTTGTTGTGACTCTGGCGAATCATAACTAAGCGACAATTCGAAAGCGCTACAATTAAATTTATTATCATCAGAGGTGTTTGTAGCTTTAGTAATACGAGATAAATGCTGTACATAGATAATTAATGCTAGGGTGGTTAAGCGCTGCTGACCATCAATAATATTTAACTGACCGTTCTCCGCTGACTGATGCAAAATCACGCTGCCTAGGTAATACCCGTAAAGAGTTTCGCTTTGTAACAAATCATCCAAGAAAAGCTGATAATCACTCAACAGTTTTTTAATTTGCACTTCGCCCCAACGATAAGGGCGCTGGTATTCAGGTATTGCTAACTCTCCAACAATCTCCGTATTATTAGCACAAGCGATACGTTGACTACCGAACAACTGGGCTAAGGTACAACTCGCAACTTCAACCGACATACACCTTCCTTGCCATATAAAATCCGCATCTAAAATCTAGCATGTTAGTTTTGACCGCTACCGTTATGTTTGTGATTATTTTTTAAAAAATCTTGCTAACTTTGTCGGCTCAAGATCAAAAAAGAAAATAAATCATATAATCATTCTGAAACGCTCAAACTCCAATGTTTCTTCGAAGTACCTCAGCTGACTTGATAATACGCTCAGTCCGATATAACTCTGGATGCTTTTCTGATTCCTCGTAGTCCGTAGGGTCACCTGTTTTTGCGTTCACAACCCAAGATACCTCAGGGCGACGCTTTCCCAAATACATGCCCACAGAACGCGAGTTTACGCCAAGAATCTCGGCTACAACACCATAAGTACAACGGGTTTTGACTGTGTTTAAGTACTTAATGATTTTTTGAACTTTTTCTTCCATCTTAGACTGGCCTGATTACCTTATATACTCACCTTTGAACACCAGTAACAAAAAGGCTATTGAGATTTGTCACTGGCGTCAGGTGATGATTGATTTTATTGTCGGACTCCAAAAATGCTCCGGGCAAAAGATAAATGAGGTCCTTTAGCTTCCATAGTCCTCTACCCTATACATAGTTACGCATGTTTCATAATTACTATTAAGAAGATGTGACACCCCCCCACTTAGCTCATACACCACAGTTTCGCTAGCGCCGTCAGAATTAATGATCTCAAAAGACACTCTGCGATCATGGAACCCTCTCCTATGATTCGCTGGGAAAACAGAAATATCGAATGCATTCCTGTCGAAATTACATTCGTTGATGAGGGTATTAGCAACCTTCGACTCGTAATCTCTATAATCATCACTGTTGTCCATCATTCGACAATCAAGTTTTATTCTTTCTACTTCATTAGTTAATTTGCAAAATGTCGACAAAAGCTGCCCAAGGTATTTAATAGAATTGTCGCTAGCTAAATAAGGATCTCTTATATGAAGACACTTTATATGCTTGCCCTCTACATAATCAAAAACAGTCTCTAGATTTCGAGTCTCGTTTGAGCGATAAGGAAACACGCCAAAAGGCGATCTACTGGAAAAATAGTCCGGTGAATATCTATTTTTCTCAAGATTAGATAACAGCAAAGCTACAACTGGCGCATAGTCTTTTTTCGCTAACTGATAAATTTCGCCACATACTTTATTGTTCGAATTGAAGTTGAGGGTAGCATTACCGAACCAAAGAGAGTCAGCCTCCTCGTCTTTTCCCAGGCCAATAGCAAATGGAATACACATCAATTGCTCGTCAGTGAGTTTAGTTGAAATATGCGAAACGTCTAACACACCGTCAGAAATATAAGGTTTCAGATAATCTATAGCAGCCCTGAGAGACGCAGGCGTATTTTCAAACTTATTCGGTAGTTCGTTAAGAAGTAATATCTTTACCTTTACTTTGGAGAGAAGGTTGATAAGCCAGTCCAAGTCTCTTTTGTCAAAAGAACTACTATCTACAAGGTGCGGCATAGTAAAGATGACTTCTTCAAATTTTTCGAACTGCTCAATTAATCCTTGAAAACTAGTAGACTTCTGTTTGACTGCACCCAGCTTTTGAATCGGGTGTGAATACTGAAAGTCGTCAATCAAACGTTTCACGTAAAGGCTAGCTTCTTTCCTCAAAAAAGAGTCCCAGTACTTTTGATTCGAATAATCACAAATACAGTTGATACATCCTGTTTCGCAATCATTTTGGCAATCTAAAATTTGTATTACCTTTTTCAATATCTCTTTAGTTGATATCGTCTCAAAAATACGGCTTACATAACCCGCTCCTCCTGGTACGCCGTCGTAAGCTATGAGTATCAACGCCCCATTTTCAAATCGAAATAAGCTGCGAATTTCTGATATCGGAACCTCGAGCATTTCAACAAAAGCCAAACGCAGAGCTTCGGAAAGCGTAACCGCAATATTGTTTTTACGCTCGGCTTTCTGTTCATCGCTGAGTGAACTGTCGTCCACCGAAATAGGTATAGTGACTTTATAAATAGCTACATCGGTATGAAACTCATGAGCCAAGGAGGTTTTCTTGAACCGCTTATTAAGGCACTTTTTACCGGTTTCTGGCATTTCGTGAGATCTGGGAGGCGTTCTCGATTCAGCAGAGGTCATGAAGTTACAATATGGACACCTCCAATAGCCTGCTTTTTTAAACCCTTTATTCAAGATAAAGAGTCGACCACTGATATCACTCTTCGAGTATGCCGGCATAAACATTTTAAACACAGCTGAATGATCACTTTGCTCGTACTGCTCTGGAGAAGGCACTACAATAAGCTTTGCTTCCTCAGCCTGAACTGAACGCTTGCGAGTAGAGGAGGGATCTTTACCTTTAGAATCTTTGAAAGCGGTAATAAAACCTTTTGGTTTGATGAACGGCAAAGGAGTTTCATTAAGTGGACTTTTACAGTTCTCGCATACTGTTTGTTTGTCCTCTTCGCATTCAGCGACATTCGCATGATTACAAGTTCTGCAAATCGTGACTACATTGGTCGGCATAAAGTCTCTGGGCGAGTATGCCAGTCCAGCACTTCGCCATATACGACCATTTGCAATAACTTCAGATCCAGGAGCGTATTCAGATATCCCCAAAGAAGCATCACGAACCAGTTCAACATCAGATTTCAAAAACTGGTTTTTGTACTCCTTCTCTTTCTGAGTAACCTCCAACGTAAGAGAATGAATTGGAAAACTATATGTTGGTATTAAGCCATTTTCAGAAAGCTTGTTAACTAAAAACTGGCCTAAGTAGCTATCTCTCTGATGTATCCAACGGGCTAACTCTTTGCTAGCATCGTTGTCTCCGTCAATTATTTTTTGCCGTGCATCTTCTATTTTGCCTAGATAAGTCACACATCGTTGCTCAACTAGTTGAGCAAAATTTTCCAATTCGCTTACGAACAACACTTTTATATCGTCTATTTGTGATTCCACAATCGCGCGTTGCTTACAAGGTAGCTTTTCTAAAATTCGATTTGCTTCATCCGTTGCAACTTTTCCGCTCTCTGTTTCTAACCAGGCCAGTAGTTCGTTTCTAAATTCTTTACTAAATCCTGAAGTGATTTCAACCCCAAATAAATCAACAAGTTTTGGAGCTTTTAGCTCATCAGAGGATAACTTATTTGCAAGAAATTTGGAGAGCAATACTGATAACTGATGACGCTGTATAAGTGTTTTATTCGTTAAATTGACAAATGGTTCGGGAGGCGTACGCTTTAGATATCCTCTAAAGTCGCCGAAGACAACTCGGTCATGTTTGGAATTTCGCGCAACAGTTACGCAAAACGGCGCAGCTTGAGCTCTACGACCAGCGCGCCCAGTTCGTTGTTGATAGTTTGCAACGCCGGGGGGCACATTTAGATTGACTATCGCTTCGAGATCTCCTAGATCAACACCTACTTCCATTGTCGTTGTGCAGCTCAATACGTTTACTTTGGAATCAAAAAACTCAGATTCAATCTCTTCTCTCAATCCGGTAGACAAAGATGCTGTATGCTCTCTTGCTCGAACAATTTGCGAGGTCACTTCGGTATATGAGTGAATATAGTGATTAACGTCAGAGCTTAATTTATCGGTAGCTGGCTCCCCTACTTCGCCATGACAACCAAATGCTGTGCATTTGTTTCGAATAAATAATTTCTGCCTCAATCCGCAAACGTTGCACTCTTTTAGAGCCTCGCTACGACCTCTTTTCAACTGGATTAAACTCGCATCGAGGGCATGCCCCCCCCCACTACTTTTTAGAAATTTGCTTTTCTTGGTTAAACATTCCCAAACAGCGCTCAAAAACCGCCTGCTAAAATCTTGATCCCAACCAAGTTGATTGACAAGGTACCACGTTCTGCGATTATTTCTCGATGAGCCCAATTGAGTGATAAAAGAGTGAGTTGCTTCGCCACTTGCTCGTTCAAGCTCAAAAGTTTTTATCCCTCTGTAACGCTCTCCCCATATGGTAGCACTGTTCATGTCAGGGCTATTTGGAATGTTTATAACTGCTTTACTACGCCGGATATGCTCTAACATTATTAAGCAAAGGGTCTCTATCTCTTGCTTATCCAATTCTTCAAACTCTTTTGCAAGAGCCCTGACTAGGCGATCCATAGATTTCTGATCATAAGAAACATCCACAAGCCCAAGGGACTCTAATGAGGTACGCCTCCCTGGAGGTGTGCAGAACTCTGCAGCTAGTTTTCCAGTAAGAATATCTTTAACGTCCTCGAAGTATTCCCTCAGCTGGCCGTTTGCATCGGGATATGAAAAGCTATTTCTTTTATCCCAGTTTGCGCGGATTTTATTAGCCAGAGTATCGAACGGTATTGAATGTTCAACATCTTGGAGCGCTTCAACAATAGCCCCTCTGTGAGCGAAATCATTAGCGGTTCGCTCAAAATAGGGAGCAAAAAAGGCTGCATCTTGCCTATTATCAGAGAACGTAAGTAGCTTTCTTCCAGCGGCAGGTCTTTGATTATTTTTCTTTGCTGGAAGTGCTTCTAGTACCTTCTGAGTTACAACACTAGAGAGGGACTCATTGCCTGGGTAGAAGCGAGTAATAATCTCAGCATTCGAACCAGATGCCTTCGAATTACATGCCGCACAATGCTTGAGATAACTAGTTTTATCAAACTCATCGTCTTCAGTTTTTAATTCGTAAAGCTTTACTCCACCATTGTTGACCTTGTCGCCATTAACTGGGTTAATATTGAGCGAGGTCCACTTTTTGGTCTCCCCACATTCTGCTTCGTCTTCCTCATCAAAGTTCTCATACGATGCAGGCTTTCCCAACCAAAATATTTTGCGTTGAGCATTAGAATTTGATGAGGGGTATCTATTATGCAAAGTGGAGTTATGAAGATAACCTTCAATGTAAGGCTGTCCACATTGACGACAGGTGAGTAATGGATAGAAGATTTCATCTTTTGTCTGATGGTGAGAACGTAACTCTAAATTATTAAAGCCTTCTTCCGAATTATCCAGTGAGACACAAGACCCTTCGATAGCTGATGCAATTAAGTGATGTTTACACGGTAATAGTGGGAAAGAATCTGTCGAAGATTTCGCATATATTCCGATCTTTACAAGACCCGTTAAAGCTTCTTCTAGATCATCATTTTCACTATTGGCAAAAACCAAATTTGCGAGCTCAGTAAAGTGTATTACCCCATTGTGTAAATGTTCGGAAGCGGTTTGAACCTCTAAGTTTCGTGAGAATGCGGTAAACAGCGCTTGCGATAGCTCTTGCTGATTTTCTGCCCCATCTATTAACTCTAGTTCTTCTTTCGTCAATAGCGCATCTAACGAAAGTCCATGGTCTTCACAAGTACTGATAAAGTTGAAACCATCTTGATCATCTGCATCGGAGTTGTCGCTTAAAAAAACATCAAAAACGGAAGAAACTACCTTCCAATGATTTGCGCCTAGAGTAAAGCTCGCTCCCTGGTTCATCAAAATATCCCTGTGAGTAATGCGTTTTCCGCGAACTATTTCAGGTTCTGCTTCGCCAAATAAATGTGAAGCAAAAGTTTTCAGTTTCAATTCAGACTCCTCAGAGTCACCTAAACTAGCGCTTGTAGCAAAGTACTGCACTGAGTAGTCGACACCAAGTCGATTTTTTAGTTTCCTAAGAAGCATCGCAACTTCGGTCGCCTGTGACCCGTTGTAGGTATGAACTTCGTCGAGAACCAGTGACTTCAATTTGCAGTTTTCAAATAAGGGAGCATTAACAGGGAGTAAGAGAAGATGCTCTAACATTGCATAGTTCGTCACCAAGATTTTTGGTGGTGTTTTTAACATTTCTTCACGTGTTACGAGCCAATTATCCGGGATCTCGCCGTCAAATTCTTCATCTAACTTAACGTTATTTAGCATTTCTGCTACTACTTCTGAGCGACTTGCAGCTTTTTTAGTTTGGCCTGTGTAGCGTCCAAACGTTATGTTTTGGTCTCTAAGCTGTTTGCCTAATAGTGGGGCTATTCGAAAATTGAGTTGGTCGTTAGCCAACGCATTCATCGGATAAATTAAAATGACTCTAACACCAGGCTTGTCAAACTCCGGGTCATTTAATATTTCGTTAACAATAGGATAAAGAAAGGTCTCTGTTTTTCCCGAACCGGTGCCAGTTGCAACAACTAGATTTTTTTTCTCAGTACAAGCTTTCGTTAGAGCTTTATCTTGATGTAGGTGCAGTCGTCTGTTAATTAAGTCATCACCAAGCTGTGTGAAAGCATCGTTTAGTGGACCACCGTTGACGTTCAAGAATTCATTTAGAGCACGCCCTTTTTCAAAGTCAGGTACTGTTTCGATATATGGGCCTTCGACCAGTGACTCTTTATTTAACGAATTCCAAAACGAGCTATACAACTGTGAGTATCGAGAATGTATCGGAACTGTAGTCGCTATATAACGTCGGAGCGTTTCTTCTAGTGTATTTTTAAGAACTAATGGATTGGCTTCAGACATTAGCTAAACTTCCTTTTTTGTTGTTTGATTCCGATACAAAGTAAACTTCCCAGAGTAAGAGGTAAAAGTGAAAAATATCACCGCATACATTAAAGAAATAGCTAAGCAACGACTTAATATCAGCAGTCGCTCCTGCTTGTTGCTGTAAGCGGTCTAAAACTTTTACTATATCCGTTTTTTCCCAGTGAGCTGCGCGGTATGACTTCGCCAGATAAGAACTGAATTTACAAACAGCATCGAGAAGCTCTTTGAGATAATCGTGATTACCAAAGTAATGATCCGGTAAAAGAACGGGTACAGATTCACCAAGCTCACGCGCAACCTTTATTACAAGCGTATTAAAATGAGGTCTAATGTAATCATTCCCCTCTTGAGCTGATTTTTCGTTTTCTATAAATTTCAGTTGGCTGTAAGCATAGTGATTTCCACCCAGTAAATCCCCATACGCTGGCTTGATATCGCCACGCTTCAATTTGTCGAAATCACTTTCGGAAAAGAGATATGGGATAGATTGGATGTACTGCTCGTAATTAAATTCTACAGGTTCAACCTGTGAATTTGGATCTGCATATTCGCTTTTATTTGCAAAAAAGACGGTTATTGCTAGAGCTAACTTCTCGGTCTTTATAGCATTTAATAAAGACTGGTTTACCTCGCCCGCCAACTTCAAGGTCTTTAACCGAGTACTGTTCTGCGCGTCCAGTTTTCGATAATTATTGAAGCAACCAGAATAGATATTGTTAGAATATGCACCAAGACTAACTTGTGGTACCCAACTTTGTGAATCTTCTTCGGAAGCTTGGTAGGCAGTAAGACGAATCACCGTGTTGCTGCTTTCGATCCCCCCAATGTAATTGAGCATGAACATCCAGATACCTTTAATCCACTCCAGAGAATTCCAAGAATTCACCTCAAAGCATCTGTTTAGCTTCTTAGTCAACAAAGCAAACAAATCTATCAAGTGTTCCGAACTAAACTCCCTTAATTTCGTGAAATAATCGTTTCCTAAATTGATAAGATGCCCACTTGCACATACAAATCCCACCGAAAAGTGGTCCTTCCTCTTGTTTGAGAATCGGCGCCACTTACCATCTACTGACGCAGTGAATTCTAATAGCCACGGACCATCTTCACCTTCAGAAACATCCACTGACAGTATTTGCTTTTTTGAAATCGTGTCGTGGTGGAAAAGGGTTGCAGACAGTCCCTTGTGACGATAATTTGACTGGCCATTGAGCGAGCTAACATAAATTTTCTCTTCAGCTAATGTTAGTAAGTTTGTGGCTACTATTTCCATTTCGGAAACCCCTACAGGAGTTTCAAATATTACTTCAACTGTTTGAGCTTGCTGTTCTATTGTCCAATTTTCTATGTAGTGTGGTGAGACAAGCTTCAGAAGCACTTGTTTGGCCCCCCCATAGTTAGCAACTAACTCGTTGTTACTCCTATCAACCTTATCTAATAATGATGCGATGCTTGTCTTATACCAACGTTTCTTGGCAAAATCGTGTAAAGTGTTTGCGCCAATTTCTAAAGTTGGATCTTCTGAAGAGTAGATACGAACTCGTCTTGAATCATTATAATTTGATGCTAATGTCGCCCCTAAGCTCAAGATTTTTTCTTGACGAAAACCATCTTTTAAATCGCTGATGTATAAGAAGGTTCCCTGAAGCGCAAAACGAAAGACCTGTGAATTTTTTGCCGTAAAATTAAAACAGATGTCCATATGGGGTAGATCATTATCAATAGCAACAAGGTTGTTGTTCGTAACATCTCGCCGAACATTTGACGACTTATCAATATTGAAGTTATCTTCTGCTGGTAGTTCAGAAATATGAAATTTAGAGCCTCCAGTGATAGCATCTAGCCCACACCAGACTAGTGCACTCAATCTCGACAATGCTCTTGAACTACCAACCCTTTTCAACTTAACTACGATTCGCTTTAATCCTGGAGCCCAACAAGCAGCACGGTAATCAAAACAACTAACCTGATTCATCTCATCAGATTTTAGGTTGATTACTATATTAGGAGTATCACTGTTTGAACTTATCTCTAACTCGTAGCTATGCTCACTGGAAAGCCATTCTTTAGGAAGATTTGTAATAAGCTCAATACCTTTTGAACAGTAGAAATCTTTTCCCGTATGGGGCTTTATCAGCGTTCCTTCGAAAGAAATACTTGGTTCTGCATGTGAAAAAATTGTAAAGTTAACGGGCCCTCGCTTGATAATAATTTGTGTGTCAGGCTTTATTTCGAAATCTCCAATATAAAAGCCATCTTGGAAATATTCAGTTAACTCAATTTCATTTGAAGTGAATTCGAACCTACTGATGATTATATATTTACCGGGAGGAAAGGCTTCTCCCTCTTCTGTGAGGGAGTGGGAAGATACAAAATGACCATTATCAGCTCTAAATATCGCCAGCTGATTGTCTTTTTCTGAATTCCATAAATGGTACTCGAACCTTTGCTCATCGCATTCTACGATAATATTTCTGGAGCCAACATCTTCGATTAGAAATTGAAAATCTGCCTCTTGGACGTTTACCGTTTCAATGGTTCCGTCAACGTTTATTGTCCAAGCCTTTTCTACTGAAAGCGCTGGAATTACAATCTTTAATTCATCTTCAACAAACATCAAATTCACTGAATAAGCGATTGTATATTGCTCACTTCCTAAATCGGTAATTTTCCTTTTTTCTTCAAGAAAATGATTTAGATAGTAGCCCGTCGTATCGTTCTCAAGAGCTCTAATCGACCTCTTACTGAATGGTGGCTTTAACGACTTTTTAAAGGATGAATACCACGCTTGCTCGGCAGTAACGTCGTCAACCTCAGGCAAGCCATGCTTTTTTGCATAAAGTTCCATTCTTTTTTCGAGTTCAGGTAAGTTTGCTTCTGGTATTCCAGCCTGCTCTAAATAAGCGTCTACCATGAAATTTGGACCGAAACACCTGTTTGAAATAGGCAGCCCTAGTTTTTTACAAGCGACTCTAAAGGCTTTCCAAAGCCGACTGCGTTCATCGCTTGTCTGCTTTGCTTCCACTGGCTTCCCGACTGCCATATTAATACAGCCATAGATGGCTGACGTATTGGCACCTAAATTTTTCCTTATTGAAGTTGATAGGTAAGTAACGAAAAGAGCTGGTGCTAATCTTAGACCTCTTTCAAATTTTTGAAGTTGCCCTCCATACATAGTGATACTCTTTTCTACGAAATGCATTTCATCGGTTATCAATACCTCATCGATTAGTCCAACGTAAGGTACATCAGAATTTTCAATAGCTGATTTAACTTTGCTCTCATAGCTAGCAAAGGGGCTTAGGTCACTCATGTATGACTCTCCATATCTTTAATCTTATTTTTCTTGAAGGCGCTGCCTTGCAAGCAACACTTCAATCTTTATGTTGTCCTCATTTTTATCTCGATTTGTGAAACAATTCATACCAATATTATTTCGCCAAACCCTTACAAATAATTAACATTTAATCTGCAAGCATTATCGGTAGAAGTTTTTGAGATGCGATGTACGGGTTTAGCAGTAGTGAAAAAGATTGTTTACTCACTCCACAAACAGTAGAGCATTGCCCTAGCTCTGGTCATACCCACATAGTGCAATGCTTTACTTTCATCATCACTTAATTTTGAGGGGTGTACTAAATCTACCAAAATAATCACATCATTCTCTAACCCTTTGAAGTCTTGGATTTTCGAAAAGGTTATTCCCTCAAACGGTAATTTCCTTACTACATAGTCATCAAGTTCAGATATGAGTTCTCGTGTTGCTGCGGGTAGCTTTTTGATAATAGACTTACGTATACTTATTGGTGAAAGTATTGTAACTGAGCCTGGCATCAACTCTGAATTTGCTAGTTCAGTAATGAGTTTATCTAGTTTGCCTACCAGCTCACTTTCATTACCGTGATATTCAATAACTTCGGGACCATCGGCAAGGGTTGGCATACCCACATCACACGTAAGTTCTTTTTGAACCGACTTAAGAATATTAGAAGTGTTTCTGCAATTTACGCTAAGTGGAAGAAGCGTTGGGTTGTTCCTGTTTTTTAACCATTTGAAGGCTTCTACGTCCAATGTATCTAATAAATTAGCTTGGTTATTGGCGTCGTGAAAAAAGTACCAAAGCCCATTATCAAAACCACCAGCTAGCATTGAATCTAGAAGTTTTAAGTCTTGAAAATTCAGCAAATCTTGCCCTTCATCCACGATTATTGCATCAAAAACATCGAGACCGGAGCGACGTAATGCATTGCCCACTGATGATATGGTTGCTATCACTAGATGGTCGCTTTGAATTCGCGTTGTTAAGTAATGCCTTAGCCATGAAGATTTACAGACGAAAAGCGTATTAAATCCCTTTGTAATAAGCCTTCTGGATAGTTCAGCAGCTAAGAAAGTTTTGCCCGTTCCTGCTCCCCCCTGACAAATTACTCGGTTGTTAATTTCAGCAATATCGACAAATTTATACTGTTCTTCGGTTAACCTTACTGATGACTGTTCCACTTGTTTTACGTGGTCAAATAGCGGTTGAATAGTCTCAAAATCGGGGCGCAAATATGCTGCTATGGCTTCAACATCAGCTTGGCTGAGTAATTTATCGTTGTTAGGCCGTTCTAATGTCCAATAGTCAAATAGCGCTTTGAGCCAATGATTGAAATTTCTAAAATCACGGCTGTCGCATATCATTTCTCTGTCCCACTCTCCACCATCAGATCGCCATAGCGTGTCAGGGCATACCACACCATACCCGATAGGAAAACGAACTTTGTGTGGCCCTAAATAATCATCAATTTTCTTAACTATGGCATGTACAGCCGTATTTGCCTGATGAAAAGGGTCTTGAATTTGGTCTTTGCCATTTCTTCCTTCTGTAGACCACTTACCATCTACATAGGAGATTTTTCCGCCTTTAACTTCTAAGACAAATAAGCCGTAAATGGAGACTATGACAAAATCTGCTTCACCGACCCGTTTGTAATCGTGTTTTGTAAGTAATAGCGAATGGAAGCCTACTGGATGATGATCGGCAAATTCGGAGTCTGCGAGTTTTTCAAAAACTTTTAACTCTGCTTTGCTCGTCGTGTTATGAGGCTTCCCTGGTATTAACTTCACATTTTACGCCTTAAATATGTCTAGCGCTTCGTTCATATCGAACAATTCATCAGCGTCTTTAATTGTTTTAAGCCGCATTAATTCCTCAAAGTGGTCAAAATTAACTTTAACAGTCTCTTTAAAACGAACCGAAGATCTTAGTATGGGACCTTTAACTGCATACTCATCTCTGGTGGTATAAATCCAGGACAGAGCAACCTGTTCATCTATTTCCATGAATGAAACAAACTTCTGTAAGTTATTCTTCGCCTTTAAATTCGATGTATCTTTTATGTACCTTTGGAACATCAGCGGCGGTTGTTCTGGCACTTTTTGCACAGTAACGCGAGCCCCAGTCGCTTTATGCGACAAAGCGACCATGTGATGCGACACCCAATTTCGAAGACCGCTTACACTGCGAACTCGTTCAGGCACTCGCTTTATACCCTGAAAAAGTCCATAGAAAGCGGCTATTAGAAAGTAATCTTCTTCAGTAAAACTTTCATGATAGAACTTTAAAGCAGTTTCTGTGTGGTCACGTACAAAAATCATTGATATCAATAAAAAGGGTTTTGAGCCCCCCTCTTCTTCACTTTCATAATGATTTATAAGCTTGGAGAAGTAAGTGTCTAGGTCCCCCTCATATGTTCTATCCACGAGTTGCCTTAACCGCTTAGCAAGGCCAGCGACTTTCGTGTAAGCGTCTGGTATGCCATCTTTATTTTCAAACGAATTAAGCAAATCGTGCTGAATAGTGCCAAAGTCAGATTCGCTAGAGGCGATGTCTAGCACTCTCTTATAGAAAGAATCGAGTTCGCTTGTATGGTTGGCATCAACTAGCCAGTTCTGAAAAGCGATGATAGTGTCACTGATAGGCTCATCAGAACGTTCTACAAATTTCTTGAATAGTTCACATGAAAGGCTACCGTTCTTTGTTTGGTAATATGCCAGCGCTAAAGCACCACCAAGCGCCTCAGCTTTTTTATAATCTAGTGCAATATCAGCAATTTCATTCAAACTAATGCAGCTTACTGATGAGTCTATATCTAGTTCAGAAGGCAAACTACCTTGCTTCCCAGATTTAAATAGTTTGGCATTTTGCGTAATGTATTTAGGAGGAAGTACGCCATATAGGCGCGTAAGCTCGCTTTTTAATAAATCGCTTGCTTTAGCATTTTTCAGAAAAACAGTTTTTATTATGCCAATAGGTAAAGGCGCTGGTATTAATATTTCGTCAACATCAGAACGTAATATCTGGTCAAGACTACCGAACTCATATTGCTTTTCAAAAACCCTACCATAGACGCTCGCTGACTCTAGCCCACTAAGGTCTACTTCAACTATACAACTTTCAAGATTAGGATCTTCCGAAACAGAAAGTTCAAGCGCGTCAGTTAAGTTAGTTTGATCATTTAGAGTAATGTACCCTTTAGGCCTTTCTGCCTGGATATCTCGAAGATACGCATCACCTTCAAACGCCTGCATTTCTACAATCATATTACAGTCGAAGTAATATTTTAGATTTTCTGTATTGGTTACCAAAAACCATTTGTTAGCGCTCATATTTTAATTCTCTTGAGGAGTTCATGTTTTTCAACGTGGCCATTTCGCTCAATTTCAATCGTTTCGCCTACGGGCGGAAGAATGTCTTCAAATATACTTTCTTGTACTTCACTTTTTAACAAAAACAGTCTGTCTCGCGCACGCGACGCCATGACATACATTCGCTTCATTAACGATTCGATGTCACTACTTATTGCTTTAAAGCCGTCAATGATAATAAACACTTCGTCAAACTCTATGCCTTTCACAGATTTATCATTTAAAACAACAATTCCGCCCTGAGAGAAGTCGATGTTTACTGAGCCTTTTTGATCAGAATAGTAGGTACTAACAATAGGGGCAGCTTCTCGCCTTTGCTTATGGTCATTTTTTAGGTATTTCGCCCAATACCCTCTTTTATTTTCATTCGCGACAAACAAACCTATCAACTTTGATGGGTCGTTATCATAAGAACTTAAAATAAGTTCCTTTGCACTTTCAAGCATCTTATATTCATACAATATAGGAACGTGTGCCGATGGCTTTTTTGGAAGCGCTGGCTTTTCACTCGATTTGTCAGTATAGAAATAATTAGCAAAGGCAGAAATCGGCGTGGTGTTTCGCCAGTTTTCTTTCAGGTGGATTAAGTCGTCTTTTTCTAGACCCAATGCATCCAGTAAATCTGCCTGCGATGAGTTCTCTTCGGTAATCTGCTGATTTTGATCTGCAACGATAAAGAAATTTTCGACATTAAGAGCCTCGACCGCTTCGTACCATTCTGGCGGTAAATCCTGACCTTCATCAATAATAAAGTTCGTTGATGGGCACGATGCGCCTAGCTCTTCAAAACGATTAATCAACGCTTCATAGTCCGGTTTGTGGTTTTCAATTTCAGGCATCTTCGCTTGTTCAAAATTTGTCTGCGAGCCACCCGCTACTTTGTATTGAAAATCATAAAGCCAAGACATAGCAGTATTCATATGAAAATTTTCATCAGCCCCAGCTAATACTTTATTTGCATGGTTTAGTACATGGTTATACGTTAAGAATAGCGTTTCATTTGTTGTCGCGTATTTTCTAAGGCGCATGAGCGCAACTACAGATTTCCCGGTTCCAGGAGCACCAACAACCAAGTATTGCCCATCCGCAGGTAGTCGAATCGCCATTCTCTGATCTTTTGTTAATTCATGTTCTTTAGGTAACTCAAAAACACGTGCTGCCATTATTTTTTCACAAACTCCTTCAGTGACGGTATACCTTCATCTGGCTTACCTTTAATAAAAACTCTATCTAGAAATACATTGTTATAACTGCATGAAGTTTCTGGCAAAAGGACACAGCCATGACAGGCTGCACGATTTAACCAAGATGGCCCCTGCCCTTCCATGTCACCGCACACGGGGTCCATTGAGCACCATTCAAGTTGCTTGAATACAGAATCCAATAGTTTGATGAATCGACGTGGTTTCGCCTGCTCAATTATTCCACCAAGCGAACCTGCTATATCAGGAACAGCAGTGTAAATAAGAACACCGGCCATTTTTTTATCTGCAGAACTATAGATTCGTTCCTGAAGAGACGCAGCGGGATAGCCCGCCATCGATTCCAGCTCTCTTATAAGTGCATGTGCCAACGTATGTAAAAGAATGAACCTAGGAGTAGGAATTGTCTTATCTAGCAAAATTATTTCGGAATATTGATATCTCGTTTCTATTTCTGAAGCGCGCTGCCTAATGAGAGGGTGATGCTCCCATGTTTCAATGATTTCATTATCAAGTGTAAAAAACATGCCCTCGCCAAAAAGCTCTATAGCGGGTAACCAGTCAAGATTACCGGTAAAATCTGGAGCTACTATTGGTGTGGGGTCGAAATCTTCTGCATCGCTAGCGGCACGTTGAAAACCTTTATAAACCTCAATAACCCTCAGACGGTTTACGGCAATTAACTTGTCGATAACGATAATCTCTGGTCTGATATCACTGCTTTCGCTGAGTGAACCTAGGTAGTCAGCCCATTCGCTAGTTAAGTGAGTAGTTATAAAGTCAGCGTTACTATTGAATTTTTGGATTCTAGTTAGCGCCTCGAATTCATCAAACATCATGTCATCGGGCGTAACGCTGCTAAAGTCTAATGCATCCTTTGAATCACCTCTGTCAATCTGTTCCAATGCTGCGAACAACTCTTCTTCTGAACACTTGAGCTCCCTCATCACTTTCTTTTCTGCTCGTTTTTTTTGCAGTCGCCTCTTTGCGTCTTTTATGCCAGCAACCAGCTGTGATTGCTGAGTTAATCTGAAAAATAACGACGCTTTATCAATATTTGACTCTGGCGGTATGACTAACGCCCTTTCGCTAACTGAGGAAAACACCCGTGGATCGTTCACTTCCATAACGGTATATGTAATAGCCTCGCTATTTAAAGATTTTCGTTCACGATAACCAGGCTGTTTATGCACATTTCTTTGAAAACCTGTCATCTCTAACGAGTTATTAGCACCACACTTCTTACATTGAACTCTCCAGCGGCCCCTTTCATTTAGCTCTAGCTTCAGATAATTTTCGTTCACGCTGGAACGACAATGTGACTGAGTATCGATTTTTGGATTACGGTGACTAATGTCGTGCCAAGGAACGTCAATTAAATCGCCATAACTACTCACTGCACACCATGTCACCTGACTAAGTGTTCCTTTGTTACACGTCGGGCATTTCAGCTTTTGACTTATTTCTACACTGCTATTTTTCCAAGGAGCGAGATGCAATGTGTTGCATAGATTACATAAAGCCCAGTTAGGAAAGCGTACTGTAGGAATCGCTCCACCAGAGATCTTCAGGTTGGCGGCCTCATCAATCGAAGCCTCAGGCGGCAGAACTAAATTGCTGGATACTCCTAAATGTCGTTTTACTCGTTCGACCGCGTGAAGTTTAGTTAAATTTTTTATAGGCCAAGTTGATGTGTCTTTAACAAACAATAGATAGTCATTTTGATCTCGGACAATTGAACCTACACCAGCGTGCCCTGTCAGGTGGGAAAACCTTACTGGTGTGAACCATTGTTTATTTTTCAAAACGCAAGCCCCCCATCCACCTCAAAGAGACCAGTTTTTTCTACGTTTCTCATAGAATTTAACGTCTCCCACAACCCAGTTTTTGTCTTACTATCATCAAAAGACACCAATAAGCTTTCAGCAGACTTGTCTTTAGCAAGATATCTTAAGTTTGTTGCTGAAGATGCCTCTTTCTGCCATTCGCGAATAAGCTGAGCGATGTGCTCTTCGCACTCTTTTAACAACAGTTTTGTTTCAAAATCATCCCCCACTAATGCACTCTTAATTCTACTTTTCATCAGTCGAATAATTTTTTGTGTTAACGGGTTATCACAAGTAAGTTCTTGTGCATCAGAATTTTTTAAAAAGCCACCCTCTGCATGTCGGAATGCCGATACCAAAGACGCATGGAGTGCTCTTTTTCGAACTTGATGTGTGAAAGGCGTAATGCTTGACGGCTCTACATAACGATAGAACGATCTATGGTAAGCCCTAAAATTTTCATAATGAGAAAGACTTCGCGCTTGGGTTTTATAATAGTTGGTGAAAACAACTCCTGGCGTATTGCTCCTGCCCACACGGCTGCTGGCCTGAATATATTCAGCAGTCGTCAATGGTTGGCCATTTATTACCATTAACGCTAGCCTTGGTTCATCTAAGCCCACCGACACCATATTTGTAGCTAACACAGAATCTATAGAAAGTGCTTTGTCTTGATAACTCACTTTAAGATCTTGGAAAACTTGGGCATTCTCTTCTGCTGTTTGATTGCTGGTCAACGACTTCACCCTCAATTGCCTAGCAGGAAAGAAGCGTTGAAAAAGCTCCACATTATCTTTATTGCCTAACAGCGTCTTTGGAACAGCACCGTTGAAAAACGCGCTCCCTTTAGCGCTTTCATCATCTCGTAAGCTATTTGCAGCAGAGGGATCTGTTTTTTCAAGCTGCTTCATAAACTCATTAAACAGCATACTACCTTGAACTTTTGGTACACCGCTTTGAAAGTTAGTTCTGCTGTTGCCTACGCCTTTCAAACTGCCGTGATAAACCATCTGAGTCCACCATGCGTCTTTGAGTTCAGGCTCGTCAAAACAGGCGTTTGGTGCTGATACAAGGGCAGCTGCTAAATGTTCAAGACAGCTTGTGCGCGTTTGCCCGAATGCCATATAGCCCACGTAAAGCCTTCCCGGCTTTTCAGCTATAGGAACTTCTTTTGCGAAATAAGAATCTTTCTGTCTAATCCCTACAGGAGGAAATACAGCCGACTTCTCTCTTCCAAATAAGGCTTGAACCTGTTCTTTTGCTTGCCTAATTGTCGCAGTGGAGGCTATGAATTTTGGATAAACACCTCGCGATACCAGGATAGTTTCAAAACCAACTTCGTATAAACCTACTATAGAACCAAGTGCCCCTGAAATAAGATGAAGCTCATCCTGAATTACTAATTCGGGCGGACGATTCGTAGCTCCACCAAAAAAGGAAACAGCTCTGTCCTCCCAAGGCAATCGAGCAAACTTGTCTACCGTTGCAATCAATAAGGTTGGAGGTGAACTATACAGCGCTTCATCGACCACATTGAAAGGAAGAGTATTTTTTGTCGCGTTGGCTAAGTCACAACCTTCATGGAGACACCGAAATGAGAAGCTGTTCTCTGAAATGCTGAAATTATCATGTGAGAATTGAGTAGAACACCATGGGCATTCCTGTAGAACAAACTTGCTATAATTCCGATTATCTAGAGCCTCTAAAGATTGCTTGAAGGAATTCGGTGATGAAGCACTACCAAGCCAGAGCCCTACACTGAAAGGCTCTTCGCCTAACTCATCTGACTCGGTGCGTATAATTTCTAAAGCGGATACCACTTTACATGCGCGGATGAATTGCTGAGAAGTTAGTAATCGCAACGTATACCGCATAATAGCGGCCGTACCCCCACCGCTATTTTTGTACCTAAGGCGGCGGTAAACAAAAACTAACGCCATAACGCCTAAATATGCTTCCGTTTTTCCCCCGCCCGTTGGGAACCATATCAAATCAACACAATCTCTAAAGTCATTATCTTCATCAATGGAAGACTCAAGCGCTAACAAGACAAATGCTAACTGAAATGGCCTCCACGAATACGGTACGCCACTCTTGGGTGGGCCATTTAGCTCCATTTGCATAAGCATTGCTTTGTTTGCTAGCGCAAATGCTTTTTGCGCGTAGTCATCGTTACGGAGTCTAGATACACCGCTTCTCATACGCTGTTTAGCTTCCTCCATCCGCTCAACAATGCGCTTGGCGACCTTTACTTCTTCAATCGTTCCTGTTTCGGCTAGTTCATTCTGACTATCTATCCAGTCTTCGTAGTTATCAATAAATTCACTTAGATGGGTAAAAACCGACTTATCAGACTCGATAGACTTTAAGAATGAAAAACTCAGTACTTTGTTAACTTTACCTGCATTGGCAGTAACCTGCGGAACTTCGACTGTTGGCATGAAGTCACTAAAAAACTCTGTCGTTTTCTCACCTACTCGCCAATCTACCGCAACACCATGACCGATTGCATAAACGCACTCATCTTTGTAACGTAGCTCTAATTCTTGCTCTTCTTCACTCAATAGTGAATGACTAACTCTTGGATAATCTTTCAGAGCAATACTACTTACAAAACACCTTAGCTCAGCTTGAAAAATGGAATTTTTTGCTGTTGCATCTCTTTCAGACTCTTTTTCTTCTTTCTGCTGCGAGCTGATATTGCTTAATGAAACAGTGACTATTTTTCCCGTGCCATGAGGCCTAATCTTCACATCTACAATGGCTCTTGCATTCATTACAGTGAAACGTGAAGATTCAGCCAGGGCGATCTCAATTTCTTCTCCTTCATCAGAAACCAGTGAATTTTGATTCCACGTCTGGCGATTGTTTACTTTTCTAGCTTTAGTGAAAGAGAAGCCGCTGTAAAAAACACGAATTGTTTGAGTTGATTGGTCTACGTAAAAAGAAAAGCCCATAGAAGAAGGAGGCTGATAGCGGACTTTTTGGGCACCGCTTGCGATTGAGGCTTCACTGTCATCTTCTTCAGACTGATCACCTTCATCTGACTCATATACTGTGCCCGCCGGGTAGAGAATTCCGGTTGTATAACAGTTAAAAGGGTTAGACTCCCATAGGGTGTTATCTTTCAAATAGCCGCCCGTTAATGTGTTTTTCACCCAGCTAACTAAGCTCTGTCTCGCTTCGCTATAATCCGTCATACAACTCCATCCCTGACTTCACGCTTCTGTAGAATGACTCGATAAAAATCGAGGCACTATTTAAAGATTATGAGTTCATTATATTTGATTTAAGTAAATTATAATTTAACAGTAAATCATGTACTAGACTAAAGTATAGCATTTAGCCGTTAAGTGTCTGAACTAAATATATAAGTGCAAATATGACAAAGATGACTATAGTCAAAGCCTTGAAGATACTTATACATTTAAACTTTAGCTTTCCGACGAAATAAGGATATTACTGATAAGCTTACAAGGAATAAAATCAGCCAAGCAAGGATAGTTTGATGGTGCTTGCGGCTTTTATGCCATTGTTAACGACAATCCAGCATTTGAGTAAGTCAGCCTATGTTGAAACCTCAGAGAGGAGTCCCTGATTTTTCTAGGCAACCCGTTATATACCTCAACATCCCCAGCGAACTTAAAGAATAGGTTACACGTTATCAATCATCTCGTTTAGGGACGTAAATATAGTTGCTAGCTTGATTTGCTTTTCTTGCTGCTGATTCTAGCTTTTTCATTGTGTCTTTTACATTCAAGCTAGAAAGCCAATTGTTGATATATCTCACAGAGTTCACACCAGGTAATTTTCGTACACCAAAGCGCGTGCACAAAAAACAAGACCCGAGTTCTGCAACTAGTTCTTCAAAAGCGTATTTCGCGCTTCCAAATTCATGTCCTATTTCTCTGTTACAGCGACTTTCATGACCTGTCCAATGAACCATTTCGTGAATCAATGTGCCATAATAGGCTTTTGTTGCGTTCTTACCTTTGAACATCTCTTTCTGTGGCATGGTTATATAATCGTCGTTGGGGTCGTAAAACGCCTCACCTTCTTGTGTGTGTTCGATACGCACATCTAACGCCTCGATTATTTCATCTAACTTAGAAAGAGGTTTAATTTTCACATCGTCAGCATCACCGCCATCAAAACCTTTAACTTGGCTCGCGTTGTAGACGATAGATACCTTTCTCCCAAATCCGCTTGTAACTTCATCTTCTAACAGTTGAACAGAGTCTTCTTTAGCTTTTACTGTGAAGTAATGAAAAACAGCGGCTGGTTTCGCATCTATAATTAATTCACAACCCATTTTCTCCCACTGTTTCTTTGTTGCCCAAAAATTACTTTTAAAACCATAGTGATCTGACATTAAAGACAAAAATAGCCATGAGAATAAGGAGTCATATTGACGATGGGTATGAGCGTTGTAATGTGCCTCTAGTACTGGTGAAGTTAACCATTCTGACACGAAATTGCTGTTCTCCTTGTCCAGCCTACCAACCAAGTTTTCGAATATTTTTTGATCATGCGCCCAGCCAGCACTGTTTAACTCAATAACATCCGCTAAGCGCTTAACCGATGAAAATAAAGGCATGTTGAGAAATGCTTGAACATCATAAGCTGAGGTTAACTGTTCGGAGAGTCCAAGTTCATCAAGGTAGGATACCCAGTAATCGAACTCTTTGAGTAAAGGGAGCAACTCTGATTTAGTTACATCAGCCCACTCCTCGCTTTCTAAACCAAATATTTTACGAAGCGTTGTACCACTGTGTTTTCTTTTTAAGCCTTCTAATAGCTCTGAAATAGTCGCCCCTGCTAACGCCTCAAGCTCTGACAACAGTGTCGCAGCTTCTTTAAGTGGTTTAACTCTAGCATCAAGAGACTCTTCATACTCTAGCCAATTAATAGGGCTGGAGCTTGATTGAGTTTGCACTAGAAAATTAGAAAAGTTAGTTTTTCCATGAATATCTCTAGAGCGAGTCATTAAATTCGCGATTGAGCGCCCTGTTGCCAATGCATATTCATGTTGAAGGAAAACACTATTACGGAATGCTGCTAAATTAACCATTTTTCATCCTTGATTTAGAATATTGACGTATTTTTCGTTTACTGCTTTTAAAGTAGCTATTATTCTAGTGAATTGCTCAGTTTTTTAAGCACATACTGTGACATTACTGCAGCTTAAGCCAAGGTTAATAGTTTTCTAAGTGTTTCACAAAAATAAGCTTTATCGGAAACATAGAACCCGGATAGCATGCGACAATTTTTGTCGCAAACCATCTCTATGCTATGGTGAAGTCATAATCGTAAAAGTCAGTTCGCCCCAATGAGTGCATTTCAACGCAAGCTCGACATTCTTCAATTTGTGCCTTCTGCGCCTAGAAAAGTTTCAAGCCGTCAAATTTTTGAAAATCTACAAAACTGTGGCCATCACAATATCGATATGCGCACGGTACAACGAGACTTAGTCAGCCTAGAAAACATTGGACTATTTGGCTTGGACGTTGATAAGCGTTCGAAACCCTACGGCTGGTTTATAAACGCTAATTTTAAGAAGCTCAACTTAAGCTTGATGGATGGCAATACCGCTCTCGCATTTAAGGTCCTAGAACAATCAGGCGCCACACTACCAAATTCTACACTTAACGAAATGCAGCCTTACTTTGCAAAAGCGAGCCAGGTATTAGAGCACGATAGGGATTCTTTACTTACAAACTGGCTAAGATCGGTGGCCGATTCGCAAGTTTCCCAGCCGCTCATCCCCCCAGAAATAGATGCGGCTTCATTTGAACGATTAAAAAGTGCAATCTTTTTTAAAAAACAAATCTCTGCCGATATTAAGCGTATTTTTAACGGCGGCAATGAAATGGTTTGGAAGCACTACGACAGAGTTAACCCTATGGGGCTGGTTAAACAAGATGGCCGACAACTCTTTGTATGCACTTTTGGATCGCTGCACAAAAGACGCTACGCGTTGCCGTTACAGTTTATTAGAAACGTTACCGTCACAGATGAAGACTGTCAGCAAGAATTTGGTGAGCAGGAAAATATCCAAACCTTGTCGGCTAACAATAAAGAAGACATTAAGCTTAAGCTATTAGTTAAAAATAACTCTTTATTTTTACTTCACGGCTATAGGCTAAGTAACGACCAGGTAATTACGCAATCAAGTTATGCAGATAAATCTCTATTGATCGCCACGGTGAAAGATACCAATAAACTACGCGCCTTCTTAAGAGGTTTGGGCGACAATATAGAGGTCATCGCCCCTCAAAAACTGCGGCAGTATTTTGTTGAGCTTTCTGAAAGGTTGTTCTTCGCTTACCAAGAAGAAGTAGTGCAGCAAGATAGACGATTGCTTTCAGACTAAGATAATTCCCGACCCTGCAGCCTAATAAAGGCAGGTATATCCAAGTATGCCGCATCCTTTTTCGATGATGTTGGAACAGATGCTTGCTTCATCGGTATCACATTTTTCTCTTTTTCACAGTTTTGCTCCTTTGAAGGTACCCCCGTGGCGATAACTAATACTTCACCAAAATGGGGTAATTCTGGAGATAACGTTACTCCAGTAATAATCAGAGTTTGAGGGCCATCGACTAAAGATTGAAGTGTCGCTAGCATTTCTTCATACATTGCTAAGCTAGGCTCTTCTCTGCACGTAAGCTGCGCAATTACACCTTGCGCCCCAATTATATTTTGTTTGTCGACTAATGGGTTTTCTAGGGCATGTTTTAATGCTGAGCTTAATGAACTGTCATCTTCAGCTATACCCACCCCTAGCGCAGTATCACCCTCTAAAGACAGAATGTGGCTGAAATCATTAATGTCGACGTTAATATAACCCGTGTTCGTTAGCATTACGATAATAGCTTCGACAACTCTGTGCATTTGAGTGTCACAGTGACGAAATGCAGAGAGAAGCCCTACGGTCTCATCTAGTGCAGAAAGCAAAGAATCGTTAGATATGACGAGAGTTGCGTTCGCTTTGCTTTGTATTGCCTCAAGTGCATTTCTAGCAATGTCGCCTCGCTTGCCTCCCTCAGCTTTAAAAGGAAGCGTAACAAAACACATCACATCGATGTCATTCTCTTTGGCTAATTCAATGAGGATTGGCGTTGCACCGCTTCCAGTGCCACCACCTAGGCCTGCGATAATGATAATAAGGTCAGCATCTTTTATTAATGTCGTTAAGGCATCTTTACTCTGAATGGCGGCATTACTAGCTACATCCGGGTCAGCCCCAGCTCCATATCCCTTTGTTGTCGCCTCACCTATCAATACGACTTCATGATCTGTGCATCTATGCAAAGCAGCGATATCGGTATTAACAGAGCTAAACCTGATATTTTTATGTGAGCAAAGACTGGTCATGTTGCTTACCGCGTTACCTCCACAGCCTCCTACGCCAATAACGTGAATATTAATTTGTTCGGTTCGAATGTTTTGCATGTGCTTACTTTTGAAAACTAATGTCTTGTAAGCATGAAACAACTATGCGGCAAAAAATGACGCATAGGGTTGATGACCATAAATTAGGTCAATGCCATAGCTGCTTTGGACAGCTAAACTACTCCTCATCATCAGAGTCTTTTTAAAATAAAAAGCCAATACCTAGAATGACCACGGCGGTAAGAAAGGCGAATGGTATCATTAAGCCAGATTCAAGAATTTGGGTAAGATAGTTCATCCCCAAAACCTCAGATACTAAGTTTTGATTGAGTACGAGCTTCATTGCTATTCTCGCTCTCGATGGATGTAGTTTTGCTTACGAAGCTATTTCTTGTTTTTGGACACGGTGGGCTTTATGTCTTTGAACTGCTGCATAGATTTCCACAACGCCCTCTGAGTTTCTTTTCGGTGCAGAGCAAGCCGCACAATGCCGTTTTTATCAAACTCAATATGCTGCAAGTCGACGGCGTGCTCTTTATTTTTGTCTGTCATTAAATATTACCCCTGATGGAAGACCCCATTAGCCTCTTTTAGAGCTACGATAATGCTATTTCATAAACTCGCTACTTTATGTCTGTTCCTTTGAGTCTTCTCTATCGAATCGTTGTATCTGAGAAGCTATATTTAGCTTCGCGGAATACCTAAACTGTTCTTTCTCACAAGTCCAGATATGACGCAAAATATCAGCATACCTAGGGTTTGTTTTGGAAAGTAGTTTGAGCGCTGAGGCACAAAGCTCTAACGTTAATGAATCATGGTTTACCATTGTTCCTGTAGCGGTGTAGATCATTGACTCAGATAGTGTGACTGATTTTCCTATATCGTGGAGAAGTGCTCCGACAATGCCTAAAGCCTTTTCTTCTTTCCTACCAACCATGTTTTCTGCAAATAACTCTGCTACCCGTATGCTGTGTCTCAACAAGCCACCAATATAGTTATGGTGGTAATTTAAACTTGCTGGGTTTCGAAGAAACGGCACCATTATTCGGCTTTGAAGCAAAGTGTGGGCGACGAAGCGTCTCAACGCTTCATACTCAACGCATTCTATTACTTTAACCAGGCGTGCAACATCTTCATGATTCGCCGATACATCTCTAGGAATTAAGCGTATATGTCTGTATTTTTCCGGAATTTCATCAACAGCATAGATAAAGTCAGCAACATATATATCGCCAACTGTTGTTTTAACTTTTGTTGCTTCAACGTGAACAAAACCAAAATGAGAAAAGTGTTTTGTATCGCAATCAATTTGCGTGGCTATTACCTCAAACTGAGTGAATGCATCCATTAACGTAATCACCCAATACGGTTTACCGTGCTGGTTTAGCCTAGCTACGAAACCAGCCATGCAGTAAAAACCTTTAAAACGAGCAAGTTTTTTCGCTTTTGAAAGCTCCGGCTGTAATGAATCGATCTTCATCGTTCTGCCCTCTTTGTTGATACCAGTATAAGCTTCAATCTAATTCACCTTAACAGTGTGCTAAATGCTTAAACTATAAGTGCTGGCTGTTCTCACATAGAACGTTTGAAAGTAGTTGCTCGAACGCAGAACCATCTCTTCGAGTGAGGTTTGGTACGTAGCGGCTGTAAATCTCAAATAGCATTTTTGTATTTGCATGACCCATTTGACGCGCTATCCATTCGGGCGCCTCGCCTGATGCTAGCCACAACGTTGCAGCGGTGTGACGAGTTTCATAAGGCCTACGGTATTCCATTCCGATTTTTTTCAATGTAGGTTTCCAAACCCGGTCTCTTACATTGCCATGATCTAGGGGATTACCTTGGGAGTTCGGAAAAACAAATTTTCCATCTCCTGAAACGTCGAATTGATTTTGAAGTGCTTCTTTGACTAATGTCGACATTTGAATGTCGCGCATAGAGCCGCGAGTTTTGGTTGAATCCATTCGCCCTTGAACAAATGTCTCTCTGATACTTATCGTGCCCATTTCAAAATCAACATATTTCCACATCAGGCCATCAATTTCAGCTGTCCTCATGCCAGTAAAAAAGCGTACTGTGTAGTAATTCCGAAAGTCGACACGCACTGTGTTTAAGAACGTAAGCACTTGTTCTAGTGAAAATGGATTAACATCTCGCCGGTCTACGCGAAGCGGCGCAATATTTTCAAATTGGCATCGGAAACCAAACCTGTCAGCCGCCTCGCGTAAAATCATTCGAAGTGGTGTCATGATATGATTTACAAAGTCGGTCGAAAGTTGAGTACCATCAGCTTTTGGCTGCATCAGTTTGGCGCGATACTTCAAAATAATCGGGCGATCTATTTCGCTAACATCAAAACCCGCAAACTCTTTAGTGAGGTACGAAAACACATAAATTCTCATACTGTTGACGTAGCTCTGCTTCCAACGTACTTCATTTTCGGAAAACCACTCCTGGGCAAAGTCTTCAAACGCTCTATTGTTATGCCCTTGAAGAGCGTTAGACGCTTTTTGGTACGTAGTCAACATCTCTCGCTTTATGCGGCTTGCCCGTTCGTCTTCCTTAACAAAGTTCTGAGCCTTTTTAGAGTCGGGAAAATAATCGCTGTACACAAAGCATTTTAAGCGAATATCTGACTCAATTTGCTTAAGTAGCTTTTCAAGCTTCTTCCTGTTGGCCCGTGTATCAGGCAAAGCAGTTTGCTCTCTACATCGTGTATTTAAATACCTGAAATCAATATACAGCTTCGATTCACGAACATTTATACTACCCATGACACACTCTCCCGGATGCCATGGGAATGTATGAAGCGTTGCGCACTGCACTTTCATACAAATACGCTTCTACCTCTTCCCAAATGTATAGAATTTTTCTACCATTGAATGGTCGGATGTAATGCTTACCTTCGATGAAGATAGAGTCTCGCAGCTCCGCATTGATATAGTTGGCGCTAAACTTAATTCGGGCTGAGAGCTCTTTTGCTGTGAGTAACGTTTGTTTCATAAAGGCCTCCTTTGACCCATTTTCGTCTTCACAAGACAAATATACAAGTCATTTTTCGTCTTATCAAGACAATTTTGTGTATTTTTTGGTATCCGTATTTTGATTAAGTACAAGATTAGAGAGCTGGTAAAACAGAAATCCGAACAAGAAGGCAGAAAAATAACGCTTTCGTTTTTAGCAAATGAGGTGGGTATTCAAAGCTCTGCCATGAGTAAAATAGCCAATAACACTGGCTATCACACCAGCATCACTACGTTAGAAGCTTTGTGTAAATTCTTTGATTGTAAAATTGAGGATGTGATTGAGTATGTGCCGGAATAAATATGCTACTGTGCAATGTATTTTTCGGTATTGATGATGAGCAGGCAGGAGCAAGCAACTGGCTTTGACAGAACAGCACCTTTATTCCCGCTTTACAAGCGTGCGTGGGTTCCCATTTTCTCAATCCTTTCTAAAATCATCCGTTGCATTATACCTAGTAGCATTTTTTCTCGAAAAATCGCAGACACTGTATTTAGAAAAACAAGTTGATAATACTCAAATTTTGACCTCTCCCAGCAGCATTTAATGCATACGATGTCTTAACTTACTCTACTTTGCACACAACCATTCCGCACACGCTTATCATACAAATACTTAATTACCAACACCAAAACCTTAAATAGAATAAACAAATGACATGCCTTCACCCTGAAAGTGAAAATGTTGACGATGGGGGGGCATAAAGCAAATTCGTCAGCAGTAGTAGCATACCCCCAAGTTAATCGAGGTTGCACTACCCAACCTTGAACGACCTCTTAAAATTGCTAATTTAAGTGTTATTTTACAGAGGATTGCTTTGGCAGGAATCAAATAGACTGGAAACTAATCACGACCGTCCGTTTAATGAACTGAGCTTAAGCTCAAAATTTTTGTCTGCATTGCCACATTTTTTTCAAGATTAATGTAAAAATTAACACACTGTTATGGAATTTAACTGAAAAGGAGTAATTCCATGGCATCTAATGTATCCAATGAGAAGCAAATTGAAGTACAAGGTCTGGTTTATGATAGCTTGTCCGCAGCAGCCAGGGCCTTTGGATTAAATAGTGATAAAGTACTCGAACGCGTTCGCTGCGGATGGAACATCTATGAAGCGCTTGAAATTGTAGAGCGAAAGCTGCCAACGATGAACTATCAAGACCGTATAAAACAATTTGCGGCTCAAGAGAAAATAAAACCAGGTAGTGTAGGTAAGCGTTTATCTCTAAGGCGCAGACGCATTAGAGAGTGGCTTAACTTGCCGAGTCACTCCCCTACTCGCCATAGCAATGCCTTAATTGTCACAGATTCAGAAGGACGCACATTTGGCAGCTTAAAAGAAGCTTCTGCTGAAAAAGGTATGCATCGCTCAACATTAAAAAACGGCTGTTTAAAGCTTGTAAAAGTGAAGAAATACGCCTTTGAATCAGAAATGTCTATTTCCGCCGAGTCCATATTACTTATATGCGCTCATCCAAATTTACGGTTAAAAGATAACTTATTTTCTTCTGATGGCCACTTCATACTTTTAGATAATCAAGTTCGCCTGCATTTGTTCTTCCGAAATACTGGGAGTGATGAATATATTGCATTTGCATCGATTGATGGCGTCACGTTATTCAGTGTTAACTGCTCGGCAAATGGCTACGGCATACTTTCAAACAGCACATTATTTCGTAACACCACTTTGCTACAAGCTCATGAAAAAATAGCATTTCATAACTTAATGCGTGGTTGTGCGAAACAGAATTTGGAAAACTTTTTAAGTGACTTTGTTAAATACAAAGTGCCGAATTAAGAAAAGCGATTGCTCTTAACGGCAAATGACAAGGGAATGAAATCACAACTTGGTCACCGATGGTCACGAATTGTGACCACTCGCGACCATCATGACAGTATTCATCTCTTCTCAACGGAAAAGGCAATAGGAAGCAGAAATTCTGAAAAAACGGCGCTAAATCGATTAATCTATCGCCATCAATAAGTTAACAGACTGAAATATTTTTGAAATGGCACTGAATACAGTTTGTAGGGGATAATATAAATGGTGCGTCTACCCTGATTCGAACAGGGGACCTCTACCATGTCAAGGTAGCGCTCTAACCAACTGAGCTATAGACGCATTTTGATAATCATCAGCAGTTGCTGAATCGGCGCGTATCATAACGGCGGAGAATCCGGGACGCAAGTACATTTTTACGATTCGGTGACTGTTTGCGCAAACAATGATCACATCGTTAGCAATTAAGCGTAATTTTCCTCCATAATTTACACGCTCGACTACACTTATTCCAATTGTCGTTTTGTTCAACACCTCATGAGTCATTATCACGGGCGTTGTTCTTAGGGTATTAGGTTCAGTGTCAAAGAGTGTTCGTCACATTCGGAAGTCTATTGTCTTTCTCTATTCGGGCTTCGCAATTGTCGCCTTCTTGTCTCTTTTCTTTGTTGAGCGACAAATTCACTATGACGTTACCGAAGCTACCTATGGTGATTTGCGCCAATCAGCCATGGTGAGCGAAAAAATACTTAAAGAAGAACTGCAGCAATATCGACAACTGATCCAAATACTCCATGACACGCCTTCAATGACAGCACTGTTGCATGCAGACTTATCAAGCGCCGATTTAAAAGTTGATTCTCCCTCTAACATTTCCCAAATCAAAGACGATATTAAAACCACGTTTGCCGCTATGATGAAACGCAATGCTCATATTCTACAACTGCGAGTAATTGGTTTGGAAAATGATGGTATGGAAATTATTCGCGTGGGGAGAAATCAAGGTTTTGTCGCGCCAACCCCGGACTCCCAATTGCAATCTAAGGGGCAAGAAATTTACTTTCGTGAGATTAATGAACTCAGAAACCATCAGATTTATATTTCGTACATTAACTTGAATAGGGAACATGGCAAAATAGTCCTACCCCATACGCCTACCATTCGTTTGGCAATACCGCTTTTCCGAGCGACTAATAACGAGCGTTTAGGCTTTATTATCGCCAATGTCGACGCAGACTATATCGTCAAGCAAGTGAATAGCGCTGTACGCGCTCGTTTGGAGTTAATGTTATTCGACGAAGATGGCTATTTTATTTTTCACCCCAATGAAAAATATGAGTTTTCTCGCGACCTTGATACCAATTTCACATTTCAAGGCCAATATCAGTTTGTACAAGAAGATGGCAAAGACTTTCCTGGTATGGAAATTTATCAGAACGTCGATACCGGCGATAAAATACATACCCTATTAACGCCCATATACACTGGTAACAACTACGATCAAGGCCACAACTATTTACAAATCCTGTTGAGCCAGAGCGAATCCGTTTTTAATGATGAAATTAATGAACGTCGTTCTACGGCACTACTACTCATTGTTGTCGCGCTAATGCTCATGCTATTGATGCTAGTATTATTTTTAAAGTTCATGCGGAGTAATTTGAAATTAGCATCAACACGTTCTGAATTCGAGGCCATAGTTAATAGTACCTCTGAGGCGATTATCGGCATCAATAATCTTGGTGTCATTACCAGTTGGAATTATTCCGCCCGACGTATGTTTGATATTGCGCAAAGCGACGCCTTAGATAGGACACTCAATGAGCTTGAAATCATTGATCACGATGTTATGCCGTATATCGACGCAGTGCTAAAAGATTCATTCGTATCGGTAAAAGAGTGTAAGGCCTCGTCTAAAAGTCTACATCAATTTCCTGTGTCAGTGAGCTTCTCTGCCGTGAGGCGAGACACAAAATCCCCCATAGGAGTCGCATTAATTATTCGAGACATTTCTGCTGAAAAACAAGCGCAACAGGAAATTCAGCAAGTACATCAAAATCTCGAACGGCAAGTAAAAGAGCGTACGGCTGAACTTGCTATAGCGCACGAAGAAGCCCTGAAATCAAGTGACCTTAAATCTGCGTTCATTTCAAATGTGAGTCACGAAATGCGAACCCCGTTAAACGGCATATTAGGATTTGTTCACTTATTAAAACAGGAACCACTTTCTGATAATCAAAACCGTTACTTGAAAATGATGCAAACCAGCGCAAGTAGTTTGATGTCTTTGATCAATGACGTACTGGACGTGTCTAAGATAGAAGCAGGAAAGTTAGATTTTCATGACGTAGACTTCAACCTGGTGATTGAGTTAGAAAGTATCGCAGATTCCCTTGTCGTAAAGGCCGAAGACAAAGGGTTGATCCTGGATCTCGATTTGTCTGGGATCCGCCATATTAATGTCAACGGAGATGCCAATAGACTGAAACAAATCGTCATCAACTTAATGACGAATGCTATCAAGTTTACCCAATCTGGGTATGTGTCACTGCGAGGAACAACTCATCGCCAAGAGAATGGCAACATCTCATTTCTGTGTGAAGTGAAAGATACAGGTATCGGTATCGCACAGGAAAACCAAGGCAAGCTGTTTAAGGCCTTTACCCAAGAGGACGGCAAAACGGCTTCACAATTTGGTGGAACCGGCTTAGGGCTATCAATCTGTAAACAATTAACTCAGTTAATGGGAGGTGGCATTACCTTCAAATCAGAAAAGGACATAGGCTCAACTTTTTCCTTCGATGTTTGTTTTAACGCCCCCACAACAAACACTGCCCCATTATTATCGAGCTTCGACAAACTCAGTTTTCTCATTTGTTGTGAGGGAGATTGGCCCAAACAAAGCCTACACAACTACGTCGAATATTTTGGTGGTCACGCTATACATGTCGATGAGTTCCAAAACCTCGGCTCAAGACCACACATCGACGTTGTCGTCATTGACTATCGAGTAAGGGGCTCGGAAAAATACAAACCCTATGAAACACTGACTAACCCAGATAGTAGCCGTGTGAAGTCCATCGTTATTAAATCGGTTAGAGCGCTGCCTGTTTTTGATAATCAAGCGTGCGACATCATCACCTCTGAGTATAAGAAATATTAACGCTATGTACTACCCACTGTGTCAGCTGT
>CEUS01043918.1_pt1 | contig 35975 bp, 32 predicted proteins | sample 427031 | NCBI WGS metagenome assembly CEUS01 (sample SAMEA2622837, study PRJEB7988) | marine metagenome | biome: marine biome (ENVO:00000447); feature: marine epipelagic mixed layer (ENVO:xxxxxxxxx); material: "saline water (ENVO:00002010), including plankton (ENVO:xxxxxxxx)" | depth 140 m | reverse complement strand
GGACAACCGGGGTGGGGGGGGTTTGGGATACCGACGTGGGGGGCAAGGCCGATATTAAAGCAGGCGGCGATATAGCTGTCGAAGGGGGTTCTGATATTCACCTGAATACCGCAGGTAAATCTAATCCCGGAACGGCTAAAGATGCCAAAGAAGCAGTAGTTACTATTCCTCCATTTGTTACCGATCCTGGATTAGCCCAGACTAATAATAGTATAGAGAAGGTAGTATCCCTAGAAAGATTGAAATTACGTAAACAACCATATAAGGACGGTGAAATCTTTATTGGCGGCAATAAACCAGATTGGCCCGGCTCGGGGGGTGGAGGAGAAATACAATCACAGGAAGGTAATCATACAGAAAAGAATATGCTTGAAGGTGATGTTACTACAGTAAACTTACCTACTGAGATTACTATTCCCGTATCTACACCTAAGATAACGGCTAAGGCCTCACATAGTGAAACTGTTGGTGGTTCTCCTATTATAGAAAAAGAAGTAACTAAATGGGAAGATTCTAAGAATAATCTTGCAGAAGCTGAATTACATGCTGATAGCTTTATGAATCTACATAAGACAGGTGAGGATATCGGTGGCTCTAATATTGAGGGGACGGGTGCAAATTCTCCATCAGTTATAGCCAAGGCTAATGATAAAGGTAATCTAGCCAAGTCTCTACCTTCTACACAGGGATTAACTATGTTACAATTACAGAATAGAGCCAGACGAGATGCCGATAATGCGGAAGATATTGATACAGGAGGATTTAGTTAAATGGGTAAGAAGTTAATGAAAGGTAAGACTGTTAGGTCTAAGGGTAAGAAGATGTCTCACGGCAATTCCCATGCATCCCCTGACGAAGTCTATTGGAATGCAAAGGAGAAACGATGGAGAGTCAAGAATGGCACATGAATTCAGAATCAAAAAACTTGATGGAAGTATTGTAACATATAATGACTATGATAGTATTCCAGTGAATCAAATAGCTCATGTCATAAGATTTCTTCCCGACCTCGGTGACATGCCTGATGATGGACATTCTGAAGAGGATCATTCCGTAATAGATGGATGGAATGATAAGCTACAACTATTAATGGCACACGAAAGGGCTAATCATGCCAGCAATTTGTAGAGGCGATTCCGTAGATGCCGATATTGTCCACTGCTCTGTACCTAGGAGAGATGTATGTTCTGATAATGTCTTCGTTAATGGAATAGGTATTAGTAGAGAGACTGACGATAATACTCCTCATTTGTTACCCGGAGTTCCTTGTCCTACTCATACTGCCCCAATCGCTACTGGCTCTCCTACCGTATTTGTTAATGGTTTAGGATGTGGTAGAATAGGAGATGCGATATCTGGGTGTACTTCGGTTGCTACCGGCTCCGATAATTGTTACGCTGGTCCCTAATTTTTAGACCTTATGGAGAAGAATAATGGAAAACGATGAATTAATAGCTGAACTGTTCGAAAAGTATAAAGAGGAAAACGAGAAATTCGAGACCTCTGGAAATAAGAGTGCTGGAACTAGAGCTCGGAAGTTATTGTCCGAGATAGCGAAGGTGTGTAAGCTAAGACGAGCGGAAATTCAAGCTAAGAAAACAGAAGCGGTATAGATTGATTATAAATAGTATAATCATACCAAAGGAATAAACAGATGGCTCAAGGTCGGGTTGCCCCAAATATAACTTTTCAGGATTTCGATATAGCGTTTTCTCGTCATCCTATTAAGAAAAGCTTATCTTTGAAGAAGAATGACAATGCTGTTAAGCAGTCGGTCAAGAACATTCTTCTATCTAATATGTTTGAACGACCTTATAAACCTGATTATGGTGGAAATATTCGTGCTATGCTATTCGAGAACTTTGATCCAATGACGGAACAAGTTCTTCGAAAGAGGATTGAGGAGGCTATTGGTAACTATGAGCCTCGTGTAGATCTAGAAGAAGTTAAAATTGATGCTAAAGAAGATGAAAATACTCTTGATATAACTGTAAAGTTTACAACGATTAACCAAATCGAGCCAACTGAAGTAACCGTATCAGTAGAGAGAACAAGATAATGGCAGCGAACGCAGCATTAAAAATAACTAGTACGAACTTTCCGTCTATTAAAAGTAATCTAAAATCCTTTCTGTCAGCGCAGACGGAGTTCTTAGATTATGATTTTGAAGGTTCTGCCATGGCTCAATTGTTAGATGTCCTGGCTTACAATACTTATTATAATTCCGTCTATCTAAATCAAGTGGCGAATGAAATGTATTTGGATAGCGCTCTGATTCGTAATAATGTTGTTTCACGGGCTAAGATGTTGGGTTATACTCCTACATCGGCACAAGGAGCTACAGCACAGCTATTAATTGATATCAATCCGCCAGGTACACCAGACTCGGTTACTATACCAGCTAATACTTCTTTTACTTCTACGATCGATGGTAATGATTATATTTTTGTCACCGAACAATCATATAATGTAAATGCCGCTGCAGGGTATACGGCTACAATTGATGTAGTAGAAGGAAGACACTTTGCTCATGAATGGGAAGTTAATTCTACGACCCCAGAAAGATATATTATTCCTAATAAGATGGTTGATACAAGAAGTATTGTAGTCAAAGTAATTGAATCTAGTAGTAATAGTGCTTTCGAATTATATAAAACAGCTAATGATTTAACGCGCGTTGGGGCCTCTAGTACCGTATTTTTCCTTCAGGAAAATTTAGACGGACAGTATGAAATTAATTTCGGTGATGGTGTATTAGGTAAAAAGCCATCTGATGGTAATATTATCCAGGCTTCATATAGAATTTGTGCTGGTACAGAAACAAACGGTGCTGCTGTCTTTACCGGTCCAGATCTTATCGGATTAAATCCTGTAACAGGAACTGGGTTTTCTAATTATGATATAACGGTTAATACTGCGGCTGAGGGAGGTGCAAATGTTGAGACAGTTTCTTCAATTAAATTTAATGCACCTAAGAATTATGAAACACAGAATCGAGCAGTTACGGCAAATGATTATAAACAATTAATTCTTAATGCCAATCCAGATTTTCAAACCGTTAGGGTATGGGGTGGTGAAGAAAATGATCCGCCAATCTACGGTAAAGTTTATATCAGTGCTAAGCCAAAAATAGGTAACGAACTATCTTCTGCACGTAAAGATGCCCTTAAAATTTGGTTAGAAGAAAGAAATGTTATGTCGATTGATCCAGAATTTGTGGATCCATCTTATGTTTATATTGTTCCTCAAGTAACAATTAGATATAATCCGGAACAGACAGCGCTATCTGCAGGTGAAATATCTACTAGACTACAAACAGCAATTCAAGATTATGAAACAGATAAGCTAGGTAATTTCGGTGATGCTTTTTATAAATCTGATTTTATGAGAACGTTAGAAGATAAAGAAACAAGTATTGTATCCGTTGCAGTAGATCTAAAAATACAGAAGCGTTTCCAACCATCAGCAGAATTGACATCAACATATAAATTACCTTTTAATAATTCTATTTCAAATCCACATGCGGGGCACTTAGGTGCTGTTGTTTCTTCAAGCTTTACTTATAATGGTAGGTCGGGAACATATCTTGAAGATGATGGTAACGGTATTATTAATTTTTATTATTTCTCTACTGGATCTACAAAAGTAGTTACTAATGAAGCAGCCGGCTTGGTTGATTATAGTAGCGGATTAATTACACTTGAAAGTATCTTAATCACTGCTATTTCGGGTTCGGATCTTAAGGTTGATGTAAAACCTAATTTATCGGATATATTTACTGTACGAAATCAAATACCTTTATTTGCTGATTCAGAAATAACAATTATTAATAATGTTACAAAAAAGACTGAAAGTATTGTAAAAGAAATAACAACTACCGGAACTACTACCCAGATAAACGAAACAGGTGTTAATACGGTAATAATCTAATGGCTACTAATAATATCACGTCAGCACTGATTGCAGAACAGCTACCTGATTTCATCCAAGAAGACGCTCCTAAATTTCAAAAGTTTATAGAAGCGTATTATGAATGGATGGAACAAAGCGGTAATGCCACTGAACGTGCCAAAAATTTATTAGATTATAGAGATATCGATAATACTTTAGATCAATTTATCCAATATTTCAAATCAGAAGTAATGGATAGAATACCCCAAACTGCATTAGCAGATAAACGATTACTCGTTAAGCATATTAAAGATTTGTATCGTGCTAAGGGCACACAAGCCGCTTATAGATTATTGTTTAGAATGATTTATAATGAGGAGATCGATTTTTATTATCCGGGTGTTGATATGCTTCGGACAAGTGACGGTCGATGGATTCAAGAAACATCTATTCGTGTATCATCACCGGGAACAGGTGATCGCGCTGAATTAGATGGTCTTATTATATACGGTGCTGAATCAGGTGCCCATGCTAAAGTAGAGCGCGTGGAAAAAACATCTGAACTTGGTGTGCAGGTTGATGAAATGTTTCTATCTGCTATTAACGGAACATTTAATGATGGTGAGTTAGTTCGCAATGCTTCAAATACTATTAACGGAACAGTATTTTCAACAACAGGCCCTTTAAGCGGATTTAATGTTACACAAGGCGGTGGTTATCATCAGGTTGGGGATGTTATTCAAATAGTAAGTGATACATCTGGTACTGGTGCTAATGGTGTCGTTATAAGAACATCTGATACATCATCTATTAATTTTACTTTGCGCGCAGGTGGTAGTGGGTATAGATTAGGTAATAGCGTAATTACAATTGCTGGTGGTAGTGGTCTCGGGGCATCGTTTACAATTAATGGAATTTCAAATACATCAAATGTAACTTTTGGAACAACAACAATCGAAGCAGTTAAAGATGTACCATTAAATTCCGGGCCAGTATTTGCTTCAGGTGTATCTAACACACAAGTTTTAGAAGCTAATATAGCCGCGGCAAATGTATCTTCTACATTAGCATCTGCATTGCAGTTTGCAGAAATAGAAACAGGAACTATAAGTGGAATTACCGTTACTGATGTCGGGTTTGGATATAATTATTTACCGACAGCGACTATAGTTGACCAAGAGATTGCTGATAAAGAATTGCAAGATCCTAACGGAGGCATTAAAGGACAAAATGCTGTTGTAACTGTTGCAAATATTCCGGGTGCTATTACAGCCATACGTCTTAATTCCGTGGGCTCCTCGTATGATAAGTACAATACTGCATCAATTGCTAATAGTGATCGCGCCGGAACCCAAGCCGGAAAAGGATTACCACTTGTTACTGGTTTGATAACTCATCCGGGTAGATATGTAGATACCAAAGGATTTTTGTCTTATAATAATAAACTACAAGATAACTTCTATTATCAAGAATATAGTTATGTTGTTAAGAGCACACAATTTGTAGATACTTATAAAAATTTAGTTAAAGAATTAATTCATCCTGCTGGCCAAAAAATATTTGGTCAATTACAGGTTGAAGCTGAGCTTGATGCTTCTACAATATCAACACAAGTTTATGGACCAGACCTAGAACTTGTATATGAAAATACACTCAACGTACCTGTTATTGTATCTGATAGTGTTGAAACATATACACAATCACAAATTGGTGCTATTGTTAGTGATGTATCATTTGTCAATCTTCAGCAGATTGCTAATACTGTACCTGTTACAGTTCCAGCAACATACTTTAGCCGAACATCTGCTACAGGTGTTAACTTACAAATTGCTAAGACAATTGATACAACAGTAAGCACAATTGATTCAAGTAATAGTATGCTTTGGACTGCACATCATAGAGCAGGACGACCTCTGCGACATAGTATATTAATTAAGAATACATTCTTAATTAGCAGTACAGGTACTAATACAATCAGTAATTATCTTACTAGTTCAATTAGCAGCCTGACAAAAGATATGGATATGGTATTGGCTTCTAATACATCTAATCCAAATGTTACGTTTACCTTCGGTAGTCGAAGACCTACCGCTGGTCAATCTATTATCATTCGTGGCATGTTATCACAGACTGCGATTGGTAATTCGACAATTTACACTGTTAATAACGTCGTCAGTAATACTAAATTGTTCCTTACTAGAGACTTCCAGGAAGGTGATGTATTCCTCGGAACAATGTATATTGCTAATAATATGCCGGGTCAAACAGGGGCCTCAAATAACATAATGGCAGCAGTAAGTACACTTGATCACACAGGACATAGGTAAAATTATTATAAATAACAATGTAGAACAAATAAATTTCGAACTATTCGAATATGAAGGGGATATCAAGCAATGGCCGGTATAGTCACATCCAATTTCCGTAAGCATAATGCGGAACAATTTTACGAGGCATTCAGTGAATCTGATGAAACTCGTATGTATTTTTTCATAGGTCGTTCCGTAGCATGGGGCGATGAAGCTAATCCAGATGTACCGGTTGATTCGGTTCAAGCGACTGAATATGATATTTGGAAAACAATGCTTGCGATGAAAAAGGTTCAAACAGCTGATATCACTTACGCCGTCCCCCGTACTGATTGGGCTAATAATACCTTTTATACCGACTATGATAACACTAATGCCAGCTTGGTATCTAATACTTTCTTTGTTGTTTCTAGTGATTATAATGTTTATAAGTGTTTATATAATAATGGTGCGAATAGTTCTGTGCACGGTGCGAATAGTACCGTTCAACCAACGGGTACATCAACAAGTACACTAGCCACAGCTGATGGATATCAATGGAAATATATGTATTCCATTTCCACTGCTGATATTCTTAAATTCCTAACAACCGGTTATATTCCTGTTAAGACGGACTCGACTGTTGCAACAGCAGCCTCGAACGGAGCCATTGACGTAATTGATATGGATGCAAGAGGTAATAGTTATGCCGGTCATGTAGGAACAATGTTCTCTGTAACGAATACTTCAGTCATGGTTGTTAATACTAATGCAAGTTCGACAGATAATATTTACAACGGCAGTGTTATGTATATTTCAGGTGGTACTGGATCCGGTCAGGCTAAAGAGATTGTTGATTATACAGGATCTTCCAGAACGGTTACATTAACATCTGGATATTCAGTTTCACCAGATGCTGATTCAACATATGTAATTGGACCTAAAATTACTGTTAATGGTAGTGGGTCGGGTGCCGAAGCATATGCTAACGTGGTAGAAGGTGGTATCGGAAATACGGTTAATAAGATTTCAATGATATCAACTGGCTCTGGATATGCAACAGCTAACGTAACTATAAGTGCGAATAGCTCTCATGGAACAGGTGCCACTGCCTCGCCACGTATATCACCTCCAGGTGGTCACGGTTCAAACGCTGTCAGCGAATTGTTTGGATATAATGTCATGCTCAATATCCAGTTGTCTGGTTCTGAGGGTGATACATTCCCAACAGCACAGGATTTCCGAGTCTTTGGTATCGTTAAAGATCCAATGTTAGCTAACGGTAGCGCAGCAACAGCTTCAGCATATAACCAAGCAACAACTTTAACATTAACCGGTGTTTCCGGTTCAGGTAAATTTACATCAGATGAACTTCTAACCGGTGGTACCTCTAATGCAAAAGGTCGAGTAGTAAGTTTCGCCAATACTAATTCAGCAAACACAGCTGGCACATTGAAAGTAACGAATGTGGACGGAACATATTCACCGACGGAAACAATTACAGGGGGCGGTTCGAGTATTACAGCTACTGTAGCTTCCGTATCGTCTGGATCACTTAAACCGTATACGGGTAAAATCTTATACGTAGAAAACAGGGGATCTATTCAGAGGGCTTCGGATCAGACTGAAGACATCAAGATTGTAGTAAAATTCTAAATTAGCGGAGCTCGTTGTAAATGTCTCAATCTAATAATTCTTCGCTCAGTACCGACTTTAACGTCGACCCATATTATGATGATTTTGATGAGTCGAAAAACTTCCATCGAATGTTATTCCGTCCCGGAATGGCTGTGCAGGCTCGTGAGCTTACGCAGATGCAATCTATTTTGCAGAATCAGATCGATCGCTTTGGTTCACATATGTTCAAGGAAGGTAAATTTATAAGTGGTGGTGAGACAGTTCTGGAACCTCAGATTCAATTTGTTCGAGTCAGAGATACTTCATCAAACGGATCAACAGTTACATTAAGTAATTTCGTAGGTTCATTAATTACAGGCGGAACTTCAGGCGCACAAGCAGAAGTTACTAGAGTAGTTGAAGGTGCTGAAGCATCTGATCCTGATTTTAAAACAATGTATATTAGATACACTAAAGGCAGCTCAAATGGTGCTTCTAATGTATTTAATGCTGGGGAACAGATTTCATCTAATACATCGCCAGTGTATCAGGCAAATTTAATTAGTACAGTTTCGCAGGCCACTGGTAATGGTATAATGATGACCGTTGGTGAAGGTGTTCTATATGCCAAAGATCACTTTATTAGGTCAGAAGAACAAACAATTATTCTTCAAAAATACGGACGACATTATACAGGCCGTGTTGGTTTTAAAGTTGTCGAAGATATCGTATCATCTGAATTAGATACTACGTTACTTGATCCCGCACAAGGCGCATATAACTATGCAGCACCAGGTGCTAACCGATTAAAACTATCTACCAAGTTAATGACATATGATGAGGCTAATACAGCCGCTAATACATTTATTCAGATCGCAGAATTACGAAATGGTAAAATAGTAAGTAACGATACAATAAAACCACCATATAATAAGATTAGAGATTATATGGCTGGAAGAACATTTGACGAATCCGGTGATTATGTTGTTCGTGGATTACAAGTAAAGGTTTCCGAACATCTTAAAGATGGAAACAATGGTGGGTTATTTCTTTCTACTGATTCAACTAATCCAGGTAATACAAACTTACTTGCAGTATCTGTCGAACCAGGTAAAGCATATGTTAGCGGATATGATTTAGAACTTATTTCAACACGCAGAGTTAGGGTTGAAAAAGCAAATAGCACCGAAGATATTGAAGCACTTACTATTCCTGCTAACTACGGTAACTATGTAACCGTTGATGAAGTAGTAGGTAACTTTCCAACAGATTCACATGCACAGGTTGAGCTTAGAAACGCTCCCTCGAATGCAGTTAGTAATGGAGAAGTTAGTACAACAGGACCAGCCGGTGCTGTTATTGGTCATGCACGGATAAGATCATTACAACATTCTTCCGGTACTAAAGGATCGAATGATGGATCGGCATCTGCATATCTATATGATATCAAAATGTCTAATGCCGCTTTTAGTAATACACGTTCTATTGTTTATAATCAATCATCTACTGCTGACGCTCGAGCCGATATCGTTCTCACAAATAGTGTTGCAAAATTAAACGAGACAAGTTTTAATAGAGCCATTTATCCAATTCCTGCTTCTTATATTAAAACATTACGAGACGCGGGTGGTTCACTTGATAATAATTTTAAATTTCATTACAAATTTGATGTTACTATTGCAACAGATGGTACCTTTACTATTACTACGGATAACTCAGATGAGCAATGGCCGTTTTCTACAGGTGCACTGAATGCGACACAGAAGCGCGGTGGTTTTTGGGTTGTTACAAATGCCTCTGGAAATAATAACTCGACATTAACAGGAACATTTACAACATCTGCTAGTAGCACTACTGTTACTGGTTCAGGTACTGCAATGTCAACCCAATTAAATACTGGAGATCGAATTAAATTTGTCGGCGACGCAACGACGTATACTGTTAATTCTATCGCAAGTACAACTAGTATGACATTGCATCAGCAACCATCTGGTGCGGTATCAGGTGCAGCTGCTACTAAACAATTTACGCCAGGACAAGTAATTGATATGGGTGGTGTTGGTGCAGATGGTAATAGGTCAGTAACCATTGGATCTACCACATCAGCTTCTTTTGATATCCAAGAAACACTTAATAGTACAATGTCTGCTACAGTAACGACCGAGCTTAAAAAGGTTGACGGGCGTGAAAAAGCTAAGACTGTTAGGAAAAGTTATTATGTTCAAATCAGATGTTCATCACATTCAGCGACTACCACAGGCCCTTGGAATCTCGGCCTTTCAGATGTTTTTAAAATTATTTCGGTACGTGCTAGAACAGATGATACATTATTTACATCGGCGTCTCAAGGAACCGATGTTACATCTTCTTTTGAATTAATTACAGGGCAGAATGACAATTTCTATGATCATGCTAAATTAAAGAAGAAGGGAACAGGAACACATACCGTTGGATCTAATGATGTATTTTTGGTAGAGTTATGTTACTTTACCCATAGTACTGCAACAGGTGTTGGATACTTTAGTGTTGATAGTTATCCAATAGATGATAACAATAGTGCTAATACAAATGCTATTCAGACAGAACAGATACCAGTTTATATTTCACCAACTGATGGTAAATCATTTAGTTTACGAGACAGCTTTGATATCAGGCCACGTATTGCTGATACAGCTACTGCTACACAATCAGTCGGTTCAGCCTCGGTTAACCCAGCAACAAGTACAAGTATAGATCAACCAAGCGGCGGTGTATATTTTATGCCACCGAATGAAAGCTTTACAGTTGACCTTTCTTATTATCTAAAACGCGTTGATTTAATTTGTCTTAACAAGTCAGGGTCATTACAAGTTGTTAAGGGATCACCCTCACTGCATCCGGCAGGCCCGCCAGAGCCTGGTGATGCAATTGTATTGGCTAAACTAAGACTTACACCATATCCGTCATTACCGATGCTTGAAGCTACTAAAGCGGGCCGAGCGGATCTTGGTATTACACTAGAAAAGCTGGATCAACGTCGATATACAATGAGAGATATTGGTGATCTTGATCGTAGAATTGGACGTCTTGAATATTATACTTCATTATCATTGCTTGAAAAAGAAGCAAGTGATCTTGCTATTTCTGATGTCGCTGGTAATAATAGATTTAAAAATGGCATCCTTGTCGATAATTTCTCGGGGCATAGAGTGGGCGACACTGTTGATGTAGACTATGCGGTCGCTATTGATCCTACAGCCGGTGAGGCTAGACCTACTTTTAAAATCGATAATTCTGATATGGTTTATCATTCTGCTAATAGTGCAGGTACTGTGATTAACCCATCGGATGTTCGAATTGAAATAGCTTCAGGTACATATACTAATGGCGAAACAATTACAGCCGGTGCTGCTTCTGGTAAACTAACGTATCAGGTCGGAACAAGACTTTATATCGAAGATGTGACCGGCACATTTATTGCAGGTGCAAGTGCTGTCGGAGGTGCAAGTAGCACATCATCTACAATCTCTGAAGTGAAAACTGCAATGGATATGAGTGGTACGACTGGCAAGTTAATTACATTACCATATTCTCATGATCAGGTTATTAATCAAAAATATGCTTCGACTATTCGAAACACAGCAGGTTTAATGTGGAGATGGAACGGACAATTAGTTCTTTCACCTGATGGAGACACATGGGTTGATACTACTACAAAACCTGATCTTACCGTTGATTTTGATAACAACTCACAGAACTGGGTTAACTTGGCAAATGCTTGGGGTACTCAATGGAATAGTTGGGAAACGGTTTGGTCTGGATCAACTTCATCCACATCTTCATCTACAAGTGGAGCCGGTATTACTACAAGTACAACAACAACTACTACACAAAATCAAACACGTTCGGGTGTAACTGCAACGGTTAATGAATCTACAGAAACAACTAGATTAGGCAGTAAAGTAGTTAATATGAATATTGTGGGTTATATGCGCTCACGGCCAGTTTTAATTGCCGCGCGTGGCATGAAGCCTAGTACTAGGATATACGGTTTCTTCGATAGTGTAGATGTAAATGCTTATATTACCCCTGCTAATAGTGAATATGCTAATACAGGCAGTGAGGGATCTAGACTTCAAACTGATGATGATGGTAACTTCTATGGTATATTCAGATTGCCAAATGATGATAATCTAAAATTTCGTACCGGAACAAAAATGTTTAGGTTAACCGATTCATTTAATAATGGTAATGAAGAAGGCCAGGTTGTAACATCAGCACAATCACAATATACAGCACAGGGATTACATCAAGAGAAACAGGAAACTGTTCTATCAACACGACAAGCAACATTAGGTTTCCAAGATGTACGAGAGCAGAGAACATTAGTATCTAGTTCTACATCATCTTCGTTTACTCCATTTCCACCTCCTCCTCAATTTTTTGATGATTGGGATGGCGACGGTGACGGTTGTGGTGATGATGGTGGTGATGAACCACTCGCTCAAACATTCCATGTTAATTCATGGGATCAAATGGGATCATTTAGTGCCGGTGGAGTGTTCTTATCTAAAATTGATTTGTTCTTTAGAACCAAACATAAAACATTACCTGTATGGTGTGAAATTCGAGAAGTAGATCAATCTGCACAAGCGATTACAAATAAGATTCTTCCTTTCGGAATTATCGGTGTGGAACCAGAACACGTTAATATTAGTGAAGATGGTTCGGCACCAACACCGGTTTATTTCACTACACCCGTATTCTTACTTAATAATATGGAATATGCTTTTGTAGTAAGGCCAGGTGGCCAAAACCCAGATTATAGAGCTTATGTGGCACGGCTAGGTGGTAAAGATACAATCACAGGTGAACGCATTTCAAAAAGGCCGTTTTCGGGTATCTTATATGCTTCATCGAATAATAAAACTTGGTCACCTATCCAAGAAGAAGATCTTAAATTTAATCTATATTATTGCTCATTCCAGAATACAAATGGAACAGCTATTCTTAAGAACGCCAATAAAGAATACCTATCCGTCGATAATGTATCAACAGGGTTTTATGCATCAGGCGAAGAGGTTCGTGGTGAAACAACCATGACTATGGGCGCTACCGTTTCTGGATTGGATACGGCAGCTAATACAATTTATGCTAGTGGCGGAAGCTCTGGTGCGAACGGTTTTGTAACAAATGTATCATCTTCAACTGTAAGAGTATCAAACGTTACATCAACAATGTTTAGTGATGGTGAAACTATTACATTTAAACATTCTAATAATTTAACAACTGGCGTTACTGGAACATTAAGTAGTACTACAACACCAACAGGTAAAGTGTATTTCTATGATACAGTGACAGCAGGTAATAATTATCTACATCTTGCAAACACATCAGGTTCATTTGCGGCTAATACATGGATTAAAGGTCAGGGCGTTTCTCAAGCAACATCGAGAATTACGACAATAGATAATTTGTCCGTTCATTCTGTTCATACAAAACAACAAGCACTTGTACCTAAAGGTGCGACGTTAACTACAGCTGCAAAATGGGCGACATCAGTATCAGCACGTGATGCAAACTTTATAACAATGAATGCAAACGAGAATACACATTTTCCTGCCAGAGCACGATATATTCTAAGTAGAAGTAATGAAATTGCAACGCTCAATAGTGAAAAATCAGCTGAATATAAACTAACATTAAGCAGTCAAGATGTATCTGTATCACCTGCGGTTGATGTTGAAAGATTTGATTTAACAACTGTTAAAAATCTTATCAATAACGATTCAACCGGCGAAGCTAATACGGCAGGCGGTAATGCACAATGCAGGTATATTACTAAGACAGTTACACTTGATGATGGTCAAGATAGCGATGATCTAAAAGTTTATATCACAGCATATAAAAACGCATCAGCGACAATTGAAGTATATGCAAAAGTAATTAATGCTGATGATAGTGATACAATGGAAGATGCATCTTGGCAAGCATTAGAACAAGATACTAATTCAGCAATTGTATCGGACAATGAAGATACAACAGACTTTAAAGAATACACGTATAGTTTTCCTGAAGCAAAATTAACTGGAGCTGGTGGTGAAGTAGAGTATACTAATAGTCAAGGTGTTTCATTTAAAGGATATAAGCGTTTTAGACTTAAGGTTGTAATGTTATCTTCTACTAAAACAAATCCACCTCGAATGAAAGATATTCGAGCTATAGCGTTATTGGTATAATATCATGGGAAGAGAAAATGCAAATTTTTTGAAAGTAGAAGATGCTGTCGGCTGGTACAGGAGAGTAGATTCTACTGCTATTGTTAATACAGATTTAGACGCTTTAGCGCAATATAAAAAGAAGAAGAAGTATAGTCAACGGGTAAATAATGTATTAGAAGAAGTCGAAGAATTGAAAACAGAGATTTCCGATATTAAAGGCTTGCTTCATCAATTAATAGATAAGGCAGGGAAATAACCATGGCAGCTATTGCAAACGTCAATTTAACAGATACATTTGACGCGTGGAGAATACGGTCTAATCAGGCTTTCTCTCGGCTCAATCAGTTTGCCGTAAATGAATCAACATTATATGCTAATACAATTGTAGCAAATGTAAATTTTATTGCTTCAAGTTTTAAATCATCGGGTAATACAATTCTACAGTCAGCCTTTAATGCTAATGGCCAAACCATTATGCTTGATGCTGATCAAGATAGTACTTTGTCAGCAGGTGTTGATGATATTGTTAAATTTACTATTGCTGGTAATGATAGATTAATTTTGAAGGGAGCTAATGTCGGGTTCCATGCAACGCCAACGGAAAAGTTTCATGTCTATCTTGACGCTGTTACAGATGAAGCAGTAATAGAAAATAGTAACTCAGGCGCCTCGGCTGCACCACTATTTACTCTTTATAGAAATAGTGCAACACCTGCTGGTACTGATTTACTCGGCCAAATGAACTTTAGAGGAAAAAATAACGCTGCTGTTGTAAAAGATTACGCCTCACTGATTGGTGAAATTGTCGATCAATCGGCAGGAACAGAAGATGGTAAGATTGTTGTCAAAGCTTTAAGTAGTGGATCGACAACAGAAATCCTAGACTTTGGTGGTGATGGACTTACATTATCATCAGGTAAGGGTGTTCGTTTCGGAGCTAATGTTGAAATTAAACAAACATCAGCTAATACAGCATCGTGGTATTCGGGTGGTACTGAAGTAGTAACAATTAACTCATCGAAAAATGTAGGTATAGGTCAGACTTCTCCTACACAAAAATTACACATCTCCGGTGGTAATATTGCGATTGATACAGGACAACATATAAGATGGGATGCTGATACGCGGATAGATGGTGCTGCTGATGAAATAAGCTTTGTTGCGAATGGTGCGACTAAAGTACAAATTCTTTCTCAAAGTATTAAAGCAACAGCCAATGTGGTTCCTGGAACAGATAGTACATATGATCTAGGTGCCTCTGGGAACGAATGGCAAACATTGTATGCCGATAATGTTTATGGTACGTTAGGCACAGCTGCTCAACCGAATATTACTTCGGTAGGTACATTAACCGCGCTGACTGTTAATGGTACGACGAGTATGACAGGTGGATCAACATCTTTAGGTACTACATGGGTTACTAAATCAGCTAATTGCTCTCAGTATACTGTTACAACATCCGGATCTGTTACACTAGATTTTGAAACATATCAAAATTTTTATCTCACTCTTTCAGGTGCTGTAACATTAGCCAATCCAACAACAGAAAGAACAGGACAGAGTGGATTGATTGTATTTAAACAAGATGGTACAGGAAGCCGAACTCTTTCACTCGGCACTGATTACGAAACTGAAAATGGAGGTGGAATTACTTTATCAACAGCTGCAAGTGCAACCGATGTTGTTCCTTATTATATAGTAGGCCCTGGACGAATTTTACTTGCGCCGGTCACTCAGGCATATGCTTAATAAAGGATAAATAAAGACATGACACAGATATCTGAAATAGTTTCATCCCAGACATTCACAGACTGGTTATCATCGGCAAATAAGTCGTATGTTAGACTGAATCAGTTTGCTGTCTCAGAGTCTGCACTGTATGCAAATACAATATCTGCGAACGTCGCCTTGAACGTAAAGGGTCAAGATTCTGATTCACGTTATGCCAATTCGACTCAACTAGCACTAAAAGCAAGTCAAGCTGATCTAGATACTCAAGAAGCAAAACAAGCTAGTAACCTAGCAAATACAAACACATACATTGCTACAAAGGCAAGCCAAGCAGATCATCTTGCAGCGCTGGCCAATACTAATGCCTATATTGCATCAATGTCAACAGACGTACAGTTGGCTAATACTAACTTAGCAATTGGCAATCTTAATACAAACTTATTAGCTACTAATACAGCAATACGACTATTAAATACGAATACACAGTCTGCTCTTGATACACAAGAGGCTAAGCAAGCTAGTAACCTAGCTAATACGAACTCTTATATTGCTGCAACTGCAACGACCGCGTCTGCCGCACTACCAAAAGCAGGTGGTACAGTAACTGGTCAGATTGTAATGCAAGCAAACACTAGATTCGAAGATAGCCATAGGGTTAATTTTGGTAATGCTAATGACTTGTCAATTTACCACGATGGAAATAATTCAGCATTGTCTCATAGTGGAACTGGTGACTTCTATGTGCAAGCCGATAACTTCTATTTCAGAACTTCCTCAACAAGTGAAAATGCTATTACCACTACGTTGAATGGTGCTGTTGATCTTTACCATAATAATGTTAATAAGTTTGCGACGACGAGCATTGGTGTTCAAGTAAAGGGCACCGCAAACTCAGCTATTAATACGAATACCAGTGCAACTGGTTCTGTTACACTTGATTTCGGAAGTTATCAGCACTTTAGATTAACCGCAACTGGTAATATTACATTAGCTAATCCATCAACAGAAGTATCTGGTTGTACAGGGACGATTGTTATTATTCAAGATGGCTCAGGAAGCAGAACACTTTCGCTTGGTACAGATTACGAAACTACGAGTGGATCTGGAATTACACTTTCAACAGCCGCAGGTGCAACTGACTTGATTCCTTATTTTGTATTAGCACCTGGTAGAATTCTACTTGGCGATGTTAATAAGACATTTAGTTAAAAGGGTTGATATTATGTTTAAGATGCCTTATAATATTCATAAAGCATTCTACGAAGGGTTTATGATATGGCGTTAGGAAATCCATGGTTCGGTGGAGGAACTTTTTTATACTCATATAGTATAACAAGTTCTACAACTACCCAACACAACATGCGCACTTATATACTTGCTAATTCAAACTGGAATCCCAACCGGCCTATAGATGTTACGGTAACAATCAATTCTGGTGTAATTCAAGGTGCCCCAAATTCACCAAACGCGGCCTTCCTTACCGGGAACCCATTTCCACCTGGCTCCAAAATTACTGTTATTAATAACGGTGATATTATGGGTGCTGGTGGTAATGCACCTCATGTCGCCGGTGGTACTGCTATTAGTGCACAATATCCAATGACTATTCAAAATAATAGTGCTGTATCTGGTGGTGGTGGTGCAGGACGTCAAGGTAATCCTACATCTAGTCCGAATCCAAACCAACCAGGTGGTGAAAATGATCCGCCTAATCCGACCCCTCCCACAACACATCCTGGAGGTGCCGGTGGTGGTGGTGCAGGATATGCTCCGGGTAATCCGGGTGCTAGTACATCTGCTGGTGGTCCCGCTGGGCATAATGCTGGTACTGGTGGCGGGCTTGGTACAGCAGGTCAACCTTCACCACAGGGATCAGGAGGTGCTGCGGGTTATTATATTGTTTCAAATGGTAATACTATTACTTGGTCTGCGACAGGAACTCGGCGTGGGAGTGCAAGTTAATGGAAGTTAAATCCGCTATATCTAATACTGTATCTCGCGCAGCAGAATCTGATTACTGGATCAGAGATGCTGTTTATAATCCGGAAAAGTATGATATAATCTATAAAGAAAATGTTTTATCTGCTACTAATCAACAAGCTGCAAACAATCTTATAGGTTCAACTTCAGGAAGCAGACAACGCTTATTAGGATCAACTGTATCGGTGCCCGCAGATCTTCAATCTGCAATACAATCTGATATAGAGACTTCATTAGGCACAAAAATTAAAATACATTCGTGTTCTGTTAAAACATGGTCCTTCCCGTCTAGAATTCATTCCGATGGTTCTGATTATGATTATTCGGTAATTATTCCAATTAAGTTACGTATTAAACCAGCCTATATGTCAAGTGGTTGGGGATCGGATACTTCGACGAAAGGTGAAGAAAAGGATAAATTTGGTTTACCAGTTGGTAATTCAGGCAAAACAAATCAGTTATATGCCAACGGCCTATCAGTAGCTGTTGGGGGTTCTGGTTCGGGATATAATGCAAATGGACATTGGGTTTCAGCCGCAAATTCATCTCCTGAAGTTGGTCCCGGATTAGTTATTTTTGAACAACGATATGGTAATAATGTTGTATTTTTACCATCTGCCCTTGCTAACGGTAGAGCTAATACTGCAGGCGGAATGGTAATTAAAACTGACCTAACAGGTGTTACAGAGCAGGATACAAGAAGTAAAAGTACTAATTTTAACGCTGTCCTTGGACCGCCTAATTGGGATAAGCATAGTAATGCAATGAAGCAGGGTTTAAGTATTAAAGAAGTTATGCCATGGTATATAGGTAATATGATTATGTTTAGACCCGATTTCTTACATTGTAGTACGAAATTTGAACCCGTTGTGGCATGGAAATCTCATTTACTATTAGGGATTGATATAGTAAGTTAATATGGCAAGATCAAATCACGTGAAGGTGGTTGCTTTTCTGTCTGGTGGATTAGATTCTACTGGAATGATTTATAAAATGATACAAGATGGATATACGGTTCATATTCATCATCTTATTATGGATCGTTGGGGTTCTCATAAGCATTCCTCAGAATTTCAAGCAGCACAAAATGTAGTTAATTGGTTACGGGATCCTGCTAATACAGGTGACGGGCCTAAATGGATAGAGCGATTTACATGGTCACGCTTTTCCTTTAATGGGACAGGCGCGCCACCAGATCATTTATTATATGCAATGTTGGGTGCATGTATGGTACTTCCTGATCATATTCCTATTGAATGGGAAAATCATACAAGGGCTATTGCGACTGGGAGAATAGCAACTGATGAAACAACAACAGGTTCTGCTTTATTTAATAAGGCTTTAAAAATATTTAAAGCAGCAACTGATAATAATGTTCAGTGGTTGAGACCGGTTAATCATATGTGTAAACGTGATATTATACAAATGTTACCACCTGAATTAGTTCAGCTAACTACATCTTGTCATTATCCAATTAAGACAGATGATGGACTTAAAGATTGCAGAAACTGTGTAGGATGTGCCAGAAAAGTAGAAGGTATGTATCAAAGCGGTAAGTATGAGCCTTTACCAGAAGATATAACTAATAAGCTAAATGAAGATGAACAACATGAATTTGCTATGTACAAAACGTATAAATACTTACCTCCATGGCATAAATGGATAGATAAACGGACAACAAATCAAATATTGGGGATCGAATGATATGTGGGCATTAGTAGAATCATCGTCAGTATCACAGGAGTTACTAAATCCTGTAGATATTACTATTGACGGAACTAAACATTCTTCGCAGATTTTTTCTGCGTGGACAGCTTCCGAGTTAAAGGATATTGGTATTTACAGTATGACACTGGAAAGTATCGATGAGCGTTTTTATACAGTTAACTGGGATTCACCTACATATACTGTAGATGATGATGCAGGAACTGTGGTAAAACATCCAGGAACTAAAACAGCTGCTAGTCTTGCTAGTGTTAAAAATACTCTTTCAATGGAAGTTAATGAAAGAGCTTATGCTATTTTGGTTCAGAGTGATTGGCAAGTTGTCCGTGCCTATGAAACTCAATTAAATGCTAATACCTCTAATACTACTGTGTCTCAATCCCTTCTTAATTATCGTCAGTCTATTCGATCAACAGCTGATTCAAAGTTACTTGAAATTACAAATATGACTGCGGTTGCTAATGCTGAGAATTATAATACCGGTTCCGGTTGGCCTTCATCCAACGTAGCATCAACAGCGACTGTATCTACAGCTAAAATTCTTGATGAAGAAAAAGATCGTATCAATACAATTCTAACAAAGCGAGTTGCTATCTTTTCTGAATAATATAAAGTGATGTAAACTATGAAATATATTATGCCGCCTATGGCGGAGTTTGAAGATGAATTCTGGAACCAGCTCAGCCACGAATTTACAGACAAACGAATTTATGATAGAACGCACAGCATTGATCTACCATATGATCAGGTAGATATATCCCCTATTCCCAAATACAAACAAATAAACGATTCATTTAGTGACGTATCACAAAGCGTTGCTGAGGATATCTGGAATAACTCAGATGATCCTTTATACGTTCTTTGGTCTGGTGGTATTGATAGTACTAATATTGTTACGAGTCTTTTAAAGATAGGGGCCTTTTTTACTATTGTATATTCTGATACGAGTATAGAAGAAAATCCATATTTTTATAAAAATATTGTTAGAAAAGCACCAAGATTTAAATTTAAAGATTTTTATCTTATGTTATCTGAATTATCTGAAAAGCCGGTAACATTAATCAGTGGTGAGTTTGGTGATTACTGTACTAGAGAAGTGGGTATAGCAAATAAAAAAGGTTGGGTTGAAGGGACTGGCTTTATATGGGATGTTGATGACGGTATTCCTGATAGCCGCAAAGAATTTTTACAACCAGTATTAGATGCATGTCCTTTTGATTTGGAATCAAATGCAGATGAATTTTGGTGGTTATTTTGGACAATGAAGTGGCAATTAAATGCTACTAGATATCATTGTATCGCAAGAAAACGCATAAACAATTTAATTCATTTTTATGAACATCCACTTATTCAATTATGGTCGATGAATAATCCTGTAGCTACGTGCCATGATTCTATACACAAATTTCAAATAAAAGAAAGTATACGTGAATATTATAGAACAGATGACGTATTTGAATGGACTAAACAAGAATCTACACCAAAGAATCTTTTCGGACATAAAGGTAAAAGATTATTTGATGTTCACAAACATTTAGCCAAGACAGGACGACCTAATCACGGGTCTCCTTATGGTGCTTGGATTGACGAAGATTGGAACATGGGCGGATTTGGGAGATGGCATAATGAGTAAGTTTACAGAGGTGTGGCAAGATAGATATGCGGAAGAAGCACATACATATAAGGAGGGCCGGCCTGGTTTCGAGTACGTAAATAGTTGGAAGGATGTAACAGACAGAGAGCTAACTGGACTGTGGCGTTCTTGTGTATATCACGGGCCGGTTGAACCTAGCTGGCATAAGGGTGGTTTAACTTTCGGTGTTGTTATCGATGGTGAAATACATATGCAAGTAGAGAAAGAGCGCTCTTTTGAATTGTTAGTTTTCAAGAAGGGCGATATGATATTAGATCACGACACAATGCACAACTGGGTAGTACCTGAGTATGCCCATGTAGTGTTTTTGATCTATCCGAAGGAGACATAATGGAAAATATGAAGGGAATGTGGCACCACATTCCAAAAGTAAATATTAACACAGGACCTATCTTTGAATGGTTGGGCAAGGAGGATAATGATAATCCAAATGATTATGGGTTATATGCTATTCCTTTACCTGATGAATATATGACATATCTTAAAAATCTATTCTATGTTAAGATTGATTATGCCTATGTCGGGAAATTCTATGCTAATAGTTGGTTTAATTGGCATAAAGATGGTAGGCGTACATGTGCGATTAATATGTTACTAACAGCGCAAAACGATACACAGCGTTGTTGGATGGTTGAACCTAATACGTTTGAAAGATATGAAGTACCTTATCAACCAAACGTACCTCTAATCTTTAATACAATGAATCCACATAAGATTGAGAATGATCATCCTAATTTACATCGTTATCTTTTGACAATTAGTTTCTATGACAAAGCACATGATGGTAGTGGTTTTACATTCGATGAACTCGTGAACTTTTATGAGAAAGGGTGGATGGTAAATGAGTCTGACCAAATCCAGAAACGACCAGAATTGGGTATTCGATAATTTTTTAAAATTAAGTGAAAATGAGGATACACTTCATCCTGGCGTTCTAGCTCAACGATTAGAGCGTGGATATAAGTATAGTGATCTACAACAAGTATATAGTAGAATTACTGGTCGTCGCTCTTACTCTAAAAGCTGGGCGAAGCAAGGTCATAAATTAGAACTTATGGCTAGAAGTGCTATTTCATCTACAACAAAAGCCGAATTTTATCATAGAGCTGCTATGTGTTACGGCCGTGCTCAACATACCATTAAAGGTATTCGGCATCCTAAAAAGATAGAATATTATGGCCAATTAAAAATTTGTTGGGCCCATTTCGAACAACATTTCGAAAAGGCTAGAACAATCAGAGGTAATGGTTATAGTGCTTTAGTGATGGAACACGATCCTCATGTTCCCTATGTTGTAATAGTACCCGGCATGGATCAATTTAAAGAAGAGGTATTATTTCCGTATAATAACCCGTGGTATAATAGAGGTTTTAATGTAGTTGTAATTGAAGGCCCTGGACACGTAAGTCAAATGATGGATGAAAATTATATTAAAATTGATAATATGTCCGAAGCTATAGATACAATGATTAAGGGATTGGGTGTACCAGGCCGCTCGAAACAAGTAGTATTATTTGGGATGAGCTTTGGTACACGTTGGGTAATTGAAGCGGCTGCTAAAAATTCCAGTGTAGTTGCATGTATAGGCCAGATGTCAAATGTTGGAAATACAGAGATAATCTTTAATCAAGCACAGCCTAATTTTAGACGTATTTTTATGGAAATGGCTAATATACATGATGAAAAGAAATTTGATAAGTACTGTAATGCAATTGATAAGCAACTAATAGCAAGAGCTAAAAAAATAAAAATGCCTTATCTATTAGTAGGTGGTGAGATGGATGAATTATGCCCACCTGAACAAGCTATATCATTTGTAAAAGAAAATATTCCACATGGTGATGTATGGATGTATGAAGATTGCTTTCACGTAATGGGCGAGGTATGTAGTGACATATATGGTCAGATAGCAGATTGGGCTCAACTAGTTGTAAGCAATGAATGGCAACACCGTGGTATTGAATGGAGGGTTCCGTAATGCTTACAATGGATCAAAATACATGTCATCTTCCTGCTCCTAGTTTTATGAAAAGAACTATTAGAGCCGGAATAAGAGATAATTTATTTCAAAATTATCCACCACCGATGGGCTATGATTGGCTACATGAACAAATATTAGATGATATTGGATTGTCCGATACAGATGCAAAGGTTTGTATCACTGATGGCGCTGGCCCAGCGATATATCAAATATTAATGTTTCTAAAAAATTCTAACGGTCGATTTATCGATTCTGATCCAGCTTGGAAATGGCCGCGCGAATATGTTAAAGAAATGCCTCAGTTTTTGGTTCCTGGAAAGATAAAGCCTAAACATATTCAAGGCGCTGATGTTATTAATATTGTTAATCCACAAAATCCCATAGGGCATACCTATATGGTAGATGAATTAATTGAAATTAAAGACGCGGCAAAAGAAAACGGTGCATGGATATTATATGATTGCACCTACAAAGATTTTTTAAATGAATATTATGCAATATACCAAGATTATCCAGAGAAAACATTTATTACTCTTAGTTATTCCAAATCACCAGGTTTAGCTGGTCTAAGAACCGGAGCAGTTGTATGTAGCCCCGATAATATGAAAGCGGTATTTGGATTAAGAGGTAACCAGTTAGGGAGCAGTAGCATTGGACAACTTGCTGCAGGTGCTTCCTTACATACTAAATCAGAATGGCTACCTAAATTAAAGAAAACTACTATTGCGAACAGAGATTATATTATAGATAATTTGAAAGATATGCCTGTAGAATTTCCATATGAATTTAATTTTGGGAATAGTTTGTGGATTGACTTGCCTCAACATAATTCGACAGATTTATGGAAAAGTTTATCTGAAAAGGGCATTTTGGTCAGAGATGGTATCTATTATAAGTCGCTAGATAATCCTGAAAGGCAGTTCTTTAAGGTAACAACTAGCGTTCCTAAAAAATGGTGTATTCAATTTACCGAGGAATTCAAAGCCTTGTTGTAAAGCTACATACAATCTCCTTATAAATAAGAACATAACAAGGAGATCAATAATGGCGACACCAGCTTCCCGTACTGAGTTAAAAGATTACTGTTTGCGCCGCCTTGGCTATCCAGTTGTTGACATTAATGTTGATGCTGGCCAGCTTGAGGATCGTATTGACGACGCTATTTCATACTATCGAGATTATCATTTCGATGGCAGTGAGCGCACATACCTTAAACATGCAATAACACAAACAGATAAAGATAATCAATATATTACCGTCCCAGATAATATTATGGGCGTTGTCCGTATATTTGATATAGGCGATGCCATTAATGCATCAAATCTATTCAATATTCGATATCAAATTCATTTAAATGATTTGTTTGACTTTACTAGCTCTACATATGTTCCGTATGTAACTGCTATGCGACACGTTGAACAATTAGAAGAGTTATTTGTAGGCAAACAACCTATTAGATTTAATCGTCATACAGATAGATTATATATTGATATGGATTGGGATGATGATGTAACGTTAGGTGAATATCTGGTTATCGAGGCATATCGTGTTCTAGATCCAGATACCTATACATCAGTATATGGTGATAGGTGGCTTAGACAATATACCACCGCTTTATTTAAAAAGCAATGGGGGGAAAATCTTAAAAAATTCGAAGGTATGCAAATGCCTGGTGGTTTAACATTTAACGGACAAAAAATATGGGAGGAAGCTGTCGAAGAGGTAAACAAGCTAGAAGAAGAAATGATAGGTTCATATAGCTTGCCAGTCTCAGATATGATTGGATAATCAGATGGCTATTAATAAGTATTTTAATAATTTCTCCTATGCTGGTGAGCAAGATTTAGTCGAAGACTTGACTATAGAGGCTATTAAAATCTATGGTCATGACGTAAGGTATATGCCCCGTACTCTTGTTAAAGAAGATAATTTATTCGGAGAAGATACTCTTTCACAGTTTAATCTTGCTGTTCCTGTGGAAATGTATATTAAAAATGTCGAAGGTTTTGAAGGTGAAGGAGATTTTTTATCTCGATTTAATCTAGAAATTAGAGACCAACTGACATTAACCGTTGCTCGCAAAAGATTTGATCAGATAAGTCAAGGCGAAAGTTTACAAGATGAAGTAGGTTATACATATCAGCTTGAGACTGCTAATACATCCGCCCCCGCAAACAGTCACATGCTGATGCTAGAGGCTGGGTCCGCTGGTGTTAATAGTTATAGTATATCCAGCTCCCGGCCTCTAGAAGGGGATTTAATATATTTTCCGTTAAATGATAAAATATTTGAAATAAAATTTGTTGAGCATGAAGAAGTATTTTATCAAACAGGAAGACTTCAAACTTATGATTTACGTTGTGAGTTATTTCAATATAGTCATGAGCAGCTTGATACTGGTAACACAGAAATTGATGCTATTGAAACTAGATATAGCGGCGATATGTTATTTTATGAAATGTTACTTGAATCAGGTGATAAATTGGTTAGTGAGGATGGCGATTCAATTGTACAGGAATCATTTAGAATCGAAACGACAGATGCATCAGCGAATAATGAATTTTATGGTCTAGAAGCTGATAGTATTTTAGATTTCAGTGAAGGTAACCCATTTTCAGAAGTGGATAGATACTAATGTTTGGACATCAATATTATAACGGAGTTTTGCGTAAATATGTTATCATGTTTGGTAACATGTTTAATGATATAGTTGTCCAGCGATTAAATAATGCCGGGCAGCGCGTTCAGGCAATTAAAGTACCTATCGCATATGGTCCTAAAGAAAAATTTCTAGTCAGACTAGCTCAAGATCCAAATCTTGACCAAGATGTTGCTATTTCATTACCACGAATAGGTTTTGAAATGAATGGTATGAATTATAATCCTCAGCGTAAATTAAATACGATGCAGAAAAATATATTAATTCAAACTGCTGATGGAGATAAAGTAAAGCAACAATACGTCCCTGTTCCATATGATTTAAATTTTCAATTAGGTATTTTTGTTAAAAATGCTGATGATGGAACTCAAATTCTAGAACAAATACTCCCGTTTTTTACACCAGAATGGACAAATACAGTTAGATTGATTCCAGAAATGTCATTAAATTATGATATTGCAACTGTTTTAAACGGTATATCTTTAGAAGATACATATGAGGGTGATTTTGATACACGTCGGGCATTGATATGGACTTTAGATTTCTTAGTCAAAGCATGGATATTTGGACCTACTACCAAGTCGGGTATTATTAAGAGATCAGATATCAACTTCCTAATACCAAGAACTGATTGGGAAAGTGGTGTTTCTAATACTACTATAACTCAAGCACAAACAAATAAAGCAACAGTATCTGAAAAAATAAAATTAACGCCTGGTTTAATAGTAAATAGTACAGGTAGATTTGCTACAACTAATAGCGCAGCATCAGTTGCTACGTCACAGATAACTGCTAATGATGATTATGGTTTTGCTATAGACATGTTCCATTATGATTCGGAGCCATAAGATGAAACGATTTAAAATACATGAAGCAGTGCAGGACGCTTTAAAACATAACTATCGTAAAGCGACGATTGAAGATGCCGACCGGCGTTGCGACAAAGGATGTTCATATTGGCATGAGCCGAATATATGTACATTATTTGATTTTGAATGTCGTGTAGATCATGTATGTGATAAATGGAAATCGTCTTCCGAAAGACAAGGCCTAGAGACAGGACAATTCGAATGATAAATTGTCAAAATTGTGGTCATGAGAGCCATTGTGGAGTTCCTCTTTGGAAAGAATTTAGGCCACCAGGCAAAGGTATTCAAGGCCAAATACAAGTATGTAAACAATGTAGATGCGAGAATTGTAATGACAAAGACAAACACTGAAGATAATCTAAATAAAATTTTAGATATTGAACCAGCTAATACAGTCGAAGAAGTTATGAATATGCAGATTGGGTCGATGGTGCCTGCTGCTGCGCCTATTCCAGCTGTAATAGATGATAATAACGCAGCTATTGACGAAGACTATAATTATGCGCGTGGTAATTTAAAAAATATTATAGACAATGGAATGGACTCGCTAGATACATTAAAACAATTAGCTATGGCTAGTCAGTCACCTAGAGCCTTTGAAGTATTAGGACAATTGATTAAAACACTATCTGAAACAAACCAAAATTTAATGAAGCTACAAAAAGATGTTAAAGACTTAAAAGGAACGGAAATAAAAGGACCAAATAGTGTAACAAACGCTTTGTTTGTTGGAAATACCGCCGAATTGCAAAAACTGATAAAGCAGAGAAAAGATGTTAACACCATTGAAGCGGACGATAGAACAGGTTCGGAATGATTCGCAATGTATAGGAACATGTACACTCAATGAACAAGATATCTGTGTTGGATGTCATAGACATATAGAGGAAATAATCGAGGCTGAAAATGGATCCGTTCGGACTACAAGAAACAGTTGACGCGTTACTCATGCCATTTGTTGGCGTGCTTGTCATGCTTGTTATTACGTTATGGATTAAAGACTTTGCGGCAAAGCTAGCTAAGGGCATTATGTTCTCTATGAATAAGTCATTCCAAGAGGGTGACAAAGTTATTCTTGATGGTGAGGAAGCTTTGATCGTTAAGATAGGAATGACACAAACAGTATTTGGTGTAACAAAGAGTGAAGGTATTTGGGATGGGGATTATGTGTGGAGATATGTACCCAATGATAGAATTCCGTTTCTCAAGTTAGAAAAGGTAATCTTTGATCATATGCCCACAAAGAATGCATCGAATATCGAGAAAAATTCAAGTGAAATTGAGGAGTTAAAAAATGTTTGAATACAAGTGTGTTGTAACCCGCGTAGTTGACGGCGACACCGTTGATGTTGACATTGATCTTGGTTTTGGTGTCTGGTTAAAAAAACAGCGCGTTCGCTTAATGGGTGTTAATGCACCCGAGAGCAGAACTAGGGATTTAGAAGAAAAGAAACGTGGCCTGGCTGCAAAAGAATTTGTTAAAGCATTTTGTCAGGAAGGGCAAGTAGTTAAATTACGATCTCACGACCGTGGAAAGTTTGGACGAATTTTAGGTGAAATTATTGTATTTGATTCAAAACTAGATCAAGAATCTACGATTAATCAAATGTTAATTCGGGAAGGGCATGCAGTAGAGTATCATGGTGGAAAGCGTTAATTACTTAGGTAATCCCAATTTAAAACGAACTAATGTTCCTGTTGAATATGATCAAGAGCAGATAGAAGAATATATTAAATGTGCTAATGATTGTGAATATTTTATTCGACAGTATATACAAATTGTTAATGTTGATCAAGGCTTAATTCCATTCGATTTATATGATTTTCAATCGGATATGGTTACAACCTTTGTCAATAAACGATTTTCTATATGTAAATTACCGAGACAGTCAGGAAAAAGTACAACCGTTACTGCGTATATGCTATGGTTGGTACTATTTCATGATAATCAAAATATTGCTATTTTGGCTAATAAGGGAGCGTTAGCACGAGATCTATTATCTAAAATTACGATGGCCTATGAATATTTACCGAAGTGGCTACAGCAAGGTGTAGTTACTTGGAATAAAGGTAATATAGAACTCGAAAATGGATCTAAAATAGTCGCTGCTGCTACCTCATCAAGTGCTATTCGAGGTGGTTCATATAATCTTATTTTTCTCGACGAATTTGCATTCGTTGGCAATAATATGGCGGATGAATTTTTTAGTTCAGTTTATCCTACTATATCATCGGGCCAAACATCAAAGGTTATTATAGTTTCAACCCCAAATGGGATGAATCATTTTTATAAGTTATGGATAGATGCTTCTGAAGGTAGGAATGAATATACTCCTATCGAAGTTCATTGGACACAAGTTCCTAATCGCAATGAAGAGTGGAAAAAGCAGACAATTGCTAACACATCAGAAGAACAATTTCTTCAGGAATTTGAGTGTGAGTTTTTAGGTAGCCAACACACATTAATTAATTCAACTATATTGAGGCGCCTGGCATTCTGGAATCCTATAAGAAGGCAAGGGAGTTTTGACATATATGAAGAGCCTATTAAAGATAGGGTATACTGCCTTATTGCCGATACATCAAGAGGTGTTGGAATAGATTATAGTGCTTTTGTTGTTGTTGATATTACTAACCTTCCATATAAAGTAGTGGCTAAATTTAGATCTAATGAAATTTCGCCTATGATATATCCCAGCACTATTAAAGATGTTGGATTGGCTTATAATCAGGCGTTTGTTATGATTGAATTAAATGATATAGGACAGCAGGTCGCTGACATATTACATCATGATTTAGAATATGAAAACGTTCTTTCTACATCTATGCGTGGAAGGGCTGGACAAAAAGTCGGTGGTGGTTTCGGTAAAGGCACTCAGATGGGTGTTAAGACAACAAAATCAGTTAAATCAACTGGATGTTCAAATCTTAAAGATCTTATTGAAAATGATAAGTTAATTGTTAACGATTTTGACACTATTGCAGAATTATCTAGTTTTATCCAAAAAGGTTCTTCATACGAGGCCGATGAAGGACATCATGATGATTTGGTTATGTGTTTAGTTTTGTTTTCTTGGTTGGTCCGCCAGGAGTACTTTAAGGAAATGACCGACATAGACATCCGTGAGAAGATATATAATGAGAAGTTACGCATGTTAGAAGATGATATTCTGCCGTTTGGTATTATTGATGATGGTCAACAAAATCATATTGTAGATAATACCGGCCAGCGATGGGATATTGCGGGAGAAGATAAGAATCTAGAACCAACAGAACGATGGTATACATTTGGTGATCTTTGACGTTAAAGCGCATTTTTTATAAATAATTGCATAACCTAAAGAAGCTGATAATTAACTTATCTTATAAGAACGAGGAGAATAACGATGGCTTTTCAAGTTTCACCAGGAGTCAATGTAAGTGAAATCGATCTTACTACGATTGTTCCTGCCGTTTCTACAACCGAAGGCGGCATTGCCGGGCACTTTCGCTGGGGTCCTGTAGAAAAGCGGGTTCTCATTGATTCTGAGGATACATTGGTATCCCAATTCCAATCGCCTAACGCTAATACAGCAAATGACTTTTTTACTGCCAAAAACTTCCTGTCTTACGGCAACGCTCTTCACGTTGTACGTGTAGTAAACCGTAGTGGCACTGCCGCCCAGGAAGCTAAAAATGCTCATATGGCCTCAGCAAATAACGCTACTACACTTATTACTGATGAAGACGATTATAATGAAAATCACGCTACCGGAATTAGCGGTGTAGGTGAGTTTGCGGCTAAGTATCCAGGATTGTTGGGTAATTCATTGCGCGTTTCTATGTGTGGTAGTTCAGCAGCATGGTCGTCAGCATTAACAGGTAATGTTGTTGTTACTGCAAACAGTGCAACTGTAACAGGTCTAAATAGCTCCACATTTAACACAGAGCTAACGGTTGGGGATCAGATTGTCCTAGGACCCGATAAAGAAGTACGAACTGTTAGTGCAGTTGCTAACTCAAGTCAATTAACATTGTCAGAAGCATATTCAGGCAATTCTCATAATGCCGAAGCTGCAGCAGGCGGGCACGGTGAGCGTCGCTGGGAGTTCTACAATGAATTTGATGATGCTCCAGGCACATCCGATTTCGTATCTAACCGTGGCGGATCTAATGACGAAATGCATCTTATTGTAGCCGATGAAGATGGTGAGTGGACAGGAACAGCTAATACAGTTGTTGAGCGCTACTATAAACTTTCTATGGCATCTGATGCAAAAACCGCTGATGGTTCTGTAAATTACTATAAAGAAGTTGTCAACCAACAGTCTAAATATCTTTGGTGGACAGCCCACGATACACAACTGACAAATGCTGGTTCTGCTGCTAAAGGAACTACATTTGGTGCTTCAGCAACCGCTCCACAAGGTGGTTCATTGGTAAATGGCCAAGATGGAGATACACCACGCAATGCTGATTATATCAACGGATATAAGAAGTTTGTGAATGCTGAAGAAGTTGATGTTTCGCTTCTGGTTCTCGGTACAGTTAACCAGACATTGGCTCTCGATGTTATTAATAATGTCGCAGAAGTCCGTAAAGACTGCGTCGCTTGCATTTCACCCCGCAGAGCAGACGTTGTTAACAATAGCGGATATGCAACAGCGGAACTAGATGATGTTATTGCCTTCCGAGATCTGCTTCCAAGTAGCTCTTACGCAGTAATGGATTCTGGATGGAAATACCAATATGACAAATATAACGATTTGTACCGCTATGTACCGCTAAACGGTGATACAGCCGGTTTAATGGTTGCTACTGATCTTCTCCGAGATGCATGGTGGTCGCCAGCTGGTTATAACCGCGGTAATGTTAAAAACGTTGTTAAACTAGCATATAATCCAAAGAAAGCACATCGAGATCAACTTTATAAAAAGGGTGTTAACCCAGTTGTCGCGTTTGCAGGACAAGGAACAGTCCTCTTCGGTGATAAAACAATGTTAGCTAAACCCAGTGCATTCGACCGGATTAACGTCCGCCGGTTGTTCATTGTACTCGAAAAAGCAATTAGTACAGCTGCGAAGTTTACTCTCTTCGAGTTCAACGATGCATTTACCCGTGCACAATTCCGTAACATGGTTGAGCCTTTCCTTAGGGATGTACAAGGTCGCCGAGGCATTACAGACTTTAAGGTTGTTTGTGATGAATCGAATAACACAGGCGAAATTATCGACCGGAATGAATTTGTAGGAGATATCTACATTAAACCTGCCCGTTCAATTAACTTTATTCAATTGAACTTTGTTGCGGTAAGAACTGGTGTAGAATTTTCTGAAGTTGTTGGACAATTCTAATAAATAAACATATAACGAGGAGAAGAAAACATGTCGTTTAATATTAGAGATTTCGCCGGTAGGTTGCAATTTGGCGGTGCTCGTCCAGCACTTTTCGAATGTAACTTTACGGCACCTAATTCAGCCGGTATGCAAGATCTTCCATTCTTGTGTCGGGCAACTCAGACGCCTCCTAAGACTCTAACTACGGTCGAAACCCAATACTTTGGCCGTACAATTAGATTCGGTGGTGTTCAGCAGTTCGATACATGGACGGTAACAGTCATCAATGATGAAGATTTTGCAATCCGAAATGTACTAGAAGGTTGGGCTGATATAGTCAATAAACCTATTGGTAACCAAAGAGCAATTGGTCCTGGATCAGGTGCTCCTGGAGTTATCGGTGGTGGCACAACCGAAGGCGCATATAAAACCGATGGGCAGATTACACAATATGGAAAACGCGGTAATGCTATAGCTACGTATCGTGTTGTTGGATTATTCCCAACAGAAGTAGCAGCTATGGACTTGGATTGGGCAACAGCAGATGCAATTCAAGAGTTTACTGTGACATTTAATATAGATTATTGGCATCGCGATACAGTTCAGGCACTTTCCGATAAGGGTCAAGTTGAAGCAGACTTTGCGGTTACGGTCTCAACTTAATCGCTATTCGTTTTACACTGTATTTTTAAAATGTGTTAAAAGGGGTTGCCATAAATATAGGTAGCCCCTTTTTATTTGATAAAGGAAGAAAAAATGGCCATTGAATTGTTCGGATTTCAGATCGGTAAAAAAGAGGATGAGACCAAGGAAGCGGTCGCAGTCCCTTCTTTTGCACCACCGCCATCAGAAGATGGAGCTATGGAAATTGCTCCAGGAGGTGTATATGGCACCTACGTAGATTTGGAAGGTACTGCAAAAACCGAAGCTGAATTAGTAACTCGATATCGCGAAATGGCAATGCAGCCTGAAGCTGAATTAGCCGTCGATGATATCGTTAATGATGCAATTATTTTTAGCGATGATGTAGAAGTTCCTTCTGTACAGGTTAAACTTGACCGAAGTAAACTCCCCGCTAATATTAAAAAATCTATTCACAGTGAATTTACGGAAATTCTCAAACTACTTAATTTCAATAACAATTCCTATGATATATTTAAAAGATGGTATGTAGATGGTAGGCTCTATTACCATATTATGATTGATGTTAAAAAACCTCGTGCTGGTATCAAGGAATTAAGGTATATTGATCCCCGAAAAATTAGAAAAGTACGTGAACCTAAAAAGAAGCAAGGACAATTAGGTCAAAATACTCCTGCTGGAAAAAAGAATGAGGTTCACTTAGGATATAACGAATACTTTCTTTATAATCCTAAAGGCTTGCAATCTTCACAGCAGGGCCTTAAGGTATCTAAAGACAGTGTTTGTCACGTTACTAGTGGTCAAATGGATCAACGGAGTAAACTTGTATTAGGTTACTTGCATAAAGCCATTAAACCACTTAACCAGCTACGCATGTTAGAAGACGCAACGGTCATCTACCGATTAGCAAGAGCCCCAGAGAGGCGTATATTCTATATTGACGTAGGCAATCTGCCAAAAGCTAAAGCAGAACAATATCTTCGTGATATGATGGTCAAACATAAAAATAGACTCGTCTACGACGCCGCTACAGGTGAAGTACGAGATGATCGAAAATTTATGACCATGCTCGAAGACTTTTGGTTACCGAGACGTGAAGGTGGTAGGGGAACAGAAATTACAACACTTCCAGGTGGACAAAATTTAGGTGAAATGGAAGATGTTGAATATTTTAAAAAGAAGCTTTATAAGGCTTTAAATGTACCGTCAACACGAATGGAAGCAGATAATCAATTTAACATAGGTCGTGCTAGTGAGATAACACGAGATGAAGTTAAATTTGCAAAGTTTATTAATCGTCTGCGAAAACGATTTTCAATTCTATTTGATACACTTTTAGAAACACAATTAATTCTTAAAGGTATTACAACTAAACAAGATTGGAAAGAAATAAAAGAACATATCTATTACGATTTTCTTGAAGATAATCATTACCAAGAGCTTAAAGAAACAGAGGTTTTGGAATCACGTTTACGTATGCTTGGCGAGGTAGCACAATTTACAGAAGATTATTTCTCCAAGGCATGGGTAAAACGAAATATTCTTCGAATGAATGATGATGATATCAAGCTAATAGATCAAGAAATAAAGAAAGAGCAAAACGCAGGTGAATATGAAGGTGACGATGAGGATCAAGGCCAGGATCAGAGCCAAGGAGCTCCGCCTGAGCCACGAAGTCCTGCAGCACAGCCTCAGACGCCTGATGCACCAGTGCCGCCCGTTCAAGAAGCAGCGAATACGGTACCTTTCGAGCCTCCGTCTAAACCATCCAAAGAAGAAAAAGAGCTTTTGGAAAGCATGAGCCGCTTCATGGACAGTATGGCAGAGATCGAGAGCGACGATGAAGACGATAGATGAGGCAAAACTTCTAGCTACCGTTCTTGGTGTTACCGAAAAACGACTCAAAGAGCAAAAAAAAGAGTTGCTTTCGGAACTAGAAGATTCTATAATTATTCCACCACTTGTAGAAGGACCTATTGGTCCTCAAGGTACTCCTGGTGAACGGGGTATACAAGGTGAGATTGGAAAAAGAGGCCCTATAGGAGAACAAGGGCCTATTGGTCTTCAAGGAGAAAAGGGTAATGACGGACTTATCGGTGAAATTGGACCTGTCGGGCCTCAGGGGCCAGAAGGTATTGCCGGTCCACAAGGTGAACAAGGATCGCAAGGAGAACCCGGCCCAAGAGGATTACTCGGAGAGCAAGGACAGCAAGGAGAAAAAGGAGATCGCGGCCCCATTGGTGTTCAAGGATTACCGGGTAGTAAGGGAGAACAAGGAATTCGCGGCCCTAGAGGGGAACAAGGAGAAAAGGGCAACGACGGTGTGCCTGGCCTACGAGGAGAAGTTGGCCCTAAGGGTGATCAAGGGCCGGCTGGTAAACAAGGTCCTGTAGGACCAAAGGGAGAAAAAGGACAGCCCGGTCGCCCTGGAATGGATGGCGAACCCGGCAATTCTCCAGATATCACACCTATAATAGAACAACACGAAAAATTTAAAACTGAAATTAGACGTCAAGTCCAACGAGGAATAGTAGCTACTGGTGGAAGCGGTGGTGGTGAAGTAAGACTCGAATTTCTTGATGATGTAAATAGAGACTCAGCTAAAGTTGATGGTAAGTATTTACAATTTCAAGCATCAACAGGTAAATGGATTGGTGCAGACGCCGAAGGTGGTGGTGGTTCAAGTAATAATATCACAACTACACTCCAAACAAAGGCTATTATCCCCGCTTCAGGCAATACATTTGATTTAGGTTCTTCTACTAGACAATGGAAAGATTTATATCTATCCGGTGCTACTATTAAACTTGGTAGTACTACACTTTCGGCAAATGCGACTGGTTTATTTTCAAATACAACTGAACAACTCGCTTCTAGAGAATGGACTGATGATTGGGGTTATGGAAGATCCTGGATTTCATCAAATTTAGTTGCAAATTCTGCACATCAATCAGCTTTAGCTAATACCAATTCTTATATCGCTACAGTTAGCGCTAGAGAAAGAGCAGCTTTAGCTAATACTAACGCTTATATTGCTGCCTCTTCTGGAGGAGGAGATACTGGATTAGCTAATACTAACGCGGCTATCAGTAATCTTAATACAAACCTAACTGCGACTAATACTGCAATCAGGTTATTAAATACAAATACACAATCTGCTCTTGATACGCAAGAAGCAAAACAAGCCAGTAATTTAGCTAACACCAATTCTTATATCGCTACAGTTAGTGCTAGAGAAAGAGCAGCTTTAGCTAACACCAATTCTTATATCGCATCGATGTCAACAGATGTACAGTTGGCTAATACTAACTTAGCAATTAGTAATCTCAATACTAATCTATTGGCAACTAACACAGCAATACGATTATTAAGTAATCAAGGATTAGCTAATACTAATTCTGCTATTAGTAACCTCAATACTAA
>CEUS01269016.1_pt1 | contig 36188 bp, 27 predicted proteins | sample 427031 | NCBI WGS metagenome assembly CEUS01 (sample SAMEA2622837, study PRJEB7988) | marine metagenome | biome: marine biome (ENVO:00000447); feature: marine epipelagic mixed layer (ENVO:xxxxxxxxx); material: "saline water (ENVO:00002010), including plankton (ENVO:xxxxxxxx)" | depth 140 m | reverse complement strand
AACCCCGAGCCGTATATCAATGTATTTGCACAAGCAGGCCTATCATTAATGTCTGTTCATGTAGAGGGAAATAATGACGTTAATCGTACTGTAAAAAAAATTCAAGCTTCAGGAATGGATGCAGGAATTATATTAAATACAGCTACAAATGAATCTACGCTTAAGTGGATCATAGATAATCCAGCTGTAAAGCTGGTACTACTAATGGGAATTAATCCCGGTGTTTTAAACCAGGGAATTTGGCCTCCACTCTATGAAAAGATAGAAATGACTCGTGCGTACCTAGATTCAGCAGGTCGTCAAGATATAGAAATACAGATTGATGGGTCAGTGAAAAAAGATAATTCAGCAGATTTAATTAAGGCTGGAGCATCTATATTGGTGTGCGGTTCAAGTACTATCTTCAGGCCTCAAGACGGTCCTTTAAATGATACTATCAATTCATTTGTATCTGAGATAGAGAAAAAGCTGGTTCCATGATGAAAACACGGGTTTTAATAACATGCACAGGAAAAGGGGAAAGGCTAGGTAACTTAACAAAATATACCAATAAGTCGCTTGTAAGCGTGGGCGATAAACTAGCTATTGGAAGAATAATAGATAATTACCCAAAGGGCATGACTATAGTAATTACGTTAGGTTATTATGGTGATCATGTTAGGCAGTACTGTAAAATAGCATATCCTGATAGGGATTTTATCTTTGTTGATGTAGATAATTACGAAAATGATGGTAGCAGCTTAGCTTACTCAATGCTTTGTGCCCATGAACATCTACAATGCCCATTTATTTTTAATGCATGTGACACTATAGTTGATGGACCTATACCAGCAGTTGATGCAACAAACTGGATAGGGGTAGTCAAGAAACTAGAAAACACATCTCTATACAGCACCGTCTCTGCAGACACATCAGGAAATGTAGTTAAGCTTCACTTAAAGAATTCTTTAGACAGGGGAGACTACGCACACATAGGCTTAATAGGCGTTTTTGACTATTCGGTATTTTGGGATAAGATGAGGCAAATTTATAATGCTGACGTAAGTAACCCAGAAAATAATGACGTAAAATGCCTGGAGGAGTGTATCAAAGAGGGATATGCTAGTCATATTCATGAATTTAGCCAGTGGTATGATGTAGGTAGTTTTGAGATATTAGTCGATATTGATGCTACTAAAAAGAAGAATTTTCCTGTTTTAAGAAAAGAGAAAGAATCCATATCATCTTCTGGCGATCGGGTTATAAAATTTTTTCATGATGAATCTGTAGTTTCCGGACGGGTCTCACGTGCAAAGAATAGCCCTGTATTTCCTAATATCATTTCTAGCTCTAAGAACTTTTACTGTTACGAGTTTATAAGTGGGAACGTACTATCTTCTAACATAAATGCTGCTATCATTAATGACCTGATCGACTGGGCAAACGATAATCTCTGGGTACCCGTCAGCGTCTCTAGGGATGAAGTCCGTAATGTGTGTATGAAGTTCTATAAGGAAAAAACCTCTGGTAGAATTACTGATTATCTTGAAAAATATAATGAAATCATCTTGCCCATAAATGGAATTGCTGTTCCACCTATATCAGAATTAATAGCCAGTATTGATTGGGACTACTTAGTCACCGATATACCATGTTGGTTTCATGGAGATTTTATTTTAGAAAATATATTAATGACTAGTGATGGATCATTTACAGCGATTGACTGGAGGCAAGATTTTGGCGGCCAACTTAAGTGGGGCGACATCTATTATGATCTTGCAAAGATGAATCATAACCTGGTTGTTAATCATGACATTATTAATAGAGACATGTTTAAATTAGAGATTGGTGTTGATAAAATTAAGTGTGATATATTGAGATCCAATAATCTAGTTGAGTGTCAATCTACATTTAGAGAAAAGGTGGAAAAAATGGGATTTGATACTGCGAAAATGGATTTATTGACTGCCATCGTTTGGCTAAATATGGCTAGCCTTCACCATGCACCATTTGATCAATTCTTGTTCTATTTTGGAAAGCTAAAACTGTATAATACATTGAGAAAAATAGGGGGTCATCATGGATAATAAAGATATCATAAAGAGTTATCATGAAAATGGGTACGTAATATTAAAATCAAATTTTTCTAGGGAGGAGTGCAATAACTTAAAGAATTATCTAGACAGTATGCCTCCCAAAGTCTTCATACCGTTCACTGAAATACCATGGGGGTGGGGTAATCTCGTAGATGATAATAACCTAGGCTTTATCGTTAACAACAAGGCGACAAATGAGGTACTTTCTAAAGTTTTGGGAAATTACGTTTATAATCACCTGTACGTCCATAATAAAGTTAGGTGGTATGGCTTGTTGGAGAACTGGCATCAGGAAGTGTATAATATTAAGACATTTGCACCCGGATTTAATAAAGAAGATTGGGACTGTTTTGCTCAAGTATATGTACCACTAGATCCTCAAAATTTAGAAAATGGATGCTTAAAGATAATACCGCAGTCACATAAGATGGGTGTATTGGAGCATATCGATTTCATTGGTCCAAACATGGGACATAAGAGAATAACGACGTACACAGATGTTGAAAGAGCCTACCAGAAATATGGAATATTAAATTTGGAACTGGAGCCTGGTGATGTTGTAATATTTAACCACCTACTTCTTCATGGTTCAACATCAAACAACGGCCCCTTCGATCGCCGGGCAATCGTCTTACAGGCCAGGTCAGATATAAAGAAAAAATCAGATATTGAATTTGAGGAAGAAACCGCATATCGCACAAACTATACCGTAGGTGTCCTGCGTGCTGAATTGGAAAAACAAGAAGCGAAGCGCGCACTCTATTCTGACTCACACCGTGAGGGTCGTTAGTTGTATGAGGCTAGCTGTTTGTATACATGGTATTGTCGGAGGAAAGAAAGGTAAAGATAATGCCGGCGGTGCACTGGATATTCATGAGTTATTCTCACATTTCAGGGATAATGTAATTGCAGCAAATGAAGGCGATTTCGAAAAGATTGATGTTTTTATACATAGCTGGAGCGTTGATCAGAAAGACAGTATATTGAGTCTATACGATCCAACATCACATGTTATAGAGAATCAAATTGTTTTTGAGGGTGTATCTCAAGAAGATCAGCGTAGGTTTAGTAAATTTTATAGCCTCTATAAGAGCATAAACATGTGCGAAAAATACTGCAATGACGACATAATACTATCTTGCAGGTTCGACATGTTCTACAATAAGCAATTAAAGATCAATGATATAATAGCTGAAAATTCTCAAAAAGCCCGTGTGTATTTCCCCGGAGATAATCCTGAGTGGAATACTTTGTATGACGACTCAAAAAGATTGGCTGATGATTTTATCATAGGTAAAAAAGGTGACATATTTGATTTTTTTTCAAATGATGCCAAGAAAAATCTAGATAATAGAATGTTGAACCGGGCCCCATCCGTCTTGAACCCGCGTCCTCATCGTAACGGGCTAGATAATCATCACATCGTATTCTCTATATTTCAAGAAAACATTAAGCAAATTGAGATTGTAAGGTTAAGCGAATATACTTCCAGGGTCGATCTAATACCCTTTAGGGAAAGTCATAAACTAAAAAGTGAATCCAGTAATACAAGAATTATTTGAAGATGCAATATCAATACTGTTAGAGGATGGTGTTGCATATTTGTCAAACGTGTTTGTCGATCACTCTATTTTCTCCAATGTCTTGAATGATATCTCTAAGATAACTAGTCCTGTAATGCACACAGGCAAAATTAGGTCATTCAAAAATAACTCTGTAGACTCATACTTATTATTTGATGAAAATAATGGTACCCCTCTTATACCTGAGGTAATGCTAGAGATAGATGGGGGTAAGGTACAAAGGATATGGAACTCCCAAAATCTCACAGGCGAATTAATCAGTGCCTTGCATGCAGCAGTTGATGCAATTTCAAATACTATTTTTTGTGGGATGATAAAGAGGGAGTATAGTTTTCTTTTGCCTCCAGGTCGAGATATTGTTGCCAAAAAAATTCATAGGACCTCAAGCTTTGGCTCGAAAAATAGTTACACGGTCATACTTTTTATAGAGCCTGATGTCAATAATCTTGACCTATACTCATATGTCCTAGGATCTCATAGGTTATGTAGCTGTGAATTAAACCCATGCATATGCAGATCATTAGATGTCAATGCTGAAATATCTTTTTCTTCTCCAGTTATACGATTTAAGCAAGAGCCCGGATCAGTGATGATCGTTAATGATGCATGCTTATCTGATATTCAGGTACAAGACTCAATAGCTAGCGGGTGTTATCTCGTTAAAAAAATCTACATATGATGCCCTTGTTCTTTTTATAATATGGTGTTAAACTTTATTTTGGGTAGTTGGTGATAATATGATTAATGATAAGCGGGTTTTGGCTATTACTCTTGCGAGGGGAGGTTCAAAACGTGTACCCAAAAAGAACATGGTTGACATATGTGGTCAACCATTACTGAAATACACAATTGATGAAGTTAAGAAGAGTGAGTTTATCGATGATTATGTAGTGTCAAGTGATGATCAAGAAATTATATCTTTTGTTAAGTCGCTAGGTATTTCAACGGTCTTAAGGCCCACGGGCTTAGCAAAAGATACCTCAAAATCGTCAGATGCAATACTTCATGTATTGTCTATTGTTCCTGGCGATTATGATTATATAGTCGAGGTTATGTGCACAAATCCCTTAAAGCTAGCATGTGATATCGACGGTGTGATAAAAAAGCTAGATGACCTAGGGGGTGACAGTGCAGTTTCTGTATGCAGGGTGTGGGATTATCATCCTAGCAGAATTAAGTTTATAGAGAATGATACGCTTGTTGATGTTTACCCTGAAGTGCCGGAGTCTAGGAGACAAGATCTTACACCACCTGCATACATTAGGAATGGGTCGATATATGCATTTAGGGTTAAAACAATAAAGGAATATGGATCAAGACTAGGGGATGTCACAAGGCCCTACATAATGCCGGAGTCAAGGACGATTAATATTGATGAACCTATAGATTTAGAGCTAGCAAGAATTATGGTAAAGAAAAGGTAGGAATATGAACAACAATATCTTATGTATTACACCAATTGACCACCTAGAAAATGTTTCAAATATCCTAGGTAATGCTGGAAATTTATTCCAGATGCCTCTCATCTCAAGTGAGGATCTTTATGACGTTTTAAGGACTAAAAATATTACTGTTATTTTCACAAATCCCAATATGCAAGGCTTTAAGCTTAATAAACACCTCCTTCATGGGTCAAACGTCTCCACAATCTGTACTGCATCTACTGGCCTAAATCATATTGAGATGGAGTACTGTGATAACAATAACATACAGGTAATCTCTATAACGAGAGATTATGAGTTACTTAAAGAGATTACATCAACTGCAGAGCATGCGTTTGGGTTATTATTGTCTAGTATTAGAAAGACAGTTCCAGCTAATTTTTATGCTAAGAATGTAGGGTGGGATTGGAGGCCATTTTTAGGACGACAGTTAAATCAGATGTCAGTTGGTATTTTAGGATTAGGTAGGCTAGGCATTATGATGGCTGAATATTGCTCATCTTTCGGTGCAGAGGTTTTTTATGTTGATCCTCACGTTGATGACAAAAGATATACACGCGTTAACAGCATCCATGAAATGATGCCAATAATAGATGCACTTTCTATACACGTACATGTTAATAAAGAAACGGTGCATATGATAAATAATGATGTTTTGTGCCTTGCACGCCCTGGCCTAGTTGTGGTTAACACATCAAGGGGAGAAATAGTTTGTGAAGATGATATCCTTAGAGCCATAGAGAAAAAACTAGTATCTCATTATGCAACAGATGTTATAGAGGGGGAATTTGACGATAATAGAGCCAGTAGGCTTCTGTCAATGCCTGACGAATATGTTACGGTGACACCCCATGTAGGCGGCTCAACAATAGATGCACAAAACCTAGCCTACCAGTTTGCAGCACAAAAGCTTGTAAAAATACTTGAAAGTGCTTAAAATTAATAAATCATTAGGCAAGAGGTCTCTGAGATGATTGAAGTAATTGCAGAAATTGGCTGGAATCACATGGGTGATATGGCTTTAGCTGAGAAAATGATTAAGGCGGCTTCGGAGAGTGGGGCTGCATATGCAAAATTTCAAACATGGTCCGTTGATAGGCTTAAGGCTGGTGATTGGGACGCCGACGGCCGACGACAAATATACGAGAATGCTGAACTTACGGTAGACGATCATAGGCACCTAATAGGGATATGCAAAAAGCATAACATAAAGTTTCTGTCATCGGTTTTTAGCATCGACGATGCAAAGCTGTTGGTTTCTTTGGGCATTAAAGAGGTTAAGATCCCTAGCTTTGAATGCAGAAATAGCGCACTCTTGTCTTATTGCAATAAGAGTTTCGACAAAATTTTTATGTCTACAGGTACTTCAACATGGGATGAGATCTCTAGTTCTTGTAAGCTTTTATGTGATGTTAATCTAGTTTTAATGCATTGCGTCTCGTCATACCCTTGCGATCCAGCCATTGCGAATATACGAAAGCTAGAAAACCTAAAGACTATTACTAAAAATATAGGGTACAGTGACCATATCTTCGGGGTAGAGTCAGCAAAGGTTGCCATGAAATATGATGTCTGTGCTATAGAAAAACATTTTACCATTGATCACAACCTACCAGGTAGAGATAATAAATTTGCTATTTTACCTCACGAGTTGAAGAATTTATGTGACTATATTCATATGCATGAACAAATGCACATATGGCATGGCTTGGATTTCTTAGAGCAAGAGAGAAGCTCTAGAGAATTTTATACTGGAAGATTTAATAAATGATTAGTGTCATTATTAGAAATAAGAATGAAGCTAGATGGATTGGGCATGCAATACAGTCATGTTTAGATTTTTTTAGTGACCCCGAGATTATCATTATTGATAATGAGTCTTCTGATGATTCTTTAAGTGTTGTTAACGAGTTCTGTTTTTCAAATATCAAAGTACATGCTATAGATCAATATACGCCAGGTAAGGCATTAAATTTTGGCATATCAAAAGCATCATATAATGTAGTCCTAATATTGTCAGCGCACAGCCAGATAATGAAGATGCCTGATATGTCAGAGATTAATGATGCATTAAAGTCATATTCCGCAGTCTTTGGAAAGCAGACCCCTGTATACCGCGGAAAGAAAATTAATAAGCGGTATATTTGGTCACACTTTGTTGATGAAAAAGTTGAGAACATGTGGTCTGAATTAGAGAGCAGAAATTTCTTACATAATGCATTTTGTTTTTATGATAAGAAGGCACTTATTGAGCTACCGTTTAATGAAGGTGTAGTGTCAAAAGAAGATCGGTACTGGGCTGCCGACGCAGTGTCTTCTGGGATGACGTATCTTTATGAGCCTGCCATGGAGTGTAATCATCACTGGACGCCTGGGGGTGCAACGTGGAAAGGGATAGGCTAAATGAAAAAGATAGGAATTATAGGGAATGGGTTTGTGGGGTCCGCTATAGCAGCGGGCTTTGTGTTACATGTTGATGATATTTTCATCCATGACATTGACCCCACAAAGTCTACGCATAGCTTAGAGGATGTCCTACTAAATTCAGACTTTGTATTCTTAAGTGTACCCACACCTATGAAAGATGTCCTGGGAGGGGAGATTGACACTAGTATTCTAGATAATCTCATGTTAGATATCTCGAATATTAATACACGTGATAATGTAATAATAGTTAAGTCGACAGTTGTTCCAGGCACAATGGAAAGATATGCAGAACAATTTCCAGGCCTGAATCTTGTTTTTAACCCTGAATTTCTAACTGAGCGTCGGGCGCGCCTAGATTTTATCAATTCGTCTAGAATAGTGCTAGGCGGAGATAACGTGAATAACAGTAGGGTGGAAATTCTATACAGAAGTAGATTTTCAGCAACGCCTATCTTAAAGACAGATTTTGCATCTGCACAATTAATCAAATATATTGCAAACTGCTTTTTTGCTGTGAAGGTTTCATTCATGAATGAGATAAGGCAATTATCTGATGCCGTAAATGCAGATTGGGATGATGTAGTTAATGGGCTAGTCTTAGATGGTAGGGTTGGTAATTCACACTTAGATGTACCTGGACATGATGGTGACCTAGGGTTTGGTGGAAAATGTTTTCCAAAAGACATTAATGCCATTATTCATAAATGTAAAGATGTCGGTGTAGACCCAAAGATTCTTAAGGCTGCATGGGATAAGAATCTAGAAGTTAGAAAAAATCATGACTGGACTAGTATAGAAGGTGCAGTTAGCATATTAGGAGACAATAATGAGTGATTTCCCGACAGGAAAGAAACATGTGTCATACTCAGAGGTGAGGTGTTGGAAAGAGTGCCCTTACCGTCATAAGCTACAGCATATTGATAAGATTGATAAGTTCGAGCCCTCACCGTACCTAGATTTTGGTACTAATGTTCATGAGGGCTGCGAGAGTTTTCTTAATACAGGAGATATTCCCAAGGATAAACTGTTACAAAATATTAAGGACGCTTGGGAGAAAAATGGATTTGATAATCCTGATTGGGTCAAGGTTCAGCCAGGGTGGTATAAGTACCACCCAGTAGGTGAGTGGTGCCAATGGGCATCTAACATGTGGGATGATGTTCCGCAATTTTTAGATAAGACCTTTCCTGGATGGGAACCTGTTCGTGCTGAAGAAGAGCTATACGAGTTTATAGAGGCGAAGGATTTAAACTTCAAGGGATTTATCGACGCAATCATAAAGGTTCCTAGGAAAAATGGAACGTACAAATATTGGATCCTAGACTGGAAGACTGCAAAGTCTTATGGGTGGGATAGAAGAAAAAAGCAGGATTTTTTGACACAGGCTCAAATTATTTTGTATAAAGATTTTTGGTCTAGAAAGAATGGCATACCCCTCAAGGATGTAGGGTGTGGGTTTATTCTTTTAAAGAGAGGAGGAAAGCCGGGGAACACATGCGAGTTTTTCCCCATCTCAGCCGGGCCAAAGACAATAGCAAAATCCAGAAAAATGGTCGATAGCATGATATCGGCTGTTAGAAAGGGATTTTATGTAAAAAATAGAAATTCATGCACATATTGTGATTATCATCAAACTGAGCATTGTACCTAAGGAGAAATAAGTGAAAAATAATCAAGAATACCAAGTAGGAATAGTCGGCCAGGGCTTCGTGGGGTCCGCAATCCGCGAAGGCCTAAAAGATTTTTATAGCGTATTAACATATGATATTAAGCCTGAACTAAGAAACTGCGAGTCTTTATATCACCTTGTTTCAAAGTCTGATTTTGTCTTTGTATGCCTGCCAACGCCGATGCATAAAGATGGCAGCTGTCATACCGGTATTGTTGAGAAGGCAATAAGCGATATAAATGAATTATGTTCAGCCAATAATCTAGATAACAAGATACTGATCATAAAATCGACAGTTCCTCCGGGGACAACTGCTTATCTGGATGAGAAGTATTCAAGTGTATCGATAGTTTTTAGCCCCGAGTTTTTAACAGAGGCAAATTCATTTGATGATTTTAAAAATCAGTCAAGGATTATCGTCGGAGGGCCGCGCCCTTCATCATCGATGGTGAAGACGATGTTTCGAAAAGCGTTTCCTACAATACCAATTATTAAGACCAGCTCAACCCATGCTGAGATGGTGAAGTATTTTATAAATTGTTTTCTATCCACAAAGGTTTCATTTGCAAATGAAATATACCAGGTCTGTGAAAAGCTAGGGGTTGATTATGATAAAGTTGCAGAATATGCATTGTATGATGATAGATTAGGCAAGTCACACTTTTCTGTTCCTGGTCCTGATGGGCATTTTGGCTATGGCGGCCACTGTTTTCCGAAGGATTTGTCTGCAATGATTAATGTAATGAGTAATTTTGATATTTCCCCCAGCGTTCTCAACGCAGTAAAAGAAAAAAATGATGAGGTGAGAGAATATAGGGATTGGGAGCTTATGAATGGTAGGGCAGTGATAGAAAAAGATTGATATTAACTGTTTCTCAATAAGGGATAGGTTTTGCATATGGCAAATAAGAAAAAAGTATTAATGTTATCTGATCATGCTTTATGTACGTCAGGCGTCGGTGTGCAAAGTCGCCATTTAATCGAGGGCTTGATCAAGAAAGGCTGTTGGTCTTTTCGTCAGTTCGGCGCAGCGATTAAACATGGGGACTATGAGACAGTAGTTGTTAATGACGACTTTATTATTAAGCCTGTTGATGGTTTCGGCACACCTGAGATGCTAAGGGTCACACTAGCAACAGAGAAACCTGATGCAGTTTTTCTATTCACAGATCCCCGATTTTTTACGTGGTTGTTTGAGATGGAAGATGAAATTCATCAAGTGTGCCCTATAGTGTGGTGGCATGTATGGGATAATCGGCCGACACCCAGGTTTAATGATGTTCTTTATGAATCAACAGATCTAATCAATTGTCATTCTCACTTAACATATGAAGTTGTTAGTGAAAATTTTCCGGAAAAGACAAATTTTATTCCTCACTCGCTTCCCGAAGGCATCTTCTTTCCTATGAGTAAGAAAGACATAGATACGTGTAGGGTTTCTCTATTGGGAAAAGAGAGAGAAGATCATTTCGTGGTTTTATGGATAAACAGAAATGCACGCAGGAAGCGACCCGCAGACCTTGTGTGGGCGTGGTCTATGTTTGTCAAGGAAGTCAAGGAAAAATATGGGCATGATAAAGTCACTTTGCTTATGCATACTGACCCCGGGGATCACGAAGGCCCAAACCTATTCAGCGTCGTTGAGCTATTCGATGTAAAACAAAGCGTTGTCTTTTCAACTGAAAGAGTTGATTTTAATCATATGAATGTCTTACACAATATTTCTGACGCATGTATACAGGTGAGCTATGCTGAGGGTTTTGGTTTGTCGACACTGGAGGCAATGCAGACAGGTACCCCGATTATAGCCACTACAACAGGAGGCTTGACCAGGCAGGTTGTAGACCACAGGGATGGAACTGAGAACGGTGTTGCATTACCGATCGAGCTCAAATCGCTTGTGGGTTCACAATCGGTACCCTATATTTTTGAGGACTACACGTCGGCAGAGACAATTGCTGCGGCATTAATGAAAATGTTTGAAGAGGGTCCTGAGGGTAGAAAAAAGCTGGGAGAAAAGGCTAGGAAGTATGTCTTATCTGAATTTTTACACCAGGATACAATCGATAAATGGCATGATACGCTGATGCATACTATTGATAACTGGAAAGATAATCATAATAGCTGGGTGTGTAGGACATTTTAAGCATGAAAAATATTATAATTAGGGCACCATTGTTAACGTATTCTGGGTATGGTACACACTCGAGGCAGATATTTAAGTGGCTACTGAATAGATATCCTGAGTCCAATATTTTTACGAGTTGTGTACCCTGGGGGATCACACCATGGATGGTTAATCCGGATATAGAGTCAGGCCTTGCTGGAGAAATAATGGCTAGATCCAATAATCCTCCAGCAAAATGTGACATTTCGATACAGGTACAGCTGCCAAATGAGTGGGATCCTAATTTGGCAAATATCAACATAGGTGTATCTGCATTTGTGGAAACAGATGTATGTAATCCTGAGTGGATAAATGCATGTAACAAGATGGACTGTATTGTCGTACCATCTCAGCATGTCAGGCGAGTTATAGAGAATTCCGGAAAGTGTAATGTGCCTGTGCATGTTGTCCCCGAGTCCTTCTATGAGGATATTGAGAAAGAAGATTTAGACCCTATCGACATTAAGTTTGAGACGGACTTCAATTTTCTTGTTTTTGGTCAATTAACAGGAAATAATCCCTATAATGATAGGAAAAATTTATTCAATACTATAAAGTGGATTTGTGATGAATTTAAAGATGATCCTGATGTCGGAATAGTGCTAAAAACAAACTCAGGAAAAAATACAAAAATTGATAGAAAAATAACTAGCGGCATTGTACAGCAGCTTGTTAGCGAGATTAGAGAGGGTCCTTATCCTAAGGTTCATATGATCCACGGTGCAATGTCGACTAAGGAGGTAGCTTCTCTATACAGGCATCCTCAAATTTCTGCACTGGTATCATTAACACGAGGCGAGGGTTTTGGCCTTCCAATATTAGAGGCGGCAGCTAGCGGGCTACCTGTTATTGCAACAGCATGGTCCGGACATGTCGATTTTTTACGCCTCGGAAAATATGTCAGCGTAGATTATCAATTGTCACCTATTCATGAGACGAGGGTTGATAATCAAATTTTTATGCAAAATGCAAGGTGGGCTGAGGCTTCTAGTGAGCATGCACGTGCCAGGCTTCGGAAATTTAGAAAGTCCAACGTAATTCCTAAACAGTGGGCAAAAGAGCTTAGGGAAAAGTTACTAACTACGTTCAATCAAGGCAGCATAAATTCTCTATACGATAGTGCAATAGGGAAGTATTTTGTATGAGCTGGCCTATTGTCCTCATAGTCGCTTTTTTATCTTTATTATCTATAATCTCTACATTTTACGCAATAAGATTTGGGTTAACGATTCTAAAGTTTCAAGATGCAATAGAGAGCTCACTTGATATTTTGGATGAGAGATATAGCAGCATGTACAATGTGCTACAAACACCTCTTTTTTACGATAGTCCAGAAATACGTAGAGTTTTAACTGATATAGAGAAAAGTAGAGATGCAATTTTATACGTTGCAAATTCAATAACCCGTGTAGACGAGGCGCCGCCACCTACTGAGGAATAATTTAAAATGGAGATTCCCGACCATGCAAGGAAAGAAAAAAACAAGGAGGCGCCGCCGCTCCGGTCAAGAGCCATACTTCAGTAAAGATACTCAGGCCAGTATTCAAAAATATCAAGATACTGATTCTATGGACGACAAAGAAAAAATATACGTAGAAGAAATATTGCCGGCATTCGATAAACTGGCAGAGAACTTAATCTTCGTTTACGGCTTTGTAAATCCCCAGCAGCCTTATATTAGCTTAAAGAATGATTGTGTTAGTTTTTTATATGAGACTATTCATAAATGGGATGGGTCTCGAGGAACTAAGGCTTTTTCTTACTTTAATGTTGTTGCAAAAAATTGGCTTATAATGAATTCTAGAAAGCTAAAGAAGCGGGCAATGAGACATGTCAGCTTGAGTGACTATAGTTCAATGAATGCGGTTGACAAAAGTTTTCTAGCAAACTATGATGTTGTCCCTGCTCCTGACGAGATATTAATTAAGAGAAATCTCAGAAATGAGATACTGGAAATTTTAGTAAAAATTAGAAGTAGGGTGAAAGGCCAAAAAGAAATAGCATGTATCGAGGCCATAACTACGGTGTTTAAGAATATAGATGAATTAGATTTTTTAAACAAAAGGGCGATTTTTGTATATGTCAGAGATATATCAGGGCTCAATCCTAAACAGCTGTCTGTTGCAATGTCATCTATTAGAAAACATTATAAAGATATAGTTAAACAAAAGACGATATTGGAGGAATTGCTATGAGTAATGATGTCGATAAGATGTTTGACAAGTATAGGAACAGCCAGCAAAAAGTAGCAGACTTTGCAGAGCTACTTGATTCAATAGATGCATCAGAGGATAAAAAGAAGCTGTTATGGAAAGAGATATACCATAATGCAGTAATGGATAGGGAGAATGCAGGCATGTTATTTACTGATGCATTTCAACAAATGCAATCAGGGACTACTGAGCATGTTACCCTAGGGCCTACATTGTCGAAGTATATCGAGCGAATGTGTAAATCGAATGACCAGATACTGCGGCTAGCCGAACTGATAACAAAATGTGAAGAGAGAGCTGCCCGTGTTAATCCGGATGATATTTTTGCACAAATAGAGGATTAAATCATGGCCGGACGCAATTTTGACTATGTCGATTACCTGGCTAGCGACTCAAATCCTACATCCGCATTTGCGGAGGCGGAAGCACCGGCACAACCCACCTTAAGGTTTGGTGTCGTTGTAGAGGTACTAAATGACCCAGGTGCTATTCCTGCTAAGCAGAGGGATATATACTTTGATGAATGTCAGAATAGTGCATACCTGATATCGGCTCCCCGTAATTCAATTCTGGTTAGGGATGTCACAGGGGGCTTGGATCGTGCTAAGTCAGCGCAAGGACAAAAGGTGTCTGTTGCTTATCCTATTTTTCCTCCCCACATAGGACTACCGGTTAAGGCAGGTGAGACTGTTTTTCTAATAGATCCCGATCCAACAACAACATCAGATCTAATGTTCTGGCTGTGTAGAATTCCAGCTGCTGACTTCGTCGATGATATCAACTTTACCCATTGGGACCGAACGTTGATGGAGGTTGCTACGAAGATTAAGTCAGAAACACCTCCCGATAAGCCGGCATTCATGAATGGCACTGACACTGATGATACATTTACCCTAGCGATGCCAGATGATTATGATATGATTTTTACTGGCTCGATATCGAATAAGTCAGTAAATTTTGAGGCAGTTCCTAGGTTTACTAAGCGTCCAGGTGATTTAGCCCTGCAGGGGTCGAATAATACACTGATATGCCTTGGTGAAGATAGGGGTTTCACAGGCACTAATACCCCTGACAAAAGCTCAACCGACCCCGCAAAGGGTGATGGGACAACTGTCAGTAATGCAAATATTAAGGTTGATAAGGGATTTCCATTTGGGAATAGGGGGGATAGTATAAGTGCTGCAAAAGAACCGGCACTTAAGGGGACAATCGATATCGTCGCAGGCAGAGGTCAGGTTGATGGGACTAAGCCTTTCACCATAGCAAATACACGTAGTTGGAAAGAGACAAATAAGAACCCTGTTAATTTCGGATCAGATTTTTCACCAGCCGGCACTGATGCTACACCTGAAGATAATGAAGAGATAATTCTAGTAAAAAATAACTGGTATGCAAACCCACAGGAGGGTGATCCGGATTTCATGTCCGACCTTTCACGTGTGTATATCTCAATGAAAACATCAGGTGATACCAACTTTAAGCTGCTGGATTCTCTAGGTGATTTTGTTAAGAATGACCTTAAGGTCAAGGCCGTTGATGATAATGCTTATGTGATAATGAAATCCAATGAGGTTCGAATAGTTGCCAGGAAGGATCCTGCTACAAAGCCACCGGCGGATGGTTCAATTCTAATAATTAGGGAAGGCGCCGACCCTGCAAACAGGTGTTCTGTTTCACTATTACCAGGTGGAAAAGTTGCTATTGATGCAAAAGAGGTATTTATAGGCGACGGGCAGGCAGACCAGATATTTTTGGGGGATCCAGCAAAGTCAAAGGCTCAGGCTGCAGTGATGGGTGATAAACTTGTGGAACTATTGGATGAATTCTGTACGAACCTCACATTGTCAATATGCAACCTAGGTGTCCCTGACAGTCCTGTCGTAACGGCGGCCACAACGTTACAGGGCAAGCTGACCCAGATGAAAAGTAAAACAATCTTCATGAAGAATGATGCCTAATGCCTGAAGTATATGAAGAGACTATAGATAATGACCCCCTATACAAGCCCGGGTTTACAGGAAATGCGGGGGCAGGTACCGTACCCACTATTCCCCCTCAAAACCCAGTCCTTCAAGCCGGTGACATGTCTCCGACACTAGCAAATGTGAAAATGAGCGCGTCAAAGGTGTACATGGAGGCACTTGCAACCGACCCCAACCCCGCAGTTCGGCTCGGCGCAAAAAAACCTGTATTTTCATATATTGTCGGACGCTTTAATGATGATTCAATACCGGATGAGAATACTCTTAAAGATGCCTCCTGGGCCAGAGATAAGCTTGCGATGATGAAGGCAATTATCTTACGATCTACGACACAACTTGATGCCCCGATGGACATTAAAGATCCGCTAGGGTATGCAAACCTGCTAATGGCCGTTGTAACATCATATTCAGGCCAGCCTGCCCCACCGGACCTAGGTTTAGAGTGGGACGGGGCCCCGGGGGGGTTCAACATTGATCCCCATGGTAATGGTGGTGATGATACAGTATTTAATGCACTTGACTGGATTGTAAAAGATAGTATTCTACAGGCAGGTGGATCGCTTCCTGCAATATCAGCAGGTGCCCCTGCACTTCTTCAGGATTCTGTGAAGGCATTATACGGTGATGAGGACGGACAAAAGATAATTGATGCTGTTGCTCCAGTATTATTTACGGTATTTAACGAGGTTATTGCACCCGAGGTTGCAACAGCATATATGATTCCTCCACTTCCTGCAATTCCGGTAATGGCACTTTTGGCGACAAAGCCTGATGAGGTCTTGTTGTCCTTAGGATTAGCAGCAGGTGAAGAGACATATGAGAAGTTGGCAGCTTCAGAAGACGAGGGCCTGCTGGGTAAAGTACTTGGTGATGTGCTTGCCGCATGGACCGGCCTTATATTGGGTGCCGCCAATGTAGTAGATACAGATATTGGGATGGCATTGACCCAGGGATCCGCTAAATTATTATCACTGAGCGTCCCCGATCCAGGCACTTCGGCAATCTCTGCCAACTTAGATGATTTGAATGCTGTGCCCATTCCACCTGTTACGGAGCCATACTCTGTTCAAGAGATGCCAGAAATTGGTACCGTTAACTGGAAAGCGATACATATGCATCACCTACTAGCATGCCTACCACCCGGTGACTTGAGGATTCTAGCACTCCCACCGATTATTACAAAAGACAGCTAATAGCCGTCATATCTTAAGATATTTGTATATCTTTTAGCGTATATATCACTACGCGTGTTTTATTTAAGCTCTATTCGTTATAGGATTTGCTAGAGTACATATTTAATCCATAACGACAACTCTATAGAGCAGAGAATGCCACAAAACCAAAAGACATACAGTTTCATCAGCTCAGGTCTTTCCAGCTTAGATGAGCAGCAGCTGTTACCACAACAGGATGCATTACCCTTGGGTATTAAAACACCCATAGAGTATGGCGAAACTGATGACGGTTTATTTAAGATGCATAAAGACATTGGGGATCAGATGGTAGATAATTTTCGAAATATGGTCTTAACAAATCATGGTGAGAGGATGGTTCATTATGACTTTGGTGCAAATTTAAGAGAATTAACATTTGAACTTGGCAGTGAAGATATCGATGCTGTAGCAATGGAGAGAATATCTGCTACATCTGCAAAATATATGCCATTTATAACCTTAAAGGACTTCACAACCTTTACAGATCACCTTGACAACAAAGATGTTGCTAAGATTGGAATTAGGGTAACATTTGATATCCCTCTTTTAAATGCATTTGATAAACAGGTCCAGGTAATGCTATATGTAGCAGGATGATAATTTATGCCAAAAGATATTAAGAATAAATTAAAGAATGTAAGTAGTAGGACATACCTAGCAAAGGATTTTGATAGCCTAAGGGCAGACTTATTGGGATATGCAAAGACTTATTTTCCTGATAAGATACAAGATTTTTCTGAGTCGTCATTAGGGGGAATGCTACTAGACTTTGCAGCAATGGTTGGTGACAACCTGTCTTTTTATCTAGATCATCAATTTAATGAGCTAAATCCATTTACTGCAATAGAACCTGATAATGTGATATCACACCTGAGGAACGCCGGCGTGGATATAGTGACAGCTTCTCCTGCGGTTGCTGAGATTACATTCTCTATTCAAGTTCCACATCAAGAAAATTCATATGGTGTACGTAGTCCAAATAGGACAGCATTGCCCATTATACAACAGGGAACAGTTTTAGTCGGTCCTGGTGGCATAAAATTTACGCTGATAGAAGACATTAACATGGGTAGCCAGTTTAAGTCCGGAGATCTTAGGGCAGATGTTTCGATAGCCGGCGTAGACTATGAGGGAGCCCCTACAGCCTATAATATTTCGCAAAAAGGTATTTGTGTTTCAGGCCAAGAAACAACCGAGACATTTTTTATCCCTAATGTACATGAACCCTTTAGGCAAATAGATTTAGGGAATGTTAATGTGACTGAAGTAATATCCGTCTATGACACAAACGGAAACCAGTATTATGAGGTTTCTTCATTGGTTGATGATGTCGTATACGGCGGAAAGCTACGTCCGGACGCCGAAGGCGCGCTTGTAGAGCAGGATATGGAGATCATACCTGCCCCTCGCAGGTTCGTAAAGATAGTGGACCCTAAGACAAAAATAACAACCCTACAGTTCGGTGGTGGAACAGCTAAGTCTCTTAACGATGACATTATTCCCGACCCTAGCGAGTTAGCCTTAAAGCTATATGGAAAGAAAACATTCTCTAGGTTCGTTATAGATCCCAACTCATTACTAGAGACAAAAACATTGGGAATTGCACCAGTTAATACTACTCTTTCTATCAAGTATCGTTTTGGGGGTGGGTTATCACATAACGTAAATGCAAATTCAATTAATACTATAGAGACTCTACAGATATTGTTTCCTAACACTAGCATAACAAAAGCAATGTCGGACGGTGTCAAGCAGTCTATCGCAGCTATAAACACACAACCGGCGGGGGGAGGATTAAATCCCCCTACCCTAGACGATCTCAGGGCTGCAATAGCATCCACGAGAAATTCACAAGCCCGCATGGTTACAAGGTCAGATTTATATGCCAGGATATTTACATTACCTGCTAGGTTTGGGAGGGTGTATCGTGCCATGGCTACAAATAATCCAATGAACCCTCTTGCATCTAATCTTTATGTTATTAGCCTAGACAGGGAAGGTAGGTTAACTGTATCTCCAGATGCACTAAAAAAGAATTTAAGAAAGTACTTAAATGAATTTAGGCTAGTTTCGGATGCAGTGGACATCTTGGATACGCGGGTTCTAAACTTCGGCGTAGAGTTTTCGATTGTCACGCACCCATCCTCCAATAAGTCAACAGTTGTTCAGGAGGTTATAGCTAACATTAGGGATATCTTAACTATAGAGAATTTCCAGATAGGCCAACCAATAGTGACATCTGATATTGTTAATATTATTGTTAATACCGAGGGGGTTATAGCAATTCAAGAGATGCCAAAAATAATACCTCGTGTGGGAATAGTCAACGGTAGGGAATATTCTATAATAGGATTTGAACCATCTAAGATGAATATAAAAGGAATGATTGTTCCTATGGAGGGAGGGATATTCGAGTTAAGATATCCGGATTTCGACATAATTGGCACTGCTTCATAGGAGGGTATTTTGTATCTTACATTAACTGCTAGCAAAGACACATATATCACGAATAAGATTATATCGAATGCGTTTAGTGCCTCAGATGCTAATACGGGAAAAGCTTCCACCATCGATTTGTTTAAGCTTTATGATGAATCATTTCTGACCGGTGTGGATAATCCTGTAGAGTTATCACGAGGGCTAATAAAATTTGATTTTGAGAGAATAGAAAAGTTATCAAGGGAAAATTTGAACCTAGATGGCTCTGACTTCAAGTGTACATTAGAGCTTTTCGATATTATGGGTGGCCAAGTAACCCCCACTAATTTTACATTAATGCTTTTTCCACTCTCACAATCATTTGACGAAGGGATTGGCAAGAACGTAGTGTCATTTTCTGATTTAGACGTTGCAAATTTTGTTACTGCATCTTATAAAAATGCATCAAATGTTGCATGGTATCTTTCTGGGGCAAATGCGCAAGGCACTATTGACAAGACATCCGGCACCGGATACCCTGCTGATATTGATATTATAGTTTCCGGAAATTTAAATGATGGAAACGGTACCACAGGATTAGGGGTTTCACAGTTATTTAAGCAGGGAAGCGAGAACCTGTCTATGGATGTGACGACAATTGTCTCAGCAACCATTGCGGGGGTGTTACCTGACTGCGGGTGGAGATTGTCATTCACAGGCTCAGAAGAAAATGATGCAAAAACTAGATTTGTTAAGAGGTTTGCAAGTCGGCATGTAAGAGATAAGACAAAAATTCCTAGACTTGTTGTTACGTACGATGACACCATAAAAGATCAACACCAAAATCTATTTTTTGATTTAACCGGGTCCGTATTTCTTAAGAATTTTAAAAGAGGAATTCCTGCGAGCATATTGTCTGGTACTGCTGCCTCTGAAGTCACTGGTACGGATTGCATGATTCTAAAAATAGAATCAGGTTCATACAGTAAGCAAATTTCAGCATCTCAGCACCAGGCTGGAACAAAGGTTCTAAATAATTCTATATCTGCAGCTGGAGCTGATACCAGGATATTCAACTACATGACAGGTGTATACTCTGCATCATTTGCTATATCTAGCCAAGACACCGGTGTCATATTCGGTAGTACAAGGGTCATAGATTTTGTTATAGCCAGTGGATCAATAACCTTTGATGAAATATGGGGTTCTGTTGATGGGAAAGTGGGTTACTATACCGGTAGTTTAACTGTGGGTAGAAATGACCCTACATCATTTAATATTGCACCCAAGCGGCTTGATATGATAGTCACAAATGCAAAAAATTCCTATAAGTCCAATGAAAAAGTAATGTTTAGGGTTTTTGTACGTGATTTTGCTGCGAATCAAAAGGCTGCGAGGTTACCCTACAATTTAAAGAGTGTTATTTTAGAAGAAGTGTATTACAGAATTAGAGATATAGATGATGATTATGTATGGGTACCATTTGAGGAGAAAAATAATGCTACTAGGCTATCTAGCGATTCCAAAGGCATGTTTTTTGAGACATACGTAGATTATCTACCAAAGGGTAGGACATATACAATTGATTTTCTAATCAAGGAAGCTGGGTTAGAATTAATCCAAGAAGCTAAAAATGTGAGATTTAGGGTGGATTAAGACATGGCCAAGACAAATCCGTTATTTAAGCAGAGGGACTTGTTCTCAGTCGAGACCCTAAAAAGAATGACCTATAATGCCAATATTCTTAGAGGTCAGGTTGGCGCGTCGTTGTCTTCCTCTAATATTTCAAGCACTTCGTCATTTCGGTATGATGCACCCTCCGGGCCTATAAAGTCGACGCAACAGCTGGCAATTGATTTCTCCAAATTTGAAAATCATACATTTTATAATTCAGCTGAGTCTAAGGTTAATATCGCTTTTGACAAGGTTATTAATCGGTTTCCATTTGACGGAGACAGAAAGGACTTAGAGAAATTTTTAGACGACCTATCAGGGTTCGAGCATTGGGTATACAAGCAGTTTCCAAAACATCTCGGATTCCTCCACTTTTCAGGAACTAACACGGGACAAGTTCCAGGTGGGTCGTCAGGAACGTATATAAAAGTTAAAGATGCTGCTGGATCTCTCATTCCTTCACTCTCAAAAGATGAATCTGGTCAGGTAATAATAGGCCCAACAGGTATACAAACGTTAACATTCGAGATGACCGTATGGGTGCCTTTACATACACATGATGAGCAGGTCATTATACAAAAGTCTTCTTCAGAGGGTGCATTGACAGTAGGCATAGAGCGTAGTGACATCGCCGAGGAGAATGTTTCATTATTCATGCATGTTTCGTCAGGAACAGCAAATCTAGTTTCTAGTATGTCACTGCCTAAAGGCAAATTCAATAATGTTTGTCTGTCATTAGATAGGAGGTCTGGTCAACACAGGATAAAGATGTACCAAAGCGGCGTGTTCAAGGAGCAGTCCGCAACATCATATAAATTTGAAGGATTGCCATTTGAATCCTCCGACTTTATAATTGGGTCAGGATCCACTGTTTTAACATCATCAACGGGAGCGAGTTCATACTTTACACCTCTCCAAACATTTTCAGGAGCAATAGACGAATTTAGGGTTTGGCATGAATTTAGGTCCCCGGGACAACAAAGAAAATTCCAATTTAAAAATGTTTTTCCCTCGAAAGATCTTAGGTTGTATTTCAAGTTCAATGAACCCACGGGGTCGTATACGAACAATTTTATTGTCCTAGACAGTTCAGGGAATTCGCTGCATTCAAAAATATCTAATTTTACTTCATCTCTTAGGGCAAGAAATAGAGGTGAGGGAGGATCAGAGACAGCTACAGTCGGGCTTACAATGCCCCTAAAGAATGAGAGAAAAGATGTTAATCCGATCTTGTTTCCGACTGAGAATGCAGTCGCCAGCTTAAATCAAAGGCTTCTATTTTCTGCTAGCAACTATGATTTTAATAATCCCAACTTAATTACTAGGTTAATTCCTAGGCATTACCTTCTGGAGTCTCAAGAATTTCAAGGATTTAAGACTGAGGAGGGTGATGTAGGAAAACCTTATGCAACCGGATCTGTTAATTTTCCCGGTGGCGGTAAGATAGGTTCTCCTCAAATAATCACATTGATGATGTTGATGTGGTCTTCATATTTTGATGAACTAAAGATGTTCACCGACCAGTTCGGCAAGTTATTAACTGTTAAGTATGAAGAAGATAGGACGATCGCAAACCAGTTCTTGACATTCTTAGGGCAATACTATGGGTTTCCGCTTCCAAGCTTTTATACAAATGCTCAAATTAAACAGTACATAGAGGGAGAAGACTTACTAGTAAACGCCCAATTTAGTAAAAATAGCTTGAGGTTTGTCCAGAACCAAATGTGGCGAAGAGTTCTTGTAAACCTTAGGAATATTACACAAAGTAAGGGCACAATACACTCCATTAAGTCGCTTATACGCTCATGCGGAATAGATCCTGAGAGTAATTTCAAGTTTAGGGAATTTGGCGGTGCTCGGTCTAGAGAGTTAATAGAGACGTATAGGCCAAAGAGATCAATTCTAAGAATGGCAGACTTTTCTGGGTCTATAATATCGAATACGGCTCATTTACCGGCGTCGAATGACCCCACCGGTTTTAATAAGAAAATTCCGCATGCAATGTCAACATTCCTATCAGGTGCAAGGCTTGAGGTAGGAATGCCAACAATCAATCCTGAGAATATGGCAAATAAGAAGCTCTATCCCCCCCATGGGAGGTCTACTCACCCTCAAGACGGGCTGTTTACAAGCGGGTCATTTACCGTCGAGGGTCTTTATCAATTTTTAGAGTCTCCGCTGCCAGGAGTTCGGCATCATACGACCCAAAGTTTGATGAGAATTCATATGACAGGTGGCATGTTAGGAATGACTTCTGCGAAGCTTGCATACAATAAAGGGCAATATGCACTATTAAACTGTGTAGCTATATCTGGCTCTATTAGCGAGAATATAACATCATCTTTACAGTTGCATGTACGACCTGGGGGTCGGTCTATCAAGAATGCGACTGATCCTGACAATTCATTTAAGCTAGTTATGACAGGCGTCAATATATTTGATGGGCAACAGTGGCATATATCCTTCGGGCGTGTGGCACCGCAACAAATTCAGCCTAATCGCACTGCCGAGCATGCACCGACGGCATCATATTTTATAAATGCCGGCTCGCAAAATAACGGCTCTATTTTATCATTTTATCATACAAGCTCTTTTTTTGGTGAGACAAAATCAGTAAATTCAACAGTGCCAAAATATGGCACTAGCGTTAGCGTGTGGGATTGGTGGTCATGTTCATCAGCAGGTGATGGTTTCGCGAGTGCGTTCGGGATCGACCGCGGGTGTTTTTTGGCGATTGGATCTCAAAGCCTCCAGAATGGAATAGAAAGTAATGCAATCAGATATTATGTTCCCGGCTTAAACGATTCTAGGTATTCATCTGAGACTGCAAGGTCGACAAACTTCTCAGGTAAGATAGGGAAAATAAGGTTTTGGTCAAAGGCATTAACCAGCGAGGAGGTTAAGGCACATATAAGGGACCCTGAATCTTTGGGTACAGTATACCCAAATAAACACTTTAATTTTATTCATACACCCACGGGTTCATTTGAGAGATTACGATTAGACGTTAGTATGGACCAGATAGTCACGCAATCTTCTGTTAACGGTGAGCTGTCATTTTTTGATTTTACTCAAAATTTATCCCTAACGGGCACATACGGTGCTCCATGGAACCTTACTGGTAGCAGAGGTATCCCCGTCTATCCGTCGAGGCAGAGGTTTATGATGTTAGGTGCAGGCTTTGTGCCTCAACGAGAAATTATTAAACCGTGGTTAACATACTACAGCACGATTGATCCTAAATTTGATGAAAGAAGCTCATTTAATAAGATTAGGGTGAGGGGCTTCCTGGATCAAGAGAATATTGATGATCAAAGAACACAGGGTGCCCCTGCATATCAAATTCCCCCGAACGAAGAGCCTTGGGACGACACACGTTTTTTAATTGAGAATTCATTTGTCCAGGCATTGAATGAAGATATTATTAAGATCTTTGGCACCTTGGAAGATTTTGAGAATTCCCTAGGAAATCCAGAGCTACTGTTCGCATCTAGCTATCCAGATCTTAGGAGATTGCGTGATATCTATTTCAATCGACTAACGGGTAGGATCCAGATTAAAGAATTCTTTGAGTTTTTTAGGTGGTTTGACGACTCTGTAGGAATTATGATAGAGCAATTACTTCCAAAAAAGACAGAATTCTTGGGGGTACAATTTACTATTGAATCTCATATACTTGAGCGTGCCAAGATGCAATATAATTTTGCACCAGCATACTTACCGCAAGGTGCCATACCTCTACCAACCGCGGTACTATTAGACCTGGATACACTCACCGCCGATGTCGAAGGTTCATAGATAGGGAGATAATATGCCAACAACCAGAACATTAAGCGGAACGATAGACAAATTTCGTCAAGGCGTCAGTATAAGGACATTTGGCCAGCTGCATAGATCTCTATTTCCTAGAATCTCAGTTGGTACGCCCTATGCAATATTGGTTTCTGGATCTGTCGAACCTGTTGTCACAGACTATAATTCCCTAACATTTAAAGCATTCGACGATCAGGCTGCAGGTAGTCCCCGTGAGCGTTTGAATGCACCCCCTGGATACAAGACAATTATTAATCATCTGTGGGTTCATGACGTTTTTGGCGAGTCCGATACAGGCTTTAAAGAAGGAACTCCGTTCGTAGAAAAAAATGCAATAGTTAGTGGCACCCTTGATAAGATGATCACCCTCACCTCCGCGGAAAATTCAGGTACATTACCACTGGCTGTTAGGTATTCTTCCCTGCGTTCCTTAGATCAGATGGATGGAGTCATTGAGCCATTCCCCATCCGCAGACTTGTGGATTTTTCGTTTAATAACCTACCTCCTTCATTCCCATCAGGAAAGCTTAAGGCAGCATTTTTTAGGGGGGTTAAGGCTGAGTTATATTATATGACCCCTGGCGATGCTGACGGCGAAGTTGCACAGTACGTAGATTTAAAGGAGGCAAATATTCCTCCTTATAATGACATGAATTCATTTTCGCTTAAGTCAATAGAGGCAAAAAAGAAGATAAGCAGCGTCTTTAATGATGTGGTTGTAAAGGTACCTGCTGCTTCAACTACAAGTAATTTTGTAGAGACAAGCGTCAATGTAGGGTGGAGGTATGAGTATGTATATTCAAAGGATGGGTTCGGGCCAACATTTATGGGAACAACGCCGATAGCAAATGCAGTTGCAGCAATGACGGGATCAAAGATAGAGAGTTTCTACGGCCAGCCTTCGAAATGTGTTTCGACAACTGCAGGTTTTACATACTCAACATCCAATGCACCAGGGTGGAAAATGGGTACTGACTCTTTAGCTTTCGGGGGATTTAAGAAGTAATGAAGGCGACTAGTACAAAAACGATAGATCTTAATAGGGCATTTAAGGACTGGCGCGGAAACGTTTATGGCGTTGATGCATATTCCAACTTGGTAATGTGGTTACGAATGACAGCCACAACACCAACAGATGCAGGGCCCAACAAGATCTCGACTGTTTCATACGAAAATTCTGCACCTACATCTGAGGTCCAGTTTGCACCTCATCGAGGTTTTATATATCGCGCTGTGAGATGTAACGATTCATCGGCCCAGAGTGCATATGCAACTGCTGCCTCCGGCCTACTGTCATTCAGCTCTTTGGGAAATGGGGGTACCCCCACAGTAACTTCGGACCGCCCTTTCTCCGTCAGCATGTGGGTAAACTTCGACAATATCACTGGTATTCAATATCTTTTTGGTAAAAGCGGTGGAGCATCGGACGACAATGAGTATAGGGCATATGCTAGTCATCTCGATAATAAAGTATATTTTAAGCTAGAGGACAGCAGCGCCAGCTCCGCCACAGCTGTCGTTGTGTCACCTGCCATTGTTGCACCTGGTTATTGGATGCATTTGGTATTTACATACGACGGTAATGCCGCAGCGGCTGTCTCCGACGCCTCTGCAGCAAACGGCATGAAAATATACATGAATGGGGTTGATGTATCTGCAGGGTATATCAATAATTCTAGTTACGTCGGTATGGTACCATACCACGCCGGTAGGCTGTATGTCGGTGGCCAGCAAGATGGAACCGATGAACTTGACGGTAGGGTTTCAGACTTCGCAGTTTTCTCAAGGGTTCTCACCCCCACAGAGATCCAAGCGTTAAATAATTCATATAGGTTAGGCGCATATAATTTATCATCTGGTTTTCTCGATACCCCGCCGCGTTTAAGGCGAAGGGAGATGGACGATGTGATGTTATACGATTACCCTGTTATAGACCGGACCGGGGACGCGGACTGGAGGGCAGGGATATCTAGGGCTCCATTTTCAGATAATGCAACCGTCATGTTCACTTCAGCATCTTCAGGAACCACACCTGACAGGTTGATACAATACCCAGAGATGATGCCTCTCTCTGGATTTTACTACAATGATATGACCTCATTTTCGACCGCCCCATATTTTAATATGCACCAGTCTGATAGGTTTGTCGCAACACCGAATGTTAGTTCAAGCATAAGGATTGCTGGCTCGGTTCCCCAGACTAGTTATATCGGTCAATCAACGTTTTACGGCATAGATATGCGGCGTCAATTTGGTTCATCATTTGGCCTATCACCGTTTGATGAGAGCAAAGTATATTTGTCATCCTCAAATTCACCCTCATTTCCCAACTTTTGGTCTACAGGTACGGAAGAGTCTATCCTACCTGGATTCTCTATGCCCCTTCGTGATAAGACTATAATAGAAATTAAATCAACACCCCTAGTCGAGTCAAAGGTATGTTTTTCAACAGGTACTACGATTGTTACCAATGGTAGTTCATACCCTAGTAGCAATGCAGGTGCCGCGGCAGGAATTAATTCAGGTATCCTGTATTATGCATGGGACTCTAGAAAATTTGAGATTATTGGTGATCTAACCACGGGTAGCAATGTAGACTATATGAGTGGACGAACACACCAGGTGACTAGTAGCTATCTTGTGTGTCCTCAAAATGCCACTTATTATAGCTACACATGGGATCCGTCGACAGGCGGCCCGGGAAATCTAAATAGGCAATGGGATGGCCAGGGGGCCCCATCATCATCTCCATGTGGGTTCCCGCTAGCTAGTAAATTTAATGCAACAGCTTCTCATTACTTGTCGATGAAAAATTACATTTCCCAACCTTTCTTATTAGAAAAGGTTGTTTTAGAGGCCTCTGGTGCTTTTGGCGGTCCAGGTTATGAGCTTCAAAGTGACCGCCCTAGGGATTCCGCATCCACTACGACATTCATTCTCATGAGATCGTCACAACCCGACCCGTGGCTTAATTTTTCGTCAACAGCCTCGACACCGATTAGGTTTTTGGACCGCAATAATTACAGTGCCGGCTGGACAGGTAACCGTTGGGCCAGGTTTGAACAAACACAAGACCAAGATATAATCTGGTATAATAGGGTTGGTGTCTTTTCAACTGATACAAACGGGTGGGATACGGTGTCCGAATTCTCTGCATCTTCACCTATTCCCTTCCAGATGGCAGACACATGGGTCCCCGCCCCGACTGACGGCGGTACCGCTGGGGATAAATCATCTTTCACCGGATCAGTTCGCATGGAGGCGCCATGTAGGATGATGTCTGTGGCCCCGGCTACAAATAGACCATTGTCGGGTAGGTCCTGGTGGAACTGGGTTCTGGATGGAAATACATACGCCTCTGCGCCGAATAAGGGCGACTGGTTTTTACCCGGTAATTATTATGGAGGTACTTCTCTGTTCTCATCAGTTTCACCTAGAAAGTTAAGCAGGACAGTCGCAGGCGGTCAACCTGTTGCACAGCAGTTTGCAGTTGCCGGCACACCAGGGTTAGGATATCCCATCTTTAATAAAGTAGTTGATGTGTCTCCTTATTTACTGTTCCCTAATGACAATCTAGTGCTGGGGGTAATTAGGCAAATGACACCGACCAATGTCTCCTCCGCCGGCTCTGTCTCGTATATGCAAGTCACCGAATCAGATATCGCTGGTTTTCCTGATCATATCACAGGCCGGGATTTTTCGTCAAAGATTGCAACTGGTGAAATAAAGTTAACCTTGTACGGCTCATTAGTTAAGGGAGGTAGCGAATTTCATTTTGGATCAAACCAGCCCCTAACATCTTTAGCTGTTCATGAGGATGTACATTATGATTCTGGTCCGATACTTGACCAATTCTTGGTAGAGAAGGATATATCATATGCCGGTGGTTATCTGGATGAGGTATATGTGGGGACCTTAAGGCCGAAAAAACCATATGGCACTGGGCGCGGTTACATCGCAACTCGCCGTGTAGCTGGTAGAACATCAATGGGCACTCAGGGTGTTACGGGTTCTTTACTTAGGGGTGTTAAGCTTAGAGATTCAACGGAGAGGTATTACGACTCTCTTCTTCCAGACATTAACCAATATTTTAGTAAGAGAACAATCTCTGGGTCAGTTTTCCATTCTAGGAACATGGGGGGGTCTTCTACTGGGGGATTTAAGAGGCTGGGCTCAAAAAGGGCCTATTATTTATCTGGAGCGCTGGAGCTAAATGGTACTCCTGGCACATCATTTGGGAATTTCCAGTGGAAAGGTAACGCATCCCTGCCTTGGCCTTATCTCGGAGATCCGGAGCGTGATTATAGGGATGCTCGAAGTGTTATGGTTTTTAGCGCTTCATCCGACAATTCTAAAATTTCATTTATTAAGGGTTATAGCCGAGTAAAAGAAGCAATGTTTAGGTACGGTTTGAATAGAAGCTATCCCGGAACAATTCTAGACAAGGCTACTAACTCAACGACGCCAGTAACCATAAGGCTATCAGACGGAAAGTTTATGTCAGGGGCCACGGGGTTCAGGTACGGTATCGTTTCTACTTCACCCCTATATTCAGAGGCGGTTTTTAGATACGACCGGTATGGCCAGTTGAGAGATATGTTAGAGCAGCGTCATGACACTAGGTTCTGGAATGCAGCACCTGACGTTGTATCCCCGAAGGGTGACTCTCCAATCAAGATTATATTTGTAGATAGAGCTAGTGATTCTCCAATATCACCTAGCCAGACAATGTCACAAAATCTTAGCTATTTTGCAACATCATCTGTGCCTTATTTTGATGGTAGAGCAGTTGAAAGAGGGGATGACCCAGATAAGATCCAGCAGGTAACTGTTACTGAAATACTTGATCCAGTTAATATGTCTCCGCCAGGGACAGGAATTCCAGGACTAACTTAGAAAGGAGATGAGTTTTTATGCCAAAAAAAGCAGATAAAGACCAGCTTCTTAAAAATACATTCCTAACTCTTAAGGATGATCAATCTGGCAATGTGCGCCGGATTATATCTGTACCAGAGCTACAGATCGGTTTAAGCTCCTCAGCCATGGGTCCTCGTGGTTTGATTATGCCTCCCCACACCAAGCCTGCCAATACATCTGATAGGCTGTACAATGAGGGAGGTACACTTAAATTCGGGGGAGTTCCACTTTTTGGCGGGGTCATGGCAATCGGCCTTGCCGCCGATGGTGGCACGGTTGCTGGAGATACCAGCATAACATTTTCCGGAAATAACACACTTCTGACATTAACGGCCAGCGATTCCGTCACATTAACTGGAAATTCTTCGAATAAGTCAGTCTCTATTGAATTATCTGGTGGAGCGGGAACTGGCAATGTTACAATGGCTAGCCAGATTGACGCTGACAACGTTGTCGTTACAACGAATGGTACTAGTGGCAGAGCAATCCAGCAAGCAAATGCAACAATCACTACCGACGGCCAGGCAATGCAGATTAATTCTGATACCGGCCTATCTGTTGGAGCTAGCTCGGATTTTGGAGTCTCAGTATCATCAGGCAATGTCAATATAGCAAATGGGACCGCAGACAAAGATTTAAAGTTTTTTATTAATGACTCCGATGGAGGAGGGTCAACTGAACTTGTACAACTCGATGGAAGCGAGTCGATTGTTCGATTTCGAAATGATGCAGGAATAACGGCTGGTGCTGGGGATGACCTAAAGATATCACTATCATCCGATGATGTTTACATTGAGAATACGACACAAGACAAAGACATATATGTTAGGGCAAACCATGGGGGCTCTACAACAAATTTAATACAGCTTGATGGCTCAGAAGCAGACATAGTTGTAAATCCCTCCAGTGACCAAGACGTTGATTTCATAGCTAAGACCCAAAATAAAGGGTACGGCGTATTTGTAGATTCCTCAGCAGATCAACTCAAGCTAGGCTCCCAATATTCAAAAGGAAATGAAGATACCTCTGACGGCGGTGACATATTCTTTTTCGTGTCAGGTGCCATTGGAGGCCGAGGGGTAACTTCGGGTGACGCGTCAAAGGGTATTTCTGTTTTCGGGGGAGACATATTTGTTAGTGGCACAGCATATAATTCTTTCGGCATGCCATTCGGGGGAGGATGGACTGATAGCGGTACAGTTGTCAGGTTAACCACGCCGACAGATAGAGTAGGAATAGGGACATCAACACCATCCGGTACATTGGACATTAAGGGAGATGGTAGTACATCCCAGGTGTTTATTCTATCAGGTTCTGGGGCAAAGTCAAGCCTGGATGAATCTTCATTTTCTGATATTAATTTTTTCGTATCAGGATCCGTCGGTTCTCGTGGAAGTTCAACCAAGGGGACATCACTCTTTGGTGGTGATGTTGTTGTAAGCGGTACACTTTATGCTGAAAAATATGTAGTAGAAGTAAATGAGACAGTGACTGGCTCACTAATGGTATCCGGATCGCTTATTGTTTCTCAAAGCCTGACAGCATACGGCCATAATATAAGGCTAGGACCTGGAGGACCTTCACCAGCCCATGACGTTACAGCATCTATTAGGGCTGGCCTAAATAAAAATTCTTCTTTTAGCTTACTAGAGTTAAGTCCTGGCCAGGGTCAAGAATTCGGTGGTACCGGTGCTTATGGCTTTAGGTTTTTATATGATGGTAGTGCTAACGAGCTTAATCTAGACGCTGCAGCAACTACTACTGTTTATCCCAAGCTAAGGATTGATAGAAATACCCCCAAATTTTTCATATTGTCAGGCGCAGGCTCTTCACCATCTTCTGGGAATGAGTGGGATGCTACAGACACCAATTTCTTTGTATCAGGCGCGGTTGACTCTAGAGATACTACGGTTCGTGGTACATCTGTCTTCGGTGGTGATGTTGCAATATCTGGAACCCTGGCTGTTAATTTATCTGATTCTTCTGTCGGTAGTCAGTTTGTTGTTACTACTGACGGCAAGGTCGGAATTGGCACCAGCACACCTTCATATAAGTTGTCTGTCGGCGGCAATATGGATTTGGGGGAATATCTTTACCACAAAAATGATGCAAATACTTATATGCGCTTTGAGGGTGATAAGATAACATTTGCGGCTGGTGGTGAGACTTTACTGACTATGCAAGAATCTACCCAAGATATTGTCACGGTCGGCGACGGCGGAGATGTCGATTTTCAAGTTAAGACAAGCGGCGGTAATAATACCCTTTATGTTCAGGGTAGCTCTGACAGGATTGGCATCGGCCTAAATAACCCGAGTTCGCTAGTGCATTTAAAAGATTCAAGCCCTGCAATTAGGCTACAGAGAAGTGCACAAACAAACAGTTCGACCCTAGAGTTTGCCGGAGCCGCGAACGTGGTCGGTAGCTCTATCGTACATGAAGAATCAACAAATGATTTAGTCTTTAGGACTTTTGGCAATGGTGGTTCATCCCTAGAAGAGATTGTACGTCTGGGGGGATACTACACCCAGGATAACAGGCGTATAGTATTATTATCAGGTTCCGGAATGCATGTGGGAGCTATGCAACCAAGAGAGATGTCTGACATATCTTTCTTCATATCAGGTGCTATTGGCTCAAGGGGTACATCAAGTCCTGGAACGTCTGTCTTCGGTGGCGATACACTAATATCCGGATCTTTATATGGTGGCCGGTGGTACGGTACCGTTAATGCATTACCGATAAAGGCAAACCAGGTTGCAGTTTACCCATTCCAGTCAGACGTATACGGACAACATCTCGGAATGGGAACAGATGTTAATTTCTTTGTTTCAGGAACAGCTGGATCTCGTGGTATCTCAAGCACAGTCGGTACATCTGTTTTTGCTGGTGATGTTGTTGTATCAGGGACACTCTACGGAGGGTCACCACTTAAGGTTGACGGAGGTATTGAGGTTACTGGAACAATGGAGCTTAAGCCGGCTTCTGGTGATGTTGCAATTGTGCGAAATCCCCATGGGCCTGTAAAAATATTCGCAGGGTCTGCACTAAAGCTTGGTTCAGACGTGGGGATAATAGACCTATTGGATCTAGGAGACGGTGCCGCAGGACAATTAGTTTTAACCGGCTCAGGAGGAGTATCAAGCAGGAGTGTGGAGATAAATTCACCAGGCACGCTATATTTTACTGGCTCCGCTGGTGGCTCAAAGTTTAAAGGTAATTTAAATGTTGCAGGTAGTATATATCCCTCTGCTGACACGACATATGATCTTGGGTCCGATACAAATCGCTGGGCAAATATCTATACTGGTGACCTTCATCTTAAAAATGATCGCGGTAATTGGACTATAGTCGAAGAACTTGAATATTTATGTGTAGTAAATAACACAACTGGAAAAAAATACAAGATGGTTCTACAACCCCTTGAAGATGATGATTAGGCTCCATGGTGGTTTTTTAAATATTCAAGCAAGTGATTTAAGGATTAATAAGTCACTTTTAAGGTGCTAAGCGATGAAAAATAGTGTTAACACTTACAAAACACATGATATGGCAATTGCTGCATTTTTGTTGATGAAGGGAAAGAAAATAATAGATGCGTCTACCGATAAGCATTCTGGTAAATATATTTTCCTTTTTGATGACGAAGATGCAGATGCGAAATCTCTGTCATTGGAATTTCTATCGTCTGAGTGCTTTTTATACGACAGCTTTATTCGAATGCTGCGAGGAATGATAACTAATTCATAATGTTTGAGCCCCGGCGATATATTTAATATCGTCTGTTTGTTAGCATATCGTATCGTTCATTATTTACCTGTACGTCACTATGTTCACCGTTGTGTGTTATGTAATTGTACGTAGAATTTGTTCGGTTTTGTAGTTTAGTTTTTCATAACTTTAAAGCAAAATACTAAAAACAATGGGAGAAAATAATGGCTTTATTCGTTAATAATATTACAGGATCCAATGTAGATGATAATTTCATTGGTGTCACAGGATCAGTCAAATTTGGTGATCCTGGTTACGCAGGTGGAGCAGCAGGTAGTGACCTCCACCTCCCTTCAGCACCGCAAGGCGCTACATTCTTTGTTTCGGGCGCGCAGGGAAGTGCAACACATGGTATGCTAAACAAAAGGCAGTTTGCTGTCTTTGGCGGCGACTTAAATGTTTCTGGTGCATTTTTCCTCGGTGAGAGACATGTAGGTGCTGGTACCAGCTATGCAGCTACTCAGCTGATGGTCGGAGGAGCTGCATCCCTCGGTGCAGGTCTAAGTACCGCAGGAATGCATCTCGATGACGTTCTCTTTTATGCTGCAACAGGTTCACTTCATGTCATGATGAAAAATGGCAAGCAGTATGCACTACTATCAGGATCTGATGGTAATACACCTGCTGGAGGTTCTAATACTCAAGTACAGTATAACAACGGTGGTTCATTGGGCGGTGTATCCAACATGACGACTGATGGTACAAATGTTACCAAGCTTGTAACAGATGCCACCGCCGCCATCACACTAGAGTCTAGTTTCAACGACGCCAGCGCAATTTCTATGATGACAAATGCAGGCACCAGTGAGAGAATTACTGTCACAAATACCCAGGGTAACAATGCCTCGGCCATTAAAATCAACGCCGCTGCGGGTGGTATCGATATTGATTCAGCACTAGCTACAAACCTGACCGCCGAAGGTACTATGACTGTTGTAGGTAATGGTGGCGCATCTTTGGGTGATGATACTGGTACATGGGAGTTTGATGGTGCTGGTGCAGTTACTGAGACTGGTATGACTTCATTGTCTGTCACACCTTCAGGAGCTATTACGCTTACTGCTGGAGCTGCTTCAACATGGTCAGCTAGTACTGGTGATCTTACAGTAGATGCTACTGCTGGTTCATTGAACTTAACTGGTGGTGAAGCTGATGCTGCTGCCGTTAGAATTCAAGCTGATAATGCTGCTGGTGGTATTGATGTTGATGCTGGAACTGGCGGTATTGCTGTAGATACAACTGGGGCGTTCTCTGTAGACGGTGCAGCTGCTTCTAATATCACGGTTGCTTCTGACGGGGCAGATGAGAACCTCACCATTTCAGTAACGGGTGCAACAGCTTCTAGTTTGATTCTAGAATCTCAAGGTACGGGCACAGATTCAATTGATATGAATGCAGTTGGTGGTATCGATATCGATTCTGCAGCCGGTATCACTATTGATGCTGTTGCTGCATTCTCGATTAATGGTGCTGATGATTCTGATGTTACAGTCAGTACCGCAGCTAAAGACCTTGCCCTTACCGTTTCTGGTGGTGGCGCCCAAGTTCTTCAGTTGAACTCTGCAGGTACAGGTACTGATGCTATCGATATCAATGCTACTGCTGGTGGCATGGACGTTGACGTTGCTGGTGCTCTTTCAATTGATGCCAATGATGATTCTGACATTACTGTTTCTGCTTCGGCAAAGGATCTGACAATTGGCGTTTCTGGAGGTGGTGCTCAAGTGTTGAAGCTTGACTCTGCAGGTACTGGTGCTGATGCGATTGATATTAATGCTACCGCAGGTGGTATCCAGGTAGATTCTTCTGGAGCGATCGCGATTGAGTCTTCTGGTGGTACAATTAGCATCGGTGCTGACGCTGTTGCTCAAGCAATCAGCGTTGGTACAGGTGCTGCTGCTCGTACAATCACCATGGGTAACGTGACCGGTGCAACTGCATTAGCATTTAATGCCGGTACCGGTGGTATCGCTCTAGCTTCAACAGGTACAGGCGATATTACGCTTGATTCTGATGATACGCTACTTCTTGATGCCGATGGAGTTCTGGAGCTTAACTCTTCAGCTGGTGCAATTAGCATCGGTAATGATGACGTTGCTCAGGCAATCAATATCGGTACTAACGGTAACAGGACGATTACCATCGGCGAAGATGGTAATACTAGTTCTGGTGTTGTGGTTCGTTCTGAGGCTGGTTTGACGTTGGATGCTGGAAGCAATAACATCACTGTGACGGCTGGTTCAATCATCCCATCGGCCGATGAAGGTGTTAACCTGGGTAGTGACTCCGTCCGCTTTGGCAACATCTATACGGGCGACCTCCACCTCTGCAATGACAGAGGAAACTGGACCCTCGTCGAGGAAAATTCCATGATCACTTTTAGGAACAACTACACTGGTAAGTGGTTCCGGATGGTTATGGAAGAGATTGACCCAACAGGTCGAGACGCTGGTATGAAGGGTGTCCCCCCTCGTGCAGGCGACGATGACGTTGAATGGGAGATATAATCTCTAATTAATTCCTTCTTTAAGGGATGGAAAAGGAGGGTCTTTTGGCCCTCCTTTTCTTTTTTGTATACTATTTATGCTGGTATCAATGGGAGGAATGCAATGCCTATTATAGTGGGTGATCAAACAAATGGTAGGAGAGCAACTGTTCTGGCATCGACCGGCTCAACGTGGTTTGGGAACTCAGCGGATGATCTTCATAATTTTTTTGGTACCCTAATTTTGACTGGTACCTTGTCTGGATCTATCCACCACACGCAGGCCGGCGCTTCATATCTTGTCGCAGGATCAAATGTTACAATAACGTCTGCGTCGA
>CEUS01018141.1_pt1 | contig 36286 bp, 35 predicted proteins | sample 427031 | NCBI WGS metagenome assembly CEUS01 (sample SAMEA2622837, study PRJEB7988) | marine metagenome | biome: marine biome (ENVO:00000447); feature: marine epipelagic mixed layer (ENVO:xxxxxxxxx); material: "saline water (ENVO:00002010), including plankton (ENVO:xxxxxxxx)" | depth 140 m | reverse complement strand
ATCGAAGAGCTCATCATTGCTACTAATCCCACTCTTGAGGGCGAAGCCACGGCAATGTACATCTCAAGGCATTTGTCGGGTCAAAATCTAAGGATCACGTTTCTAGCGAGAGGCCTGCCAGTCGGCGGATCATTAGAGTACTCGGACGATATAACTCTAAGTAGAGCTCTACAAGGTCGTCAGGAAATGTAAATATGCCCAATCCAAGAACATATTTGGCAACCGGCATAATACTCAAGAAAACGCCATTTGCAGAAGCCGACCTTCTAATAACCATGTTTAGCAGAGAACATGGCAAATTACGTGGTATCGTGAAAGGTGCCCAAAAATCCACAAGCAGGATGGTCGGTCATTTTGAGCCATTAACTATGGTCGAAATATCTGCCAGTAAAGGGCGAACATTAGACACTATAAACCAAGCCCAGATAATTAATAACTTTTCAGATCTAAAATCCAATCTTTCACTAATCAGTCAAGGACTCTATGTAGCAGAGCTATTAGACGGTTTCGGAAATGAATCGAATTCCAACCACCACCTATACAACGTAGCGGTCGACACATTGGTTAATATCAATGCAAATCCAGATCAGCTATTAAATCTCAGATGGTTTGAGATTCATCTACTGAAAAGCACAGGCTTTGGAATTGAATTTGAAACATGCACATCATGTAACACTGATATCCAACCTCAGCATCATAGATACAGCCCAAGTCACGGTGGCTTAATATGCCCTGAATGCAATCAGTTAACAGAGTATTCCCATCCAATTTCGTTACAAGCTTTAAAAGTGTTCCGGTTAATAGACCGAACAAATCTATTGTCTCTACCTTATTTGAATATTTCAGATGCACTACTACTAGAGATGAAAACTTTGTTAGGAACTACCGTACGATATTGGGTTGATAAAGAAATACGCAGTAATACGTTCATGGAACGCCTTGAACGATTGGACTAGCAAGCAGTATTCTCCTGTGCGGCTATAACAGTCAACATAGAAATATAGAGGTTTTAATACTACAAAACCTCGAAAGGCAATCCATGTTCGAGAAAATACTAATCGCGAATCGCGGGGAAATCGCCTGTCGCATCATAAAAACTTGCCGAAAGCTCGGCATCAAGACGGTGAGTGTATACTCCGACGCTGACTCGCAGTCAAAGCACGTAAAGCTGTCGGACGAGAGCTATTGTTTAGGTCAATCAGACGCTAGTAGCAGTTATCTGAACATCGAAAAAATCCTAGCAGCGGCTAAACACCACAAAGTTGATGCTATACATCCCGGATACGGCTTCTTGTCAGAGAACCCTGAATTTGCAGAATGTTGCATCAAATCTGGGATATGTTTTATAGGTCCTAGACCGGAGCTCATTGCACAAATGGGAGACAAATTAGCTGCCCGAAACCTGGCCCAAAAAGCGGGACTCCCAATATTACCAGGGACTGACGAAGCCGTATCAGACGCCCAAGCGGTAGATGAAGCGTGGAGATTAGGATTTCCCCTGATGGTTAAAGCTGCAGATGGGGGCGGTGGGATTGGCATACATACCATAGAATCTATTGATGAATTAATCCCAATTGTCGACCGAACGAGAAAAATATCTGAGAGTTCCTTTGGGAGCACAAGACTATTCTATGAAAGATATCTGAAAGACGCTTCACACATTGAAGTCCAGATTTTAGGTGATCAGCATGGCAATCTAGTACACCTACATGAACGAGATTGTTCCCTCCAAAGAAGGAATCAAAAAGTAATTGAAGAAACACCCTCTACGAAACTAAGCCCAGAGGTACAGGCAAAAGTACATAGCCTAGCAATCAAGCTTGGTAAAGCTATCAATTATACAAACGCTGGCACAGTAGAATTTCTAGTTACTGAACAAGGGAATATATATTTTCTGGAAATGAACACGAGGTTACAAGTAGAACACGGTGTTACAGAACTAGTAACAGGCTTGGATTTGGTTGAGCTGCAAATAAAGATAGCTATTGGTGAATCACTGCCAATAGCTCAGGGAGATATAGCCATTCGAGGGCACGCAATTCAAGCACGCGTTTACCCTGAGGATCCTGATACCTTTATGCCTAATATAGGAAAGGTTTCTGGTCTACATATACCCAATTGTAGATCATCACGAATCGATACGGCACTTTGCAAAGGGTATGAAGTTACGCTACACTACGAGCCTCTGATGGCCAAAGTAATGGCTTGGGGGAAAAATAGAGAAGAATCTATTAAACGCCTGAGTAAAACTCTATTAGCACTAAGAATAGAGGGAGTAAAAACCAACATACCTCTGCTGAGAGATATACTGACCGATCAGGATTTCCTAGATTCCATCCATCATACTGGATCTCTCCCTAAAATTATTGATGCCATAATACTAAACAGGCAAAGCAAGAAATCAAACGGCAGCATGGATAATAAAAAGCAAAATAATAAAGAACTCGCCGCAACCATAGGAGTTGCTTTAGCTATAGCTATGAATAAATCCATTTCGACTTCATCATCTACTGAAGTCGACCGGTCCTGGAAAAACGTAGCCCGCAGAGAACAACTGCTTTCCCGTAGTACGGGGCGAATGGATTGGCATTAACCACATTTCAGATAAAGGTTGACGGAGAATGGTACTCCATACAGATTGGGGACATAACTCAATCCTCGGTAGAAGTATCAGTAAACGGGGAATCCTTCTTAGTCGAGATTGAGCCAGAATTACTCCAAGGAAACACCCGAAGGCCGCCCAATCGGCGGCAATCGGAAACTACCACCAATCTAGATCATGAGCCCAGCAATGATTCTTCTAAAATTCTCCGGTCACCTATGCCAGGTAAAGTTATGTCTATATCCGTCAGGCCTGGAGAATCAGTCATGTCTGGACAAGAGTTATGCGTTGTCGAAGCGATGAAAATGGAACAAAGCATTTGTTCACCAGCGGATGGGATTATAAAAACTATCCATGTCCAACCTCTCGACAGTGTAAACGCTGGAGACCCCTTAATAGAATTGCAATAACACCTACTTTATAAACCTTCCGAATGTTAAAATTGCTTATTATTGGTAGCAAATCTCGTGTTGGAATCGTGCTATGCCACAAGAATTTATTCATGTAAAAGGGGCTAAAGAACATAACTTAAAGAGTGTTGAGGTAAACATACCCAGAGAAAAACTAGTAGTAATAACCGGGGTATCAGGTTCGGGTAAAAGCTCTCTAGCCTTTGACACAATATATGCAGAAGGACAACGTAGATACGTTGAGTCGTTATCCTCGTATGCGAGACAATTCCTAGGCAGAATGGATAAACCGGACGTTGATTACATTGAAGGCCTGTCACCCGCGATATCCATTGACCAAAAAGGAGTCTCTCACAACCCTAGGTCTACAGTGGGAACAGTTACCGAAATCTATGATTACCTTAGACTTTTATTCGCACGAGTTGGAAAACCACATTGCCCCAAATGTGGTCTGCCAGTACAACGCCAAACTATTGAGCAAATCGTGGACGCATTGCTTAATCTATCCGAGGATAGCCGCATAACTCTCCTTGCCCCAAAGATCCGCCGAAAGAAAGGGGAACATAAAGAAATATTTGAATCCGCTAGAAAATCGGGGTTTACTCGAGTCAGAGTCAATAACGAAATAATGACTCTGGATGAAGCGGAAACCATAAGCTTAGATAAGCAAAAATGGCATTACATTGATATAGTCGTAGACCGCTTAATAATCCGGCCTGACATAGAAACTTCACGTGTAGCTGAGTCTGTCGAAACTGCCCTGAGAGAAGGAAACGGACTATTGCAAATATTTCAGGAAGACAAAGACGACATAGTCTTTTCCGAGGAATTTGCCTGTGTCTCGTGCGGAACTAGCCTTCCTGAAATTGAACCTAGGACATTCAGTTTTAACAGCCCACATGGGGCCTGCAATATTTGTACAGGACTGGGATACAAACTAGAAGTGGATCCTCAATTAGTTATACCCAACAAAGATTTGTCCCTTTCAGAAGGTGCCATATCACCATGGAACAGATCCGGTACATCCAGTACGTGGTACCTAAGCATGGTCGAATCCGTAGCTAGTAGCCATGGATTTTCTGCCAAGACACCCGTCAAGGACCTGGAATCATCGAGTATTGAGCTAATATTGAACGGTGACTCTGAAAAGAAAATCACTATGAAACACAAGACTCGCCGAGGCCAAGTATATAGTTGGGATACGGCCTTTGAAGGAGTCATACCAAATCTGGAAAGAAGGTACCAAAAAACTGAATCCGATTATGTTAGACACGAAATAGAAAGATACATGTCGGCCAGACCTTGTCAAAGTTGCCAAGGGAAACGCCTTAGACCAGAAGCTTTGGCTGTACAAGTCTGCGGTATTAACATTGTAGACGTGGCATCTATGAGCATCAGTGAAGGTCTAATATGGGTCTCAGAAATAGACCCAATGATTAATCCAGAAACCATAAACGTTACACTTACAGAGAGAGAACGTACCATCGGTGCTCAAATATTAAAAGAAATCGAGGGACGCCTCAAATTCCTAGATAACATCGGCCTTGGTTACCTCACCATGGATCGTACAGCACGAACTTTATCAGGCGGTGAAGCGCAGAGAGTACGCTTAGCCACACAAATCGGATCTGGCTTAACAGGTGTTTTGTATGTCTGTGATGAACCAACCATCGGATTACACCCGCATGACGACCATATGTTGATAACCACTTTATCCGATCTACGAGATATGGGTAACACAGTAATCGTAGTAGAACATGATGAAGCCATGATGAGATCCGCAGACCATATAATTGATATGGGACCAGGCGCAGGAGAACACGGAGGAAATGTAGTAGCTACAGGTACCATATCAGAAATCATGGACAATCCCAGATCTCTGACAGGGCAATATTTAAGCGGAACAAAAATAATACCTTTACCAGGATCACGTCGTGCTGGCAATGGGTCAACCATTACTATTACCGGTGCCACCGAGAACAATCTCAAAAACGTCAACGCAGACATTCCTCTAGGCTGCTTAGTATGTGTAACGGGAGTATCAGGGTCAGGTAAAAGCACTTTAATCTATGATGTCTTATTTAAAAAACTAGCCCAAGTACTAAACAACGCACGAGAGTTGCCCGGGTCCCATAAGTCCATCTCAGGGATAGAACACATAGACAAAGTAGTAAACATAGATCAGTCACCCATTGGTAGAACTCCACGTAGCAACCCCACTACCTACACAGGCGCTTTCACGCCTATACGAGAACTCTTCGCTAACCTTCCTGAGGCTCGAGTTAGAGGATACAAACCTGGTAGATTCTCATTCAATGTAAAAGGTGGCCGGTGTGAAGCCTGCCAAGGGGAAGGGTATATCCAAATAGAAATGCAATTCCTACCAGACGTGACAGTCCCTTGCGAAATCTGCGAAGGGCGACGCTACAACCGTGAAGCTTTAGAAGTAACTCTACGAGATAAAAGTATCGCTGACATATTGCAAATGACAGTGGATCAAGCTCTAGATTTCTTCTGGAACTTCCCGAGAATACGACCTAAGCTTGAAACCCTAAGAGACGTCGGATTAGGATATATAAAACTAGGCCAACCTGCTACCACCCTCTCTGGGGGAGAAGCCCAAAGAGTCAAACTGGCTACCGAACTATCTAAACGTGCTACCGGCAAAACGTTGTATTTACTGGACGAACCTACGACTGGACTATCTTTTGAAGACTGTGCCGCGCTTTTAAGAGTTTTACATAGATTAGTGGATAACGGTAACACTATAGTTATGATCGAACATAACCTCGACTTGATTAAGAACTCTGATTGGGTAATAGATCTTGGACCAGAAGCAGGACACAATGGAGGCAAGGTCATTGCAACAGGAACACCTGAGCAGCTAACTAAGAAAAAACGCTCTCACACTGGTAAATACATCAAAGACCTCGTGAAAACGAGAACGCACACAATAAAGAATGAACTAACGACAGTTGGAGATTAAAAAGCTTGAATCCAGGCAGTCTCTCCACTACCGATTGAAATATTATGGTATTTCACCATCACATACTTGATAATATCCCCGCCTTTACTAAGTAATATGTCTTTGATACGATCCCCTCGCACACCCCATAACATCTGGAGGAATAATATGCCCCTTCACTACGATGATGAAGTCAAAATAACAAAAATTAATATGGGTCCATACAATAACAACGGATACATTGTAGTATGCCCTGATACAAACGAGGGCGTGATAATTGATACACCAGCGGAGCCAGACAAGTTATTGAGCGAATTGCATGATGTATCGATAAAGGCCGTTCTCATAACACATGGACATCAGGACCATTTACTAGGCTTCAATGAAATAACATCTCACGTCAATGCGCCAGTGGGAGTGGGCAATGATGATACTCATCTTCTGCCATCAGAACCATCCTTTCTGATAAGCGATGGAGACACTATTAAATTTGGCAATCAGGAGATGCACGCAATATCCACCCCTGGGCACACCGACGGCTCCACCTGTTACCTGATTGGCAAACATTTATTCTCTGGCGATACGCTATTCCCGGGAGGCCCAGGCAAATCACGCAGTCCAGAGGCTTTTGAACAGGAGTTAGAAAGTATAACTTCAAAATTGTTCATACTTCCATCGGAAACTCATGTATATCCTGGGCACGGTGATGATACCAGCATTGCAAACGCTAAAGAACAATATGAAGTATTTAGGTCTAAGTCTCATCCCGCCGATATGCACGGTGATGTTTCCTGGTTAGAAAGTTAAAACATACTTCGCAACTAATTTACTGGCAAGATGAGGGAGTAACTCCCTCATCTTTCTGAATGGCACGATTTTTCAGGAGAATACATGCACCAAAAAACCACCCTTGATAACGGTCTAAGGGTCCTGACATCTAACATAAGTCACTCGCAATCAGTGGCAATACTAATCTCAGTGGGGGCTGGGTCTCGTTACGAACCCCCTGAATTAGCAGGGTTATCGCATTTCCTAGAACATCTCCCTTTCAAAGGGACTGAAAGATGGCCCACTGCTCGGTTAATAAGCGAAACTATTGAGGGTGTAGGTGGAATAATGAACGCAAGCACCGATCGCGAAATGACGGTGTTTTGGTGCAAAGTGGCAAAACCTCACTATAAACAATCACTAGCAGTGTTATTAGATATGATATTACGTCCAATCCTGGACCCTGAAGAAATGGAAAAGGAACGAGAAGTCATTCAAGAAGAACTTCGCATGACTTATGATTATCCAAGCCAACTAGTAGACCTACTTATCGACGATATCTTATGGCCCGATCAGGCAATGGGACGTGATGTAGGTGGAACCATAGACACGGTGAAGAGTATATCTCTTAGCGACGTGGAAGATTATATGGCGCACCAATACAATCCACACAATACGGTGATATCAGTAGCGGGGAATATAGACCATACAGAAGTAGTCAATCAGATTAATGAACACTCTCATAGCTGGTCTGACCAAGAAAGTCTAGATTGGGAAAGAGTCTCATACACAAATCAATCTCCCAAGGTGAAAATAGATAACCGAGCAACTGATCAGACTCACCTATGTGTCGGATTGCCTGGGCTTTCATTAGAAGACCCAGATAGGTTTACTCTGTCAATTATGAATTGCATTCTAGGTGACGGAATGAGCAGCCGCCTATTCCAGAACCTAAGGGAAACACAGGGACTAGCTTACGATGTATCAAGTTCCACGAATAATTATAAAGACTGCGGATCACTTGTAATTTATTGCGGCACCGAACCCAATAAAGTACAGGATTCCATACGCAGTATAGTTTCTGATATTAAAAGCATGCTTGATCCGATATCAAATACCGAACTATCAAAAGCTAAAGAATATACAAAGGGGCGCTTGTTACTTAGAATGGAAGACACGAGAAGTATTGCCTCATGGTCAGGCACTCAAGAATTACTCACTGACCAAATCCTAGATATAGACCAAGTCGTCTCCATTATAGATCAAATCGACACAGACGATTTAAGCCGTGTTGCAGCCAGGGTAATATCTGAAGATAAGTTCAAGTTAGCAATCGTAGGACCGCATACTACACCGGATATATTCGAGCAGTTGTTGAGTTTTTAAACAGGTAGAGATTGACTATTTTATTTTGCCATATATATAGCTCACGGAATGTATTTAACCCATGTTATACAATCTCTGCAGCAGTATAAATTGAACGTGGAGGCTACATGGATATAACAGAGCCTGTTTCGGTCGCAAATCTTGAAGATGCGCATGAACGTATGTATGACCTGGGATGGACTGACGGGCTACCCGTAATCCCTCCTACCACCAATCTAGTTAATGCTGTCCTAGAATATTTAGGCAGAGATCCACAAGAAATAATTGGCATAGTCCCTCCTAAGAACAGAATAGCCTCAATAGAGAAGATCGCTGTCAACTGTGTCATGGCTGGCTGCAAGCCACATCACGTGCCAGTTGTAATAGCAGCTTTAGAGGGACTATTAGAAGATTCTTTTAATTTAAACGGGGTCCAGGCAACGACTAACTGCGTGGCGCCCCTCACTATAGTAAGTGGCCCCATAGTTGACGAACTAGATTTCAATTATGGGGATAACGTGTTCGGTGGAGGCTCACGCTCTAGCGCAGTGGTAGGTAGAGCTGTGCGTTTAATATTATGGAATCTAGGTGGAGGGTACCCGGGAGAGATTGATAGGGCTACAATCGGACACCCAGGAAAGTATACGTTTTGCATAGCTGAAGACCCTCACAATAATCCATGGGAATCAATACACGAAGAAATGGGATTTACCAAAGACGCCTCCTGCGCTTCTGTATTCGCGTGCGAAGCTCCACATCACATAGCAACTGGATCAGGCTACATCCTGTCGGCCACTGACATACTGAAAGTCATCGCAGATAGCACAGCTACCGCTGGGAGCTCGACTATGAATGGGGGAGGACAGATACTCCTAGTCATAGGACCGATGACCGCGCAGAAACTCGCCTCCGAAGGGTATAATAAAGACCTGATACGAAAGGAACTGGCTCAATTAGCTGTGAAACCAGTTGGTTTAATGAAATCCTGCCAATTTTTGAATCCTGGCCATCCATTCCATTGGGCCAGCGTTGTTGACGCTAATGACGACAGAGCTATGGTACCTGCTTTACGAGAACCCGAGAAGCTCTTAATAGCAGTTGCTGGAGGGTGGGGTTCTGGATCTGGATTTTGTGCAGTTACACACGGTTGGATGGAAGCAGGCGGACACCTACAAACTAAAGCGATAGTGAAACCATAATTTGTGATATTGAGAGGTATACTTCATGTCCGAAATAATATTACACAGCCCTATAGGTAAGGAAGCATCATTCGATCCCGACATCACACCGATATCCACCCCCAGAGGGGGTAAAGTTGCCTTTCTATTTAACGGCCACGTATCGGTTTTACCTTTCTGGAATAACCTAGAATCTGAAATCAAATCCGTCCTAGAACCTACTGAGACTATGCAAATCATAAAGCCCAATACTTTCGCACCTGCGTCATCAGAGGACATAGACAGTCTGTCATCAGCTGATTTAGCTATAGTCGGTGTATGTGCTTGAGGATCATGTACATCCGGCTCCGTGCGAGACGGTATAAACCTAGAGAGAACAGGTGTACCCGCTATAGTCATATCACACAACGTATTTGAAAAAGCCGCAAGAGCTCAATGCAACGCACTAGGGGTTCCAGATTTGAGGATACTCGTTTACTCTCAGCCCAAGGGTGAAGAAGAAGAAGTTGAAGGAGCCAAAGCAGCCACAGATATATCGAAGCAACTAATTCAAATGATTGCATCTGAAGATAAATAAGTTCAGAAATATCTTATGTCAACTAACTCAGATTTAAGCCTATCAAAACGAAAACTTAAAGTTTTAGAAAACCTAGACAAAGGTCATGCTGCGCTCCACAAATCCTTATCCGACCTGGATCCTGAAGATGCTTTTCTGGGCACTAGGTGGTCAGTGTGGGATGTGATAAAACATTTGGATTCAGAAGGCTTTGTAGATACCCTCGAGTCCATCTCACAAGGAGCCGCTCACTTATTCCCACCATTTACCAGCCGTGCAGAAAAATTAAAATTAGATATATCTCATCTTGACCAAACGTTTTTACGATTTAAGACACTAATAGAATCAATGTCGGAAGAACAACTACTCCGTGAAGCCACACCCGAAAATACATATAATACATTTCCCGCACTGAACATGATCGAGCTTCTTGAACGATTCTCGAATCACGAATCTAATCATGCCATACAGATCGAGAAGACCCTTACATATGTGAAAGCGTTCAACGCTCGGGAAAAAGTGGTAACGATTATCACATTGAACACTGATATAGACCCCATAGTTCCAGACGATATCCTAGGCATGATGAAACATGCTGATTACCTAGCAGCTACACTTCCAATTTTAGACGTATTAGAAGGGAAATTCGCAGCGTTGCCTATTCAACTACTTGATAACAACTATAAGGAAGTTGTAGCAAGACTCATTAGAGAGTCCAAAGCTGGACTCTGGGTCGTACTGTGCATCTCCAGTCAGCCGTCACGGGTAGAAAGTAATTGCATAACCTTGGCAACCCAACAATGCGAAAAGGTGATCCATTACAATCCGCATAGCACCAACGATGAAAACATCTAGTAACTTACCCTAACGGCGCGAGTCGAATTCTAACTCAACGTTATTTTCCAGAACTCCTATCCCGGGTATATCCACTTCAACCTTATCCCCGGGCTTAATTGCAATAGTTACTCCTGTTGCTCCAGAAAACACCAAATCGCCCGGTCTCAATGTAACTTGCTGACTAATGCAGCTCACTATCTCCGGAAAAGTGAACAGCATATCTCTCGTATTACAACTCTGCACTAGCTCTGAATTTATTCTTACCATTAAATCTAATTCGGTAGGATCAATGTCTGTCTCTATCCAAGGCCCAACAGGAGCGAAAGTATCGGCTCCCTTTGCTCTCCAGAAAGACCAATCTTTCCCTTGCCACGTCCTGTCACTGACGTCGTTTCCGCATGTATAACCCAGAATAAACCTGCCAGCTTCCTGGGGTGTCACCCTCCGACAATCTTTTGCTATTACTGCGACAGCTTCACCTTCATAATGGACATCCCCTTCAGAATCCGAGGGAATAATTATCGGATCACTAGGACCTGTCAATGCATTTCTCCCTTTCCTCCACGGTTGTGGTTGCGTAGGGATAGGTGGTGTGTCCTGGCCTAATACCTGCCCAGCGAACTCCAAATGCTCCAGAAAGTTCAAGCCGGGACACCAAATCTCCATAGGATCAGTCGGAGGTAACAATCTTACTTTCGACAGTTCATGCGCAGTATCAGTCATCCGAAATTTTGAAAATATACTCCCTCGTATTTCAACGAGCTTATCCCCCTGCAAAACTCCATACACTACCCTCTTACCGTCTCGAAAGCGAGCAATTTTCATATGGTTTTCCCTTCCTTAAAAACAATTTGACTTCGCGGCCAGTTTAACTAACAGACAATCAAGGGACAAGACTTGAAAAGCTATCAATTATGTGGTTATGTTAGCTCAAATAAGTTGTACAGAATATATCTATTCATACAGAAATATCCCTGTTAGTCTACACATAATATCAATTGAAAGAGGCATCTAATGAAATTAGGTTTCTTCGTCACCAACCAATATCTACCCGGAGAGTCAATGCCTAGCAAAATTCAAGACAGTGTAGAGCAAGTAAGAGCTGCTCGAGAAGCTGGCTTTGATTTAATATGCACAGGACAACACTACCTTGCCGCCCCATACCAAATGAGCACGAGCTTCCCATTATTGGCTCGCCTAGCTGCAGAAGCAGGGGACATGGAAGTTGCTGCAACTATAATATTAGTTCCTCTTCTAAACCCAGTAGAATTAGCCGAAAGTGTGGCAACCATGGATGCGATCTGTAACGGAAAATTTATATTCGGGGTCGGACTAGGATATCGAGACGAAGAATACGCCGCATTTGGCATCCAGAGCCATGAGAGAGTAGGGCGTTTAAAGGAATCTCTTGAAATCATGAAACTTCTGTGGGGAAAGGAAGAAGTAGAATTTCAAGGACAGTATTACCAAGTACCTAAGATCACACCGGCTACGAGACCAGTCCAGTTGCCCCATCCACCTATATGGGTAGCAGCTAATAACGGCGTCGCGATACGCCGAGCCGCCAGATGGGGATATCCGTGGATCATCAATCCACACGCTACTATTCCAATGATATCCGAGCAGTGGACTGACTATAAAGCAACTTTGATAAAGGCCAACAATCCTATTCCAGACACTTTACCAATGATGCGGGAATTATATATAGCTGACAATAGGGAGACCGCGTTTATAGAAAGTGAACCCTATCTGGCATCAAAATACAAAGCGTATGCCGACTGGGGTCAAGATAAGGCCCTTCCGGGGGAAGAGAGTTTCTCTGTCCCTTACCAAGATCTGGCTAAGGACAGATTTCTACTTGGCTCACCAGATGAAGTCGTCAGTGAAATCCAGCGCTACGAAGAGGAATTAGACGCTAACTACTTAATATTCAGAATGCAGTGGCCCGGAATGGAGCAAAGTCAGGTTCTAAAACAGATAGAGCTACTTGGAAAAGAAGTAATACCCCGAGTCAAGAAAAACAGTTAACCTTCAGTCAGACTCAGATTCATAAATCTCCACCCTATACGTTACCAGGTTGAGATTGGTGGTTCGGTTCCATAAATTGCTGTTGGTACAACTCGTAATAGAATCCTTTACGGACTACAAGATCAGAGTGCGAGCCTGATTCTATTATTCTCCCATGATCTATGAAGTATATAACGTCCGCTGCCAGTATCGTAGACAACCGATGGGCAATCGCTATTGTTGTCCTTCCTTTCATTAGAGGCTGCAATGCTTGCTGAATAAGCCTCTCACTGCCAGTATCTAGAGCGGAAGTTGCCTCATCTAGTATTAAAATCCTAGGTTGATGTAAAATTACCCGACCTATTGCCAATCGCTGACGTTCGCCTCCAGATAGACGGTAGCCTCTCTCGCCAACCACTGTATTATATTGTTCAGGGAACTCCATTATTCGGTCGTGGATATTCGCAGCTCTAGCAGCTTCGTAAACATCTTGTTCGTTTGCTTCTGGACGACCGTATAACAAATTCTCTTTTATGGTTGCATGAAAAAGATAACTCTCTTGGGATACATATCCTATGATTTCAGATATAGATTTAAGTTTAATAGATTTCAAATCATAACCATCAATGCTTATCAAGCCTTTTGTAGGGTCATATAATCTTGTCAAAAGATAGGATATGGTTGTCTTACCAGCTCCACTAGGGCCAACTAGTGCTACTAACTGTCCAGGTTGTATATCGAAAGATACATCCTCTAAAGCCCAAGCTTCTGCCGCATTTTCCAGTTCTCCACCATCAGAATATCTACTTGCTTCATATCTCATACTGACTGATTGAAATCGCACTTGCCCTAAAACTTTGTCTGGAGGAAGAACTACGGAAAAGTCTGAATCAGCAATGTCAGGGTCTAAATCTAGATATCCAAATATACGTTCAAACAATGCTAAAGACGATTGTAGGTTCACACTGACTCGCAGAAGAGTAACTATAGGGAAATAGAGTCTAGATTGAAGAGTCGTAAAAGCCACTATCACTCCTGCTGAAATATCGTTATCCCCTACACCTGTCAGCATATAACCCGCTAAAACATATATCATCACCGGAGATATTGAGAAAAATGCCTGCATAATAGCCCACACTGATTGCCCTGTCATTTCTCTACGTATTATCAAATCGGATAGATTTTGACTTTCAGATTCAAACCGACCAGCTTCCCGACTTTGTCGTCCAAAAAGCTTAGTAAGCATTACACCAGACACTGATAATGTTTCTTGAGTAATTGCTGTCATATCAGCGGTCGACTTCTGAACAGCCCTTGATGCCGTACGACGGCGCTCACCAATCTTTTTTGTAATTACAGCGAATATCGGTACAACGCCAACTGCAACTATTGTTAGTTCAATTGATAAGATTGCCATTGCAACAACGGTACTGATCAATATCACAACATTAGAGATTATGTCGGTCACAGTACTTGTAACCACATTTTGAACACCACCTACATCGTCAGAAACCCTAGATTGTATTTCTCCTGTCCTAGTATCAGTAAAAAAGCCTAGAGACAGACTTTGCAAATGGTTGAAGAGTCTATTTCTAAGGTCACGCATGACCTTTTGACCTACAGTATTCGTCAAATAAGTCTGAGCTATGCCTATAAAGCTAGTAACAACGATAACACCGGCCATTACCCCAGCGATTATCCAAAGCAAGTCCAAATCTGGTATTCCAGAACTCGGGAACAGAGCATAATCAAACACTACCCGTATTAATAGCGGATTTACAACACCCAATCCAGCTGATAGTAATATCAGCCCTCCAACAAGGCATATTTGGTATGAATACGGCCCAAAACTGGACGCAATACGCCATCCCAATCGTTGATCCGATACTAGTTGTTCCTGGTTAGAAGCCACCGCTCTTGTCTCCATGCCAATATTGTAACAATTCTAAAAGAAATAGAAATGATATATGAGTTCTCAACCCGATAAGTTTACTAGTATGCTATCCTGTATTCATATCACTTAAAGCCTCCAATCGATACAGGGAGACACAAATGGTACCGCCACAAGATTTTTTTGGAATACTACCCGCGTGGGCAGGTGTTTACGCTGGTCTACTGATCACTGTCATACTCTCATCGCTTCTATTGCATAAACGAGTTTTCTGGTTGATTTCACAAGGCAAATCGACCGCCCGTTTTGATCAGCCCTGGAGAAGGCTAACTGGAGCGATATCAATAGTATTCGGACAAAGGAAGGTTTTACAAAGAGTCGGATCAATTGATCCCCGTAGCCGAAAAATCGATCTAGCAGGCTTAGGACATGCATCGATATTTTGGGGGTTCATGTCATTTACTGCTAGCTACGCATTATTTATATTCGGAGACTCAATCTGGCCTGAATTATCCAAAACCATTCTAACGACCACAGGAGTCATGATATTCAGCGCATACTTGGATATATTCGCAGCTATCATTCTAGTTGCCTTAGGCTGGGGACTTACACGCCGTTGGTTGGTCAAACCACACAGGCTGAGTTTTGACCTCACACGCAATATAGACGCTGTAATAGTAGTAGCCTTAACCGCAGCTCTGATGGTTGTCACGCTATTAGTACATTCATTATACGTAGCTTCTGGTTACGACGGCCCTGAGGCACACGTGATCATCGGTGGATTACTAGCAAACGGTATTGCAGCCCTAGGTGTCACCCAAAGCGTAGCGATAGTGCTACATGAGGCTATGTGGTGGCTACACTTGCTTGTCATATTATCCTTTGCAATTTATATACCATTCTCTAAGCATATACACATGGTTGCAGCCCCACTTAATGCTTATTTCCGATCCCTAGAACCTCGAGGCACATTACCTACCATAGACTTAGAAAATACCCCCCGCTTTGGAGCAGGTAGAGTCCAGGACTTCACATGGAAGCAACTTTTGGATGGTTACGCCTGCGCTGTTTGTGGAAGATGTACCGATGCTTGCCCCGCAAACATTACGGGCAAAATTTTATCCCCTATGCACATTGTAGAAAACCTCAAAGAACACATGATATCCATAGGACATCAAGGATCTCCTGACGCAGAGCACATAGAGCCTCAACCCTTAATCGATCATGCTATACCAGAACAGGCTATATGGGATTGCGTTTCTTGCGGTGCTTGCATGGAGGAATGCCCGGTAGTAGTAGAACATGTTCCTACGATTATCGACATACGACGCAACCTAGTACTAGAAGAATCCAAGATCCCAGAAACTGGTATGAACGCGTTGCTAAGTATGGAACAAAGAGGGCACCCTTGGAGAGGAACCCAGTTCTCTAGGACGGACTGGGCTGAGGGCCTAGATGTACCAACGATAGCAGATCATCCTGATGCAGAGATATTATTCTGGGTAGGTTGCACATCGGCACTAGAACAAAGGAGCCAAGGGATTGCTCGCTCTATGGTAAAAGTCCTCAAAGCGGCTAACGTAGATTTCGCCATATTAGGAGAAGAAGAGACTTGCACTGGGGACCCTGCTAGAAGAATGGGAAATGAATATTTATTCCAAATAATGGCTCAACAAAATATAGAAACAATGAACCAATATAACATCAAAAAAATTGTAACGATTTGTCCACACTGTTTTAACACGATAAGAAACGAATACCCACAATTCGGCGGCGACTACGAAGTACTTCACTACAGCCAATTCGTGGATGCACTCATTAATAAAGGCGACATAAAACCTATAAAGATGATAGATGCAACTGTGGCATATCACGATTCATGCTATCTGGGCCGGCACAATGGTGTGTACGACGAACCTAGAAATGTAGCACGGTCTATACCTGGCCTCAAGTTGGTCGAAATTGGGTCCAGATGCAGAGAAAGAGGATTTTGCTGCGGAGCAGGTGGTGGCCATATGTGGATAGAGGAGAGTCAAGGAGATCGCATTAACCACGTAAGAACCGACCAATTCTTGGAAACTGAAGCTGATACCGTGGGGGTATCTTGTCCATTCTGTCTGCAAATGCTGACTGAAGGCATCCAGTCTAAGGGACAGTCAGATTCTAAACAAAGCAAAGACGTACTGGAATTATTGGCTGACAGTCTAGGGGACTAACACTCAGTCATTCACTCTCTAATAATACCCAGTAATGTCTAGAACATTCCTTTACGGGGGGATACAAAATGGATAATTCTAAGCCATTTCAGAGACTTGTAGTGCCCGACGATGAACCAGTTGTTCTCGCAAACACACCTTTTGAAACTCGCGCTCGGAATTTAGCCCACGAAGTAGATTGGCATTTTGACAGGCCAAACGATGAAAGCGCGACAATAGAAAGGCTCAGTCAAGCCGATTGTATAATAAATATTAGATCATCCGTAAAGTTTACGCGCAATGTGTTAGAAAACTGCAACCGCCTAAGGATACTGTCCGTATGGGGAACTGGTGTCGACCATGTAGATCTAGCAGCCGCAGAAGAATACGGAATAACAGTCTCAAACACTCCGGCATATGGCGCTCCATATGTTTCCGAACACGCATTAACCCTTGCTCTAGCCGTATCCCGTCAAATCGTACAGTCCGATATTCATATCAGAAATGGGGGTTGGACCCGTGGGTTCATAAACGAACTTTATGGAAAGACTCTCGGTGTAATCGGTACTGGAGCAATTGGTCAACGCATGATACAACTTGGTAAAGGCATAGGAATGAATGTCATTGCGTGGACACTCAATCCTAATGACGATAGGGCACAAAAATATGGCGTAGAATTCGTTGAGTTAAACCATTTGATGGAACAATCAGATGTGATATCTATACATCTAGCATTATCCGATAAGACAGAAAAGCTTATTGGAAAAGAAGAAATCAGCTTGATGAAAGAAAGTGCCATACTAGTTAACACTGCCCGAGGTCCAATCGTAGATGAAAAAGAATTATTGTCAGCCCTAACCTCAAACAAGATCGCTGGGGCAGGTCTGGATTCATTTGATATAGAACCACTGCCCTCCGGCCACCCTTTTACTGCATTAGACAACGTTATCCTTTCTCCTCACGCTGGCGGGATGGCTTATAACGGGACTATGCGGGGATTGGAAATGTCCGTAGAAAACCTTGAGTCATTTGCTAGAGGAAATCCCCTTTACGTCGTAGCGCAAGGCTCACGCTAACCTAAATATCCATAATCATCACGAAGTAATGATTATATTCCAGATATAATTTCTGTTGAACAATCGATTACCTCCAAATCTAAATTTAAAGACTCTATATATGTAAGTAAACTAGATAACTGACCATTCAAATAGGGTATGTCATTGCCGACACTGCAAAAAACTATATCTGATGTTTGCCATAGATTGTTGTCAGACTCTTCGGCAACGGATACATTGAAACGCTTCCGGACACGTTCCACTAAAGAACTTGTAATTCCACGCCTATCTTTCAGACTGTGTGAAGTTTCCATGTAGATTTTTATACAGCAGATTCCTATATGCATAATTGTAACCTCAGCAAATATACAAACTGCACTAAGCAATAGATACAATCTATTATTTGATCTAATCCCTCTAAACTCCATTCTCAACGATAAAATGATATTCAAAGAACGTTGTCTTAGTATCACATAGCTTATATCAGGCCCTAGCCCCAAAACCGTAAAACAGTTAGCCGTCTTCGTTACATCCAGTTATATGCCCAAACAATGAGAACATATATCAGCCAGTCCGATAAAAGTGCCAGATGTTGTAATTGGACGCTTACCCCAATTCGTCAGAATACTAAACCAGCTCAAACAAATATTAGCTATAAATAACAACTGGAGCGTCTTATTACTTGGTGTCGGACGACTCGGCAGAGCAATATTTAGCTATCCAGGGTTTACTCCAGATCGTTTCCATATAGTTGCTGCAGCAGATAGCAACCCTACTATCATAGGACAAACAATCGAAGGTTTAGTCATAAATGACCCTAACACCATGTCCACACTAGTTAGGGATCATTCCATTGATATTAGTATCGTTGCTGTTCCTATCCAACGAACCCAGTCCGTCATTGATGAATTGTTAGAATATGGCATAAAAGCAATCCTACATTATGCTTGTATAACACTTCATGTCCCTAGTGAATTCAGAATATTGACCCAGTATTATCGTTACAATCTATGACGTATTATCTTCATACAAAAGCCCTGACCTAATTAGGTCAGGGCTCCAAAAGCATAGTTTATATACTGCCAGTTAATCCTCGGTTATATCCTCAGCCAGTATCATAACTTGATTAGACAATACCTCTAAGAATCCTCCAGTGACGGTCCAACGCTGATCCAATCCATTCTTTGTAACCCTTATAGTGCCTTGTTGCAACGCTGTCATCAACGGAGAATGATTAGGCAGTATACCTAACTGGCCTTCAGTACCTGGTGCTACCAGAACATCGACTTCGTCAGAATACACTTCCTTTTCTGGAGTTATTATTTGGACTCTCATAGTTGCCATCAGATTTAAGCTACCGATTCCTGCATTTGCTGAGCTTTCTCAATAGCTTCGTCTATTGTACCAACCATGTAGAAAGCTTGTTCAGGAAGATCATCGTGCTTGCCTTCCAATATTTCAGCGAATCCTCTAACAGTTTCCCTGACTGGAACATACTTACCCGGTTGGTTAGTAAATGCTTCAGCAACGAAGAATGGTTGGGTCAAAAATCTCTGTATTTTCCTTGCCCGAAATACAACCATTCGATCCTCTTCAGATAATTCTTCGATTCCGAGAATCGCTATTATGTCCTGCAAATCCCTATAACGTTGCAGCACCTGCTGCACGCCTCTTGCAACCCTGTAGTGTTCCTCACCTACTATTCTCGGTTCTAATATCCTAGCGAATGATGCCAAAGGATCCACTGCAGGATATAGACCTTGTGCAGCCAAAGACCTTTCTAAAGACACAACCGCGTCAAGATGTCCGAAAGTCGTTACAATTCCCGGGTCTGTGTAGTCATCCGCCGGAACATATATCGCCTGAAACGACGTTATTGAGCCCGATTTAGTGGAAGTAATTCTTTCCTGCAGAGCTCCCATTTCTGTCCCCAATGTAGGTTGATATCCGACCGCTGACGGCATCCTGCCTAGCAAGGCTGACACTTCCATGCCTGCCAAGATATATCTGTAAATATTATCTATGAAAAGCAGAACGTCCTGATTCTCTTCTTCCCTGAAGTATTCCGCCATTGTCAGACCAGTCAATCCGATCCGAGCACGCACACCTGGAGTCTCGTTCATTTGTCCAAATACCAGTACCGTACTAGACAATACACCTGAGTCCTGCATTTCATGCCAAAGGTCATTTCCCTCTCTGGATCGTTCCCCAACCCCAGCGAACACCGATACTCCCTGGTGCTCCGCTCCGATATTTCTAATTAATTCCTGAATGATGACAGTTTTACCAACACCGGCACCACCATACGCTCCTACCTTACCACCCTTGGGAAACGGAGTGATCAAGTCGAATACTTTGATTCCGGTCTCAAGAATTTCCACATTAGGATTTTGATCTTCAAAATCTGGTGCAGGTCTATGAATAGGCCATGTCTGCTCTGACTCGACAGGTCCCAGATTATCCAGCGGGGTACCTGTGACGTCAAATAGCCGCCCCAAAGTTTCTTTACCAACCGGAACAGAAACTTTGTCGCCCGTATCTACAACTTCCGAGCCTCTAGCTAGACCGTCAGTCGCGCCGAGTGCAAGGCATCTGGTCCAATTATTTCCGATGTGTTGCTGGACTTCTAAGACTAAATTTTCCCCGTTGTTATCACACGTCAAAGCATCGAACAACTTAGGCAATTCGTCAGGTGGAAATTCAACATCCACCACTGTCCCAATGACCTGTACTATCTTTCCTGTAGCCATGAGCTAACCTCCAGAAATACCCGTTACCCCTCTAGGGCCATTTGACCGCCCACCAAGTCCAATAATTCATTGGTGATGCTGTCTTGTCTTAATTTATTCATTGTTAAAGTCAGTTCTTCGCCTAACGATTTCGCGTTATCTGTAGCACTACGCATTGCAACCATACGAGCAGACTGCTCGCTAGCTATTGACTCCAAAATCGCCTGGTAAACTTGAACCGCGATGAACTTCGGCAATAGCGTATCAATCAGGCTCGCTGGATCTGGTTCGTAGGTGTATCCCGATAATGCAGCTGAGGTCAACTCGGCCGGTTCCACAGGCAAGAGTTTTTCGACTACAGGTTTCTGGGACATCGTAGATTCGAATTTGGCATAAGCAACATACAATTCATCCATGTTGCCGTTAGAATATTCTTGTATCACCAAAGATGATATCTGTTCCGTCTCAGACAAAGTCGGCCTGTCTCCCAAATCTGTGAAAAACTCTACAATATGACTTCCAGATCGATTCAGGAATTCCCTACCTTTTCTACCAACGCATATCGTGGAAACATTTGACTCTAAGGAACCCATAAATCTCCCGACACTACCATTTATCGAGGAATGCAGACCTCCCGCCAAACCGCGGTCGGGCTCTATCAGTAATAGTCCAACATTATTGACTGGTCTTGATTCCAGTAAAGGATGCACCGAACCCGAGTCGTTGATCGGCTGTGCTGCAAGGTTAGTAATAACCTGCAGCATTTTTTCGGAATACGGTCGCCCTTGGGTCACTGCCATCTGAGCTCTACGCATCTTTGAGGCAGCAACTAGCGACATAGCATTCGTTACCTTACCAGTATTTTCGACGCTTCGTATACGCCGCCTTATATCTCTTACACTAGGCATTTATATACGCTCTATTTATATCGTTCGTTCTATTCATTATGCAAATGTAGTCTTGAAATCGTTAATTGCCTTGGTCAAATTTGCTTGGATTTCTTCTGAAATATCCCCTGTCTCCATAATCGTTGAAGCCATTTCGGGATGGTTACTATCCATATATCGCAACAACTGTTCTTCAAATGCGCCACACTTTGATATTTCCACATCATCCATTAGTCCAGCATTCACAGCAAAAAGTACTATTACCTCATTGCCAAGAGATAATGGCACGTACTGTCCCTGTTTTAGGACCTCGGTCGACAGTTCGCCCCTAGCCAACTGAGCCCTTGTTGCCGCGTCCAGATCAGCAGTGCCGAATTGAGCGAAGCTCGCTAGTTCGCGATATTGGGCCAAATCTAATCTCAGTCTTCCTGCAACTTGCCTAATTGCCCTGGTCTGAGCAGCTCCTCCAACACGTGATACTGACAAACCGACGTTCACAGCCGGTCGGATTCCGGCATTGAAAAGCTCTGGCTCTAAATATATCTGACCGTCCGTTATGGAGATCACATTAGTAGGGATATACGCAGACACATCACCAGCCTGAGTTTCAATGATTGGCAACGCGGTTAGCGACCCTCCACCATGCTCGTCATCCAGTCTAGCAGCACGCTCCAGCAATCTACTATGCAGATAGAAGACATCTCCAGGATACGCTTCTCGACCGGCCGGCCGTCGTAATAACAATGACATTTGGCGATACGCCCAAGCGTGTTTTGTTAGATCATCATACACAATCAGAACATCTTTGCCCTGATCCATAAAATATTCTCCCATTGCACAACCGGCGTACGGAGCAATAAACTGCAACGGCGCCGAATCAGATGATCCTGCGTTGACTACAATCGTGTGACTCAACGCGTCATTTTCTTCCAACGTTCCTACGACCTGGGCAACTTTACTCTGCTTTTGTCCCACAGCTACGTAGATACATATTAGGTCTCCGCCTTTTTGATTTATTATTGAGTCTATGGCGATAGCGGTCTTGCCTGTTGACCTGTCTCCAATTATGAGTTCTCGCTGACCCCTTCCGATGGGAATCATCGCGTCGATTGATTTAATCCCCGTCTGTACAGGAGTATCAACAGATTTCCTCACCACCACGTTAGGCGCAACAGTTTCAACCGGCCGTGTTTCAGTAGTTCCCACAGGTCCTTTGCCATCAAGGGGCCTACCCAAAGGATCAACAACCCTACCAACCAGCGACTCACCCACAGGAACTTCGATAATCTGACCAGTGGATCTAACCCGATCCCCTTCTTTAACGGCATTGGGATCACCTAGAATGGCCGCACCAACTAAATCCGATTCAAGGTTCATTGCTACACCAAGGACATCATTACCGAAATCCAACAATTCATTAGATTGGACACCTTGAAGTCCCTGTATACTTGCAACACCATCACCGACCTGAACAACGCTACCAACATCAACAAGCGTCAAATCTCCGCCGAATTCTTCAATCTGGCGCTTTATTAATGAAACTATCTCTTGACCCCTAATTGCCATAGGAAGTCTCCTTTAATCTAGCGAATTTAAGATACCACTACTTCAGAGCGTACTTGCTTCCGAAGTCCCTCTAACTGCGTCTTGGTACTACCATCTAGTAGTTGATCACCTATTTGGATAACTATGCCACCCAGGATAGATTCGTCTACACTAGTGTGAATAACTACTTCTTTTTTTACTAAACCTTCTACAAATACCTTTATCTTATCGATTTGATTATCATCAAGCTCAACAGCAGAGGTTAATTCCACTCGCTGCCTACCTTTTGCAATATCCACCAGTCGAGTGTAATTATCATATACATCCCCGACCACTCCTACAGAACCTCGAGCTACTAATAGAGAGATCAAGTTTTGAACCATGGGGTCGACTTCAGCCAGCACGGCTTCCACCGCTTCTCTCTTCCTAAGCAACGATACCTCAGCGTGGTTTAACAAGGCGCGAAATTCGTCGTCGTTCAGGACTTGAACTGCTAAATCAAGCTGAACTAGCCAGTCATCAACAGTGCCTTTTTCACTTGCTAGTTCGAATAGCGCCCTTGCGTATCTATCTCCAGATACTTGTTTTGCCATAATTACTAACCTTTGTTGGTATTCTGACCACTTTCCTCTAAGACCTGGGATATAAGTTCGTCATGAGCTTGCCTATCAACAGTTCGCCGTATTACTCGTTCTGCCGCAGTTATAGCCAAATCCCCGAACGCAACTCTGACTTCAGCCAAAGCTGCCTCCCGTTCCTGCTGTATTTCAACACGAGCTCGTTCCACGAAATTTTCCGCGTCACCGCGGGCTTTATCCATTTCTTCTTCTCTAAATCGGTTAGCAGTTTCCCTGGCCTGATCTAACAAACGTTGACCTTCTCTCCGAGCTTCTGTCAATTGCTCTTCGACTGCTGTCTGAGCATTTGCAGCCTCATCCCGGGCCTTGTCAGCGGCCTCCAAACTTTCTCTTATACGTTCAGACCGTTGATCCATAGCCTTCAAGAGCGGTTTATATGCGAACGCGTATAAAACGCCCAGTAGAACTACGAAGTTCAGTAGATACGCTACTAACGTCGGAAGATTAATTCCTAACTGTGTCACGTTTACTCCCTCTCCAATGCCGACTATATTGGACTAGACTACGAACAGGAGAATGACCGAGACGATCAAAGCGTAAATACCCAAAGCCTCAGCGAACGCTATGGCCAAAATCATATTCGTAGTAATGGAGCCAGCTGCTTCTGGATTTCTCCCTATTGCGTTCATCGCACCAGCGCCAAGTATACCAATACCTATACCAGGGCCAATCACCCCTATTGCGATTGCCAAACCGGCAGCTAGTAGTTTCGCCGCTTCTCCGCTCAATGCCTCTAACAACACCATTTTCTATAGCCTCCTATGTATTAACGCCTTTTAGTGTTCCTCATGCTGGACAGCCACCGATAAGAACACGAGAGTCAATCCAGCAAATATTACTGATTGGATCAAACCAACCAGCAGTTCTAACCCATAAACAAAGTTAGTGATCACTAGAGGTGCCAAAAATGTGATCATAACTACTAATATTTCTCCGGCTGTCATATTTCCAAACAGCCTGAATGTAAAACTAACTATCCTAATTAACTCACTGATAAATTCGAGTATACCTACGAATATATCAATCAGACCCCCAAATAATCCTTTTTTGAAAATACTGCCAAATGCAAAGAACTTTGTGAGGTATCCGACACCATGCGCCTTAAAACCCCAATATTCCACAAATACAAAGGAAACTAGCGCCAAAGCTAAGGGCATGTTCAGGTCCGTTCCAGCTGGCCTCACTAGATGAACTAGTATGAGATTATCTTCTCCCACATATCCAAGGAACTGATAGAACGGGAACAGTGCCAGCCACGCGTTGAACAACACAAAGAAGAATATGGTGGCAACTATTGGAAACGCTTTGCGCGCCATTTCTGGACCTAGAACTCCTGTGGAAAAACTAATGATACCTTCAAATAGAGTCTCCACTAGACCTTGCATTCTTCCTGGAATCAATCGTTTCCGACCCGCGCCTAGTACAAAAAACAGTATCATAACTACTGAAGCTAACCACGCGGACAGCATTGTGTTGGTAACTGCGAATTCGGTGACTCCCAACGGGGTCGAGTGGTGTCCGTCACCGTGATCTCCAGACTCTTCCCCATGACCACTATCGTGACCACCAACCTCTTTGCCGTGACCCGAATCATTTGAATGATCTTTATCTGCAGCCTTATGATCGGCTCCCTTCTCGGTTAGCCCTAGATGAAGGTTTCTCTTAGATGCAGGAAATACAGGTTGAGGGGGTAGATGTATTGCAGGTTGAGGGACGAAGCTGTCTTGGCCTCGGATAGCGGATCCGATACCGCCAATAACGAAGCCGAGCAGTAACAGAGCTACCAGAGCCACTATCACTCCCAGAAGTAGACTTTTTCCTAGCCCACCCGACAACACTATTTGTCACCCCTCTGTTTTTTTAGGGACTGCTTTCCCGAGTTATAGAGCATTGGTTCAACCATCTTATATATACCCCAGAACGCCGCAACAGTTCCCACAAGTATACCTATCAAGGTAAGAATGAAGACTGAGCCCAACCATTTGTCGAGCATTATGCCGACTACAATACCGCCGACTATGCAAAACGCTACGTACCATCCCAGGCCAGCGAGTCTTAGCGCTATAGCCCATCTAGGATGCCCTATCAAGAAACCTCGCAAATGTTATCATTCAGGTTTTTAAAAGTCAATTTGCCAAATTGTAGACGAATTAAGTATCTGAGTTAACGAAAATCGTAGAAATTGAGTTGATAAAAGACTTATATGTCTTATACACTCAATTTGCTGTTATACCTTACACTCCTGCTTGTGGCTTTCCAAAGTCGTCCAAATCTAAATCGTTTATGAAATCAGTGAAGGCAGACATCCGTCTTAACTCCTCCTCATTAACCTCTGCGCTGTCAGGAGTTTCGGTTTGACCTGGTCTATCCGGAATCATTGGTTTCCCTGTCTCTTTATCTAGCAAAACACCCGCTCTATCCATAACGGCATCTTCTGCAAATATAGGAGCCTTAGACCTAACAGCTAAGGCCATAGCATCACTTGGACGTGAGTCTATCTCTTGAATTTTATCGTCCACCTTAATCACAATCTTCGCGTAAAAAGTATCGTTTTCCAGATCATTAACTAGGATATGGGAGACTTCACCTCCCAAGGTATCAATGACGGTCCTCAAAAGATCGTGAGTCAGAGGCCTGGGAACACTTAAGTCTTGAAGCTTTACAGCTATAGCATCAGCTTCCGATGGGCCTATCCAAATCGGAAGATACCTATCAGAGTCTTTTTCCTTTAAGATTACTACTCGTTGGTAATTCATAGGGCTTACTCGTATGCTATCTATGGTTAGTTCCTGCATATTCACCCTCCAATTACCCTGAAAATTCTAGACCTGTACGATTTGGGATGTCAACCCAGTAAATGAAACACTCCCCCAATTAGAGAGGGAGTGTTTCTGTGTTCCATGAAGTTTGCGCAATAAACATCAATGTAGCGTCCATAGAAATTAATGCTCACTATTGCAAACCATTATTTTCCAGAGGTTACTATACTTGTTATATCGCGTCACTCGATATAGGAACTAATCGTCCGCTGCAGCAGGAACAGGGTCATAACTATTGTTTACAAGAGCATTACCTGCCAGAAGATCAATTCCGGCCCTTACAGAACCATGTAGCGTATTCAGCTCTTTCTCAAAGGCCCTTAGTGCTCTTAGTGCGTAAGCGTCTGCCTCAGTACGTTTCGCATGAGCCTCTGCTTCCGCCTGATCAGTAATACGATTAGCTTTATGCTCAGCGTCCGATAACATTTCTTCAGCTCTTTTTAGCAGTTCATTCTGATTAAGCTTCTCCATGAACTCATCTTCCGCCTGTGATTTCGCTCTCCTAGCTTCCACCATGGCGTTGTTCATAATCTGGTCTTTCTGGATAAGAACTTCTTCAGCTTGCTTCACTTCCTGAGGGATAGCCAGCCTTAGTTGGTCTACCAGTTCCAGAACTTTCTTTTTGTCCACCAATAAACTACCGCTCACTGGAACCACTTTACTCGTGTTTATCAATGTCTCTAACCTGTCGACCACATTTATAATGTCTATGACGCCCTCCTTGCCCGGTTATTTATATTTTCGGTACCGGCTTCCCATATTTGGCATATACTGCTTCCGCAACTCGGGGAGTAACCATATCAGTTACATCTCCATTCAACAGAGCCACTTCTTTTAGCAAACTAGAACTAATAAACATATATTCCTGAGATGTCATAAACGAAACCATATCTACATTCGGCGCAAGCCTTCGGTTCATAAACGCCATCTCGAATTCATACTCAAAGTCTGATCCACTGCGCAATCCGCGCACAATAACGGCAGCTCCAACCTCTTGAGCAAACCTAACCACCAAGCCCTCAAACTCTACTACTTCAACATTACTCAGATGAGCGACAGATTCTTTGAACAAGCCCACTCTTTCGTCTGTAGTAAAAAGTAAGTTCTTCGACGGAGTGGAGTAAACAGCAACAATAACCCTGTCAAATAGCAAAGAAGCTCTTGCAGAGATATCTACATGACCTAGGGTTACTGGATCAAACGTCCCTGGATAAATAGCTGTTACCATACCTAATGACTACCTTTTCGAGTAAAACTCTACTAAGTTATCTCCATACCTTCGGTGAGACTCAAGACTTAAAGATCCGTAAGTTTCTGCAAGTTCACTATGTCTCGAATGCCCAACAATAACAGTGCCTCCGACCTCGACCAATCCCTCTGAATCAGAAATACTCTGAATGACATTCGCGGTAGTTTCCAATCGATATGGCGGATCTAACATAACCAAGCTATACGGCCCATTGAGATGAGGCAATACTCTCTTCACATCTCCACATCGAACATACGCCTTATCCTTGAAGCCCGTGTCTTCAAGATTAGATTGAATAACTTGGCATTGGTTACTGTCTATTTCTACAAAATCCACCCAAGCAGCTCCCTGACTCAATGCTTCAATGCCGAGACTGCCGGAACCCGCGAATAAATCCAAAACTTTCTGATCTATAAACTCATAAGGATCTAATATATTGAAAATAGCAGACCTTACACGTTCAGTTGTAGGACGAGCCTTTGGAGAGAGAGTACCTCTAATCCGCCGCCCTTTCGCAGTCCCACCAATTACTCTCATTGAGGCTTTAGAAGGCATGATATCCAAAACATCTACATATTTTCCAGCGTTCCAGAAACGAATTTTGGGCAATTCTGTCGTAACTTCTATCAATCCATTGGCTACACTGAAAGTAGCTTAAATATACCGTGTGACTTATATTTGCAACAGTGACATTGATTGCGGATTTTAGAAGCTTTGTAAAAGCTTTTAGATGACAACCGATTTGGCCGCTATGCTATTCCAATCGCGCAACCTTTCTTATTACGTTGCTAAGCATTACAATAAACTCGGATTCGATACTACACAGAGAGACACGATCATCATGAAGTATCGCCAACAATTGGCGGATGCTGCTCCTGAAAGAAATACGATAGTAACCATAGGTGTTTTTGACGGCGTGCATAGAGGGCATTGCTATTTATTAAGCGAACTGCTCAAAGCGTCGCCACAAGATCATGATACAGCTGTCGTAACTTTCATAAATCATCCAGCATCAATAATAAATCCTGACTTCAAAGTAAGCTTCCTGACATCTACATCGCAAAAAGTGGAACTTTTGAAAGATCAGGGAGTGAAAATTGTAATCCCTCTGGATTTCAGCAAAAGCTTATCTGAAGTAACTGCACGAGACTTTGCTCAGATGCTAGTCGATTCGTTGAATATGAAAGGCTTAGTCCTCGGGCCCGACTGTGCAATCGGAAGAAACCGCGAAGGAGATGCAGACCTCTTAGAAAAACTAGGCCTCGAAATGGGTTTCTGGGTCAAGACCGTAACACCGTTTACAGACGACGGTAGAACAATCAGAAGTCGAGTCATCAGAGAATCAATATCCAACGGTGACATCGTTCAAGCCAATACTTTACTCGGTAGACATTTCCAGCTCTCAGGAACTGTAATACATGGAGATAAGCGAGGCCGCGAATTAGGATTCCCAACCGCTAATTTAAGTATAAACAACGATTTATTACTCCCTGGTGATGGCATTTTTGCGGCTTGGGCTCACATAAATGGAAAGAGATACATGTCCGCTACTAGTATAGGCATACGGCCTACATTTGGGCTAAGTGAAAGGCTTGTTGAAGCTTATATATTAGACTTTTCAGGAGATTTATATGGCCAAAATATCGATCTAAAATTCGTTGAACGCATCAGAGGACAAGAAGCTTTTCCGAATATAGAATCATTAATACATCAGGTAAACGCAGATGTGACTAATACAAGAGCTATCTTGACCGCGTTAGAAGGAGCTGATAGTGATTAGCGAATCCGAACTCGATATCATCACTAGAAAAGGTGTAAAAGAAATAATTTCCGAAACGGAATTTATCGAGATGCTTAAGGGTGGCAAACCCCTCAGATTAAAAATGGGATTCGATCCTAGTCGCCCAGATATACACCTAGGTCATGTCGTAGGACTAAGAAAACTTCGTCAACTGCAAGATTTAGGACATCAGGTAATACTTATTGTCGGAGATTGGACTGCACAGATCGGCGACCCGAGCGGACAATCTGCTACACGTCCCATGCTAACCCACGAACAAGTAGTCGCAAACGCTGAATCATACATGAGACAATTTTTTCAGGTAGTAGACAAGGACCGCACTCAAGTTGAATGGCAAAGCGAATGGTTTGGAAAGTTTACGCTATCTGACATATTGGGCTTAACAAGTAAATTTACAGTAGCGCAGTTCTTGGAACGAGACGATTTTGCGAAACGCTTTAGCGAACACAAACCGATTGCAATTACAGAATTGTTGTACCCACTACTGCAAGCTTACGACTCAGTAGCCATCGAATCAGACGTTGAATTCGGTGGCACCGACCAAATGTTCAATCTTCTGGTAGGAAGAGAACTCCAAGGCATGATGGGGCAAAAACCTCAACAATGCTTCTTAATGCCGATACTAGTTGGCACAGACGGTGTACAAAAAATGAGCAAAAGCCTTGGTAATTATATTGCATTAGAAGAATCCGCCGATGATATGTACGGGAAAGTTATGTCCCTACCGGATAACCTGATAGTTCCATATTTTGAGTATCTGACTGATATAAAAACATCAGATCTAGAAGCCATTTCCTCTGAAATATCAGAAGACCGCGCAAATCCAATGGAATTCAAAAAACAGTTATCTTGGGATATCACCAATTCTTTTCATGGACGTGAATCGGCCACTGACGCACAGACCAGATTCGAGGCCGTAGTACAAGGCCGAAATATACCTATCGACATACCCACATACGATGTATCAAACCTGTTAAGCTCTCAAGCTACCCCCTTGAACAAACTACTAGTAGAAACAGGGCTAGCAGCTAGCAGCAGCGAAGCCAAAAGATTAATTAATCAGCAAGCAGTAGAGTTGATTAGAGAATCCGAAGAAGCAGCTATTCTTGATAACAACCAGATTACTTCCTGGCACATCGGTGACATAATTAAGGTGGGCAAACGAAGATTTGTTAAACTCGTTTAACAATTTGCAAGCATAAATTCTTGTTTTCAGAGTGATGTTTTGAGTACAAACAACGAGCAGCAACTAGAAAATTTAGTTCACGATTGGCAGCTTAAATCAGACTCTTTGTCCCAACGAAAATCTAAATACAAAACTCTATCGCAAATAGATGTAAACCCGCTATACACACCAACGGATTTGGCCGACAGTATAGCTTGGAACGATAATGGCTTCCCCGGAGAATATCCTTTCACACGTGGCATTCATCCCAACGGCTACAGAAGTCGACTCTGGACTATGCGCATGTTCGCAGGGTACGGACTACCAGAAGAAACAAACGAGAGATTTAAATTCCTTTTAAATAATGGCCAGACCGGACTGAGCGTAGCTTTTGATATGCCTACGTTATACGGCTACGACACGGATGACCAGCGAGCATCAGGAGAATTCGGAAAATGTGGAGTAGCAGTCTCCTCTCTATCAGATATGGAGACATTATTCGAAGGGATAGAGCTAGATAAAATTACGACGTCTATGACTATAAATAGCCCAGCTGCGATAATTTGGGCCATGTATATAGCACTTGCGGAAACACGTGGTATTCCTATAGCTAAGTTAGGTGGAACCCTACAAAATGACATACTCAAGGAATACATTGCCCAGAACGAATACATATTCCCGCCTGAGCCCTCCATGCGCCTAGTAACCGACACTATAGAATTTGCGACAAAACATATGCCATTATGGAATCCCATCAGCGTGAGCGGATACCATATTAGGGAAGCAGGAGCAAATGCCGTACAAGAGTTGGCATTCACACTAGCAGACGGATTTGAGTATATACAGCACTGTATCGATCGCGGACTAGATATTGACTCATTCGCACCTAGGTTCAGCCACTTCTTTAACGTACATAACAATCTGTTCGAAGAGGTTGCAAAGTTCCGCGCAGCACGGAGAATATGGGCGAAAGAACTAAAAAACACCTATGGAGCACTAAACGAAAGGTCACAATGGTTGAGATTTCACGCCCAAACATCTGGGGTAGCATTAACAGCTCAGCAGCCTGAAAACAACGTAATTCGAGTCACCATACAAGCGCTTGCTGCGGTGCTAGGTGGCTGTCAATCACTACACACCAATGCTAAAGATGAAGCATTGGCATTACCATCCGCAGACGCAGCCCTTCAAGCATTACGCACTCAACAGATTATCGCCAGTGAGAGTGGTATAACTGACACAGTAGATCCATTAGGAGGCAGTTACTATCTTGAATCTTTAACTGATCAAATTGAAAGTGAGGTATACCAATATTTCACACAAATCGATAGTCTCGGCGGAGTTATACCAGCTCTTAAGCAGGGCTTCTTCCAGCAAGAAATCGCGGAGTCAGCGTTTCTATATCAGACTGAAGAAGATAAGAAAGAACAAATCCTAATCGGGGTAAATCAATACCAGTCCGAAGAACCTGTCAATATACCGATACTTAGAGTAGATACTGCAGGAGAAGCTCAGCAAATAACCAATCTCAACCACGTACGATCTACTAGAGACAACACCCTAGTACAATCCAAATTAAATGAGTTACGAAACAACGCAAAGTGCTCATACAACTTGATGCCTTCACTCATCGAAGCATCCAAAGCATATGCTACGCTGGGGGAGATGATGGGAGTGCTTAGAGAAGTATTCGGGGAATATCAGCCATCCTGGAATTTCTAATACCCCCCAACTTCCATTATTTAATTCCGGTTAAACAACCTAAGACGCAGATTCCTCTTTGGCCCTTTTTGCATCTTCTATGACTTTTTGCTCAATATTCTGAGGAACTGGCTCATAATGATCAATTTCAAGACTGTACGTCCCTCTCCCTTGCGTTAACGATCTCAAGTCCTGAGCGTACCTTTGAACCTCTGAATGAGGCACCTCAGCTTCGATCACCGTATATTTATCCTCTGGTGTCATACCAAGTATACGTCCTCTTTTGACATTCAAGTCGCTCATAACTTCGCCGGTGTACGCTTCTGGAGCATTAATCGTCAGTTTAACTATTGGTTCCAAAAGAATCGGACTAGCATCCAACATTCCACTCTTTAAAGCTTGAGAGCCCGCGATTTCAAAGGCCATGCCTGATGAATCCACGTCGTGGTAGCTACCATCGTATATGACCGCTTTCACATCCACTACCGGGTACCCGGCAACTACACCTTCTTCCATGGTTTTGACAACACCTTTCTCTACAGATGGTATGTATTCTCGCGGCACTTTTCCCCCAACTATTTCCGATCCGAATGCAAATCCTTCGTCTCTTTGCATTGGTTCAACTCGTAACATTACATGACCATATTGGCCATGCCCACCGCTTTGTTTCTTGTGTCTGTACTCCGATTGTGCAGTCCGTGTAATTGTTTCTCGGTATGGCACTCTAGGCAACCTAGTTAATAGCTCAGCACCAAACTTACGTTTAATCTTATCAACAGTAACATCTATCTGCGCTTCTCCCAAACCAGTCAAAACCATCTCACCAGTATCAGGCTGCCTACTTAAATGCAAGGTTGGATCTTCCTCAACAATGCGTGATAAAGAAGTGGACATTTTATCCAAGTCCGCCTTAGTTGCCGGAGACACTGCTACGCTATAAAAACCCACAGGAAATCTCAACTTACCAAACGCAACTGGTGTATCCTTGGTACATAAAGTGTCTCCAGTAACAGTAGACGACAACTTCCCTACTGCACCCATATCACCTGCGCACACTTCCGACACATTCTCTTGCGATTTCCCCCTAGGCAAATATAGCTGCCCAATTCTTTCCGCTTGTTTCTTTTCACTATTCCAGACTTCCGAATTACTGCTGATAGTCCCATCGTAAACCCTAAACACTGATAATTTGCCAACAAATGGATCAGCTGTTGTTTTAAATACAAATGCTGACATTGGAGAACTTGAATCAACACTAAGATCAATTTGCTTTCCTGAGTCATCAGACAAATCTGGTTTTATTCCGTCGATGGGCGACGGCATGTATTCATGGATAAACTCAAATAACTCTTGAGTACCCAAATTTTTGGCTGCAGATGTTATTAAAATCGGCACCAAATTGCCCTGCTGTATAGCGCTGCGAGCTCCTGATAGAATCTCTTCTTCGCTGAGATCTCCACCTTCAAGATATTTATCTGCGAGATCATCATCTGCTTCTGCTATTGCTTCTATTAGCCTGTCTCGCCATAAGTCGAATTCTAATTGCAAATCTGAAGGAATATCACTTGAAGGAGTTATTACACTGATCACATCAGTAAATGCATGTTCCATTCCTACAGGAATCTGAAACGGGACGCATTTGGTGCCAAAAGAGCTTTGAATACTATTCACAGTTTGTGTGAAATCAGCATTTTCTCGATCCATTTTATTTATTACCATTACAATGGGCAGCTCATGCGTTTCACATAAATCCCATGCCCGTTCAGTACCCACATCCACACCTGACTGTGCTGTCACCAATATGGCGGCGCTCTCAACTACTTTGACAGCAGCAACCATTTCTCCAATAAAGTCTTCGTAGCCAGGTGTGTCTAGAAAATTAACCTTCTTATTATCAGTAGTACAGGCAATAAGCGTCGTTTGTATACTGCTACCACGTTTTATCTCTTCAGGCTCATAATCTGAAACCGTGTTTCCATCTTCTACGGTGCCTTGCCTGGTGATCACACTATTATTAAATAACAGGGCTTCACTCAAAGAAGTTTTACCAGCCCCGCTGTGAGATAGTAATGCTACATTCCTTATATCCCGGGCATCAATACTAGGCATACGCCTTACCTCCATAATTCTGATATATTTATCTCATTATTTCGTTTCTGCGCCCCTTAGTGTCGTCCTACGATCATGTTTTAGCAAAACATAAACGAACTGCACACTGGTATCGGATGAAAATTAGTGGTAATTCTACATACTTTGAAGCCGGGTAGCAACTAGCCAGTTTTTCCAATAAATATATAGAATATCCGGAGCTTTATCAGTGACTTTATAGAGGGTATAATCACTTATCTCAAATTACGCATCTCACTATAAAAATGTGAAATCCACCAGACAACCTTACTCTATGAAGGACAAAGTGATCATCATGAGCGCAAAACAAATCGTAAATACTGCCAATATAACCGGCGGAACAAACCCCTTATCGCAGGCAAGCATTTTCGGAGGGATAATCTATCTTCAAGGTTGCACAGGAAGACACCCTACGGAGGGCACCGTTGGAGATGGAATAGAAGAACAAACGCGTTACACATTGGAAAGGATAAAAATCATCCTGGAAGAATGTGGGTCCTCCCTGGACAACGTACTAACTAATACCTGCTACCTCACAAAATCTGAAGATTTACCCGGGTTCAATAAGGTTTACTCTGAGTACTTTCCGTCAGACCCACCACCTAGAACCGCAATATTAGTGTCATTCGGAGCTCCAGACAACCTAGTGGAGATAACTACTACCGCACACCAATAAAACGCACGATAAGCATTAATCTAGTTGAGTAGTAGATTTACAGTTTTTCAAGCACTATATGAGATCTGTTTTGGGTACTTGGGCGTATTTGCACAGGCCAGTCTCCTTTATCAGACTCACCTTGCCATTCCTTACTGAATGGAACTTCTGGGTTTGTTATCTCGTATATGGCCGTGTATTTCGCAGTGCCATCAACATCAGTTGATGCCATCTTATATCTAGTGCAACTCTCAACACCGTTCACATTCAAGATATTAGGAATATGTTGAGTGTCATATATACGGTTAAATTCAGACTCTAAGCTTTCAGGGATATCCATGCTGACTATATAAAGATACCGCGCCATATAAGTTCCTCCCATTATTAACTTCTAAAGAATAGATTTATTGACTAATTCTCTTTTAAATGCGGATACATAGCTAGTGGAGTTGCAGCCAACAAGCCAGCATCAACGGGCAATGTGATCCCTGAAACCCAACGAGATTCGTCGGACGCTAAAAATAGAGCCGCCCAGGCTACATCCCAAGCAGTCCCGTTAAATCCGAGCGGCCCAGCTTTACGGCGCAATTCCAATAGTTCTTCCGAAGTATGCCTAGCCACCATTGGACTGTAAATATGCCCCGGAGCTATACAGTTAACCCTGACATTTTGCCTTCCGTAGTGAACAGCCATAGAATTGCTTAGGCCAATTATCCCACCTTTAGAAGCTGCGTAAGGGTGACTTGGGCGACCAGCTCCGGCGCGCAACCCTACAATCGAGGACAGATTTACTATCGACCCTCCCCCTGATTCAATCATTACAGGAATTACAAATTTACTCGTCAACATCACTGACTTTAGATTAACATCTATTACAGTATCCCAAAATTCTTCATCTACATCAGTTACAGAACCTGGCCCACTTATCCCAACATTATTAATCAAAATATCAACGCGACCATAGGCTTCAACAGCTGCTTTGCTCATATCGCTACAAGATTTCGCGTCAGTCACATCTCCGACAAAAACTGTAGCTTGTCCACCGTCCTCCCTTATCTGAGACTCTGTTGCCTCCGCGTTAGATTTATCTCGATCTACCAATAACACTTGCGCGCCCTGTCTCGATAACAATATCGATATT
>CEUS01144169.1_pt1 | contig 36349 bp, 33 predicted proteins | sample 427031 | NCBI WGS metagenome assembly CEUS01 (sample SAMEA2622837, study PRJEB7988) | marine metagenome | biome: marine biome (ENVO:00000447); feature: marine epipelagic mixed layer (ENVO:xxxxxxxxx); material: "saline water (ENVO:00002010), including plankton (ENVO:xxxxxxxx)" | depth 140 m | reverse complement strand
CAGAATTAAACTTACAGGTAGTGCCAGGGGCGGTGGTGGGTCTGTGTGATTACTGGTAATTATTACGTATTTTCCCGTTCAACTTTAGCATGTTTCAGAAGCAGATTACACGTGCAGATCTAGTTCAAGACTTCCATCGGTTTGGTATACCGTTTGGTGGACTCTTGATGGTGCATAGTTCGCTTAGTAGTATCGGGTACGTTACTGGTGGTGCAGACACTGTAGTAGATGCGCTGCTGGAGGTGTTGGGACCAGAAGGCACGCTAGTGGTACCTACGTTTACTGATGAATCAGCGATGAATCCGAGCTTCATATTTGATCCTTCGAGCACGCCCTCCATGGTTGGAGCAATATCTGAAGCAGTACGCAGGCGACCAGAAGCGCATCGCAGTATTCATGGATGGCACAGCGTGTCGGCTATGGGACGACTCGCGGATGCTATCGCCAAAGATGTCGGATTGTCACCTTGGTTACCTGATGGTCCTATGTCTAAAGTAATTGATTACGGGGGTGAGTTCATGCTTCTAGGAGTTCCGTATAAGAGGTTGACTCTTGTACATTTAATGGAATGGGAATGCGGCGTTACATATAGGCCCGGTAGGATTGTTGAGGTCCAAATGCGGTGTCCTGATGGGTCGATAGGTAAATTGGTCAACCTTGAGTGTCCGCCAGAGTCTCCATTCCCAGGCAATGATTTCAATCGTCTCGGACGAGCGATGGAGGCAGAAGGCATTGTGAGGTTAGGTGTGGTAGGTAATGCCATCACACGGGTGTTTCAAGGACGAGATGTACGGAGTATGTCTAGAAAGCTTCATCAGAAAGACAAACAGGCTTTCCTCCGGCAAGGAGGTGTTGTTACGGAATTGTCATACGGTAACAATGTTAGTATGCCTAGAGGTGATCTCTGTGTCGTAGATCCCAAAGTCATATACCGTGCCTATTAGAGGTAGCTGCCTTAAGAGTGCACATTACCTCTATGTATTAATTGATTTCTCTAGCACTACTGAATTATCAATTTGTTTTGATGGAACTGTCCAATATTTTTTAAGTAACTGAACAGTTTGTTTTCTTTTGTGAAGAACAAAGCCTCTTTTTATATAAAAGTTGATTGCCCAAGTCGCATCCCGCCATGTACCAACATACAAACTAGAACTTTTGTTGATTTGAAATAAATATTGCAGTAACGATTTTCCTATACATGTTCCCTGATAATCAGACAATGTATAAGCATGCCTTATTAGGGTAACATCTTTTAATTCCTGAATTCCCATCACACCGACCAGCATATTATGCTTGTGATATCCGAACATGCGGACGCCATTATCTAATTCATTGATTAGTTCATGTTCTGACATATAAGGTTCGTGCCAACAATCATCAGGAATAACGCCTTTATATTTTAATGAAGCATCGTTAATCACACAGAGAATATTAGAAAGGTCTTTTTGTTTATATTCAGCTATCATTTGTCACATCGTTTCGCTGGAGCCCAGTGCGCTCCCTGTTAGCTAACATTTTTGACGTATCAGCTTCAATTTTCGTGGTCTGCTATGATCTGTATTGTGTTCGCTCAGTTTGCCCATTTGGTTTTAACTCAGGTAGCAATTTATCTAGCAGATGGCCACACTCTAACAGATAAAATTGTGATTAAAAAGCTGTGTAATGCAACCGAGTCCACTGACAGCATTCTCTATACTTTATTGCACACATGGATTTTCAATATGTGACTTATGGGAAATGTTCGTTTACGATTCCGGTGGTATTAGTGATGTAAATTGTATGTTTACTTTAGGGTATACGCCCATATAAACAGTGACATAGATATTGGATGAGATTTGCAATTTTTATAAAAACAGACCATGTATTATCTTGGAACTGGAATCTATTGTATGTAAAATTCGTATCTGATTTGGTCTTGGTATGGTTTACAAATGAAGAGATAAAGGAGTGTATATGACTACCAAGAATTTTATCGGTTGGGCATTAATCATTGGGCCTCTTTCTGCGTTCCTATTCGGAGGTCTTTTGGATGCATTTCTGATAGGGCAGGGAGAAACCCCTGCGGAAGCCGTGAGTGAAATGCAGGCAAAGATAGGGCTGAGTTCTGTATTTACTATCTTAGGTAGCTTAGGATTTGTATTCGCTTTCATTGGAACTGTTTTGCTGAGTGACTCGATGCGTGGCGATGGTAAACCAGGTAGTCTTTTAGCTAGTATTAGTACTGTTATTTTCATAGCACTTACAACGCTTGCGATGGCAGGGACAATGACAGACTGGGCAGCATTGGGATCTCTACAAGATGATAAATTGGATGCTGCAGTACAAATTAGCAATGCCCTTACAATGTCGCTTGTAGGCAACGCATTGTGGGCAGGTTTGTTCTTCTTCTGGGGTATTGGATTCATCGTGCTGGGAACGGTTTTGGTTAAGCAGAAGAAATTGAACATCATTGTAGACTGGATTTTTGTTGTATTTGGAGCACTGTTTGTTATTCTGCTTCTTATGCCTTGGACCCTTGCACAAAATATAGGTTTCTTAATTTTTGGGGTAATGGTTCTCAATACTATTGTAGCCGGAGTATTCCAACTCAGAGAAAACGAGAGTTAATTCAAGAATTCTCTCGAATTGCAGAGCACTTTTCGTATGCTGTGCTCTGCAAGGTAAATGGTTGATGTTAGAAAGCGTCCTTCAGGTAGCTGAAAAGGGCGCTTTCTGCATTTAAAATTTCTGAATTAATAGTGATTTTCACTGGGTTATATTAGACGCTTTGTCAATACACACGGGTGTATAATTGATGCATGTTTTATCGAATAAGATATACAGTAGCTGTGGCCTTACTGCTTGTTTCCACATTATTTGTGATCAACGGTTGTAAAGGCACATCTGAATCCTTTAGTACTTCAAGTCCTGTGGGAAAGCCTACTGTAAGACCAACTGCAACCAAAATTCCAATGAAGAAACCTGTAGTACAGCCAACCGCAACAAAAATGACTGCGGTTGAAGAAAAAGTTGAGTCGACTGATGTGGGATCTTCAAATAATTCAGAGTCACATGACATAGCTTATTCGACTATATTTACCCTGGCTACTGATTATGAACAGTTCCCTGATGATATCCAGGCAAAATTTCAGTCGATAGTGGATCAAGAATTTTCAGCTATCAAAGATAAGTCAGGTATGTCAGTGGCCATATACACGGATGGCTTACTTTGGACTTATGCTACCGGTAAATCTAGTGAGTCTACAGAGTTAACGGTCAATACCCCGATGATGATTAGCAGCACTTCTAAAACGGTTTTATCAGCGTTGATATTAGTCCAAATCAACCGTGGATTATACAAATTATCAGATTCACTGGAAACTGTTCTTTCGGGACACCCAGATTTTTCATCATTTCCGACCGACAAGATTAATACTAAGGTTACGGTAGAGGAATTGTTGACAATGTCTACAGGGCTACCAAACTTCAATGACAATATGCAAGGTAAAAGCGAATTGGCTAAGAGCTCATCATGGAGACCTGCTGATTTAATTAATTTAGTGGAAACTGTGTATTCAGAACCGGGAATTTTTGAGTACAATGACACAAATGTCGTGCTTCTAGGCATGATAGCTGAATTCCATTCTGGACAAGGACTAGCTGACCTATACAGGCAAACATTTTATGATCCTCTTTCGATTACGGCTATAACTTTGCCCGAAGAAGGAATTCAGTGGCATTCAGACATTCTCCATGATCCGGGCGATAAATTAACCATACCTGCTATGGCTATGCCTTATGGTGACATATCGAGATGGTCTTCCGGTTATGGAAATATTATTGATGCTGCTCCATTTGAATTTGGATACTATGTGGGTGCTATAGGTAGAAATCGTTATGCATGTTGTGGAATAGTATCTACACCTCAGAACATGTCTCGTTGGGCATACGAACTATATAGTACTAACGGATCAGCGATTTCAGAACCTATCCGTTTCCAGTTGCTGAATTCTTTTTCCGAAAAAAGAATTCCTCCATGGTCCTCTTCAACAAGACCAGGTATTATCCCAGAGCAGTATGGATATCTAGTATCAAGAAAAACGTTTAAATTGACTGGAGATCGAACAATCACTGCCTACGGTCATCTTGGTGGAGGGGCCGGTTATTCTGCATGGATGCATTATTCATCAGAGCTAGATATGTCAGTTTCAATAATTGCCAATTCTGAACTTAAGGTGAGTGGGACTTGTGGAACAGAAGATCCAGGAAATTGCATCGCATCAAACATCTTTTCTGCATATTTAGATAAACCTTAATCTGTATCAGTGGCTTAGTGGAGTACCAGAGTGGATTATGTTTTGAAAGCAATATTTATAGCTTATTGGCCCTTTAGAATGATATTTAAGTTTGTCGGTCGTATGTTAAAGTCCTACTTCGGTGAGTTTTTTAACATGAAGAAGGAAGATGGATTGACTGGGGATGGTGGTGTTGGTGGTGACGGGGGTTTGGACATATAAATATTTGAGTATTCATGATATAGCGCTATGTATCCCTTCCTCGTCTATCTAGTTAGGAGAGTTTATGATAAATATTCAAAGAGTTTTTTTTATGATTCACCCTACATGTTGGGCTGAATTTCCTGACGGTCCCCCAGAATCTTTTGTCCAAAACGGTGGGAATCTTTCGGATTTTTATGCAGCTTCAAATTGGGAAAAGCGCGTTAATCAGAAGCAAAAAGAATTTATTAGCAAGATGCTAGAAGACGACGTGTTGATCATTTATCCGATAGGGAAATCAAATGAAATGCGGGAGTTGATAAGTTATGCGGAACGTATTTTGGGTACGAGGTGTCTAGTAATAAAATCCGATGTTTATCGGGAGCCAGAGCAGTTGGAAGAGATGGATGATCCTATTAGACACTTCTTGGAAGACGAAGATATGGAAGGGCGAAGTGAGTTTTGGGATATCCTCCCAGTGTCAGAGAGAGAAGATATGATTAAGGAGATACGGGAGGCATGTGAAGTGAGTGGATATAATTGGAGACCTGCAGCATTGAAGGTTGTCCAGGGAAATCGACTGTATGCCATGGAGATTAAAGAAGAATTTCGTAAAAGAGGTTTTGAAGTTGATCCCTCGACTGTTGAATCAGAGGCGTTTGGTGAAGGCTTTGAACAGTGTGCGGTCGATTGGAAATCGATGCTGTCTGATTATTTAGGGTGGACAAATCCTATCGAGAACCGCTTTGATCTTTCCGTAAGTGGTGCACCAATATTGTTTGATGCGGATTTTAGGGAAAGGCTCTCACTGGAGAGTGATATTAGGTTGTTCCTGTGGGAGAAATCACAGGGACGTCCGATGGGGTTATTTGTTAGGGCGCGTGCGAGATTGGAAGATCCAAGTTATTTTGTCCATGTACCAATAGAGGGTGTTTCCCTAGAAGGTTGGAATGTCACCGGTCACAAGGTTTGGCCTAGTGAAAACCCTTCGCTAGCGGTCCAGAATGGAAATCTCAGAGTTCCTGTACTTAGTGGCACACGAAAAGTATCCTCAGAGTTACAAACTTGCTATTTGATAGGATGTGATACTGCTTACGATAGGTTTAGAGAACTTTTATATACCGCGACCATATATTCCGAAGTTTAGCTTAACGCATGACTGATCTTGTGATTTCTCAAAATGGTTAATATATACTGTTCGACTATGTACCACGATTAGGAGATATGCAATGGCAGTTGCGAGTGAAAGTTCATCGAATGAGTTCAAGATATTACCTGACAGTGTTCCCAACGATGGTTTACTGTTTGTAGATCATCAAAAATTTGGCAGGTCAGGTCACGGAGGCAACTGTATTACCGAGTGTCAGAATGGTGATATCGTATCTTTCTACCCCAACACATCTGGAGAAATTCTGGCGGGTCACGGTGTTGGGGGGTGGTCGGAATACCGAAGGTCAAAGGATGGGGGAAAGACCTGGAGTTCACCGAGCATACTGGACTATTCTAAACGTGCATGGGAAGGTGACGATCTTTATTCTGCCCTGGTATTTGCAGTAACTACTGCACCTAACGGTACGCTCATAGCTTTTATATTGCGATTTGATGGAGAGCCGTGGATCAAAAAATTTACGCCTGTCTACCTTATGAGTCATGATCAGGGTTATACCTGGAGCGATCCATACCCTCTGGATACTGGAGCTAACGTTGAAGAAGTTTCATTTACTTTGGATGCGGTTTTTGTGCATAACAGCCAAATCTTCGCGGTGTTTATGGGTGGGTCGCCTACTTATAGTGATGGTCCTTACAGTCTATATGTCTCTGGAAACAATGGTGAAACTTTTGAAAAACGCAGTTTACTCCCATTTGATTGTCGGAACTACTATGTAACGGCTGGCGTGCTTGATCAGGGTGAAATCATAGTTTATTCATACGCTTACCGTACTGATACACCTATCGATGAATACAACATCGATTATGTTATAAGCATCGATGAAGGGCGAACATGGTCAGAGGTACAAACCACAAAATTCGCTCGTGCTATCCGTAACCCCCAACTTTCGTCCAAAATAGGCAATTTGTACTTTCTGCACGGACGTAGCGGCAGTATGAGTCATGATCCGGGGAATCTGGTACTGTATTCATCACCAGATGGTATCCATTGGGACGATGGCATTATTTTGCATCGTAAACCCTTCCCGAATGGTTATGACGCATATTCAGCGAATGAAGTGATAGGTAAATACGATCAAACAGTACCGAATCGTCTCTTGATACAGTCCAGTATTGTATACGATGCTGAGAGTAAGAGAGTTAATGAGCATCATTGGTGGGTTGAAGAAATAGACGGAACTTGATTTACAATGAACGAAATCCCAAATTTGTGATCGTCAGAAACTTATGGACAACACTGATACGATAATTTTCAGATTAGTTCCGTATTCACTCAATTTGACTATGACACATATCTAAGTATCGATAATCAACACGCGTCTTGTCTGCTAAAACTCTTCTACTATTGTTCCTTCAATGCCGCATGATCCATCTTTGTATGAATAGTAGTACACAACCATAATTTTGCCATCATTAAGTTCTACTGACCACGGATATCCGCAGTCCGAATTTTGGGCGTCACTTCGTATTATGAAGTCAGTAGCAGAGTTCAAATCTGTCCCTTCAGGTTCTGTCACTCGAGCAGTGCATCCACGTTGCCCCTTCCATCGGGTTCCGACTGTAATGAATATACGTCCATCTCTAAGTCCGAGCATATGCCCGGGGCTACCCGAAATTGATGTGGTTTCCCAATTGGACCACGTTTCACCTTCATCTTCTGATGACACTAAAGCAAGACACTTGGCTCCTGTAGTTGGCCCCGGGTGGAAACGATATAATGCCAATATTCTCCCTTTTGGAGTTTGATGAATTGTAGGTTCACTAAAATGTGCTATTTGATCTTCAGCAATCCTACCACCGTACTTCCACGTTTCTCCCATGTCATCTGAGAAACGAATCATTCCAAAATATGGCTGTTCTCCGCCCGGATTATCTGTGGCTTTACTTGGCATAAGTAATCGACCATTTGGAAGTGACAGAAGTCCGCTACGACATACTCCAGAATGTTCTGCTGGATACCCCCATACGGCGTTGTCTATTGCGGGGAATCTCACAGGTGAGCTCCAGCTGTACCCATTATCTTTCGAACGAACCCAAAATGGTATGCCTGGTCTTGATATCCAGGTTGAATCTTCATGATTTCCTATAGCCTTAGAGTGAGGAGATTCGCTAAAGCTTATTTCAGTGATGTTCTTTGCAGGGATTAGTTCATTGGTTGAAGCATGTAGGAAAATACTTCCGTCTGAGAGTGTATGTGTGCCGAAGTCTATAATGCCTCCTAAGTGGTCTGATACTACCGGCAAGGCTTGACTCCAGGTTTTTCCCTCGTCTATTGAACGGCAACTGAATACTTCAAACAGTGGGTGGCTATGGTGGGGATATCCTAAGTACGGCGACCTATGGAAAAGGATTATTAAGTCCCCGGATGGAGCTCGAATTATATTAGGGTGTGCCGCATATAACCCTTGTTCTTTATATAAAGTTATGTGGTCGAGTATTCGCCAACTCATTGATTATCTCTATCGGCTATTCCAGTGGTGTTAGACTTACGATAACATTTCATTTGCAAAATAGGTATACAAATAGTCTTTATGAATCACATTTCGATACATGTCAAATGGATACCACAATAGTTTCGGAAAATAAGTGGGGGAAAAGGATATTCCCAATTGCGCTTTCCGTGTGCGTTGTATTTCTTATCCTCTATGCAAGTCTTGGGTTTCTAGGTGTAACTATTCCATCAGGGTCACAAGATTCTATTGGTCGTGTTTCGGGGTGGTGTGAAAGAGTTAGCAGTAGTATTTTCAGAGAACCTGTAAATGCTTTAAGTAATATAGGTTTCATGTTTGCCGGTTTATTGATGATAAGAGTTTTATCCCGTGATCAAAAAAGTTTACGCGATCGGAATCAATTTCATGGATTTACTCCTGTAGCTATTTTATATGCAGGAGCCACTATTTATTTGGGTATCGGCTCCATGTTGATGCACGGAACACACACAGGTTGGGGAGGGTGGGCAGATAACCAGTCTATGGTTATGTATATTCTTGTGCCTTGGTTAATCAACCTCAAGGAAATGGGGAGATGGAGTTTAAGAAGGTTTCTTACAGTATATACATCGATAGTATTAGTTTACTCATTGACCAGGTGGATATTCGGATCCAAGTTAGGTATTAATTTAGATGTTTTTGATGTTTCTATAGCTTTATGGATAATTTCGGAAGTCTTGTTTAAATTCTGGACACCAAAAATGAGGTGGATCTCAGGATTTTTTGGATTTGTAGTTGCGGCTATTTTCGGTATCATGCCTTCAGACATCTTTTTGGATATTGATAAGCACTGGTGGGTAATTTTGTTTTGGATACCTGGTGTACTGTCACCAAATCAACCACGTATAAAAAGAACTTATAGCCCTTGGGCATTTGGTGGCATTTTCAGCTTCCTGATCGCGTATATGATTTGGTTGCAGGGTTATCCAGACAGTTATTACTGCGATCCAGATTCGTTAATACAGCCTCACGCAATTTGGCATCTAACTACGGCTTTTTCAACTTGGTGCTTTTTTAAATTTCTTAGGACGGATAGAGATTTTAATGTCACAAGCTGATAGTAGTCTCAGGAGAAAAATCGCATCAAGGGTAATCCAGGCGCTTAGAACAAACCAATTTAGTTTATTTCGGATATAATGTAGGGCGATGGAAAAAATAGATCGACGATTTATATTCAATACTTCACTACGGAAACTACGCTCGGGCTCTATAGTTTCGGCCATATTAGTTGGAATCTGGATCTTTGTACCTCTTAAGTGGGCTCAGGCGCGCTATGATCACGTAAGTTCTAAAAGAAAAAACAGCTAGTTATTGATCGTCTACATTGGATAATCACACTGCTTATTAATCGCAAGATAGTACTGGCGTGTGCTGTATTGATTTTAGTTGTAATTGTAGTAAATATTTTGTTTTTAACAAGTCCCATTTATTACGATCACTCTGCCTTAGAAAGAGATCTGACAACAGAGGCTGTTGATTCAGAATCTACTAGCCTAAAGATACTTACATTCAACGCTTGGCATGGTCTTGTAACAGATGAAGGCATCTTGAAACTTGGTGAATATGAAACCTCTGATAGGAGAGAAGTGAGGTATAGCCAATTGCTAGAGGAATTGCAACGATTGGATCCGGATGTAATAGCGTTGCAAGAAGCTAATCCTCTTCCTGAGTATGCTACCAAGATTGCCTCTGATTTGGGTTTCGATGAAATCCACCAGATAGCAAATGGAGGTGTAAAACTATTTGGGTGGGGGATACCGTTAAACGTTAGTGAAGGACTTATTTTACTTGCTAGGGAAGAACTAAATTTAGAGTTGGTGGGGAAAATTAGACTATCCGGCCCCTGGTTTAGTATTCAGAACACGCAAGTATCTTTCCAGTTATCGGAAACAAGGTATGCTCTCATCGGTAAAATTAGAGTTGAAGGTAAAGAAATTTATATACTGAACACTCATTTACATGCCGGTTTTCCATTCGGTGATACTTATATTGATGACCTGTCTGAATTAAGAAATGCAGGTGAAATAACTGATTCCGAATATGATTTTTTTGATAATAGAGCTAAAGAGGCATCGCAAAGAAGAGAAGAGGAATTGTTTTTGGCAATATCCTGGATCAGGAATGAAACAGATAACGAGCATCCTATAATACTTCTAGGAGATTTCAATTCGATTGAAAATTCAAACGAAATTAGAACAATTTTGGATTACCATTTCATAGATGCTTTTCGTGAAAAAAATCCAGGGTTATCAGGGTTCACTTCCGATTCCATCTTAAACCCAAAGGTACGCCTGATGGAGGAAAACAGTTTGGAATCTCAAGGTCAGACAGATAGGTTTGAATCAAAATACCTTGAAATAGCAAGTAGAATCGACTACATATTTCTCAGTTCGCATTTCCAAAGTAAAAATATTTTAGAAAGTTTTGTAACTCTTAACAGATCCAACGAAGATGGCGTATATCCATCTGACCATTTCGCAGTTTTTGCTGAAATTTTATTACCATAAACACGTAGTTAAGCGAGATATTTTAATTCCTGAATCGGACTATGTTTTAGTTATTTTGAAGCCCTGAGTTCGATAGCTTGGAGTCGTTTTAGCAGTGGTGGATGGGAATAATTCAAGAATACATACAGTGGATGTGGTGTTAGATTTGAAAGATTATCTACAGACAATTTTTTTAAACCGTTAGAGAGACTTTCATGGTCATTAACTGTATCAACTGCCCATACATCTGCCTCATATTCATGTTTGCGTGACAGTCCTTGCATGATAGGGCCTAATATAATTTCTATTGGTGTGTAGAGTAGGCCAAAGAACAGTAATCCTGCATACACCGACTGCTCATCGACGAAGAAGGCATCATAAAGTTCTGTACTGTTTAAGAATATTGATAATAGGAAAAATATTACTCCACTGTGTATTATGCTAAATACCAGCCTTTGAATGATATGACCTTTTTTATAATGTCCAATTTCATGACCAATTATTGACACCAGTTCCGATACGGAATGTTTCTCAATCAGGGTGTCAAATAGGGCAATCCGCTTATGTTTTCCAAATCCAGTAAAGAAAGCATTAGCCTTGTTAGATCGTTTTGATCCATCCATTAAAAGTATGTTGTCTATAGAAAAATTAACTGTATTTGCGTACTCAAAAATCGAGTCTCTTAGATTACCTTTTTCTAACGGTGTGAATTTATTAAATATTGGCATAATCCAAGTAGGAGCGATAAATTGTAGCCCGAGGCTAAATAATGTGACTGCTATCCAGCAGTAGACCCATGCTAATGAACCCGCATATTCAAAGAAAGATAGTATGCCTGCTATGAGAGGCCCACCTATGATAAGGAGTATTAGGAGTCCTTTTACACGATCATAAGCAAATGTTGAAGGTGTAGTTTTATTGAAACCGAATCTATCTTCAATAACGAACGTACTGTATATCTCGAAAGGGATGGTCAATACGAGTTGGCCTAATAGGAGAATTGATATAAAAAGCAACCCATTTACTATTACATGAAAATTTTGTTCTCGTATTGATTCATCTAGCCATCCGAACCCTCCTACGAACCAGAAACCTATCAAGAGTGTCAATTTAAAAGTATTGGTGAGGAAGGCAAATTTAGTGGTAGTACGTAAGTAATCTTGGGATTTACGATATTCTTCAGGTTCATATATTTCGGACAAGCCTTCTGGTACCACGGATTTGATAGATTTTAAATTAAGATAATTGGCAATCATGTCTAACACATATTCGAAAATCAAAGCGAAGAGAATTATTGTAAAAAATATGTTCATCGATAATGTTCGATCCTATTTCATAAAAGGGTTAAGGTATCATGTGTTGATACTGGTATATGGTATACAGGAGTTTATTGGCAGCCAACTGTGGTGTCAATGTGTAGGTATTGATGGTATGCCTAGGTATACTAATTTTTAACCAATTGGTATTATCACTTTCAAGAGATGATAGTTTAAGATGACAGCGATAATTAAGGAGCTGGTAATTTGAGATTAATTTTAATTGGTTGTGAATATTCAGGTACTACTACTCTAGCTGAAGGTATACGTACTTGGAGTCATAAAGTTATGGGTGAAGGTAAGGGTCTGATTGCGTATCATGACCACTGGAAAATCCCACATACTAGCGGCCACCCTGGTCTAGATGACTACAACCTTTTTACCCCTGAGGAGCAGGAGCAAATTTTAGCTCTCAGTCCAAAGACCAAGGAAATGATTCAAAGGCACAACATAACATATCATATAGCGCCCGGTGCTTTACAAAGTCCCGACTACTTGTCCATTGGACTACACATCGAAAATGCGATTTATGCACCTATGTATTTCGATTATTACAACGATGAAGTGGAGCGAAGAGCGAATCAGGAACACTTCGAACACGACATAGCAGACTTGGCCCCAGATATGCCCTTAGTTTTGATAAAAGCATCTTCTGAAACCATTTTGAACCGTATGAAACATACTCCACATTATAATCCTGTCTTACAAGAAAGAGACATAAAGGATGTGCTTAATAAATTTGAAGAAGAATATGAACGTTCCAGCATAAAGAATAAATTTACAATTGATACAACTGGATCTGCAGTAGAGGAAACATTAGATAAATTCATTAAGCAGATGGAGCCGTATTTTAATCAGTCAGATATTTTAAGGATCTTGAATCATAGATCGAATCAAAATTCTTAATCAGACACGGTTTGAAGATTAAAAATTTGTATTAAGAGATATCTAATTATATGAACGGATATATCGTTAGGGAGCATTAGAAATGGCAGATGTTGTCCGCGTTGGAATAATTGGGGCAGGCTCCATTGCTAGAGATCGACACATACCCCTATTACAAAAGGTTAGGGATGTAAGTGTGACGCAGCTTTGGTCTAGAACTATGGATAATGCCAATAAAACAGCAAGTGATTTTGGGGTTCCGACCGTAGTTGAAAACTGGGAAGAGATCGTTGACTCTCCTGATGTAGATGCCGTTGTTATAGCCACACCGCCTATTCTACATCTTCCTGCCACATTAGCTGCACTAGAATCAGGGAAACATGTTTTATGCCAGGCAAGGATGGCTAGAAATTTGAGTGAAGCTCTTAAAATGCTTGAGGCTTCAAAAAATACCCATTTGGTCACAGCACTATACCCCGCTGGTTTCGGTTTGAAGGGTGACAGGGTTATGAGAAGACTGATTGGAGATGGGTTTATAGGTGACATAGTTGATGTACGAGTAACGTCGGTAGGACCAAGCCCTGGAGGTGGGGGGTTTATGGATGATCCTAGTGTTGTTGGTATTAATGCAATGATGCTTGGGATTCTAGGGGAAGTCTGTAACCGCTGGATGGCGCCTCCTGTTTCAGTAGCAGCTGTTACTGGAGAACCGTTGAATGTTGTACCACAATCTTTAGCTATATCGGCCGAATTGCCAGGAGGGATAACAGCCAGTTTTCATCTGTCCTTTCGAGTAACTAATAGTCTTGGGAATACAGTAGAAATTTTCGGGACGCGCGGGTCTTTAAAATATGACATGTTGGTTGAGCGTCCCGACGGTACTATTGGAGGTGAAGAAGTCTGGGGTATGACTGAGTCTGAGACAGAAATGTATCCTATAGAGATACCATCTCATGAAGAACGCGACCGAACTACTGATAGCGAATTCATAGAATCGATTCGCAGTGGGGTACCTGTTTATCCAGATTTTGAAGAAGGGGTTAGGTACATGCAGTTCAGTGAAGCGGTAGCCCAATCAATTCTAGAGAGCAGGATGATAAAAATGCCGCCTGAACCGAAAATGGATTGTTGGGGAAAGCTTCTCTGATATAGCGTATTAGACTGGCTGTACTTATTGGTATCGAGCACTTATTTCATAATTGAAAAAAACTACCCGCTATATGTCGTGTTCCTCCAAAACCATTACCGTCTTCTTGCATGTAATAATAAGCTGTGAATATTCTCCCGTCGTCGAGTTCAGTTGCTACAGGGTATCCTAGATCCCAATTACTACCATCTGCTCTTAGAACCACTTCATCTGACCAACTTAGGCCTTGGTCTTCGCTCAGAATTAGACCTATCCCATATGGAGGTTTACGTCTCCCATACAATATGACTATTCTTCCATCTTTCAGCTGAATTGGCCAAGGTGATCTATACAGTCTGTGAAAATTTTTCCTGGCGCCTGACCAAACATGGTCTCTTGTGAGTTTTAACCAGGGGGACTTTCCCCATTTTACGACTGGAGTCGGATTACTCCAACTGTATCCTCCGTCATCGGAATAGTTCATTTGAATACAATTTCGAAATCCCTCTAGGTTAATCATGTAGCATTGTAAGCGCCCATTAGGTAGCAAAAGCAGAGTTCCGTACGTAGACACACCTTGTCCTGTCGGATCACGGTCAATTTCAGATATATAGTTCCAAGACAGACCATTGTCATCCGTGGCATAGAATTTTAGTGCCTGTATCCGTGGAAATGAAGATGTAGAGGCAGTTCCCACAATTCCATGTGTGCCGTCTGAGAATTTTGCAAGAGGTCCTCCGTCAAAATGTATTAGATCCATACCATAAGGTGGGCTAATCCTAGTTGGAACTGTCTCCCAGTTTTTACCCTTATCTTCGGATCTAAATGAAAAGCATTCCAATGGATCAATTCGATCGGACACTTTTTCTCCTGTAACAGGTCTGGCAAAAAATATGGTCGAGTTTTTGTTGTTAAGGTCTATATATTCTCGTGGTGTTTCAAGGCTGTCAGTTTTATATAAGATTTCGCGTTTTTCTTCAGTTGATCTTGATTCGTCCCATACGGTAACTTTATGTTCACTCGGCCATGATTCACCATGGTCGACAGAGCGTTGTAGCAGAATTCTTGCCCGGCTAGAATATCCCGTAGTGAATGAGTGGCTAACATCATTCTGAGTCATATAAGTAGAATGGGCATGGGCGTGCATGACGGCAATTTCTCCATTTCCAAAGTTGAAAATGCCGCTTTGGCGAGGATGTCCACAGTAAGTATTCTTGCTGTAACATATCTTGATATGGCGTATGTTTTTTAAGTGTTGAGTGGTATCACTCATTGTGACCTCCTTTCTGATATACAATGCTAACTGTTCATCCTCAATTGGTGCCAACAGGATAAATACATGATAGTATCCTCGCTTAATATTACCTAAATTGAGTATGTAGTGTAAAAATTAGATAGGGTATTGCCTAGGGATTTATTTTTCGGAGATGGTTTTATGCTTATATATATAGTTCGCAGAACTCTTCTGGCAGCTCTGACTTTGGCGGTGATTTCATTTGCTACATTTTTTATAGTCCAGCTTCCGGAAGGAGATATCGTCGACCAGTATGACACCTTGCTTATGGGGGTCGCTACCGACAAAAAAACTATAAACAAAGTTGAGTTGAGGGAGAAGTGGGGTTTAAACGATCCACTGATTGTTCAATGGGTTAACTGGGTAGTGCCAATATTTACCCGTGGAGATTTCGGGACTTCATACACTGAGGCTGTTGCTGCTACCGAACAGGGTTATGAAGTACGGGAGGTGATTAACCAATACCTTCCTTACACGATTTACCTTTCTGTCTTTACAGCAGTGATTACATGGGTGCTTTCTATACCGATAGGGATCTATTCGGCAGTGCGTCAGAATTCTGTGGGAGATTACATATTCACCTTCTTTGGATTTGCAGGTCTTGCAGTGCCAGATTTCCTTTTGGGGCTGGTTGCAATGTACATAGCGTTTGCTTACTTTGATCATAGTGTTGGAGGGATATTTTCCGGCGAGTATCTTACCGCTCCATGGTCTGTTGCAAGGCTAATTGATATGCTTCAGCATTTAATAATACCCGGGATAGTTTTAGGTACGGCTGGTACGGCTGGACTGATACGTGTAATGCGCAATAATCTCCTGGATGAACTTCGCAAACCATATGTAGTTACTGCAACCGCCAAAGGACTGGCTGGCTGGAGAGTAGTATTAAAGTACCCTGTTAGAGTCGCTCTAAACCCGTTCATAAGTGGCATAGGTGGAATGTTGCCAAGCTTGGTTAGTGGCAGCGTTATTATTTCTATAGTATTGAGTCTGCCTACTTTGGGACCAATATTTGTAGAATCTGTAATGTATCAGGATGGCCCACTTGTAAGTGCTGCTGTACTTATGTTTTCTGCTCTTTCTGTCATAGGTACCTTAATATCGGATCTATTACTGGTTGTGGTCGACCCAAGGATAAGGTTGACTGGAAGTGCAAGAGGCGGTTCTTCAGAGGTGTGATGTTGCGAAAGATTGCTCTTTTGGGTGGAGATGAATTTAGACCTGAGTGTGAACCTGTCGACAGGGCGGTTTTGAAATCAACTGGTAAGAGTTCCCCCAAAATTTTGATCGTACCTACCGCAGCGGCGCTAGAAAACCCTACACTCGCATCTCTCAATGGAATATCTTATTTTTCTAATCTTGATGCAGATGCATCATCACTCATGGTATTGAATTCGGCAGATTCTAACAATCAGGAATTATTGAAACCTCTGACCGAATCAGATGTCGTATATTTCACAGGTGGAAATCCTCGCTATCTTATTGACGTCATAGAAAATTCCGTTTTTTTGGAGCAGATTTATAATGTTTTAGACCGGGGAGGTGTTGTAGCTGGTTCTAGTGCTGGGGCTATGATTTTAGGTAGATATATGTCTTTCGAAGGCTGGTGTTCAGGGACTGGTGTGGCCGGAAATGTGGTTGTTTTCCCTCATCATGAGAGTAGGGATCCAGATACTTTAGCAGGAAAGTTTTTTGAAGAATCCATAAAGGGTATTGTTGGTTTTGGGATAGATTCACAGACAGGATTACTTAGTATGCCTCTAGGATGGACGGTGTTTGGGAAAGGAAACGTTACAGTATATAGTCAAGGTGAATGGGTGAAATATTCTGATGGCGAAACAATCAGCACAGCGTTGGGTTAACCCCAAAGAGAGATAGTGCCGAAAATTATGAATCAAACCTTTTGAAGGGCTTATAATTCGACCTAATCTTTATGGAACTTAAAAGAAAATAGGTCAGCATCCTTCATTGCGAACTTTAATTTTATTGGTTTCCCTTCAATTTTGGATAAATTCGGATTGCCGGCCCAGGTTACTTTCTGGGAAACTGAATCTCCAAATAGTTCTACAGAATTCGCGAGTTCAAACCCTTCAATAGCTCTTCCATTCCTATCTTGAATTTCAGTAAGAATACTGCCAGCAGCAGATGTTGAATAATTGATTTTAAGACATTTCCCTTCAAAGGATATAGTTTTGGAGGTGAGTACACCTCCATTAAGAGTAGCTTGGGCGGAAACAAATCCGTCTAAGCGCTGGGTGTATCTTCTCATCCTTGCCCCATTTGTTCCTTTATAGCCCTCAATTGAATATATGGAAAGTTCGTTGGGGGTGTTCGGGATCCGAGAGGCTGTTTCTAGTATCCCCCAGGCTGCCAAATTGTTTCTGTTAACCCATCGTTCTTTTTGAGGTCCTGGTCGTATGAGTGCTTCACCCCAGCGTTTGAAATCCTTACCATCTCTGCTAGACATGAAAAGTATATCTGAGGATCCTGTGTCTGGCTCAGTCAGATTCGAAGGAGCGTTATGTTCCGGGACGTATCTTTTAGGTAGACCGAAGTAAATATGTGGTGCACGGTGGTATTGAGTTATCTGGTTGGTATATAGGTGTTCGGAGGGTGATCCAGGATAACTTAACAGCTCTGAGTCTGTCCAATTAATGAAATCGTCTGATGTAGATATCATGATGTCACGAAATCCTGTCCAACTGTCAGGATCAAGTATTTCAGTTCTGTCGTCTTCAGCCTCTTCGGGCGTAAGAATTTTTTTATCTTTTGATATATTGTTAATCATTCCTTGATTAGATGCTGATCCTGATGTTGGCTCTTTACGCATTTCCCGGTGATATGCCACGTAGCATTTTTTCTCACTGTCCCAAAATGCAAGATTTTGACTGTCCAGTGTTCCTTTAGTTATAACTGGGGTTTCAGTCATCATTGACCAATTGATACCATCGTGTGACTTTAGTGGATAGAGGCCACCGGCGTATTTGCCCTCGACATAGCGTTTTACTATAGCTTTATAACTTTCATCAGGATTGCAATTTGGGTTAGGGTCTTTAAAGGCAGCTATAGTGTGTCCTCTTAACCAGTCCACGATTATGTTGTTATCTTTTGATCCATTGAATTCTACAATTCCCAAATTTGGCTTTTCCCAGTGGATACCATCGTTGCTTTCAGCGTAGCAGACCACTGGGTGAGCGAAACCATAGATGTTGTCTTCATTATCACCCGGTGTGTCAGCTCCGCGGTAATACATCTTGTATGTGTCGCCATCTTTGAAAACGGTGTGGTAATAGGAGATATTGCCTTCCCATGGCATATCATGCTCTATGGCGATATCATTAGGTGTTGGTTTATGCAGTACAAATCGCACTGAATCCATGGTTTCTATCAAATGATCGTCTAGCAGCAGTTCTAGTCTAGATCCTATGCGCTCCACACTCGTATGGTTATTTTGTGTGCCCATTATTTCCTCCGACGTTACTGATTACTTAAGACAAGTGGTATGTGTAGGCAGAACTTTACCATACTGTACCGTTCCAGGCATTACTTCAAATCACGGAAGAAATTCAAATACAACAATAGATAAATATTTCATTACTTGTTTATTAATTTAGGTGTGATAGTCTTTTCAGTAGACTGGGTTGTTGCCGTTGCCAAATAGGCAACTTAGTCAACTTAAATTAAGGAGATTTCGCTGGTGGAATATGAGAACAGTTTAGACAGGTATTTGAAGCTGGAAGGTAGTTACAATGTAAGAGATTTGGGTGGATATGAGACCAGTGACGGTAGGATCACGAAATGGCGCACTTTTTTACGGTCAGGGAGTATGCACAATTTAACAGAAGAGTCACAGTCTTCTATTCTGCAATTGGGAATTCGAACGGTTATAGATCTCAGGACAAGTGCGGAGAAGACAGCATTACCCAACGTTTTTAAGGATTCATCTAAGATTTCCTTCAAGGAACATAATATTATAGGAGATGTCCCTTTTGATGGATACAGCAATATTTCAGCCGTTGATATTTTGGAGGGTGGAGGGGAATTTGCGAAAGGCATACTTCAAATGTATTGTACTTTTTTGGATCAGTGTCAGGATCAGTTTAGGGACTCTTTAGTTACACTGTCTGATTCTGGGTCAGTTCCTGCTATTTACCATTGTGCCGGTGGTAAGGACAGGACAGGAATAATATCAGCTATGTTACTGGGAAACGCAGGGGTTTCGTACGATACTATAGCTAAAGACTATTCTCTGTCAGCAAAATACTTAATGGAACGTTATTTTGAAGGTGTGGTTCAAAGTCCTAGACCTGGAGAGACTCCTGAGAATTACACATGGAAAGAATACGAGGAAGAATTTTGCCCGCCAGAAGCCATGTTGATGACATTATCCTACCTAGATGATAAGTATGGTGGAATACAGTCGTATATGAAGTTAATTGGGGTAGATGAAGTCCGAATTAACCATCTCCGTGATTGCTTAATAGAATGATTTGCTATTTTATAATCGAAGACATGTAAATATGTTTCGTATAATGGTTTATGAAATGTGGATGCTTAGATAGTTATTCTGAGGTTGTTCTCTAATATCAGTATTTAGGATGTAGTATTCAGGAGGCGTTTTGAGACACATAGTTGCACTCCTGTTTGTGATTGTTGGCTTTGGCGGCTTGATGTTGCCTAACGTATTATCAGCTGAATCTTCGCTCGTTGCGATCCTGGAAATAGACGAGCCAATTCTCCCTGTGACATCTCGTTTTTTGGTGCGAGGTATTGAAAAGGCTGATGAGGAGGGAGCTCAGTTAATCATTGTAACTCTTGATACCCCGGGGGGTATGCTTGATGTAACTCGAGACATAGTTACTTCTATAATCGAATCACCTATACCAGTTGTAGTTTATGTATATCCAAATGGATCTCACGCTGCGTCTGCCGGTACATTCATCGCTGCCTCTGCTCATGTAGCAGCAATGGCGCCGGTATCTAATATTGGTGCTGCATCTCCGGTTGGACTAGGTAAAGATCTTCCTCCTACAATTGAGTCAAAGACGAGACAAGACGCGGCTGCAGAGTTGCGAAGCATATCTGAAATCCGAGGCAGGAACACACAAGTGCTCGAGACGACTGTTATGGAAGCGATGGCATACTCATCTTCAGAGGCTTTAGAAAAAAATATTATAGATATCGTAGCGAATAATATTGAAGATTTGATTAGAAAATTGGATGGAATTACGGTTTGTATAGGTGGTGAATGTAGGGTTAGAGATGGCAATCTAGAGGGGGGTGAATTATTTACTATAAACACACTGAATATGGAGACTTTTGAAATACGAAAGACTGTCCTAGAAAAATTCCTTGGTTTTTTGGCCAACCCAACCGTAGCATATTTACTATTGGCGCTCGGAGTTATTGGTATATTCATTGAATTTTTTATGGGTGCGGGGTTGATTATGCCTGGTTTTGCTGGGGTAATCTGTCTTGCCTTGTCTTTCGTTGCGATGAACCAACTGCCAGTTAATTGGGTGGGAGGAGGGTTGATTTTAATCGCAATAATCCTTTTCTACCTGGAATTAAACATCCCTGGCTCTTCCATTTTTGGAGTCACTGGAGTTATCGCTTTCGCCCTGGGAGGGTTATTTCTTTTCGGGGATTTTGGGCTGCCTGGATTTGCGACTGAGCCTATTGAAACACCGGGGTTAAGGGTTAATCCATTTGCAGTTATAGGTGTAACAGTAGTAACAGCGGGAACTCTGTTTTTTGTTTTGAAAAGTATACTTGGTGCTCAACGTTCAGGTACTACCGGTCGGACTTTATCTGATGACCTTGTAGGTCAAGTGGGCGTTGTAAAGGTAATTCTGGATCCTGAGGGTGTAGTCCATGTAGCAGGTGAAGATTGGAGCGCAGTGTCAGATTCTGAAGATATCATATATGAAGGCAATGATGTTATGGTATCAAGTGTAGATGGACTAAAATTGAACGTTTTTAAGTCTCCAGTCAGGAGTGAAGATGTTTTGTAAAATGGAGTATGTTGAGTCAATTAAACTAGTTAAAGAGAACTTAGGAGGTTAGTAATGGCGATATTAAATTTTCTGAAAGATTACGAGCGTATAGCAAGGTTTAAATGGGGTAATTTTGAAGGAATGAGAGGGCCAGGGCCAGTTGTATTAATTCCCATTATGCACTCAGGTGTGAAGATAGATACTCGTACTGAAGTGATTGATATCCCCAGGCAAACTAATATAACCAAGGATAATGCCCCAATAGCTATAGATTTCCTGATATACATGAGGGTGACTACTGAAAATGCTGATCGTGCAGTGCTTGAAGTTGAAAACTACCGAGCTGCGGTTATTGGATTAGCAACTACGACTTTGAGGGCTGTGGTTGGAGATATAGACCTTGACAACGTTTTGTCTCAACGAGAGCGTATAAATACAACATTGAGAGAAAAATTGGATTCTGAGACTGCAAGATGGGGGATTAAGGTAACCAACGTTGAAATTAGAGAGATTGAGCCGCCTCCTGATATACAAGAGGCTATGAATAGGCAAATGTCGGCCGAGAGAGTTCGTCGAGCTGTAGTTAGGGAAGCTGAAGGTACTCGAGAAGCAGCAGTTACTGTAGCCGAAGGTGAAAAGAGATCGGCAATTCTTAAGGCAGAAGGGGCAAGGCAGGCAGAGATATTGACTGCAGAAGGAGACCAGCAGGCAGCCGTTCTACGTGCGGAGGGATACAGCACAGCACTTGATAAGATTCACAGTGTTGCGAAAGGGATAGATTCAAATACATTGAGTCTCCAGTACTTTAATACATTGAAAGAACTAGGTGCTACTGAGGCGTCTAAGTTTGTATTGCCGATGGAGTTCACTAAGCTTTTAAGTCCATTTAGTAAGATGCTTGATGATAAAAATGATGAGTGATCATGTAATCTGGTACGTCAGTCCTACATGCAGAATGTGACAAATGGGCCAATTTGACGGTAAGGGTGTTATTGTTACTGGTGCCTCATATGGCATTGGACGAAGTACGGCCTTGGAGTTTGCTAGAGAGGGTGCCAACGTTACTATTGCAGATGTTGATGATGTGGCAGGTAAGAGTGTGGTTTCTGAAATAGAAAAGATTGGATCCAGTGGTTTATTTGTTTTAGCAGACGTTTCAGATTCAGTTAAATGTGATGAAGTTGTATCTAGGACTATAGATAAATTTAATTCCCTAGATGTTTTAGTTAATAACGTTGGCATCCAGCCTAAAGACTCGTACCGAAACGTGGAGGATACTCCGGAGAGTCTTTGGGATCGTATCATAGACGTTAATTTAAAGAGTTGTTTCTTGATGTCCAAATTCTCAATTCCTCAAATACGAAAAGTTGGAGGAGGAGCAATTATTAACGTTGCCAGTGTTCAGGGCATTCGTTCAAAAAAGTTAGTTCCTGCATATGCTGCTAGTAAAGGAGGTTTACTGTCTTTAACTAGACAGATGTCTCTTGATTACATCGATGACAACATTCGAGTTTTAGCTGTATGTCCAGGCGGTATTGACACGAAAATGGTTAGGGATTTAGCTGCGAACGAAGGTGCAAATCTGGATGATATAAAGGGTAGATATGCACTTACACATCCCATTGGTCGTATAGGTAACCCAGTGGAAATTGCAAACGTAATCCTATTTTTAGCAAGTGATAAGGCAAGCTTTATGACAGGCGAATATATTTGCGTGGATGGGGGATACAATGCCGTTGGTTCCTCGGCTGGCGCTGCACGTGATTCAATCTCTGTAAATAAGTAGAATAGATGTAATCTAGTGTAAATCAATCATTGATTTGGCTATAGGTTCGTTTTTAGAGAATTGGCTAGTTTAATGTTCATTGTTGGGATTGCGGCTATTTCTTCTACGGGTGCAGTTTTTATACCATTTAGAGACCCGAATTTCCTTAGTAGTAAGCGTTTTCGCTTTGGACCTATACCACTGACGTCATCGATTCTGGAACGCATACTGTTTTTGGATCGCCGTTCTCTGTGAAAGGTTATTGCGAATCTATGGGCTTCATCTCTGGCATTTTGCATAAGGAACAACCCTTGTGAATTTCTTGGCAACAGTATTGGCTCTGATACTTGAGGAACAAATATTTCTTCATTCTCTTTGGCTAGACTAGCTAGCGGTATATGCTCAATTCCGAGTTCAAGGAATACTTGGAGTGCTGCCGAAAGATGGCCTTTCCCTCCATCAATAATTACTAGGTCTGGGATTTCTTTCCAACTATTTTGCATAGTGGAGGAGTTTGAATTTTTACTCCTTGGTGATTCAGTATAGTTAGAATTTTGTAGTCTCTTGAATCTGCGTGTCAGAACCTCCTTCATCATGGAATAATCATCTATTCCTGTTACTTGTTTAATCTTAAATTTTCTGTAGTCTGTTGGGCTCGGTTTACCATTTTTAAACACCACCATACTACCTACTGCGCTACTTCCTTGGATGTTTGAAATATCAAAGCATTCAATTCTTCTAGGCAGACTTGGTAGGCTCAGCGCTTCTTGGATTTCTGACATATCTGATCCCGAATTTTTTCGGTCTGAATTAAGTACCTTCAGTTGCTTAATCCCTTGCACAGCATTTTCCGTTACCATATCGACCAATTTTTTCTTTTTCCCTTTTTGTGGAACGTGTAATGTGACAGTACCCTTCCTCTTATTTTCGAGCCACTCTTTGATAGTATTTTTTTCGTTGATATCGCACTGTAGCAAAATTGTCGGTGGCACATAAGGATTTTTGCTGTAGAATTGCTGCACAAATGAAGTTATAACTGAATTTTGTTGCATGTCTTTTGTACTGGTCATAACGAAGTTGTCGCGTCCTACAAGTTTGCCATTTCGAATAAAAAAGATTTCCACTAATGACTCTTCATTATGTGGTGCAGTGGCAATTACATCCATGTTTTCTGAACCTGTACTAAGAACCTTTTGTCTTTCCTGTATTTTTTCTATTGCTTTGAACTGATCTCTGAGTATTGCAGCCTTTTCAAAATCCAATGAATTTGAAGCGTCCTGCATACGTTCCAGGATTGAACGAGTTATAAGTTCGGTTTTTCCTTCTAGGAACAGGATTACCTGATTGATTACATCAGAGTATTCTTTTTGGTCTACAGCTCCTATACATGGTCCAACACACCGGTTTATATGGAAATCAAGGCATGGGCGAGAGTCAGTTCCAGTAATTGATTTTGTGCAGGATCTGTAAGGGAATAGTTTCTTTAGTAATGATAACGTTTTTCGCACGCTGCCAGCACTAGCGAAAGGCCCAAAATACCTACAACCATCCTTTGGAATTTCACGAGTTATGTATACAAGTGGGAATTCCTCCGATAAATCTATTTTTATATATGGGTAGCTTTTATCGTCTTTAAGACGAGCGTTATAGGATGGTTGGTGTCGTTTGATAAGAGTGTTTTCAAGGATTAAAGCTTCGGTTTCAGTTTCTGTGATGATGTACTCAAAGTTTGACGCTACTGATACCATCTTACGTATTTTAGGTGTTAACTTCAGTGGGTTAGAAAAATAAGTTTTAAGCCTGGTTTTTAGTGAATTTGCTTTACCTACGTATACGACAGTTCCATCATGGTCACGCATTATGTAAACGCCTGTTTTCATCGGCGCTGCTTTTAGCTGGTTAGCGAAGTTGGTTTTTGTTAGCTTCGTTGGACTCATGATGCAATGCTAGGAGGAGTATAGGGATAGGCCAGTTTTTCTTGTTCACAAAAACTGAAATTGTTATACAGCGGAAATTATTAACTCCCGATAATAAATGTAGTCGTGCCTAAAATAATCAGTATCCCAGTTGACATTATTGCTATTCTTCGAATTTCGGATCCTAAATAGGGGTACGGAAGCGGAGTAGCATCTGATTCGTGCCTGGATGCTGATTTCCGTTTGGGTTGGGAATAAGATGACTTATCTGATACTGAGGTACTTGAAGACTTTACTTCCGACGCACGTTCATCCCTCTCACGTATCTGAGCTTCGGTTGGGCCTGAGTCAAATATTTGACCAGCCCCCTTTTCCCGACGTTTTTTCTTTTTTAGGCTTACCTGCTTAGATGCTACTTTCTTGGATTTACTGGGCATTATGATCCTCCGGTTGTTGCAGTATTATACAGTTGGTTGTGCCATAAGTGGAAGTTAAAAGTTTGTTTTAGAGTGCTCTTGGATGTGATTTCATATACTCACTTCGGACATGTTCATTAGTTAGATGGGTGTAGATTTGAGTCGTAGTTATACTGGAGTGCCCTAGTAGTTCTTGTACGTGTCTTAATGGTGCCCCGCCGTGAAGTAGATGGGTTGCGAATGAGTGTCTTAGCGTGTGTGGTGAAATATTCTTATTAATACCTGCTTTTTTCGCTATGGCACGTAATATCAGCCAGAATCCCTGTCTAGTAATACGGTGTCCAAATCTATTCAGAAATAATGCACGTCCTGATCCGGGTTTAACTAATTCAGGACGAGCATTATCGAGATATTTTTTGAGAGATTGTATCGCCCCTGGATGGATCGGAACTAATCGCTCCTTAGATCCTTTCCCTAGACATCTCACGAAGCCGGATTCAAAGTCTATGTCTGAAATATCTATGCCAGTTAGCTCGCTTACTCTCAAGCCACTGGCGTAAATTAAATCTAGCATGGCTAGATTTCTAGAGGATTCAAGAGAATCTTGGTTTGCCGCTACTTTAATAAGGTTATTGATTTCTTCAATAGATAGAGCTTTTGGTATGGAACGTCCAACTCTCGGGGAGTTAATGTCTTCAGTGGGATCATTTTTCACGAAACCCTCTTCGATCATAAATCTAAAAAAGGATCTAGCAGAAGCTATTTTACGGGCTCTGGTCGTGTTTGAGTATCCTCTCTCGTGAAGATTTAGTATGTAGTTGGAAAAGTTGTTAACGGTGATGTCAGTCCATTTGGTATGACCATACGTTCCCATATTTTCGTCAGAAAAATATGTAGCAAGCTGACAGAGATCATTTCTGTAAGCTCCTAAAGTGTTATTAGACACACCCCTCTCCACAGTCATGTAATCGAGGAATTTTTCTATACCATGATCCATTCCAACAACCTTAATATTTAAGTTTATATTAATCGAAATTGTATCATTTTGAACCATATTTATTGCTACATAAAAAGGGTGTATATTAGCCTAAATACTTACTGGGAAGGTTTTCCAAAACCTTCCCAGTAAGTAACAACTGGATATTAAGATTAGTTTTCTAGCTTGACACTGATGACAGTCGTAAATAGAATCTCACTAGTAATTAACAGGAGTACTTAGTGGTAGATATAAACGTAAACCCTAACCTTTTTAGTTTCGATTTTGTTAGCGCTTTTATTGTCAGTTGGCACGGATTTTTTAGTTTTGTTGCTGTGGCATCTGCGGTCCTACTTGTTGGTAGGTGGGCAAATTTAGTTGTCCTTACTGGTAATGAGACATCTGAGTCTGAAAATAAGTTGGATTCTGATGTTATCTATTCCGTTGCTATTTGGGCAATTGCTGGTGGGATAGTAGGGGCACGTTTGGTCCACGTTTTAGATAACTGGGACTTATATAAAGATAACCTCATTCAGATACTATATGTTGCGAATGGAGGAATTGCATTATGGGGTGGAATTCTCGGAGGATTCTTGGCTGGAGCTGGATATTGTTTGATATTTAAGTACCCAGTAGGTGTAATTGCTGATCTGGCTGCTCCAGCAGTACTTTATGCTCAGACCATAGGTAGACTTGGCGATATAGTAAATGGCGAGCATTGCGCTAGAGCGGCAGATTTCTTTGGGTTTAGATGGATCCACGAGTTGTCTAATGCACGTGTTTGTGCAAATGGAGTTGAAAATGGTTCGCAGCCTGTAATCCTGTTTGAGATGGTATGGAATATGATTGCTCTCGTGGTCATATGGAAATTCCGTGGTCGGATTAAGCCTGACGGAATGCTGTTTGCATTGTATCTAGTTTTGTATTCAGTGGGCAGATTTCTTATAACCTTTTTTAGGGAAGATAGGGTTTGGGCATTTGGAATGCAAGAGGCTCACTATATCGCCTTATTGGTTTTGGTAATCACTGTCCCTTTGCTGGTTGCAAAAGGAAGGTTCAGTCGTGCTTTCAGTACAGTTACCGCTCCTGCACACAGCGGTACTAGAGCTCAAAGACGCCGTCAAAATAGATAAAGTCTAGGATAGCTCTTGATAATGACTGTAATAGCATTTGACTGAGGCTTAGTCATTGATACGAAAATCTATGACGTTCATCTCAAGCTTTTCGTATCCTTTCCATACGTTCTTTTGTATTGAATATACAAGGTCTATTTTCGTCCCCGGTGTATGAATCTCTCCCCCTTGTCTGAAAGCTATGGCATTCCATGTATCTGTACCATGCCCTACCAACATTTTTAAGTGTTCGCCTCCACTTCCTACCCGTTTTGATGAAAGCATCACAGCGTTTCTGGTTAAGAAAATTGGCTTTATATTTCCAGGACCAAATGGTGCAAGAGATTCGATAAATTTGTAAGTGTCGTTGGAGATTAGGGTTGGGGGTATTTCACAGTCAATTTTTATTTCAGGGAGTAAATTTTTGTCATTCAATCTTTTGGAAGCGATGGTCGTAAGATTTGATTTAAGTGAAGGCAGTTCTTGTGTTTCGATAGTAAATCCTGCTGCCATGGGATGCCCTCCAACTTTAATGAAAGATGTAGAACTCTTAAGCAATTCAGCAATAATGTCGAACTCTGGGATACTGCGTGCACTAGCCCTTGATATGACCCCTTCGGTTTTAATCGCGATCACAGGACGATGATATGATTCAGAAAGATTACTAGCTATTAGTCCTAATATTCCTGGTATCCACTGGTCATCTTGGACAATTATCACGGGTGGTATGATTTCATTAGACTTTTTTAATTGTTTTTTCGCTTTTTCAACACCTTCTTTTGTTAATTCCCGTCGCTCCAAGTTCAGATTATCTAGTTCTATAGCTAGTGGTAGTGCCGTATCCATATTTTCTGAAAGTAGTAGGTCTAAACTGGTTTGAGCGGTACTTAACCTCCCCGACGCGTTTAGTCTGGGTATGATTCCAAACGACAGAGATTCAGTGTCTATATCACCCGATTTTAAATTAATCTGATTAATTAAAGCATGTATTCCTGGGTAGTTTGTATTGTTTAATCTAGATAGTCCTTGTTTGACGATAAATCGGTTCTCACCAGTTATTGGGCCTACATCTGATACTGTTCCAAGAGCTGCTAGTTCATACAAATGAGGGGGTTTGTTTTCTCCTCGTATTTCGTATAAGCCTTCGGACAATTTTAAGGAGATACCAGCGCCGGTAAGTCCATCGTACGGATATAGTGAATCTGATCGATTAGGATTGACCACGGCCGTCGCATTTGGAAGTTGTGATGAAGTGTTGTGGTGATCTGTGATAATGGTATCTATTCCAAGAGACAATGCTAAGTCTATCTCTTCATGTGATGAGGTTCCGCAGTCAACCGTAATTAAGAGAGATACTCCCTGTGACTTCAGCGTTCTTATTGCGTATTCATTAAGTCCGTGACCTTCCTCGACTCGATTTGGAAGATACGGAATTACTTTTGATCCGATTCCTCGCAGTGCAGATACAATTAAGGCGGTGCCGGATATGCCGTCCGTGTCGAAATCACCGAATACTCCGATGGTCTCGGAGAAGTTTATTGCTTTTTCCAATCTGCCAATAGCTTTTCTCATATCAGGTAGCAAGAATGGGCTGTGAGACAAAGATTCATCTGGATTTAGAAAAGAATCCATCTCTAGTCGACTCGTGATCCCTCGGTTAAATAACAGATGTGCTTGAAATGAGGATACGCCTAGGGATTCTGCTACCCCAGGTGGCGGAGACGGAAGGATGGTCCATGTTTTCTTCACGATAAATTAGATATAAGAAATGTAAACTAAAATTATTCAGTGATCACTAAAAGTTAAAAGTAGGATTTTGTTATCATTTAGATTCTTTAAACAACAGACTAGCATTATGTCCTCCGAACCCAAAAGAATTGCTCATTGCGGTGCGAACTCGTCCCCTCTTTGGTATATGTGGAGTGTAGTCTAAATCGCAATCCGGGTCTGGGGTCTCTAGGTTTATGGTGGGAGGAATGACTCCTTGGTTAATTGACATTACAGAGATAGCCGCTTCAAGAGCGCCACCGGCACCCAGTAGGTGTCCTGTCATGGATTTTGTGGAACTAATAGGTATTTTGTAAGCATGTTCACTAAATACCGTTTTCATAGCGGATGTTTCAAATTTGTCGTTAATGGGTGTGGATGTTCCATGTGCATTAATGTAGTCCACCTCATTTGGGGATAGATTAGCGTTTTCAAGGGCTATTTGCATGGCCCGAGCGCCTCCTTCTCCTTCAGGAGCAGGTTGAGTAATATGGTGTGCGTCTGAAGTTGCACCATATCCTACAAGTTCTGCTATAGGAGTCGCACCTCTCGTTTCTGCCATCGACGAGTTCTCAAGTATTAGTATTGCTGAGCCTTCTCCAAGTACGAATCCGTCTCTTCCTGCATCGAATGGCCTAGACGCTTTTTGCGGTTCGTCATTTCGTTTAGAAAGTGCCTTGCAAGAATTGAATCCGGCTATTCCTATAGGACATATTGCTGCCTCAGCTCCTCCTGCTATAACAACGTCAGTGATTCCAGTTTGGATGAGTGACAATGCTTGGCCAATCGCGTCCGCACCGCTGGAGCAAGCAGAAACTGTGGCGAAGCTCGGCCCTTTCGCACCAAGAACCATAGATACTTGTCCTGAGGCCATATCAGGTAGCATCATTGGGATGAGAAAAGGACTAACTCTGGACGGTCCTTTTTGAGACATTACACCCATTTGTTCAGATAAAGTAATAATTCCGCCAATACCACTTGAGATCATTACTGATATTCGTGTCGCATTGTTCGAATCTATCCGAAGGTTTGCTTGGTTTACGGCTTCAAGAGATGCTGCTATGGCAAAGTGCACGAATCTATCCATGCGCCGAGCATCTTTTTTGTCTATGTAATCGATAGGATCAAACTCACTTACCTCAGCAGCGATTTTTGTTTCCATTGCGTCAGCATCAAAAGCTTTTATGTGATCTATTCCCGAGGTCCCTGAAAGTAGGTTAGCCCAGGTAGTATTTTTTGAAGTTCCAAGAGGACTAATTAATCCTATTCCAGTAACAACTACCTTGTTATCGATTTGATTTGTGGTCATATGTATAAAATCCTTGGGATATTTAGTAGCCTAATATAGGAGATTACACTAGGTGTATGAATGAAATCAAAGTGTATTGAGGTCACTCAATGCGTTCTATTTGAACAGATCCGATGTGGTCAAGTACTTCTTTCTTGGTTGGTTGACTCAATATAGCTCCTCTGTTTCCTACCTTCAGACCTGCACATGTCACTCCGAGTTTAGCAGCCTCGATTGGGTCTGATCCTGATATAGTACTATGTAGAAAACCTCCATCAAAAGCGTCTCCTGCTCCTGTAGTATCTGAAACACCTAGAGGAGCGATGGCGTGTATCTTACACTTCATATCATTGGTGGCTACTAATGACCCTCTAGCTCCCAATTTGATCGCCACAGTTTTAACGCCTTTCGTAAGGAAATAGTTTGCTACTCCTTCTATAGAATCTATACCAGTTAGCATAGTGGTCTCTTCCGGATGGCTAGGGAATATAATATCTGTGTATGGGAGTACTTCGTTAAGGGCGTCTCTGGCATCCTCGATAGTCCATAGTCTTAGACGTAAATTTGTGTCGTAAGAAACTTGTATCCCATTGTCATGGGCTAGTTGTACAGCTTTTAAAGTAGTTTCTCTGGATGATTTCGAAATAGCTTGAGTTATCGCACTGACATGTAAAAATTTAGAGTTGGTTATGTAGTCCTCGTTGAGATCAGAGGGTGTTAAGGTGCTAGCTGCGCTACCCGCTCTATAATTGTATATTTCACGTTGCCCGTCTTCTAGAATCGATAGAATGGCTAATCCTGTAAAACCTGATACCTTAGGTATCGCCGACGTGTCAATACCGTTATTGTTCCACTCTTTAATGAAATTTTCACTGAAAGGGTCATCGCCCACCTTAGTTACGTATCCACAAGAACTGCCAAGTTTCGTAGCCATATAAACAACATTTAGAGCGTCTCCTGAATATGCTCTATAGAGTGTTTTTGCTTCTGATAAAGGACCGTCGCAAGAAAGTTCTACGCAGCATTCACCAATTGAAACTATATCGTGCATTAGCATGACTCCGAATTCACGTTAGAGTTAAGGAATTTTATATCAGTTGCAACAAATAAAGGTACAAATCATCGTGTATGATCAAAATGGTGCTATCCATTAGCTAATTTGATTGCTAATTCAGCATCTGTAGGTTCTACGAGGAAGGATCCATCGCCGAATGTAATAGTGGGTACGATTCGCTTGCCATTATTAACTTTAAGTACATATGCTTTACCTTTAGGTTGATCCTCAATATCTACCCATTTGTAGTTGATTTGATTTGAGTCAAGAAATCTCTTTGAGCGTACACAGTCACCGCACCATTTGGTTCCATACACAGTTATGTCTTGGTTAGGCATTGTTTCTCCATTGCAAATAGGCATTAATTCTAACAGTTTGATTTAATAGTTTAGTCTACTATATAACGAAAAATCGCGAATTGTTTACTTTAATATATTCGAATGTACTAGCTATGTAATTGCGTTACAAGTGTCACGACTATTTCGGTATACATATTTGGTTCGTTGACGCTGCTACACATTCGTTTCTATAATTGTAAGATGGAAATGGATACAAATATCGAGGGTTATATTTTGAATTGAATTCTCCAACTGTTGCTATAGAGACACACGGTTGTAAATTAAATCAAGCTGATTCATGGGAACTGGCTGCTGAATTTGCAGAGTCTGGATTCAGGATCGTAGAACTAGGTCAACCTGCAGACTTATATCTACTTAACAGTTGTACTGTAACTCACATAGCTGATCGTAAGGCCAGAAATGCTATTAGATCGGCTAAGCGCCTAAATCCCTCCGCAACAGTAATAGCTACTGGATGTTATGCTCAGAGGGCTCCTGATGAACTAAGATCCATCGAAGATGTGGATATAGTATTAGGTAATTCAGACAAATCCAGTATTGTGCAGGAAGCTGTACAGTTTATGGGATTTACTAATCCGATAGAGAATGTTGGATATGGAGAGTTAGGATTAGATACGGTTAGTAAGTCTCGGCTGATGGTAAAAATTCAGCATGGGTGCAATCAAGTATGTGCTTATTGCATAGTGCCCAAGGTTAGAGGAAGGGAACGCAGTGTTCCTGCAGATGAACTGGTTAGTAGAGTGAAACAGGCTAGCAAGTCTGGGTTTAAGGAAGTTGTTTTAACTGGTACACAGTTAGGTTCGTATGGTTTTGAATTACCAGGGACAGATTTGAAAAGTCTGATCGGTCTCATTCTGTCCCAAACGGACATCCCGCGCTTAAGGGTATCATCATTACAGCCACAGGAGATTGACACAGAATTGTTGGATCTCTGGTCAGACAATAGACTCTGCCCACATTTTCATTTACCCCTCCAAAGTGGTAGTGACAAAATTTTGAAATTAATGCGGAGGAGGTATGACTCAGAACTTTATCTAAAAGCGGTAGATTTGATACGCAAAAACGTTAGTGGAGCATCAGTAACAGCAGATGTTATAGCTGGATTTCCAAATGAACAAAATGATGATTTTGATCAGACTTTACATCTTTGTCAGTTAATAAAATTTGCTGACATGCACATATTTCCCTACTCGATTCGCCCCGGTACGAGTGCTGCTCATAACAAACTGCAGGTCGATAATCATGTGAAAAAGGATAGGGCAAATAGGTTAATATCACTAGCTAGGGAACAATCACATGATTTTCGAGAAATGTCTCTGGGAACGACAAGGTCGGTTTTGTGGGAACATAGATTACGGGATGACCCAAATGGTTTGTGGATCGGTCTTACAGACAACTACATCAGGGTGGCAACTGATAGCGATGCATCTCTTGGTAATTCAATAACCAAAGCGACCCTCACTTCATTCAACGAAGATAAAGTGATCTGTGAGGTTATTCAAAGTAATGGATGTCCTGTTTAGACTTCTACTGGGAATAATTGGGACCTTCCGTTACGCTGCTCTATATATCCCGCACGAGGATCCAGTGCGTGCCCGAATACCAGCAGCCAACCTCCATCAATTGCCATTTTTACGATCTCTCGCTTGGCTTCTAGCGTAACGTTCGGTGAGTGGTCGTAAGCTGATATACTCTCCAGTGGAACATGATATGGTGTCGGTATCAGGTCACCTAGGTAAGCTATTCTTTCACTACCTGCTTCTACTAAAACAATTTGATGTCCTTGTGAGTGACCATTAGTTACTTTTGTTTTAACTCCTGGGACAATTTCCGAGTCTCCATCCAGAAGGGATAATGCACCCGATTCTTCTAGTGGTGCGAAATCCTCCTTGTCAAATAGGGAACGGCTACGTTCCAGGGGGTCGTTTGCTTCTTCCCAGCACGAACGCTGTACCATCACCTTTGCTTTAGTAAATGTTGGCACAGGTGTACCAGATCGATCTAGTTTAGTACATCCTCCACAGTGGTCAAAATGTAAATGTGTCAAGATCAGGATGTCTATATCACGTGCTGTCAAACCTTCTTTTTTCAATCCTTTGAGAAGCTTGTTCCCATTCAGGCCATGGGTATCCCTGTGTTTTGCTAAGAGCTTGGAACCCATTCCTGAGTCTACTAATATGTTCTTTGTAGGAGTTTGAATTAGTAGACAGTTCAAACCAACTTTAACTCGATTTTTCCTGTCAGGTTTAATCTGCTGTTCCCAAAATGATCTAGGAACTTGACCGAATAGGGATCCTCCGTCAATTAGGTAGGTGCCGTCACTTACTATGCTTATGGTAGTTCCGCCAACTTTCAAGAGATCTTACTCCAAGAGCACATAAATTAAGGCTAGTGGCCTTTATTTGCAGATACGCGACTGACATGGGGGTCAGCGTTAAAATTACGCAAAGCACAAATGCTCAGATAGCGAGAACGATATTGCCAAACAATGATTTTGTCAAGGTTGCCATGATGAAATACTTGCATTGTAGTAAAGGGAATAGTTTATTATCACATAAGTTCTATAGCAGATTGAAAAGCGTTTAAAGTATTGTCTACATCTTTCTGGCTGTGGGCGATTGATACATAGAATTTGTTGTGGTTTTTATATATTCCCCGTTCAAGCAATAGTGAAGTAAATTTGGCATGTTTATCCTTATCCGCTTTTTGAGAGGACCTATAGTCAAATATGTCATTAGATGTAAAGTAGACGTCAAATACAGGAGCTTCCCCAATTACATTCGCTGGGATTTCTGCTTGATCTAACATATCTTGCAGGGAGACTTTAATTTTGTTCCCAATCGCAAATAGGTTTTCGTATACATTTTCTCGACTAAGTATGTTGATGGCGGTAAGACCTGCCAAAGCAGCTATTGGATTACCGTTCAATGTTCCTTCTTGAAGAACACCGTTTGTAACGGATCCACTTTCGGAGTCGAAATAATCCATTATTTCGGTTTTGCCGACAACCGCGGTTAGTGGGAACCCTCCCGCCATTGCTTTGCCAAAAGCTGCTAGATCAGGAGTGACACCGTAGTATTCCTGGGCTCCTCCCAATGCGAATCTAAACCCGGTTACAACTTCATCAAATATCAGTGGTATTTCATATTCAGTCGTTATCGTTCGTAGTCCCTCAAGAAACCCTGGGATTGGAGCTATTACTCGTTGAAAAGGCTCAGTTATAACTGCGGCAAGTTCGTTTTGATGCTGTCGTATCAGATTAGTTGTCGATTCAAGGTCGTTAAATGGGGCTATAAGTACTTCAGATTGGATCGAATCAGGTATTCCAGGCGAATCCGGAGCAGCTTGAGGATAATTAATTGATTTTGAAGGTGCCATACTCATTAAGGCGTAATCACTCATGCCATGATATCCACCTTCAAACTTTAGTATTTTCTGTTTTTGTGTATAAGCACGGGCCGCCCTCAATGCATGGAAAGTAGCCTCGGATCCAGTGCTTGCAAACCTCACTTTTTCAGCACAGGGTACAGTTTGTACAATTTTCTCTGCTAACTCTATGGCGTGTTCGTTGAGTCCGAAAAAAGTTGACCCTTTAGAGATTTGCTCAGAAATTGCTGAAATTATTTCAGGATGAGCATGTCCTATTAACATAGGGCCAGAACCAAGAGAATAGTCTATGAATTCGTTTCCACTTATGTCCCATACTAGCGACCCCTTTCCATTTCGTATGACAATATCTTGAGTTATGGTGTTCCCATTACTGCCACCTGGCAGGTATTTGGCTGCCTTCTCTAAAATTTTTTCCTCAGCATTGCTGATGGTCCTCTTGGTCACAGTATTCTCCTTAGTAATCAACAAGAAACTCAAATCTAATAAGCTATCAAAGGTAACTAATAATTAAACGTTAACTGATGAAATATGTTAAAGGAAACCAATACATAATAATAGTACGTTTATACAATGTATTATGTTGAAGCATTAGTTTTCATATGATAATATCCAATTTTGGTACATATCTGAGGGGATATTGTGGATATGGCTAACTCAATGTGGAAATTCATCACAAATCATGGCTTAGTATTGAGTTATGTTTCTCATAATCCCAGCCATACTGCTCGGGAGATTTCGAATCATCTTGGCATAACTGAGCGTACGACTCATAAGATAATTTCAGACCTTGAGGAAGCTGGATATATTAAGCGCAGTAAAAGTGGACGCAAGAATCTATACAGCGTTGATCCTGGTCTTCCTTTAAGACATCACACTAAACAGGATATCCTAGTAGAAGATTTGTTAGATGCGTTGACCCATGGGTAAGGATAGATTGATTAGGTTGACAGGTTTTTAGAATCAATAATCCCTTTTTTGTAATTGACCCTCCCGAATCTTCGGTGCTAAAATTTCTCCGTGTCGTGGTGAGCGTGGCCAAGTTGGTTAAGGCGCCAGGTTGTGGCCCTGG